>Ga0307513_10003799_pt1 | contig 20354 bp, 19 predicted proteins | sample 15_EM_MG_FD_202174 | JGI IMG/M metagenome (GOLD analysis project Ga0307513, IMG submission 202174) | Populus trichocarpa ectomycorrhiza microbial communities from riparian zone in the Pacific Northwest, United States - 15_EM | ecosystem: Host-associated > Plants > Roots > Unclassified | place...
CTCGATCTCCTTGACCGCGCCGGCCAGGTCTTCGGCGCCGCGGGCGTCGACCACGAGTTGCCAGCCGGCGCCGGCCAGCCCGGTGGCGAGCGCGAGCCCCAGCCCGCGGGACGCGCCGGTGATGATCGCAACAGGCATCGCTGATCCCCCTCTTGTCGTGCTGAACCCGACGTCTCGACGCTATGGCCGGGCCGGTCCGCCGCCATCGGGCCGGCGACGGCCGGGGCCTCGGTCGTTGGACCTAGATCGGCCGCCCGATCCGGCCGGGCCGATACCTGGGTACCGTGCAGGCATGCCGGCCTGCGACCGCGACGAGTTGCGCGAGGTGAGCGCGGTGGTGCTCGCCGTCACCGCGCGCCTGTCGGTCCGCGAGGTGCTGCAGACGATCGTCGCGTCGGCGCGCCGGCTGCTCGACGCCCGGTACGCGGCGCTGGGCCTGCCCGGCCCGGACGAGTCGTTCGCCGAGTTCCTCGCCGACGGCATCAGCGACGAGCAGTGGCGCGCGATCGGCCCGGTGCCCCGCCAGCACGGCCTGCTCGGCGCGATGCTGCACGACCCCAACCCGGTCCGGCTGGCCGACGTGCGCGCCCATCCGCGCTTCGGGTGGTGGCCCGCCGCGCATCCGGTGCTGACCGACTTCCTCGGCATGCCGATCGTGCACGGCGACGAGATCCTCGGCACCTTGTTCCTGGCCAACAAGCGGGCGCCGGGCGGTTTCACCGCCGCCGACGAGGAGCTGCTCCGGTTGCTCGCCGCGCATGCCGCGATCGCGCTGGTCAACGCCCGGCTGTACGAGCGCAGCCGGGAGCTGTCCATCGTGGAGGAACGCAACCGGATCGCCCGCGAGCTGCACGACGCCGTGACGCAGAAGCTGTTCAGCCTGCGGCTGACCGCGGATGCCGCGGCGACGCTGGTCACCCGGGATCCGGCGCGGGCGGCGGTCGAGCTGGACCGGGTACGCCGGCTGGCCGCCGAGGCGACCGAGGAGTTGCGGGCGATCGTGGTCGGCCTGCGCCCGGTCGACCTGGCCGGCGACGGTCTCGACGTGGCCCTGCGCAAGCAGGCGGAACTGCTCGACCGGGTGCACGAGCCGGCGGTGCGGTTCACCGGCGGCCCGGTGCCGCGGCTGCCCGCCGGTCAGGAGGAGGCGGCGTACCGGATCGCCCAGGAGGCCCTGCACAACGCCCTGCGGCACGGCGCGCCGCAGCTGGTCACGATCGCGGTCCGGGCCCGCAACGGCGCGTTCGTCCTGGAGGTCGCCGACGACGGCCGCGGCTTCGACCCGCAGGCCCCGTCGCGGCGGCTCGGGCTGGCCTCGATGCGCGAACGGGCGCGGGCCGTCGGCGGCCGGCTGGACGTGCTGTCCCGGCCGGGCGCCGGCACGACGGTGCGGCTGGAGGTGCCCACCGATGGTTGAGCCGATCCGCGTTCTGGTGGTGGACGACCATCCCGTCGTACGCCAAGGCCTGCGCACTTTCCTCGATCTGCAGGAGGACTTGACTGTCGTGGGCGAGGCCGCCGACGGCCTGGCTGCGGTCACCGCGGCGGAGGAACTGCGCCCGGATGTGGTGCTGCTGGATCTCAAGATGCCGGGCGCCGACGGGGTCACGGCGCTGCGCGGGCTCCGCGAGGCGGGCAACCCGGCGCGGGTGCTGGTGATCACCAGCTTCACCGAGCCGGCCGCGGTCCTGCCCGCCGTCCGGGCCGGTGCCGCCGGATACGTCTACAAGGACGTCGACCCGCCCGCGCTGGCCGCCGCGATCCGCGCCGTACACGCGGGCCATGTGCTCCTGCACCCGGACGTGGCCCGGCTGCTCGCCGCCGGGGAGGCACGCCTGACCGGGGTGCGGCTGACCGCGCGGGAGCGCGACGTGCTGGGCGCGATCGCCCGGGGCCGCGCCAACCGGGAGATCGCCCGCGAGCTGGGCATGGCGGAGAAGACGGTGAAGACCCACGTCAGCGCGATCCTGACCAAGCTGGGCGTGCAGGACCGCACCCAGGCGGCGCTGTACGCGGTACGCACCGGAATCGTCGACGCCTGATGTCGAGGACGGATCGGGGGCTCCGTCCTGAGGGTGGACGCGTCAAGCTGGACGCGGCGGACGAGGGAGAACCGGACATGGCGAAATATCTGCTGATCGTGGACTACCGGCCCGGAGTGGTGGAAACCCCGATGGAGCAGTGGGCGCCGGCCGAGATCAAGGCGCACATGGACTACTACACGGCGCTCAACCAGGAGCTCACCGACAGCGGCGAGTTGGTCGACGGATATGCCTTGACCCGGCCAGAGCTGGCCAAGGAGGTGACCGCCGGTGCCGGTGCGCCGGTCGTCACCGACGGGCCGTTCGTCGAGTTCAAGGAGATGCTGGCCGGCTTCCAGGTGGTCGACGTCGAGTCTCAGGAGCGGGCCATCGAGATCGCCGCGCTGGTCTCGCGTGTGCCCGGTCCCGGCGGAGTGCCGCTCGAGCAGCCCATTAGCGTACGCCGGGTGATGGGCGCCTCGGATTTCGCGCTCCTGACGCCCGAGCTGTGACGGCCGGGCCGCACATCGAGGGCCTGCTCCGCGAGTTGGCGCCGCAGGTTCTCGGTGTGCTCGCCCGGCGTTTCGGCGATTTCGACGCCGCCGAGGATGCCGTCCAGGAGGCCCTGCTCGCGGCCGCCACGCGTTGGCCGGTCGACGGCGTCCCGGACAATCCTCGGGGCTGGCTGCTGCAGACCGGCTCCCGCAAGCTGCTGGACCAGGTGCGCAGCGAGCAGGCCCGGCGGCGGCGGGAGACGCTGGCCGCGTTGCGGGAGGCGCCGGCCGGTGCGGCTCAGGAACATGACGACACGCTGACCGTGCTGTTCCTGTGCTGCCATCCCGCGCTGACGCCGGCCTCCGCGATCGCGCTGACCCTGCGCGCCGTCGGCGGCCTGAGCACCGCCGAGATCGCGAACGCCTTCCTGGTGCCCGAGGCGACGATGGCGCAGCGGATCAGCCGGGCGAAACAGCGCATCAAGGCCTCGCGGGTGCCGTTCCGGGCGCCGGAGCGATCCGAGTGGGCGCCGCGGCTGCGTTCCGTGCTGCACGTGCTTTATCTGATCTTCAACGAGGGGTACGCCAGCAGCACCGGCGCCGAGCTGCACCGCACCGAGCTGTCGGGCGAGGCGATCCGGCTGACCCGTACGGTGAACCGGATGCTGCCGGACGACAGCGAGGTCGCCGGCCTGCTCGCGCTCATGCTGCTCACCGACGCCCGGCGCAGCGCCCGGGCCGGCCCCGACGGGCAGCTGATCCCGCTGGACGAGCAGGACCGCACGTTGTGGGACCGGCGGCTGATCGGCGAGGGGATCGCGCTGCTCGACGCCGCGGTGGCCCGGGGCGCGGTGGGCGAATACCAGTTGCAGGCGGCGATCGCGGCCCTGCACGACCGGGCGGGCCGGGTGCAGGACACCGACTGGCCGCAGATCCTGGCGCTCTACGGGCTGCTGGAGCGGATGACCGGCAACCCGGTGGTGACGCTCAACCGGGCGATCGCGGTGGCGATGGTGCACGGCCCGGCGGACGGGCTGAAGCTGCTCGAGACGCTGGACGCCCGGCTGGCCGGGCACTACCGGCTGGACGCCGTGCGCGGGCACTTCCACGAGATGGCCGGGGAGTTCGCGGCGGCGGTCCGGCACTACACGGCCGCGGCGGCGCGCACGACGAGCGGGCCGGAGCAGCGCTACCTGACCACCCGCGCCGCCCGGCTCCAGGCCGGCTGACGATCTTGGTGGTGGCAAGTTGCCGCCAGGGGCAACTAGATGGCGCTCGCGCCCGTATCACCAGGCGTGGTTACCCCCAGCAACGGCGCTCCGGCTCGGTGGCGGCCGGGCGGCAGCGCCGTTCACGCATATCTTCCCAGGTCAGGCACGGGTTCGGCTGAGCAGGGCCTGAATTCGCGACACCAGCTCACGAGGACTGAACGGCTTCGTTACGTAATCGTCCGCACCCGCACTGAAGCCGCCCTGGACGTCCTGCTCCTGCACCCGGGCGGTGAGCATGATGATCAGCATTCCGGCGGTCGCCGGCTCGGCCCGCAGCATCCGGCACACGTCGATGCCGGACAGGGCGGGCATCGAGACGTCGAGCACCGCCAGGGCCGGTTGCCGGGCGCGCGCCTGCTCGAGGGCGGCCTGCCCGTCCTCGACGGCGATCACCTCGAAACCCGCCTGCTCCAGCTTGAACGCGACCAGATCGCGGATGTCGGCGTCGTCGTCGGCGACCAGGAGCACCGTCACGGCTCTTCCCCCCGAGGATTGCACGGTTCGCGGCGCAGATGATCATGGATCACTTCGCTACTTATTCGGACAATATCCGGTTAGTCCCATGTGTGACTGCCGCTCGGGGAATGCCGCCACGGTCGCCGCCCGCAACGCCATCGCAACCGGCGCGCAGCGGGCCTGCAGCCCCGCCCAGGTGTGCTGGATGCAGACGCCCACCGCGACCGCATGGCAGGAGGACCTGATGACCGCACTGGAATACGACGTACGCACCGAGGCACTGTTTGTCTCGGATGTGCAGCGCTCCCAGCACCCGACCGCAGAACTCATCCGCGCCGCGGTCAGCGCGACCGTGGACCGGCTCGGCGAGAATGGCTGCGCCGAGCTGGTGGCCCAGGAGTTCGGCGAGCACCCAGACTGCGCGCTCGGCCGGATGCGGTGGGCCCGCAATGCCGTACGCGATGCTTTCAGCGCCGCCTGACGGTCCGTACGTCTGGTTTCTTCGGCTCTTCATCGCCTTTGCTTAACGTCACGTCTGACGCGCCCACCGGCCGCCCCCATTACCGTGGGTGAGCCGTTTCGCCCGGGCGGCACTCCGCCGCAGGTGAGGAGCGTCGCTGTGCCGCATCGCTCCCCGGCTCCGGCACTTCGCATGCTCTTCGGAAAGCCGGCACCGCGGCACGCCGGCTCCGGACTGGTCTCGCGCCAGACAAAACGGGCGATCGGCGCGTTCCTCGTCGTCCTGGCGCTGGTCAACGTCGTCCTGCTGGTCTTCCGGCTGGGGCAGCCCGCCGACGACGACTCCCCCACCCGACTGCTCCCGGCGCCGGCGATCTCCTTCCCATCGGGGTCACCGGCGGCCACTCCCAGCCCGAGCGGCACCCTCCTGCTCGAACGGGCGGTCCGGCAGACCCCGAAGCCGGCCAAGACGTCCGCCAAGCCCGCCGGCCCCGCGCACGTGCTGCTCGGCCCCAGCAACCTGCAGGCGTCGCTCACCAGCTACTGCCAGCAGACCTACTCCCGGATGTCGATGGCGTACGCCACCTCCCGCGGATGGCAGTGCGCCCAGGCCTTCGGCCGGTCACGGTCGATCGACATGGACGCGGCCTGCCGCTGGCTGTACGACCCGTACGCGTTCGGCTATCTGGCGAACGACACCGACCCGCAGAGCTGGCGCTGCTACCGGGACGCCCCGTAAGCTCTGCGCCATGCACGCGCGCTTGAGCATGTGGTGGCCCGCCGACCCGGCGGCCACACCCACCCGCGCGTAATTCCCACCACCGCGGCCGCCTCCCCGAGGCGGCCTTTTTCGTGTGGCCGGGACCTCGGCGGCGGCCCTCGTCGAAACCGAGGAACCCATGCAGCCCTTCGCCTACCTGCACCGCGACGGCGCCGACCGGATCGAGGTACTCACCGGCGACATCGTCACCGTCGACACGCTCGCCGACATCCCCCTTCAGGCGGGCCGGCCAGGGCCGCAGACGCTCGCCCTGGTGCCCTACCGGCAGATCACCGAGCGCGGCTTCGACTGCGTCGACGACGGCGCGCCCCTGCAGTGCCTGCGGATCGCCGAATACCGGCACGAACCACTCTCCTTCGTCCAGGACGCGCCGCTGCACACCCGCGACGGCGCGTTCGACATCCCCGACGACGAGTACGCCCGGATCGTCGCGGACGTGCTGCGCGACGAGATCGGCCGGGGCGAGGGGGCCAACTTCGTCATCCACCGCGTCTTCACCGCCGCCCTCGACGGCGACCCGATCACCGCCGCGAAGGCCGCCTTCGCCCGGCTGCTGGCGAACGAACAGGGCGCCTACTGGACGTTCCTCGTACACACCGGCGACCGCACCCTGGTCGGCGCCACCCCGGAACGGCACGTGTCGGTCGTCGACGGGCTGACCATGATGAACCCGATCTCCGGCACGTTCCGGCACGGCGACGGCGACCTGCTCGACTTCCTGGCCGACCCGAAAGAGACCGACGAGCTCTACATGGTGCTCGACGAGGAACTGAAGATGATGGCCGCGGTGGCCGAGCACGGCGGGCAGGTGGTCGGGCCGTACCTCAAGCAGATGTCGCAGCTCACCCACACCGAATACCTGCTGGCCGGCAAGGGCTCGCTGGACGTGCGCGAGGTGCTGCGGGAGACCATGTTCGCGCCGACCGTCACCGGCAGCCCGATCGAGAACGCCTGCCGGGTGATCGCCCGGCACGAGCGCCGCGGCCGGGGCTACTACGCCGGCGTGCTGGCCCTGCTCGGCCACGACGAGGCGGGCCGGCAGACCCTGGACGCGCCGATCCTGATCCGCACGGCGTCGATCGAGGCGGACGGCACGCTGCGGGTGCCGGTCGGTGCCACGCTGGTGCGGCACTCGACGCCGGCCGGCGAGGTGGCCGAGACGCACACCAAGGCCGCGGGGGTGCTGGCCGCGCTGGGCCTGCGATCAAGGACGGATTCCCCGCGTACGCCGCCCGCCACCGACACCCCGCAGGTGCGGGCCGCACTGGCCGCCCGCAACGACGACCTGGCCCGGTTCTGGCTCGACGAGCGCGTCCCGCTGGTGGTCGACGCCCTCGCCGGCCGGACCGCAGTGATCGTCGACGCCGAGGACACGTTCACCGCGATGCTGGCCCACCAACTGCGCGCCCTGGGCCTGATTGTCACCGTCGTGCCCTGGAACGCGCCGGTGCCCGATGCCGACCTCGTGGTGGTCGGCCCCGGCCCCGGCGACTCGGCGGCGCCGGCCGACCCCAAGATGGCGGCCCTGCGCGTCCAGGTGACCGCGCTGCTGGCGGCGGGCCGGCCGATGCTGGCCGTCTGCCTGGGCCACCAGGTGCTCGCGGCGGCGCTGGGCCTGAAGCTGATCCGCCGGGACCAGCCCTATCAGGGGGTGGCACGCGACATCGAGCTGTTCGGCGCGACCCGCCGGGTCGGCTTCTACTCGAGCTTCACGGCGATCTCGGACACCGACCGGCTGAGCAGCGCGTACGGCCCCGTGGAGATCGCCCGGGACGCGGCGGACGGGACGGTGCACGCGCTGCGCGGCCCCGGCTTCGCCGGGGTCCAGTTCCACGCCGAGTCGGTGCTCAGCCGCGACGGCGTGACCGTGCTGGCCGAACTCCTGCCGCCGCTCTTCACGCCGGTTGCCGCCGCGACGATTACTCCGGCCACGGCCGGGTAGCGAAGAGAAGGTGCCGGTGGTTCGGCCGGATCGAGAGCCTCCGACCGAGCCACCGGCCACCGCTGTCCAGTCATCGCCGTCTACTTCCGCGCGGCGGCGTAGGTTGCAGGGATGGAATATCGCACCCTCGGGCGCAGTGGTTGCGCCGTTTCCGCGCTCTGCCTGGGCACCATGACCTTCGGCGCCGAGTCCGACGAGAAGGTCTCACATCAACAGCTTGACCGGTTTGTCGAGGCCGGCGGCACGTTCGTCGACACCGCCGACGTGTACGCCCAGGGCGAGTCCGAGTCGATCATCGGGCGCTGGTTCGCCGCCCGGCCCGCCGAGCTGAGCGACCGGGTCGTGCTCGCTACCAAGGGCCGCTTCCCGACCACCGCCGATCCGAACGGCGCCGGCCTCTCCGCCCGGCATCTGACCCGGGCGCTGGACGCGTCGCTGGCCCGGCTCGGGCTGGACGTCGTCGACCTCTATCAGGCGCACTCGTTCGATCCGCTGACCCCGCTGGACGAGACGCTGCGCACGATGGACGGCTTCGTGCGGGCCGGCAAGATCCGGTACTACGGCTTCTCCAACTTCACCGGCTGGCAGCTGACCAAGGCCGTGCATCTGGCCCGCGAGCTCGGCCTGGCCGCACCGGTCACCTTGCAGCCGCAGTACAGCCTGCTGGTTCGCGAGATCGAGTACGAGATCGTCCCGGCCGCCCGGGACGCCGGGCTCGGCCTGCTGCCGTGGAGCCCGCTCGGCGGCGGCTGGCTGACGGGCAAGTACCGGCGCTCGCAGCGGCCCACCGGCGCCACCCGCCTCGGCGACGACCCCGGCCGCGGCATGGAGGCCTGGGACCGGCGCGGCACCGAACGCACCTGGGACATCATCGAGGCCGTGCAGGGCATCGCCGAGGGCCGCGGAGTATCGATGGCCGAGGTGGCGCTGGCCTGGGTGACCGACCGGCCGGGGGTGACCTCGACCATTCTCGGCGCCCGTACGCTGGAGCAGCTCGACACCAACCTGCGATCCGCCGAGCTGCATCTGACCGCGGCGGAGGCGGCGGTGCTGGACGGGGCCAGCGACCTGCACGCCCCCGACTACCCGTACGGCGATCTGGGCGAGGATCAGCGGAGCCGGGCGATCTGATTCAGCCGAACTGCCAGCCGATCAGGTTCCACTGCCAGACGAACCAGGCGAATGTGGCCAGGCCGGCGAGCAGGGTGATCTGGTGGGCCCGGGCGATCACGCCGGCGCCCGAGGCCCGCCAGCGTACGACCGTGCCGACCAGCGCCACGCCGGCCGTCACCAGCACGATCACCGGCAGGCAGAGCAGCAGCCGGAAGCCGAGCGGCACGCCGTAGAGGAATGCGCTCGTGTCGCCGAGCAGCACGGCCGCCAGCAGCACCAGGAAGACCAGGCTCAGCCCGGCCGCCCCGGCCGCCAGCGTGCGGGAGATCCGCCAGCCGGCGGTGGTGGCGGCCGGGCGGCGGAACACCTTGCGCCCCGCCGCGGCCAGGAGCACCACGAGTGCGCTCAGGCCCAGCACCGCGAGCACGAGCAGGATCACCAGGCTGGTCGGGAGCCGCTCGCCCGGGCCCATCAGCTGGTAGGCCGTCGCGTCGGTGGCCACATAACGCCGCCCGCCGGTGCCCGTGCGGAACACCAGGTGGTCCGTGCCGTCCGCGGCGCGGTAGAGGCCGTCGCCCAGCGGCGTCCACTCCTTGCCCTTGAAGTGCACGATTCCGTCGCTGCCCACCGTCAGCCGCAGCTGTCCGAGCAGCGTGGTCAGCTTCTCCACCGAGGACTCGTTGTGCCTCGTCGGTTCGTAGAAGCCGGCGCTCGGCTCGGCGGTCGCCGCGGTTGCTTGCGCCGCCGCCTCGGGCACGGCCGGCGTGAACCGGTCGAAGAATCGCGGCATCAGGTCGGCGAGGGCGTCGGCGCCGCCGGTGGCGTTGGCCGACACGAACACCCCGAGGTCGCACCCGGGGATCAGCACCAGCACGCTCTGGAAGCCTTCCCAGCCGCCGTCGTGCATCAGCACCCGGTGCCCGTTGAAGGGGCGGTCCCGGAAGCCGTGGGCAAAGCCGCCGATCCGCGGGTCGGCGGCGTACGAGCGTTCGTGCATCAGTGCCGTGCTGGCCGGCGTCAGGATGCTGTGCTCGCCGAGGCGGCCCGGGTTCAGCTGGGCGATCATGAAGTTCGCGATGTCGGACGCCGTGGTGCTGATCGACCCGTCCGGGGCCAGCGGGTCGAAGGTGAACGGGATCCGTCGCGGCGGCTGGACGTCGGAGTCGTAGCTCGCGGCCAGGTCACCGGCGAGCGCGGCGGGCACCGGCTCGGTGGCGGTGCTGTGTGCCATGCCGAGCGGCCCGAACAGGTGCTCCTGCACATAACGGTCGTACGGTTCGCCGCTGACCTGCGACACGATGTAGCCGGCCAGCGCGGCGCCGTAGTTGGAGTACGCCGAGATCTCCCCCGGCGGCCGGATCCGGGCCGGCATGTGCTCCGCCAGATACCGCCCGAGCGGGGGCACGTCGGCGGCCGTACGCGCGCCCGTACCGATGATCTGGTCCTCGAAGCCCGCCGTGTGGTCCATCAAGGTCTGCAGGGTCACCGGCTGGGGATAGGTCTTCGGGATCTGGAAGGCCTTGAGGTACTGGTTCACGTCGGCGTCCAGGTCGAGCCGGCCGGCCTCGACCTGCTGCATCACCGCGGTCCAGGTGAACAGCTTGGTGATCGACGCGATCCGGACCAGCGAGCGCGCCGGGTCGAACGCCGCACCGCCGCGCGGGTCGGCCGAGCCGTAGCCCTTGGCGAACAGCGTCCGGTCACCGTCCACAACGGACACCACGACCCCGGGTACGTTGTCGGCTGCGAGCCGGCCCGGTACGGCGTCGTCGAAGAAGCCGGCCAGCGCGGCCGGCGTCGCGGTGCCGCATCCGGCCGGTGCGGCGTGGGCGGGGGTGGCCGGTCCCAGCACGGGAACGGCGACCAGGCTGATCAGCGTGCCGAGCAGCGCCCGGCCAGTAAGCGGAAACATGTGGCTCAGCCTGTCGGCGCGGGTGCACCCGGCACATCGCCGCGCGGTCGGCGCCCGGCTGCGACGAAAGTCGTAGCCGGGCACCCCGATTCGTCGACCCGAGTCGGATAGGTGCCCGGCGCAAGCGTGTCTACGCTGCGAATCGTGGAGACGAAGTGGCGGGCGCTGGCCGCCGACCGGCGCGTCATCGACGGGGCGCTGGTCGTCGGGTGCCTGCTGCTCACCGTCCTCGCCGTCAGGGGACACTGGTCGCAGCTGCCCAGCCCGGTGATCGCCGGGGCGGGCGTCGCGGGCAGCGCCGCCCAGTGGTTGCGGCGCGGCCGGCCGCACCTCGCGGCGGTGGCCGGGTCGGCGGCGTACGCGCTGTCGGGCAACCTCGGGCCCGCGCTGGTCGGGCTGTACGCGGGCGGGTCGTACGCCGCCCGCCGGCAGGTCTGGGCCGTCGTGGTCGTGGGCTGGGCCGGGCTCGCCGGCTGGTCCTGGATCGACGAGGGGCGCCTCAGCGCGTTCGACGCGGTGACCTCCGGCCTCGCGGCGGCGGTGGTCGTGGCGGTCGGCGTGCACGCGGCGACCCGGCGGGCGTTGCAGGAGTCCCTGGCGGAGCGCGCCGAGCAGGCCGAGGCCGAACGGGCGTTGCGCGACGAGCGGGCCCGCTCCGCCGAACGCACCCGGATCGCCCGGGAGATGCACGACGTGCTGGCCCACAAGGTGTCGCTGATCGCGCTGCACGCCGGCGCCTTGGAGTTGAAGGCCGGCGGGGATCCGGAGCAGGCCCGGCATGGCGCCGCGCTGATCCGGGTCACGGCCCGCGAGGCGCTGCGCGAGTTGCGTACGGTGCTGGGTGTCTTGCAGGCCGCGCCCGGCCCGGACGTGGCGCCCTTCGCGGATCTGGCCGCGCTGGTCGAGGCGTCGGCGCAAGCCGGCCAGGAGGTCGAGTTGCACGACCACGCCGGCCCGTTGCCGCCGGAGATGGCCCGGGTCGTCTATCGCGTCGCACAGGAGGGGCTGACCAACGCCCGCAAGCACGCGCCGGGCGCGCCGGCCACGATCACGGTCGACAAGGACGCGGACGCGCTGGTGACCGTCACCGTGCACAACGCCCCGGCCGCCGGGTCACCGCTGGATCTGCCGGGTGCCGGCGCCGGGCTGATCGGGCTGGCCGAGCGGCTGCGGCTCGTCGGCGGCTCGTTGCAAAGCGGCCGCGACGCGAGTGACGGCTTTCAGTTGCGGGCCTTCGTCCCGTGGTCCGACGGGTCCGGCGCCGCATGATCTCGGTGCTGCTGGTCGACGACGAGGCGCTGGTCCGGGCCGGGCTGCGGATGATCCTGGAGACCGCGGACGATCTGAACGTGGTCGGCGACGCCGAGGACGGCCGCGCCGCGCTCGAGGCAGTGGAGCGCTACCGGCCGGACGTGGTGCTGATGGACATCCGGATGCCCCGCCTCGGCGGGGTGGCCGCCACGGCGGCGCTGCGGGCGCGGGCGCATCCGCCGGCCGTGGTCGTGCTCACCACCTTCAACACCGACGACGACGTCTTCCAGGCGCTGGCGGCCGGTGCCACCGGCTTCCTGCTGAAGGACACGCCGCCGACCGAGTTGCTGCAGGCCGTCCGGCTGGCCGCGGCGGGCGACTCGATGCTCTCGCCGGCCGTCACCCGCCGGGTGATCGAGCGTTTCACGGCCGAGGACCGCACCCGGCACCGCAACGACGCCCTGGCCCGGCTGGCGGGGCTGACCGAGCGGGAACGGCAGGTGCTGATCGAGATCGGCGGCGGCCACGCCAACGCCGAGATCGCCCGGCTGCTGTACATGAGCGAGGCCACGGTGAAGAGCCATGTGACGCACCTGTTCGAGAAGCTGGCGGTGACCAACCGCGTGCAGTTGGCCATCGCCGCTTTCCGGGCCGGCTTGGTGGAATAGCTAGCCGGCGGTGACCCCGGCGGCGCGGCCCTCGTGCAGGGTGATGTTGCGGCCGTCCGCCGGGTCGAACAGGTGGATCTTGTCGAGGTTCAGCCAGACCTCGGCGTCCGCGCCCTCCCGCAGCCGCGACTCGGCCGACAGCCGGGTGACCAGGTTGGCCGCGTCGCGCGGCAGGTCCGCGCCGCCGGCGTCGGCCGCCAGGTCCTCCAGGTCGGCCGCGGCGGCCGCGCCGCCCTCGAGGGTGAAGTAGACGTACTTGTCCGAGCCCATCGATTCGATCAGGTCGACCGGCGCGGTGAACTCGAAGCCCTTCGCCCGCTGGGCCTCGTCGACCAGCGCCGCGTCCTCGAAGTGCTCCGGGCGGATGCCCAGCACCAGCTGTTTCGGGGCGTCGCCCGCGGCGAGCATCCGCTGCAGGCGGGCGCCGATCGGCAGGTCGCCCAGCGGTGTGATCAGTTTGCCCTGCTCGACCGTGGCCGGCAGGAAGTTCATCGACGGCGAGCCGATGAAGCCGGCCACGAACAGGTTGACCGGGTTGTCGTACAGGGTCTGCGGGTCGCCGACCTGCTGGATGTGGCCGGCCCGCATCACCACCACCCGGTCGCCGAGCGTCATCGCCTCGGTCTGGTCGTGGGTCACGTACACGGTGGTGGTGCCCAGTTGTTTCTGCAGGCGGCTGACCTGCGTACGCATCTGGACCCGCAGTTTCGCGTCGAGATTGGACAGTGGCTCGTCCATCAGGAACGCCTTCGGGCTGCGCACGATCGCGCGGCCCATCGCGACCCGTTGCCGTTGCCCGCCGGACAGGTTTGCCGGCTTGCGGTCCAGGTAGTCGGTCAGCTCGAGCACCTTCGCCGCGTCGTTGACCTTCTTGTCGATCTCCGTCCTCGGCAGCTTGGCCAGTTTCAGCGGGAAGGCCATGTTCTCGCGGACCGTCATGTTCGGATAGAGCGCGTAGGACTGGAACACCATCGCGATGTCGCGGTCCTTGGGCGCCTTGTCGTTCACCCGCACCCCGGCGATGCGCAGCTCACCCGAGGTGATGTCCTCCAGCCCGGCGATCATGTTGAGGGTGGTGGACTTCCCGCAGCCGGACGGGCCGACCAGGATGATGAACTCGCCGTCCGCGATCTCCAGGTCGATCCCGTGCACCGCGATCGTGCCGTCCGGATAGCTCTTGGTCACCTTGTCGAGAACGATGTCAGCCATGGCTCGCCCACCTAACCCTTCACGGCGCCGGACGTGAGGCCCGCGACGATGCGCCTCTGGAAGAACAGCACGAAGAGGATGATCGGGATCGTGATGACCACGGCGGCCGCGGAGATCGCGCCCGTCGGGTCCTCGAACTGCGACGCGCCGGTGAAGAACGACAGCGCCACCGGGACCGTGCGGGACTGCTCGGTCGAGGTCAGCGAGATGGCGAAGAGGAAGTCGTTCCAGCAGAAGATGAAGACCAGGATCGCGGTGGTGAAGACGCCGGGCGCCGCGAGCGGGGCGATCACCTTGCGGAACGCCTCGCCCTGGGTGGCACCGTCCATCTTGGCCGCCTTCTCCAGGTCCCACGGGATCTGCTTGAAGAACGCCGACAGCGTGTAGATCGCCAGCGGCAGCGCGAAGGTGATGTACGGCAGGATCAGCCCGGGCCAGGTGTCGAAGAGCCCGGTGTTGCGCTCGATGTTGAACAGCGGCGAGACCAGCGACACCTGCGGGAACATGGCGATCAACAGCGAGACGCCGACCAGCAGGGACTTGCCGGGAAAATCAAGACGGCTGATCGCGTACGCGGCCATGGTGCCCAGCACGACGGCGATCAGCGTGGAGATCAGCGCGATCCCGATCGAGTTGATCAGGGCCCGGACGAACTGGTCGGTCTGGAAGATCAGCTGGTAGTTGTCGAAGGTCCACTCGCGCGGGATGAAGTTGCCGTCGGTCAGCGTGGCGGTCGTCTTGAAGGACAACGACACGATCCACAGTACGGGGACGAGCGCGAAGACGACGACGATCACGTCCAGCACGCCCCACTTCAGCTTGCTGTTCATCAGCGCCTCCCGTCGTCGCTGCTGCCGGGCGCGGCGGTGCCGAACAGCTTCACGAAGACGAACGCGATGATCGCGACCGTCAGGAAGATCAGCACCGACATCGTCGAGCCGATGCCGAGGTTGAGGCCCTTCATCAGGTTGTTGTAGGCGATCATCGACACCGACGACGTCTCGTTGGCGCCGTTGGTGAGCACGTAGATGTTGTCGAAGACCCGCAGTGCGTCCAAGGTGCGAAAGAGCAGCGCGACCAGGATGGCCGGCTTCATCACCGGCAGCATCACCTTGGTGAACCGCTGCCACCAGCTCGCGCCGTCCATCGAGGCGGCCTTGAGCAGGTCGTCCGGCACCAGCGCCAGCCCGGCCATCAGCAGCAGGGCCATGAACGGCGTGGTCTTCCAGATCTCGGCCGCGATGACGATCGCCAGCGCGCTGGCCCGCTCGGTCAGCGGCGCGCCGTCCGGCGACACCAGGTTGGCCAGGTAGCCGGTGCCGGGGGTCCAGGCGTAGCGCCAGCTGAACGCGGCGACGACCGTGACGATCCCGTACGGGATCAGGGCGCTGGTGCGCACCAGGCCGCGCCCGATGATCGTGCGGTGCATGACCAGCGCGAGGCCCATGCCGAGCACCAGCTCGACCGCCACCGAGACGACGGTGATCAGCATCGTCACCCCGAACGCCGTCCACCAGTAGCCGTTGCTCAGCACGGTCACGTAGTTGGTGAACCAGATGAACTTGCGCTCATCGGGGAACTTCAGGTCATAGCGCTGCAGGCTGAGCCAGAACGAGTACAGGATCGGGTACGCCGTGACGGCCACCATCACGATCGCCGCCGGTGCGCAGAGCAGCCAGCCGAGCTTGCGTTCCTGCCGCTTACCCTCGCTCAGCGGCGCCTTGCGTGGCTTGGCGCCGGCCCGCGCGGGTTTGCGTACCTCGGTGGCGGTCATGGGAGCACCCCCTTCGAATCGATGGCGTCCTGGATCGACTTCTTCAGCGACGCGGCGGTCCGCTCCGGGTCGATCTGGTCGGGCGGCGAGAGCTGCGCGGCGACCACGGTCGAGAGGTTCTGGTACGCCGGGGTCCGCGGCCGCGGCGCGGCGTTCTTCAGCTCGTCGAGGATCTCCGCCTTCATCGGGTACGCCTGCGCCATCTCGGGCGCGTCGTAGACCGCCTCGATGGACGGCGGCTGCCCGGAGTTGACCGCCAGATACTTCTGACTCGCGGCGCTGCGCAGGCACAACGCGGCCTGGAACGCCTGATCGGGATGCTTGCTGTAGGCGCTGACGGCCACGTTGGAACCGCCGATCGTGGTGATGCTCGGCGTGCCGGCGTCGATACCCGGATAACGCGCCCAGCCGACGTTCTTCAGCACGTCCGGGGCATCGCTCTGCATGGAGGCGTACACATAGGGCCAGTTGAGCTGGAACGCCCCGCTGCCGGTCTGGAACGCCAGCCGCACGTCGTCCTCGACGGCGTTGCTGAACGACGGGGCGGTCACGCCGGCCGTGGCGAACTTCTTCATGATCTGCAGTGCCTCGACGGCGCCCGCGTCCATCACCGCGGTCTTGCCGTCGTCGCTGACCACGTGCCCGCCGGCGCTGGCGACCAGGCTGTTGAAGAGCACCACCAGGCCCTCGTACTGCGCGCCCATCGTCAGCACCTGGTACGCCTTGCCCTGCTGCTTGAGCTCCAGCGCGTCCTGGATCATCTCGTCCCAGGTCGCCGGCGGGTTCGGCACCAGGTCCTTGCGGTACCAGAGCAGTTGCACGTTGGTGTTGTTCGGCGCGGCGTAGAGCTTGTTCTCGTACATCCCGGAGGCCAGCGGCCCGGCCAAGGTGCCGTTCTCCACCTGCGACTTCGCGTCGCCGGTCCATTCCTTGATCCAGTCGGCGCTGGCGAACTCCTGCGTCCAGGTCACGTCCAGGCCGAGGATGTCCATGCTGTCGTCGTGCGCGGCGAGCCGGCGCACCATCTGCACCCGCTGGTCGTCGGCCGTCCGCGGCAGCACCTGGTAGACGATCCGGTAGGCGCCGTTGGCCTGCTGGTTGCAGGTGTCGATGACGTCCTGCATCTTCTCGACCGGGAACTGGTAGAGGTTGAGGACGGGCGTGCCGCCCTCGTCGTCCGATCCGCACGCGGCGAGCGGTGCCAGCAGGGCGATCGCGGCCCCCGCCGCGAGGACCCGGGCACGCGCTCGGCGCCGGCGCGGATGTCGGTCACGGTTTTCCATGGACCCTCCATCCGGCAGCCGCCGGACGGCCGGGCGGATGCCCGGCGTCCGGCAGGCAGTTTCCCGCCTCGCCGGTCGCCGCCGGCGGGACGCCGACACGACGAGGCGGTGTATCGATGGACTGCCCCGTCGGGTCCGGAAACAAACGCCCAACCTGCCGCCGGCTGTCAGCGGGAGGCGCGGGTCAGCCGCCCGACGTCGCCGTTGCGGACGAGCCGCCAGCCGGGCGGCCAGACGTCGCCACGAGCGTCCCGCCAGGCGACCACTGCCTCCTCAAGGGCCGGCGGGCGGGCGAAGGTGACGTTGTTGAACTGGGCGTCGCCGACGAAGGTCGTCTTCTCGAACCGGACGTCGCCGTCGAACGTCGCGCCGTCGAAGCGCCCGGCGGCCGCCAACGTCGCGGTGTCGAAGCGCGCGTCGCCGCCGAAGCTGGCGCCGCCGAAGGACACGCCGGCGCTGAACGTCGCGCCGTCGAACCAGGCGTCGCCGCGGAACACCGCGTCGCCGAACTGCGCGGGGCCGGCGAACCGCGCGTCCTCGAACCAGACCTCCCCGGTGAACACGGCCTCGCCGAACTCCGCGCGGACCGCGAAGGTGGCCTCACGCAACGAGGCGAAGCCGCCGAACTCGGTCCGGCCGAACTCGGCGCCGTGCTGGAAGTCCGTACCGTCGAATCGCGCCCCGCCGGTGAACAGCGCGCGCTCGAAGCCGGCGTTGCCGGTGAACGTCGTCGCCTCGAAGCCGGCGTCGCCGCTGAAGGTCGCGCCCTTGAACTGGGCGTTGCGCACCAGCCGCCCGGCGAACCGCCAGTCGATCAGCAGCGCCCCGGCGAGGTTGAGATCCATGCCCGGCCAGAACGTCTGCGCCTCGCCGGTGGCGTCGGCCGGCAGCAGGTGGGAGCTGACCACCTTCTGCGCGGTAAGCCGCACCTCCAGCTCCTGCCGCGGGTCACGGCCACCGGCGGCGGCCGGCGCCCCGGCACCCGGCAGCGAATACGGCATCCGCAGGTAGGCGCAGATCACGTTGACGACCGTCTGCCGCTGGTCTGGGTTGTGCTGCGCCACCCGTTCCAGGGCGTAGAGGCCGCCGAGGCGGACCGCAGCGTCGGCGGACCCGAGTTGCTCGACCGCCTTGGTGTAGAGCTCGTTGACCCGCCGCTCCAGGGCGTCGGTCTCGGTGTGCCGCTGCTTGCGCAGCTCCAGCTCGTGCGAACGCTCCGAGAGCCGCTGCCGGCGGACTCCGAGCAGCAGCGCGGCGGCAGCGCCCGCGGCGGCGAAGAACCCCAGGCCGTACTTGATCGCCTCGATCCGCAGCCCGGCCCGGGCGGCGGCGGCCGCCCCGGCGGCGATCACCAGCATGCTGACCATCGCGGCCACCCCGATCACGGTGACCGTAGCAACCGCCGACAGGATGCCGCGATCGGACAACAGCCACGGCCAGCGCACCGCCTCCGCCGGCTGCTGCTGCACCTCTCGAACGGGCTTCTGCACCTCTTGAGACAGTCGACGCGTCACGTACACATCGTGACGGGTCCATGCCATGCCGCTCAGGGGTGGGGGTGCACCACGTCGGCGGTGTCGCGCAGCGCCTCGACGACGCTGCTCAGGTGCAGCCGCATGGCCTGCTCGGCGGCGTCGGGCGAACGGGCCACCACGCTCTCGATGATCCGCTCGTGCTGCGGCAGCGAGACGGCCGGGCGGCCCGGCTGCAGCGACAGGCGGAACTGGTGGCGGACGACCTGCGCGCCCAGCCGTTCGATCAGATTCGCCGAGGTGCCGTGCCGGGCGATCTCCCGGATCCGCCGGTGCAGCCGCGCGTTCAGATCGGAGTAGGCGAGCAGTTCGGAGCGCTCGTACGCCTGGCGCATCAGCCGGCCGATCTCAAGCAGCCCCTCGGCGTCCTCGCTCGAGCAGTGCTCCGCGGCCTTGCGGGCGGCCAGCCCCTCCAGCACCATCCGGGCCTCGGTGATCTCGATGGCCTCGGCCAGCGGGATGGCCCGGACCCGGGCGCCCTTGTTGCGCTGGATCTCCACCAGCCCGTCGGCGGCGAGATCCTGCAGGGCGCTGCGGATCACGGCCCGGTTGGCGCCATACTGCTCGCACAGGTCGGCCTCGATCAGCCGCTGGTTGGGCGCGTAGTCGCCGCGGACCATGGCCGCTCGAATCCGCTCGACGACCGTGAGCGAAGCCACCTCGGTCTCGGGCACCTGCACCATCCCTCAATGATCCCGGCGAGCCGCTGTCGACAAAATTGTACGCATTACCGGCCGGAAGCCTCGCAAGGCGGTCACAGCCGCTCCACATACTCGACGCCGAGCCGCTCGAGCACCGCCCGCAGCCCGTAGAGGTCGAGGCCCAGGACGCCGGCGGCGAGTTGCGCGCGCTTCTGCTCCTCGTTGGCGAGCCGGGCCCGGGACCGCTCGAGCGTGGTCGCCGCCTGCTCACGCGGCACCACGACCACGCCGTCGTCGTCGGCGATCACCGCGTCGCCCGGGTGCACCAACCGGCCGGCGCAGACGACCGGCACGTTGACCGACCCGGGGCTGGCCTTGACCGTGCCCTCCGCGCTCACCGCCCGGGACCAGACCGGAAAGTCCATCTCCCGCAGCTCGCGCAGATCCCGCACGCCGGCATCGGTGATCAGCCCGAGCACGCCGTGCGCGCGCAGCGAGGTGGCCAGCAACTCGCCGAACATGCCGTCGGTGGACGGCGACGTCGTGGTGACGACCAGCACGTCGCCGGGCCGGCACTGCTCGACCGCCGCGTGGATCATCAGGTTGTCGCCCGGGTGCGAGGAGACCGTGACCGCCGTGCCGGCGAGCGTCCGGCCGGACTGGCGGGCCTGGACGGCGGTGCCGAGCAGGCCGGTGCGGCCCATCGCCTCGTGCACGGTCGCGACGCCGGCCGCGCCGAGCCCGTCGACGACGTCGCGGGGGGCGCGCTCGATCGAGGTGACCACGACGTGACGCTGCATCTAGCTCTCCTCGCCCGACTCGCCCCGGTGTGGCGGTGGCGCAACTCTGACTCCGCGCGGACATCGTTGTCAACACATCGTCGAGCATATTGTTGACAATCTTGTGCGCGAGTCCATACCGTGCGAAGGATCCGCAGGGGTCGCGCAGCCAATCCGATCCGAACCCGCAGGAGGTCCCGGATGCCCACATGCGTCGCGGTGCTGGGCCTCGGCGAGGCCGGCGGAGCGATCACCGCGGACCTGGTCGCGGCCGGGGCCCGGGTGCGCGCGTACGACCCGAAGGTCGCCGCCCCGGCGGGAACTGCCGGGTGCGCCGGCGAGGCCGAGGCCGTGACGGGCGCCGAGTTGGTGCTGAGCGTGAACAGCGCCCACGACGCGCCGATCGCCCTCGAGCGGGCGGCGCCGGGCCTGGCGCCGGGCACGGTGTGGGCCGACCTGAACACCGGCTCGGCGTCGCTGAAACGCGCCCTGGCCGAGCAGTTGGCGAGCGTCGCGGGCGATTGCGAGTTCGCGGACGTGGCCCTGATGTCGCCCGTTCCCGGCCACGGGATCCGCACGCCGATGCTCGCCAGCGGGGCCGCCGCCGGGCGCTACGCCGAGCTGATCCGGCCGCTCGGCGCCACGGTCGAGGTGCTGACCGGGCCGCCGGGCGAGGCCGCCACCCGCAAGCTGCTGCGCAGCGTCTTCTACAAGGGCCTCGCGGCGGCCGTCGTGGAGGCGCTAACCGCCGCCCACGAGGCGGGGCTC
>Ga0307513_10003800_pt1 | contig 20348 bp, 15 predicted proteins | sample 15_EM_MG_FD_202174 | JGI IMG/M metagenome (GOLD analysis project Ga0307513, IMG submission 202174) | Populus trichocarpa ectomycorrhiza microbial communities from riparian zone in the Pacific Northwest, United States - 15_EM | ecosystem: Host-associated > Plants > Roots > Unclassified | place...
TGCCACCCTGGTCGTTCAGCAGATAGACCTCGCTGCGGTGCCGGTTGACCGTCGACGGGCCATAGTTCACGCCGAGGTCGAAACGCTGCCGGATCTCCTGGAAACCCGCGGTCACCCGGAAGAAACGGGCGTCCTCGCCGAAGCGCACGCCGCGATCGGCGCCATAGCGCCTCAGCCGGTTCGGCAGGTCGAAATCGGGGTCATAGGTGATCGCCGCGATCCTTACCGCGCCGGCCATTCCCCGTTCGGCGAGGCGGTTCTGCAGCGCGGCGAGTTTGCTGATCGTCAGCGAGCATTTGTACGGGTTGTCGCACCGGGTATAGAAGAACGCGACGATCGACGGCCGGCCCCGGAAGAACTCCCCGAAACTCGTCGCGGAGGCGTCCTGATCCTCGAGCACGGCGTGCATTGTGGTGTCGTCCGGTGGCTGCTCGCGCAGAGCCGGACCGGCGCAACAGGAATGGCCGGGGGTCGGCGGCTCGGGCACGCACTCGGCCAGGCGGTCCAGAACATCCTGGATCTCCTTCAGTACGGGACCCGAGAACCGTTCCCGCTGCCGCGCCAGGAGCTCGAGTTGCGGCCGGATCGCCGCGGCCCGCGATCCGAAGTGGCCGACGGTCCGGACCACTTCGGTCAGTGCCGTCGTCGGCCGCCGGTACGGCCAGACCGGCTGGCACTGCTCGAAGCTGACCGTCGCGTCGGCGCCGGCGAGGTTGTCGACGGCGCGCAGCAGCGCCGCCAGGATGTCCACGGTCGGCGCCGCTAGGCCGCGCAGTCCGACGGCGGCACCGGCGACCTCGACGGCGACGTGCCCGGTCGCCAGCGACTCGAGCACGAACGGCAGGGCCGCCTGCGGCACTCCGGTGTCCGCGAACGCGGCGAGCAGATAGCCGCGCAGCCGGCCCATCTCGGCGGCGCTGCGGTTGCGATAGAGGGGCAGGCTCTCGGGCAGCAGCGCCGCCAGTTCGTCGGCACCGCCCGGCGCGTGCCGCAGGCGATCGATCAGCGCGCCGAGATCTGTTTCGGACATCGGCGTGCTCGGTGCCGTCACGGCTCGGGCCGCTGGGCCAGCAGATCGCGGGCGACCTGAGCGAGCTGGGGTGCGGACTCGTCGCCGCGGACCTCGCGCACCCGGTCGACGAAGTCGGCGTCCGCGTAGAGCCGGTCGGTGTCGCCCAGATGCTGCAGCGCGCTGAGACAGGCCGTGCGTACGTCGGGATTGTCGCTCGGGTCGGTGGAGATCTCCTTGGCGACCGCTTCGAACCGCTCCGGCGTCAGGAAACGCAGCGCGGCCCCGCTCTGCTGGCGTACGCCCGGCGCCTCGTCCTTGTTGCGCAGGATGCCCTCGAGGGTCGGCTCGGCGTCCGGATAAGAGCCCATGAAGCGTACGGCCTCGGCCCGCACGCTCGCCGAATCGTTGCGGTACAACTCCTGCAGCCACGGCAGGTTGTCGAGGTGATCGTCCTCGGCCAGCAACAGGATGGCGCGTTCGCGTTCGACCGGCAGCGGCCCGTCGCCGCGCAGGGCGCCCAGCAGCGTCGCCTGGACGACCGGATCGTGCTGCTGCGCGAGGACGCCCACCGCGGTCTCCCGCAGCTCCGGCACCGGGTCGTCGACCAGGTCGTGCAGCGCGTCGTCGTACGCCTGCTGGTGTGGCCGGAAGCGCACCACCTGGAAGGCCGCGCCGCCCAACGTCTGCAGCGCCACCGAGCGCACCGCGGCATCGTCGCCCCGGTCCCGCACGATGGCCAGCAGAGCCTCGATGTATTCGGCGCGGCGGCTGAGCGAAGCGCCCAGCCGGCGCAGCACCTCGACGCGCTGCTCCGCCGGGAGCGCGGTGTCGGTCAGCACCGCCATCGCCGGCTCCTGCTCCGGCTGCGACCGGAAGGTCTCCAGACCCGGATCGGGCCGGTTCGCCGCGGCGGTCGCCGCCAGCTCGGACAGATACCGCGATTGGGCCGCGCGCGCCGCATCCGTCTGGCGTCGTAACTCCGCTTCGAGCCTCTCGGCCGCTTGTTCGGACATGCCACTCCCCTGTGGTCAGCCTGGTGGGTTGGACGGCGCGACGCCGTACGGCACGTCGTCGTAGGCGAAGTTCATGTCCGACTGCGCGTTCAGCAGGCCCTGGTAATCGATCATGTCCCCGACCGTCGGGGCCGGGCCCGGGGCGGTGGCCGTGGGCACCGCGGGGAACGGGGTCCGGGGCGCGTTGCCCGGCCGCGGAAAGCCCGTCACGTTGTTCCAGGGCCACATCGTGTCCAGCAGGTTGTGGCCGATGTCGGTGGCCATCGCCGAGCCGGCCGAGCCGCGGAAGAAGTAGGCCCTCGGCAGCGTGCCGTCGAAGCGGTTGTTGAACCACTGCCAGAGCGCCCACAGCCGGTCGACGTTGCAGTGCAGGAGGAAGAACAGCGGATCACGCGGTGCCGTGCCGGTCGACCGGATCCAGCCGGCGAAGCTGGTGTGCGCGAACCCGTGCGGGTCCCCCTCCATCTCGTCGAATCCGCCGGAGTCGGTGCCGGTGTCGAAGATCGCGTCCGGCGGCAGGCCACCCATCGCCAGCGTGGTGCCGTCGTCGCTCACGAACGCACCGGAATTCTGCACGTTGAACTGGGGCCGCCGGCTGATGCCCGGGGCGCCGTCGGTGTTCCACTGCCGCAGCAGGTTGGTCGCGCTGAAGATGACGTCGCCGAACGGCCCGGTCCGGCCCAGGAAGTCGGCGGCGAACAGCCTCGGCGCCGGCCGGTCGAAGCGCCAGTAGGGCAACGTCACGCTCGGGTCGATCCGCTGCAGCTCGCGTTCGAGATCCAGCAGGTAAGCCCGGTGCCAGGAGAGGAAGCCGGGCGCGCCGTGTGCCTGGTTCAGCGCGAGGGGTTGCCGGTGCATATCGCGAAAGTTCTGGAACAGGCCGGCGCCTTGATCGTTGAGCTTCGCCAGCGCCGTCGTGAACCGGTCCCGCTCGGCGGCGCCGAGCTCGTTCGCGTCCTTGCGGACGCGGACCATGACGGCCTTGGTGGTCAACGCCACCGCCTCGCCCGGGTTGGCCACCCGCAGCACGGCGTCGCCGTCGGCGCTGCTAGGGCGCCCCACGACGCCGGCGACCCAGAACTCGACCGGCGTGCCGTCGGCCGGAAGCGTCAGATCCAGCGATGCGGTGCGCGGCTCATCGCGCTCGGCGGCGAACTCGAGCCGCACGCCCGCCTGGGCGTCGTCGTTGCTCACCCGCACGGCGACCGGATCGGCGCCGACCGGATCGACGACCCGGGCAGTGGCCCGCACCGGCGCCCAGGTCAGATAGTTGCGCCCGGCCGCATCCGGGTTGGCGATGGCAATGGCGATCTGCACGAGTCCCCCTGATGACCCCACTCGCGAGTCTCGTCCCGGGACGCGCGCGGCGACAATCCCCCACGCGGACTGTCACCCGTTCGGGGCGTGCCCGGCCGGGTGCTCAGTGGTCGCCGAGCAGGCGGGTGGCCAGCACCGCGGCCTGCGTACGCCGTTCCAGACCGAGCTTGGCGAGCAGGCTGGAGACGTAGTTCTTGACCGTCTTCTCCGCCAGGAACATCCGGCCCGCGATCTCCCGGTTGGTCAGCCCCTCGGCCACGTACTCGAGGATCTTGCGCTCTTGATCGGTGAGCCCGGCCAGCTCGCGCGGCTGCTCCACCCCGTTGCGGATCCGCTCCAGCACCCGCGCGGTGACCGCCGGGTCGAGCAACGACTGCCCGCCGGCCACCCGGCGCACGGCGTCGACCAGGTCGGTGCCGCGGATCTGCTTGAGCACGTAGCCCGAGGCACCGGCCATGATCGCGGCGAACAGCGCCTCGTCGTCCTCGTAGGACGTCAGGATCAGGCCCTTGATCGACGAGTCGATCGCACGCACGTCACGGCAGACGTCGATGCCGTTGCCGTCGGGCAGCCGGGCGTCCAGCACCGCCACGTCCGGCCGCAACGCCGGAATGCGCCGGGTCGCCTCCTGCGCGGAGCCGGACTCGCCGACAACCTCGATGTCACCGTCGGCCTGCAGCAGGTCGATCAGGCCGCGGCGGACCACCTCGTGGTCGTCGAGAAGGAAAACTCGGATCATTGTTCCTTCCTACCGCCACACGGCCCCGCGCACCTAGGGCCGAAGGTCCCGCCGCGCCGGTTAGCCTGTCGGCATGGCAGAGAGATCCGCGGCTGGACGACCCGAACTGCCCTCGCTCGGGCTCAGCCCGCTCTCCCGGGTGCGCCTCGACGAGCTGCTGCAGGAGATGCTCGACCGGGTCGGCGAGGTGATGGCCAGCCGGGAGCGGCTGCGCGCCCTGCTGGACGCGGTCGTCGGCATCGGCACCGACCTCGACCTGCGCAGCACCCTGCAACGCATCGTCGAGGCGGCCTGCGCGCTGGCCGGCGCCCGCTACGGCGCGCTCGGCGTGATCGGCACCGACCGCACCGAGCTGGCCGACTTCATCACCCACGGCATCGACCCGCAGACCCACGCCGGGATCGGCGACCTGCCGCACGGCCGCGGCGTCCTCGGCCTGCTCATCACCCACCCGACCCCGGTCCGGCTGCCCGACATCACCAGACACCCGCGATCGTACGGATTTCCGCCGAACCACCCCCCGATGCACAGCTTCCTCGGCGTCCCCGTGCGCACCCGCGACCAGGTCTTCGGCAACCTGTATCTGGCCGAGAAGCTGGGCGCTGCCGAGTTCAGCGACGACGACGAAGAGATCGTGATCGCCCTCGCCGCCGCCGCCGGCGTGGCCATCGACAACGCCCGGCTGTTCGCCCTCGCCCAGCGGCGTGAACGCTGGCTCGCCGCCGCCACCGAGATCACCGGGGTGCTGCTCGGCACCGTGCGCCGCACCGAAGCGCTGCGGCTGATCGCCCGCCGCGCCCGCGAGGTCTCCGGCGCGGACCTGGTCATGGTGCTGCTGCGCGACGAGCCGAACGCCCGCTACACCATCGAGGTCGCCGACGGCGCCGATCCCGCCTGCGCCATGCTGACCGGCAAGCTGATCCCGGTGGGCAGCGTGGCCGTCGCCGAGTTCGGGCAGGAGAAGTACCGCGTGGTGGAGAGCCTGTCCGCCGCCGCGGAATGGCCCGGCCCGGTGCCGGACGGACCGGCCCTGGCCGCCCCGCTGGCCGACTCCAACATCCTGCACGGCGTCCTGATCGTCACCCAGTCCGCCGGACAGGTCACCAGCGACGAGGACGCCGTGCTGCTGTCCACCTTCGCCGGGCAGGCCGCCCTGGCCCTGGAGCGGGCCCGGGCACAGGAGGAACGCGAGCAACTCGCCGTGCTCGAGGACCGCGAACGGATCGCCCGGGACCTGCACGACGTGGTGATCCAGCGGCTCTTCGCCACCGGCATGCAACTGCAGGGCGCCGTCCCGCACGCCGCCCGGCCCGAAGCGGTCCGGCGGATCAACGCCGCCGTCGACGACCTGGACGCCACGATCCGCGACATCCGCCGGTCGATCTTCGAGCTACGCGCGCCGGTCGGCGCCTCGCTGCGCACCGAGCTACGCGAGGCGGTGGACGGGGCCGCCGAGGCGCTGGGCTTCCGGCCGACCCTGGAGACCTCCGGCCCGGTGGACAGCGCCATCCCCGACGACATCGTCCCGGAGCTGCTGGCCGTGCTGCGCGAGGCGCTGGCCAACATCGCCCGGCACGCCAAGGCCGGCAGCGCCCGGGTGTCCGTACGGGCCGCGGACGGCGAGGTCGTCCTGCAGGTCGAGGACGACGGGATCGGCATCGACCCGGCGCTGGCCCGCGGCGGCATCGTCAACATGGGCGAGCGGGCCCGCGATCTGGGCGGCGCCTTCGAGGCCGGCCCCGGACCGGGCGGCACGGGAAGCATCCTGACCTGGCGGGTGCCGCTCGCCGGTTGACCCGGGGGACACGGGACCTTCGGCCCTGAACAGGCCCGGCCGGCAACCGGCACCGTGGTGGGAGACCCAGTACCGGAGGTTCCCATCATGACCCCGCTAGAGCGAGCTGCCCGTGCCGCGCTGCACGCGCCTTCCGTCTTCAACACTCAGCCGTGGACCTGGCGGATCACCGGCGACGCGCTGGAACTGTGCGCCGCGGAGGCCCGGCGCCTGGACAGCACCGACCGTGCCGGCCGGCTGCTTCTCCTGAGCTGCGGCGCGGCGTTGCAGCACGCGCGGACGGCGCTGGCGGCCGACGGCTGGACGGCGCGGGTCGAGCGCTTCCCGGACGGGTCCCGGCCCGAGTTGCTGGCCCGGATCCGGCTCGGCGAGCCGGTGCCGCCGGATCCCGAGGCGCACCGGATGGCCGCGGCGATCCCCCGCCGGCGTACCGACCGCCGGGCGTTCGGCGAGCGCGAGGTTTCCGAGTTCGAGCTGACCAAGCTGCGCCGCTTCGTCGAGTCCGAGGGCGCGTACCTGCACGTCGTGCGGCCCGATCAGAGCGCGATGCTGGCGATCGCCACCGAGCTCGCCGGCCGCGCCGAGCTCGCCGATCCGGACTACCGGGCCGAACTGGGGCACTGGACCAGCCGGCCGGGGTCCACCGGCGACGGCGTGCCGCCGGCCACCGCCGTCCGGCCGGAGCTGCGCCGGGTGCCGGTCCGCGACTTCACTCCCGGCGCGGCCGCGGGGCTGGCCGCCGGGGCCGGTCACGACCAGGGCGCGGCGTACGTGGTGATCTTCGGCGACAGCGACCGGCCGGTCGATCTGCTGCGCGGCGGTGAAGCCCTCTCCGCGCTGTTGCTGCTGGCGACCGCGGACGGGCTCGCGACCGCACCGCTGAGCGACGCGGCCGAGGTGGAGTGGCCGCGGCACTTGCTGCGCGGGCTGCTCGCCGACGTCGGCGAGCCGTACGTGGTGGTCCGGCTCGGTTATCCGGTGTCCGCCGAGCCGCTGCCGCCGGTGCCGCGCCGCGAGCCCGGCGACGTCATCACGATCACGGAGTAGCAGGTAGCAGGAGCTTTGGCTCGGCCGGTTCGAAGGAGAAGCGTGATGAAGGGGTATCAGGACTCGGACCTGCGGCGGGCGGCCGCTGCGGGCATCCGCGCGCCCTCGCTGCACAACACCCAGCCGTGGTTGTTCCGGCTGTGTGCCGGTGCGATCGAGGTGCTGGCGGATCCGGCGCGGCGGCTCGAGGTCGCCGACCGGACCGGCTGGGCGGTGCGGATCGCCTGCGGCGCGGCCACGTACAACGCGCGGCTCGCCCTGGCCGTGGCCGGCACGCCCGCCGAGGTGCGGCTGCATCCCGACCAGGCCCAGCCGGACCTCATCGCCCGGCTCACGCCCGGACCCGAGCGCGCGCCCACCTACCCGGAGCAGGACCTCTTCGCCGCGATCGCGCGCCGGTACAGCAACCGGGCACCGTTCTGGCCGGACCCGGTGCCGGCCGACGCGCGGGTCCGGCTGATCGAGGCCGCCCGGACCGAGGGTGCCTGGCTGGACCTGCTGGTCGGGATGACGGCTCTGAGCGGGTTCGCGGAGATCGCGCAGAGCGCCGACCGGGTGCTCCGCCGCGACGTGGGCTACCAGTCCGAACTGGTCGGCTGGACGCACACCGAGGCCGCCCCGGACGGCGTGCCGGTCACGGCGGGCGGCCCGGTCGCCGAACCGCAGGACCTGCTGCCCCAGAGGTCCTTCACCGACCAGCGGCGCGCCCCGGGCCGGGACTACGAGCCCGAGCCGCTGGTCGGCGTCCTGGGCGCCGCCGGGGACACCCGGATCGACCAGATCGTCGCGGGTCAGGCCCTGCAGAAGGTGCTGCTGACCGCCACCGACGCCGGGCTGGCCAGCTCGCTGATCTCCCAGCCGATCGAGGTGCCGAGCGCCCGCGACCAGCTGCGCCGCTCCCTCGGCCGGGCCGGGTTCCCGCAGCTCGCCCTGCGCATCGGTTACGGCCGGCCCGGCCGGCCCGCTGGTCGGCGCGACCTCGCCGACGTCCTGCTCCCCGCCCGCCCGTGAACAGCGCCGACACCATGCCCAGCGTCGCGATCGCATCGGGCGGGCTCACTACCGCGCAAGCCGCCGCCCGGCTGGCCGCCGACGGCCCCAACACGGTGGCCGCACCGCCCCGGCGCCGCCTGATCGGCCGCGTCGCACGGCAGCTCGCCGACCCGCTGGTCGCCTTGCTGCTGGCCGCCGCCGTGGTGACGGCGCTGCTCGGCGACCTGCCGGACACCGCCGTCATCGTCCTGGTCGTGGTCGTCAACACGCTGATCGGCGTCGTCCAGGAGGTCCGCGCGGACGCGGCGATCGCCGCCCTCGACCGGCTCGCCTCCCCCACCGCCCGGGTCGTCCGGGACGGACACGACCGGATCGTGCCCGCCGCGGAACTGGTCCGCGGCGACCTCGTCCGGCTCGAGGCCGGCGACATCGTGCCGGCCGACCTGCGGCTCGAGGAGGCGCAGCGGGCGGCCTTCGACGAGTCGTCGCTGACCGGCGAGTCCGTACCCGTGCACCGCTCGGCCGGCGAACCGGCCGACGCCGGCACGGTACTGAGCACCGGGCGGGCCGCCGGCAGCGTGCTGCGCACCGGCCCGGCCAGCTCGCTCGGCCGGATCACCGAGCTGGTCGCCCGTACCAAGCCGGGACCGACGCCGTTGCAGCGGCGCATCGCCGGGCTCGGCCGGGCGCTGGGCATCGCCGCCGTCGCCGTCTCCGGCGTCGTCTTCGCGCTCGGCGTTCTCTCCGGGCAACCGATCGTCCGGATGGCCATCACCGCCGTGAGCCTGGTCGTCGCGGCCGTCCCCGAGAGCCTGCCGGCCGTGGTCACCCTCGCGCTGGCCCTGGGCGCGCGCCGGATGGCCCGCACCAGCGCGATCCCCCGGCGGCTGCACGCGGTGGAGACGCTGGGCTCGGTCACCGTGATCGCCTCGGACAAGACCGGCACCCTGACGGAGAACCGGATGACCGTGCAGCAGGCGGTCGCGCCGGACGGCACCCGGTTCACGGTCTCCGGCGCCGGTTACGCGCCGCACGGGGAGATCCGGCGCGACGACCGGCCGGTGCGACCCTCCGGCGATCTGGTCCGGCTGGCCCGGGCCGGGCTGCTCTGCAACGACGCCGACCTGATCGCACCGGACGGCGAGCAGCCGGACTGGACCCCGGCCGGCGATCCGATGGAGGCCGCCCTGCTGGCCTTCGCCGCCCGCTGCGGCCTCGACGCCGGCCAGGAACGCGCCGCCGCCCCGCGCCTCGCCGAGCGCCCGTTCGACCAGGCCGCGCGGCGCATGACAACCGTGCACCGGCAGGCCGGCGGATTCCTCGTGGTGTGCAAGGGCGCGCCCGAGAACGTGCTCGACCCGGCCACCGACGCCGCCCTGCTGGACGCGGCCGCGGACCTGGCCGCGCGCGGGTTGCGGGTGCTCGCCGTCGCGACCGCGGTCACCGCCGACCGGCCGGACCCGGCGGCACCCCCGCCGCTGCGCGCGGCCGGCCTGGTGGGCATCGGCGATCCGCTGCGCGCCACCGCGCGGGACACCGCCGCGGCGTTCGAGAAGGCCGGCGTACGCCTGGTGCTGATCACCGGCGACCATCCGGCGACCGCCGCCGCCATCGGCACCCAGCTCGGCATCCTCGGCCCCGGCGAGCGCGTCGTTCGCGGCGACGCGGGCCCGCTCACCGAGGCCGACCTCGAGCACGCCCGGGTGTACGCCCGCACCCAGCCCGACCAGAAGCTGGACATCATCGCCGGGCTGCAACGCCGCGGCGAGGTGGTGGCGATGGCCGGGGACGGGGTCAACGACGCGCCGGCCCTGCGCCGGGCCGACATCGGCGTGGCGATGGGCGGCGGCACCGAGGTCGCCCGGCAGGCGGCCGAACTGGTCCTCGTCGACGACAACCTGGCCACCGTGGCCGAGGCCATCGGCGAGGGACGGCGCATCTACGACAACATCCGCCGTTTCCTGCGCTACGCCCTCTCCGGCGGGATCGCGGAACTGCTGATCATGCTGGCCGGGCCGCTGCTGGGCATGCCGCTGGCGCTGCTGCCCGGCCAGCTGTTGTGGATCAACCTGCTGACCCACGGCATCCCCGGCGTGGCGATGGGCGCCGAACCGGCCGAGGCGGACGTCCTGCGCCGGGCGCCGCGTTCCCCGCAGGAGTCGGTCCTCGGCGGCGGCCTGCTGGTCAGCGTGCTCCTCGGCGGCGTCTGCCTGGCCACCGTGGTGCTGTCGGCCGGTGTCGTCGCCGGCTATCTCGACCGGCCGTGGCAGTCGGTGATGTTCGTCGTGCTCGGGCTCGCCCAGCTCGGCGTCGCCCTCGCCGTGCGGGCCCGGACCGCCCCCGGCAGCCGGCGCAACTGGTCGCTGCTCGGAGCCGTGGCGCTCTCCGGCGCGCTGCAGATCGGCGGCGTGCTGCTGACGCCGTTGCAGAACTTGCTGGGCACGCGGGCCCTGACGCTCCCCGAGTTGCTGGCGTGCGCGGCCGTCGCTGCCATCCCCGGCCTGGCGCTGTGGATCATCCGGCGCGCGGGCCGCCTGCGTCGGCCACGGCACGGCCGGGTCCGCTAGCGGCCGCCAGCCCAGGACAGGTCGGGCGCGATGCAGACCACCTCGTCCAGCATCCTGGTCGCCTCTTCCCGGCTAAGTGGGGTGGCGTTGCTGATGATGCCGGGCGGGTCCGCGAGGATGTACAGCGTCACGCCGTCCGGGCGGCGGACCTGGTAGGCGCTGTCCTGCGGGACCCGTCCGGTGCGGGCGAAGATCGTGCAGTTCTCGCGGTGGTTCGTCGAGGTGTGGGTCAGCGACTGGCACCAGCCGTCCGCCGTCGGATAGACGGACGCCAGCGTGAATCCGGCGAACCGGTCGGGCACCCAGGGCGACCGCATCGAGACCGGCGTGGTGGCGGAGGTACGCGCCACCGAGCGGGCGATCCGCAGCGCGGTCTCCGTGGCCTTCGGCAGGCCGTAGACGGAGACCAGCAGGTTGGGCGCGCCGGGCGGCTGCCACTCCACGTACGCGCTGTCGGTCACCCGCAGGGTCCCGGTCACGGTTCCGACCCGGATCGGCTGCCCGTTGTTGTCGTCGATCCGCTCGCCGACCGAGAACATGACGCCCTCGAGGTTGGTGCCGTCGTTCGAATACCGGACGCCGGGCAGCAGCCAGTTGCGCGTTCCGCCGGCCGGCTTGTCGGCGCCGCCCGCCGTGACGATCTTGACATTTCGGAACTGCTCGGCGATCCCGTCCGGCAGCCATCGGGGAGCGAACAGCAGCGGCATCTCGACCGGCTCCAGCTCCGGCACCGGCGCGCTGCTGCTCAGGCCGCCCGGCGCGGGTCCCTGCACCCGGGGCCGATCCCGGATGGCCAGCGGCACCCCCACCGCGGTCGCCGCCGCGGCCGTGCCCAGCGCTCCGGCGCCGACCAGCAGCATCCGGCGCTGGCGGTGCACCCGCGTGCGCGCCTCGATCCGCGCCCGGACCCGCCCGGGGGCCGGCGCAGTGCCGGCCATCGCGTCGTACGCGGCCCTGATCATTTGCTCGTCAACCATGTCGTCCTCCCGTGCCCGTGGGTGTCTGTGCGCGCAGGTTCGTCCGGAGCGTGGCGAAGGCGCGCGAAGCGTGGCTGCGCACGGTCGCCGGCCGGCAGCCGAGCAGGTCGGCGATCTGCTCGTCGGAAAGTCCCTCGTAATACCGCAGCGCGACGACGATCCGTTGCCGGACCGGGAGCGCGGCGAGCCGGCGGATCATCGCGTCCCGCTCGTCGAGCTGCACGGCCGGGTCGGCGCCGGGCGCGGTGACCGCGTCGAGCGCCGCGAGCGACATCGGCACCACGCGGGCGGCCCGGCGCCGCCGCCACGAGGCCAATTCATTGACAATCATCCGTTTCACGTACGCCTCGGGCACATCGGTCGCGGAGATGCGCGCCCAGCGCGGGTGCGCCCGGGCGACCACCTCCTGGACTATGTCCTCGGCCAGATGCGGATCGCACGCCAGCACCGTGGCGTAGCGCAGTAGCGCCGCCAACCGTGTGGTCAAGAACTCCTCGAACGTCACCAGCGCCCCCCTTCGCCCTAGACACGCGATCGGGCGCCTCGATTGTGGAGCCCAGCGGCGAAAAGTCGACTTCGGCACTTGGCGCGGCCGCAGACCGCGGAGCGGGAAAGGTTTCGACCGGCCGGTTCCGGCTCGGCACCATGGACCTCATGAAGGTGCATGAGCGGATCGACGGGCGGCTGCGGGACTTCATCGAGGCGCAGCCGATGTTCTTCGTGGCCACCGCGCCCACCGGGCCGGGCGGCCACGTCAACATCTCACCCAAGGGCATGGCCGGCACGTTCGCGGTGCTCGGCGAGCACCGGGTGGCCTACCTGGACTACCACGGCAGCGGCGCGGAGACGATCGCCCACCTGCGCGAGAACGGGCGGATCACGCTGATGTTCTGCGCCTTCCAGGGCCCGCCGAACATCGTGCGGCTGCACGGCCACGGGCGGGCCGTGCCGGTCACCGATCCGGAGTACGCCGAGTTGTCGCGGTCCTTCCCGGCGGCCCCCGACGCGCGCGCCGCCCGCTCGATCATCGAGGTCGACGTCCGGCGGGTCAGCGACTCGTGCGGCTACGCGGTGCCGCTGATGGCCTACCAGGGCGACCGCGACCTGCTGATCCGGGCGCACGAGCGGCGCACCGAGGCGGATCTCGCCGAATACCGCCGGGTGAAGAACGGCTTCAGCCTCGACGGCCGGCCGATCTTCGCCACCCCGGAGCCCTGACGCCCGCGGCCGACAAACACCGGTTTACCAGGTGTGCTTCGCCGTCTACCGGTACGGTTCTCCTTCGAGGAGGTCCGAGATCGGTGGTTATATCCCGTAGAAGCCTCTTGCGCCTGAGCGCCACAGCCGGCGCCGGAGCCCTGGTCACCGCCGGCTGCTCGAACCGCCCTGGCGGCTCGGCTACGGCCGGAGTGACCACGCTCTGGTGCTGGCCCGGCGGCCTCAGCGAGAAGGTGCTGGCCGACGCCGCGACGCACTTCGCCGGCACCACCAAACTGGCGTCCTCGGTGCTTTCCGGCGACTACAAGCAGCAGCTGCTCGACGCGCTCGACCGGGGCAAGGACGTGCCGGACATCGTCGGGATCAAGGGTGAGGACATCGCCTCCCTGCTGCCGCGGGCCGACCGGTTCGTGGATCTCAACACGCTCGGCGCCGCCGAGGTCCAGGGGCAGTATCTGCGCTGGAAGTGGCAGCAGGGCAGCACGTTCGACGGCCGGCTGGTCGGCTTCCCGATCGACATCGGGCCGACCGCGATGTTCTACCGGGCGGATGTGTTCCGCAAGGCCGCTCTGAGCGACGTGCCCGACCGGGTGACCGCGGCGATGGCGTCCTGGTCCAGCTTCCTGACCACCGGTCGCAAGATCGTCAAGGCCGTGCCGGGCGTGCATCTGCTGGCCAGCGGCACCCAGATCTTCGGGCTCCGGATGAGCCAGAGCACGAAACGCTTCGTCGACGAGGGCAACCACTTCGTCGGGGATCAGCAGCACGTCCGGGTGCCGTGGGACTGCGCGGTCCGGCTCGGCGAGTGGGGACTCAGCGCCAAGATCCAGAGCGATGCGGAGAGCTGGGGCAAGGACATCGCCGCCGGCAAGTTCGCCGTGGAGCTCGGCGCGGCCTGGCATGCCCTCGACATCCAGCAGGTGGCGCCGAAGACCGCCGGCCTGTGGCGGGTGGCCGCCGGCCCGGCCACCGGGGCCAACTCGGGCGGCTCGTTCCTGGCGATTCCCGCCGGCGCCCGCGACCCGGAGCAGTCCTTCGGCATCATCCGCTGGCTGCTGTCGCCGGAGAACCAGGCCCTGGCCTTCACCGACGCCGCCTTGTTCCCGTCCACCCCGGCGGCGTACACGCTGCCCGCGATGACCCAGCCGGAAGAGTTCTTCGGCGGGCAGCGCACGGTGCAGGTGTTCGGCCCGTCGGCGCAGAAGGCACCCCGGGTCTACGAGGCGCCGTCGGACGGGACGATCTACCAGGTGTACGCCAAGGAGTTGCAGAACGTCGAGAACGGCACCAAGACCGCGGCACAGGGCTGGCGGGACGCCGTCACCCAGGCGCGCTTACTGGCAACCAGCCTCGGCGTGGATTGACGGACACCCGGCGGCGTCGAGCGGGCGCAGGTACGCCTCCGGCCGGGCCGCGATGAGATCGACCGAGCGCTGGAACCAGTGCGCACGGTTGGCCATCGACTCCTGCCGGGCCGCGATCTCGTCGACGTTGGCCGCGGTGATCGGCAGACCCGGCGTGACGAGCCAGCCGCGCGGCAACGGCGAGCCGTCCTTGGCGTACGCCGCCTGCAGCATGCCCGCGACCGCACCCTGCAGGAAGGGTTCCGGGGAGACCAGGATGAGCTCGCCGGAGCGCACCGCGCGCAGCGCACGGCGGTCCAGGCTGAAACCGCCGGCGACCCAGGCTCCCCGGGTCCGCGACCGGATCGACGCCAGGTTGTACGCGTCGGCGTCGCCGGTGCCGAGGAAGGCGAGGGCACCGGGGTTGGCGCCGACCAGGACCCGCCACGCCGCCCGGTTGGCGACCGGATCCTGCTTGGTGTCGAACGGGCCGAGCACCTGGACGTGCGGCAGCCGGCGGCGCAACTCGTCGCGGATCCCGGTGACCCGCAGGTCCAGCGCGGGCGCGCCGGGAACCGAGGTGCCCAGCACCACCACGCCCGTCGCCGAGGCGGGCAACCGGCCGGCCGCCTGCTCCGCCAGCATCGTCCCGAGCAGGTAGTTGTTGTTTCCGACGTAGAGCGACACCCCGGACCCGACGGCGGGCGGCGAGTCCACGGCCACCACCGGCGTGCCGGATTCGACCGTCTGGGCGAGCGAACCGGCGAGCAGCTCCGGGCTCTGCGTGAAGACGGACAAACCGCCCGGATGGCTCATCCGCAGGTTTCGCAGCGTGCTGAACTGCCGGGTGGTGTCGCCGACGTCGGTGCCGGACTCGTCGTGCGCCACGCCGCCGATCCGGTCGACGCCGAAGCCGAAGCCGACCGTCATCTCCTGGGTGACGTCGAGCGCGGCGTCCGCGGCCAGGAAGGCCACCGCGGGGTTCGTGGCGGAGTGCTGGGGCGCGTGCACGGTCACATAGGCCAGGGCCGCCGCGCACAGACCGATCACCCGCAACCAGCGCATACCAGGCTTATCGGCGGGGGGATCGCGGAGCCGAGCGTTTCGCCGTGCCGCCGATCCGCTCAACCTTGGGCGTACCCGGTCGAAGTCCCATAGGGGTGGCGGAGGACGAGCGAGCAGAGGTGGGTGGAGTGCGGATATCCCGAGTGCGCCGGCGCGCGGTTGCGCGGGGCGCCGTCGCCGCCCTGGCCCTCGGTCTCACGCTGCTCGCCGGGCTGGCCGTGGTAAGCACCCAGAACACGGCTCGCGCCGCGGCGGACATCGCCGCGACCGAGCAGATCAGCGAGCAGTGGAGCCAGGTCTTCCTGCGGATCAGCATCGAGTACGAGCAGCTGGTCGACTTCGTGCGGGCCGATGACGCGGTCGGCCGGGCACCGTTGATCTCCTCGATCGGCTCCGCGGAGCAGAACCTGCGCTGGCTCAGGGCCCACGGCGGCCCCTCCGACGCCCTGCAGGCACAGGCGTTGCAGAACACGTACGGCGGATACAGCTACACCTTGCGGGACCTGGTCGACGCGGACGAGCGGCACGACCGCCGGCAGGTGCTGCTGGACGCCGAGCAGGCGGCGTTGAGCGCGTCGGCCCTGCGTAAACAGGCCGCCAAGAACGTCGCCCGGAAAAGCCTGGAGATCGGCGTGGCCCTGCGCCTGACCCAGGAGCGCAGCCGCAAGCTTCAGCTCGCGGTCCTGGCGATCTCCGGGCTGGACCTGGCCCTGGTGGTGTTCTGCGCGCTGGTGCTGCTCGGCTACCAGCGCAGCACCGAACGACAGGCCCGGGAGAGCCGGCACCGGGCGACCCACGACGTGCTCACGGCGGTGGCGAACCGCGACCTGTTGGCCGAGCGGACCGACGCCGCGCTCGCGGCGGCGAACCGGGACGGCAGCAGCGTGGGGCTGCTGCTGCTCGACCTGAACAGATTCAAGGAGGTCAACGACACGCTCGGCCACCACGCCGGGGACGTGCTGCTGCGCAAGGTGGCGGACCGGCTGACCGCCGCGGCCCGCCGCGGCGACACCGTGGCCCGCCTCGGCGGCGACGAGTTCGCCGTCCTGCTGCCCGGCGTCGCCTCGGCGGACGACCTGCTCGCGATCGGGAATCGGATGCTCGCCGCGGTGTGCGGTCTCGCCGAGATCGAGGACGTCGCGGTCGACGTCAGCGTCAGCATCGGCGCCGCACTCTATCCGGCGCCCAGCAACGACTCCGCCGAGCTGCTGCGCTACGCCGACATCGCCATGTACGCGGCCAAGCGTGGTCACCTCGGGGTGGCGCTCTACAACCCTGCGGCCGACGATCACTCCCCCGAGCGGCTCTCCGTCCTGGGCGAACTGCGCCGCGCCATCGAGGTCGGCGAGCTCGAACTGCACTACCAGCCGAAGGTGCACGCCGAGAGCCGGGAGCTGTCCGGCGTCGAATCGCTGGTCCGCTGGCGGCACCCGACCCGTGGGCTGATCGGCCCCGACCAGTTCATCTCGGTCGCCGAGCAGAGCGGATTGATGCTGCCGCTCACCGACGAGATCCTCGCCCTAGCGCTCGCGCAGCACCGGGCCTGGGCGGCCGAGGGGCTGTCGTTGCCGGTGGCCGTCAATGTCGGCACCGCCTGCCTGCTGGACGAGGATTTCCCCGCCCGGGTCGCCGAGCAGCTGCAGCGGCACTCGGTGCCGGCCGCCGAGCTGACGGTGGAGATCACCGAGAGCGCCATGGTCACCGACCCGGACCGCGCCACCTCGGTGCTCGCGGCGCTGCGCGCGCTCGGCGTCCGCATCTCGATCGACGATTTCGGTACGGGCTACTCGTCGATGAGCTACCTGCACACGATGCCGCTCGACGAGCTGAAGATCGACCGTCAGTTCACCGCGCAGATCTTCAACACCGACAACGGTGCGGCCATCGTCGCGGCGATCGTCCAGCTGGCCCACGCGTCGGCGCTCGAGGTGGTGGTCGAGGGGATCGAGGACGAGCGGACGATGCTGGCCATCGCGGGGATGGGCTGCGAGATCGCCCAGGGCTACCACGTCTGCAAGCCGCTGCCCGCCGCCGACGTGCCGGCGTGGGTGCGGCAGTGGCAGCCCCCCGCCCAGGCCCGGCAGGCCGAGACGGCGCTGGCCGTCGTCTCCTGACGGTCGGGCCGCCGACGGCCGAAAGTTTTCGGCGGCTTGGCGCTTCCCGCGACGTTCCGTCGTGCCCTTCTCGTACCCGTTCAAGTAGCCATATTGACAGGGTCCGATGTCGTGGTAGCTTTCCGAAAAGGTTTTCGCTCCCCTTCGCCGTCTGCCTGTCCCGCCGGCCGGCCCCAACCGAAGGATGTGACTTCGTTGTCCAGACCAGCTGACCCGGCGATCGCGCCGCACCCGCGTTCCCGGCTCTTGCGGCGCCTCGGCGCCCCCGCGGTGCTGCTGATCGCCGCCGGCTTCGTCGCCGTCGCGGCGGGCAGCGCCGACGCGGCCGCCGGTTGCCGCGTCGACTACACCGTCAACCAGTGGACCAACGGCTTCACCGGCAATGTCACGATCACCAACCTGGGCACGCCGATCAACGGCTGGACCCTCGAGTGGGACTTCGCCGGAAACCAGCAGATCACCCAGAGCTGGAACGGCTCGTACACGCAGACCGGACACCATGTGGCACTGCGCGACGCCGGCTGGAACGCCGCGGTGGCGACGAACGGCACCGCCGTCGCCGGCTTCAACGCCAGCTATTCGGGCAGCAACCCCGTGCCGACCGCGTTCACCCTCAACGGGGTGGCCTGCACCGGCTCGGTCCCGGCAACCACGCCGCCCACCACCGCCCCGACCACTACGCCACCGACGACGCCGCCGACCGGGGATCCGTGGAACCCGCCGGCCAAGTATCTGAACCCGCTGGCGGCGAACTGGAAGCACCAGGAAGACACCTATTCCGACTTGTACGGCTTCCGCAACTATCTCTTCGACCAGGTGATGGCGGCCCAGGGCAGCATCAACTACTGCGTTCGCTGGGAGTCGACCGCGACCGTCTCGGCGAGCCTGCGCGACCAGGTCCAGGGCGCGGTGCAGCGGCAGTTCCAGAAGTGGGTCGACCAGCTCACCGAGAGCGGCCAGGGCTGGAACCGGTGGCCCTACAAGCAGGTGCCGGTCAAGGTGGTCGGCTGGGCCGTCCGCGACCGCAACCTGCTGCAGTGGTCGGACAGCTCCGTCGACATCTACGTCAACGACATCCGCGAGGGCGCGCCGCAGTGCAGCGAGCCGTGCGGGCGGTTCTTCCACCAGGACAGCAACTACTCCGGCTGCCCGGGCGGGGCCGCGCACCACTACGACCTCTCGCTCTGGCTCACCCAGGGGATGGGCATCGGCGGGGCCGGCGGCGACTGGGGTCAGCGCATCGACAAGGACTACTTCGTCAACGCGCTCGCGCAGGACGACATCCACATCTTGTTGCACGAGATGGGCCACAGCTGGGGCCTCAACGACTTCTACGACTACGACCCGCTCCCGAGCGAGGGCTTCGTGATGAAGGCCGGCAGCGCAACCAAGATCACCGAGTTCGACAAGTGGATGCTGCGCGACTTCTGGCGCCACCTCAAGAGCCGCTACGGCCTCTAGGAGGACACGTTGAGGACAAAACCTTGGGCCCGGCGCTTGCGTACGGCGGGACTGGCGGGCGTGGTCGGGCTGGGCGCGGTGCTGGTGCCGATCGCCCTGGCCGGCACCGCGGCCGCCGCGACGGCGTTCACCAGCACCGTGGTCAACCAGGGCAACGGCAACTGCGCGGACGTGCCCGGCGGGGCCGCCACCAACGGGCTGCAGCTGATCCAGTGGTCCTGCAACGCCCAGACGAACCAGTCGTTCACATTCACCCCGGTGGCCGGCACAACGGACACGTACACGATCGGCACGGTCACCCCCGGCGGCTGTGTGGACATCAGCGGGGGTGGCACCGCCGACAACGCCCAGCTGATCCAGTGGACCTGTCACGGCGGGACGAACCAGCGGTTCCGGCTGCCGGCGGTGCCGATCGGCGGCGCCACCAACACCGTCAACCTGGTCTCGGTGGCCTCGGGCAAGTGCGTCGCCCCGGCCGGGGACGCGACCGGCAGCAACACCGGCCTGGTGCAGTTGCCCTGCTCCACGGCACCCGGCCGGGTATGGCGGCTCCCGGGCCTCGCCGGCGGCACCCCGAGCCCGACCCCGACCTCGTCCACGGCGCGCACGTTCACGAATCCGTTGAAGGCGCAGGGCCCGGACCCGTGGCTCACCTACTACAACGGCTTCTACTACCTGGCCACGACGACCTGGAACAACACCATCACCATGCGCCGCTCGGCCACCCTGGGCGCGCTGGCCACCGCGGCCGACCAGAGCATCTTCACGCTGACCCGGCCCAACGGCGCCGGCACCATGTGGGCCCCCGAGTTCCACCTGCTCGACGGCCCCAACGGCAAACGCTGGTATCTCTATTACGTCGCCGGGCGAGAGCCCTACGACCTGGGCACCCAGCGGATCCACGTGCTGGAGTCCGCCGGCACCGACCCGATGGGCCCGTACAGCTTCAAGGCCGACCTGCTCGACCCGGCCGCCGACAACACCTGGGAGCTGGACCCCAGCATCATGCAGCTGAACGGCAAGCTGTATCTGCTCGGCACCTACTACAACGGCTCGCAGCCCAACTTCATCCGGGAGCTGTCCAACCCGTGGACCGCGGCCGGCACCCGGCACCTGCTCTCCACCCCCGGCTACAGCTGGGAGACGGTCGGCGGCGGGGTCAACGAAGGCGCCGAGGTGCTGCAGCACGGCGGCAAGACGTTCATCGTCTTCTCCGCCTCGCACTGCTCGACCCCCGACTACAAGCTCGGCATCCTCACCTACAACGGCGGCGACCCGCTCAACTCGTCCTCCTGGGTGAAGTCGACCACCCCGGTCTTCCAGCGCGACAACGCCGCCGGCGTCTACGGCCCCGGGCACAACGGCTTCTTCAAGTCGCCGGACGGCACCGAGGACTGGATCGTCTATCACGCCACCACCAACCCGGGCGGCAACTGCGACCTCAACCGCTCCACCCGCGCCCAGAAGTTCACCTGGAACGCCGACGGCACCCCCAACTTCGGCACCCCGGTCGGGCTGGGCGTCACCCTGGCCGCCCCGGCCGGCGAACCCGCGCCCTGACCACACGCCGAGCCGGCGGCAATACTGTGGGCATGGAGTACGTGTCCAGAGTGCCGCGACCGCCGCTGGACGGGCTGATCGACGACCTTTACTACCTGCAGGGTGCGTCGCCGTACGCCCTGCTGAC
>Ga0307513_10003802_pt1 | contig 20345 bp, 24 predicted proteins | sample 15_EM_MG_FD_202174 | JGI IMG/M metagenome (GOLD analysis project Ga0307513, IMG submission 202174) | Populus trichocarpa ectomycorrhiza microbial communities from riparian zone in the Pacific Northwest, United States - 15_EM | ecosystem: Host-associated > Plants > Roots > Unclassified | place...
GCGAGCTCAGCAAGCGGAGGAGGAACGAGCGGATCCAGCCGCTGTTCAATAGGTTCGGTGACGGCGACGATAGTTGGAGGTTGTCGGCGCAGAAGAGGCAAGGGAGGGGTGGTGGGGGTGGTACTTGTGGTTAAATTTCTTCTGTTTCTTTGTTTGCCGCATTGGGTTTGGTTGCCATGTGCATTTGTATGATAATATTGATGGTATTATTACGGGTTGCTTGGGAGGTTGATGATCTATTGATTAAGAAGAGGCTGGATGTTCTTTTTTTTCTTTCATTTGTTGTTGGTAATGGTATGTAGTATTAGAATGATTGTTGTGTTGTCTGTCTTAGTATTAGGCGTGTATTGTACAGTACCATACCGTAAAAGTCCTTTAAATCCACCATCGGGAATCGAGCCCCAAGCCTTCGCAATCCAAAACAAAACACTCGGAGAAGAAATACTGTACTGTAGAGTTAGACCTATCCAGACGGAGTATAGCTTTGGGAGGCTGAGCTTGCTGGATCTAATTAACAGGTACTCGGGCGCAAATTAAAGATCCGGAAAAAGTGACCCGAAATATCTGTGCTGCAACCATACGAGTACATTTTGTTTGTCACTTTTTCCGGATCTTCAATTTGAGCCCGAGTATTCATTATTCCGCTAACCTACTTACCTAAGCCTATTGTGGTTTAGATAGTAATATCCGATTGGGACTTCTGGTGGTGCATCTAACGGATTTTTGCGGTACCTAAAGATCACAGCTCCCTCATTGGGGTGGCACCAAGTTTTCAATGTCCTGAGGCTCTACCGTACTTGTATTAACTAACTCAATTAGATCTCGCGCTAGTAGGTTAAAATAAGGTGAGGAGTGCTAAGAAAATAGGCAATTTACCATGTAATATTAGTTTCGTCGTATATTGATCACGTTTTGGGATAGCTGTTGGCCAATTTGGGGAACAAGGAGGATCTGAGCATCTGTTTGATCTATTTGATAGTCTAAGAGAGTGTTTTATTTTATTTTATTTCTTTTCAAGTCAGTTAATTTCCCCACCCCTCACCTTATTTTAACCTACTAGGGCGAGATCCAATTGAGTGAGTTAATACTGTAGAAGAGAACTCAAGGGAGAGCAGCACCATAGGTGAAATTCTATTTTAATAATAATAATAATAATAATTACCCCATCCCGCCCTACACACTCTAATTACCTCAAACACCTCCTATTTCTTCTCTACTCCTGGGGGGCCCCCCCCCCCCCCCAGGCCCTGGCCATCTCCTTCCCCATCTTTTTTTTTGCCACTTTCATCGCGCCCTTGTATCTGATGATATAATCATTGATATTAATCGTCGTTGAACCGGTCCTGGTTCAGACAGTTACCCAAGCCATAGGATAGGATTTAGAAGTGGGAGGGGGCTGAATGATGAATTATTAAGTCTGTTAGTAATGCAAAAAAGAAAAAAAATTGGCTTTGACAAACAGAAGAGCTTTGAGAGGATATTGTAGCATGGTTGTTTGATAATGATGGGTGATGAATTGATGGTTGGCGTTGAACGGCACTGAAGCAGATGGGTAGAATCGAGTCGTATCACGAGAAACTAAGAGGATAGTGGTTGCAAGGCAAGCCAGAAACTCGTATTGCCTGAAGAATAATGTGAAAAGTGTGTTAAGAGATAAGGAGAAAGAAAGGAAAGAGGAAGCTGTCGAAGTAGAAGAGGAGACGGCCCTGAGGGGTGACACAAGCGGTCACGATGTGTCACTCGATAGCGCAGGAAGAGAGAATATCAGAGCAAGACCATAACCACAACTTCCAACAGTTGGGAGGCGGGAGAGGGGAATGTGGGAGAAGAGAGGCTTTATCTGTGTACCTCCCCCACCCCCCCCCCATACATTTCCCCTTTCCATTACGCGTTCATTGAGATTACAACTAAGGGGCGACGAGTGCTAACTGTTGGATCCTCGGATGGATGGACATATGATTCATGAGGTCTCACTCGGGAAAAGTTATCCCCTGCAGTGTCGATAGTGCCGAATTTCCCCACATCACGCTAGAGTGCAAACTAAAAAACTAGCTCCCCACTAATAATAATATTATAGTGCTATTTCGATGGAATAAAAGTAGTCTATTTTATCATAGCGCAATGACTCTGTGGCGACCGCGGACAACCATGCATACAAAGGCCGCACCGAACCTACGATAGCTGGATAACGGTCATAAATGATATGGTCTAGTGCATCGTGTAGTACCATACTTAGCGGAAAGTCACCGCTACCCCCCGCTATAAATATAAGTTAGAAGGTGAGGAGAGGGCAGCAGACAGTCTTTCCATCTCACCCATTAGCGTCACCCGCTTCTCGGCAAATTTGATATCATGAAACGTATTAACGGAGAAATGACTAGAAGGATGTTTTAGCAAGTAATCGGAGGCTGCGGGACCCACGGGGTAGGCTGGCATTGACGCCACCGAATGGCCAACATCCCAATATTGCACCCTACAAGATTGACGGGAAAGAGCACCTCGCTACACCTCCCCGGAAGGCTACTTTGCGATAACAGGGCTCTTTCTTGCTCACAATAAGTACTATAAGTATCAAGGCAAAGTAAGAGGGTGTGTTCCAACTCCGATATCGGGGATGCCCTCAACCAGGCTGTTAAAGGAGGGATCGAAGGACTGACGGTGCAGTACAGTCCCATGTACCAGTGCACAGAAGGTACGTGGGGGGGGGGGAGGAGGGAAGACGGAATGGAGGGGGCGTCTTTTCATTTGGAAGAATAGTTATTATGGAATTGATCCGGTTGGAGTGGGTGAGGTATTAGGAAAATATTGGGTTTGATTGCGACGAGAATTATATTTGGGGTCGAATTAGCGCGGGCGCGACCGGGGCCTGCTACTGTTATCAAGTCTGAATCTTGCGCTTGGAATCAAAGCTTCCTTCCACTGATTCAGGTTGCCCCCATGAGCGATATTTCATGCTTAAGCTCGATGAGGGCTAAGCTCAAGCCATCCACGGTGGGAGAATTTTGTTAGCAATTAGAACCTCCCGATAGACTCATCTCTTGGTAAACACTACTTTCTATAGGTATTTGGGTGTTCTCAGATTTACAGTCCTTCAAAGTTAAGTGTGGGGAGATTAGACGGACACCAATGCCATGATTAATGATGTTTAGAGATATATCCAGAGTGACCGGAGGATCAGATCTCCAAAGTGTCCTTATAGAACGCTCCTTTCTAGTGAGAAAGGGCTTTCTGATCCTTGGATAAGCCAGGTGCATAACTAGTTGTCGTGCTAGTCCTGCAGGCTTTCACGTGCTCGCATGGATTTGCTATGGCTGCTTAAGTGGCAGGGGGCGCAAAAACCTATTTCCGGAGCTTTGATCAGCCGCGGGAGGTCTGAATGGAGTATCTGTGTGAGGTGTATGTTTCCAGGTGAAATATTAAGCTGAGATTAGAAATTTGTGATGTATCTATCGCAGCTGGTCGATTGAACAAACCGTCTTGGTTCGGGCTATGTATGATAGCATATTTATTACTGGCTGTTCTGGGGCTCAGGGCTTTGGCTAGGGAGATTACGGCTTTTGCTCGCAATTACAGTGGTTATATGTGGTACTCATATATACAATAGGAGAACCTCTGGCATAATATTATTGAGTAGGAAAGCCGGGAATAAATATAAGAGTGCTACTTACGAACTGAAATTGTGTGGAAACCAGGACAAGCGAAGGGATTTGGCATTTCAGTCGCCCTATTCCGCAATAAAAAAGAACAATAAAAAAAAAGCCATCTAATTACAGAAGAGGTATTCCGCCCCGGGGTTGAAAAAGTATTATTTAAGTAAGCCACAACAGGATCCTCCAGGTCTGCATAAGAAATGCGCCGCGCACTCCCAAGTCCGCCACCCCGAAAAACCGGTACGTATGTATTCCCCACACCGCACAGTAAGGCCAAATGGGTGATAACTCCTGGTGCTCCCTAGAGAAACCCATTCTTACCCCTATCGCGCAATGACTCGAGAGTAACATAAAGTAAGTACAATAAAAGACAATTTGAGCAACCATTCCTAGAAGCCTAGGGGTAAGAGTAGCTGGTTCTAATCCGCTACGAATCAATTGACGCTCTTACGCCAGCACAACAGTGTCCACCAAGAGTTTTATTGGTGAGGCGTATAAAGAGGCGTTTGCAGTGTTCCCAAGCGTCCGTCCGGACGACTGCCCGGAACGGACAGGCGGAGACGGCAGGTATCTCAGGTGGCGGAATTTTCCGGGTGACCCCGGATGATGACGGGCCGGCCCTACGGGTGACTAGCAGGCCCTGCAGGTGATTGACGGGCCCTACAGGGCGGACGGAACGCTTGGGAACACTGGGTGTTTGTGGTGGGTGTTGCCGATACGATCTGCGTTAAAGATTGCAATGTTCTCGGAAGTTGCGTTTCGGGTCCAGAGTACTGGCTCATTGAACTCGCCCTGCATCTGCCCCTCCCTACCTCCATTTGTGATCTGAGCTGCCCTGCGATTCATGGCCTTGACTATTAACGTAGGCAGGTTATGTTTGGCACAGTGGTAGACGATAGGAAGAGAATTCAGACGGAACTTAGACACCTCGCTCAGCTCTTCAAATTCGCTCTTTAACTCTTACAAAAAACTCATGACAGAAACAAGTGTATAAGTAAAACATAAGTAGCACTTCATGATCATTCCGTCGATCACCTATCTCTCTACCTCCGCCATGCCTTTACTCCCCCGTAGACTCCCGTGATAAACAAAGGAAAGACATGACTATCTAATCTCTTTCAAATCATTAACCATTCTATCTCAATCTCCCAAATCATCCGCAAGCATCTATCCAATCTTTCAGACTCTCCCGCATCTTCCAAAGTCAACCACATGCTTCCAACATTGACCATATGTGGAAATACTATCAGTACTTCTGTCAGAAATAGCACTGGCTCAGGAAGACAGAGAAATCAATTAACATACTGTGAAGACACTTCCAGCGTCTCTAACCGTCCGGAAGGACAACACGAGTGATGTCTCATGATGTAAAAAGAATTGGTTTGGAGGTGTATGATTCAGCCTGGCTAGTACAGGAGGCCCAAGCGCTGGGACCATAGTCCCCTATAGTCCGTCCGGTCCTCACCTTCCCAGCCGTAGTCCGTCCTAGCACACCCAAAAAGGCGGGCGATAAGCCATAGTCCGTCCCGTCCTCCCCTGAAGACGGATTGACTGGACTGTTGGGAACACTGGCCCTGAATCTGCCCCTCCCTATCTCTTTTTGCAACCCGAGTTTCCCTGATTCATGGCCTTCACCATGTGTGGAAATATTATCAGTACCTTCTGTCAGCAATAGCACTGGCTCAGGAAGACACGGAGGAATCAATCAACATACTGAGAAGACTCCTCGCCTCCTTCGAATGGAGACCATAGAACCTGCGGAATGTATCGGGGTAGCTGATCGGCCTATTCTCGAGTGGGCGAACATCGATGACGACGTCACCATCGTGCGCTTTCTTATTGCCCACCTTAATTGCCGGGGGATTCCCTATATTTGTCGAAACAGTGCTCTGCAAAATGTGGCAAAATATCTGTCTTGGATAGCAACGGAGGGGGAGGAGGAGAGTAGATTATTTCTGCTGGGCTTCCGTCCTTGCTATTAGCTGTTTAATTTTCGTTTCCGTCGTGCAAACGATAGCAGGAATGAGCTGCCGCCTAGATTTGCGTATGCAGTCACTGGATCGCTCAATGGTCCAATTCCAATTGGTACATTTGACTGAATCGCTTGCACTAAATTCTGTTTCACCATTGGAAGCTCCTTCCTTAGATAGCTATTTCCATCCCAATCACTGTAAATTAGTCCAGTGTTCCCAAGCGTCCAGTCCGTCCGTCTTCGAGTCCGAACGGGACTGCAGTACCTAAAAAGGCGCCCGAGACGGACTGGCGGGGACTGCAGGTGTCTCAGATGGCGCAATTTTCCGGGTAACTCCGGATGACGGGCGGGCCCTGTAGGTGACTGGCGGGCCCTATAGGTAATTGGCGAGGACTGCAGATGACGGGTGAGGACAGCAAATGGCGGGTGAGGACTGCAGGTACGATTCGGGAGTTACTGATCCGTCGAGGACTGTAGGGCCCTATAGTCACCCTCTTAGACGGTAGTCTTTCCCAAAGGACGGACGCTCTTACCCTACAGCTTGATTCAGATGCCACGGACGCCCGGGACTGCAGTCCTGGCGGTGCCTACCGGGTGAACGAGACGCTTGGGAATACTGAATTAGTCCCAATGCCATTTAACAATTGCCACATGGTAAGGAATAACAAGCTCTGGGAGAGGTATTATAAGAATAGCCACTTACCATGATGTTCACAATCGTGGGCAAGAAAAAAAGAATGGACTCTTGGCTAAGACCAAACACTTGGGAAGGGATAGTAGTTGAAAAATACGCAAGGGTTGAGATAAAGCAATTTCACACATGTTCTTGGTAGGGGACAATAGATGTTTGATGGAGAAGGAAGGAGAGAAAAGGGTGCGAGGTCGTGGTCCTTTTCGATTCACTTGGGAAGCGGAAGCTGACTAAGTGACAACACTTGAAGACCACTGGCGCACTATAACGATTGAGAAACATTACTCTCTCACCCCTCCTCCCGTTGCCCTCCCAATTTTCCAACGCAAGAACCCATATATTGCAGATATCGAATTAATGAGAAAGGAAAGAAGAATAAATAAGAAAAGAAAAAGAAAGCCATCCAAGGAAACACAGGCCCATATCCTCCGCTTGGTTCTAAGATTGTTCCACTGACGGAGGCATTGGGAAGGTTGCCGCTGCCCTTGCCAAGGAGATCGTTACCGCCAATGTATCCCAAGGTGGCAATTTGGGCGCAAGAGGATCCGGTAGGGGTGGTGGGTAGGAAAATGAAGAACGCGAGTTGTAGGAGAATAGAGAACGCCAGGTGTAGGAAGCATGATGATGCGCGTGACAAAGGGGGCGAGTTCGGAGGTGAAATATGTATGTGGTAGGTTCACGGGCCCATGGTCTAGGAGCTTTGACCCCGCACTGGCCCAGCAACCGGGTATACCTTTTTCCATCCCGGTCTGAGACGCGACCCTCATTCGCTAGGTGCTACTCCCCGTGCTTGCCCAATTGGCAACGGGTTGTTCCAACCCACTATTTTTCTATCATCACACGAAAACAGCCAGAAACACAAACGGCCAACTGTTCTCCTCCCCTCCCCCGTCTCTTCCCCCTTAGTAACTGCTACCTCTCCACCTTTACTATCATGGCGGACGAACGCAAGATCGCTAAGCACATACTCACTAACGAGCTTAAGGAAATTTCTAAGGAGAACTGGGTGAATGCGGAAGTGAGTCTTCGATTCCTTTTTGTGCCTTCATGCATAAGTAGCTTTGTGACTGGAAGTATCAGGAACCACTAATCTGATATTTTGCTCTTATTTTCTGTTTCCTCTAGAGCTTCAGGATGGAAACTTGGTTCTTTGGGATATCCCCTTGATTGTCTCAAATCCTATATCTTGGTATTAGGAGGCTTAGCTTAAGTTATTACTCTCACTCTATTTTGTGCCTGTAGTGGGCACTTTTGTCGGTATTGCATGATCTAACCCGCCTGGTCTCTTTTATTTTGTTTGATATCTCCAGGCTCAACTCAAAATTCTGAAAGACTATCCGATGAGGCCTCCTGAGTTTAAGTTTGTCCGCCCGCTGTTCCATCCTAACATCTACCCGGATGGCAAACTGTATATCTCGATCCTTCATTCCCCTAGGCCAGATGAGACATCTAGAGAACTTGCTTCGGTACTTGAATCAATGCCCTACCTTCCCCTCGAGAAAGTTGATCATAGCAGCTAACGGTTTGTTAGGAGCGTTTGTCGCCTACTCAACCCATCTTTACCGTGTCATCGGGACATCTTGGCAATGGACTCTGATGAGGAGCGTAAAAAAGATTGCAAGGTAACGACTTAGTTATCAGCTTGCGGTAATGGATCGCGCTTCTGCTCGGACGACTGAAGATACTTTAAAATTCTTCAACGTTGCTCAGCACACGGTTCTTGGCGGTTAGAGAGTGGAAACTGCACTTTTGAGGTATGGGAGGAATCGTAAGACGGCTCCGTGGGGAGCCTATACGAAAAGGGAACTCCCTGACTATGCAAGATCACTTGCGCTGAATCTGTTTAATGAGTATGATGATCACATATCCCCCGAATTACTTTTTAAACAGGTGTGGTGTGGGGATACTAAGGACTTTGGTGTCGGTTTTCCTTTCAGCGAGTTAGACGGGGCATCATTCATCGGAGTTATTGGGCCTATAGCTCCCTTGATAGAGATGAGGTGCGATAATGCCGACGCAAGAGATTTTTCGGGGTATACGCCGCTTGCATGGGCTGCTTATAGTGGGTACCGCGAAGTGATTGAAATACTGCTTGGGCGGGGAGAGGTCAATCTCGACAGACCAGATAATGAAGGCCAAACACCGCTCTCCCATGCTGCTAATCATGGGCACCAGGGGGCAGTGAAAAGACTACGTGGGCGGGAAGACGTTGATCCCGACAAACCAGATAATTGAGGCAAGACACCGCCCTCGTATGCCGCAATTCATGGACACGAGGAAGTGGTGAAATGACTATTCGGGTAGGAAGATGTCAATCCCAACCGGCCAAGTAACCACGGTCAAACACCGCTCTTGAGTGCCGCCTCGGGTGGACACAGGGGACTGGTGAGAATGCTACTTGAGCAGGAAGATGTTAAGCCTGACCAGCGAGATGGCTGGGGCCGAACACCGCCTTCCGCGCTGCTTGGAATGGAGATACCGGGGTAGTGAAAATGTTGCTCGAGTGGGAAGAGGTCTACCCCGACAAACCAGATAAGAACGTAAAAACACCACTCTCGTTTGCCGCTATGTGTGGACACGAGGAAGTGGTGAAAATACTACTCGGGAGGGAAGATGTCAATTCTGACAAGCCGGATAATTGCAGCCGAACACTGCTCTCACTAGCTGCTTGGTGTGGACATAAGTAGGTGGCGATAATACTACTCATACGGGAAGAGGACAACCCCAACAAACCAGATAATTTCGGCCAAACACCTCTCTCTCATACCGCTGCTTGTGGATGTGAGGGAATTGTGAAAATATTACTCGGGCAGAAAGTTGTTAAGCCCGAGGAGCCTGATAATCGCGGTCGGACACCGCTCTCGCACGCCGCTTAGAAAAGGCACAAGGAAGTGATGAGAATATTACTCGGGCAGGAAGAGGTCAACCCCGACAACCCAGATAATAGTGGCCAAACACCGCTCTCGTTCGCTGCGAGATATGGGCATGAGGAAGTGGTGAAAATACTACCCATGCGAAAGGATGTCGACCCCAACAAACCAAATAATTCTGGCCAAACTCTGCTCTCGTTCGCTGCTTGGTATGGATATGAGAAAGTGGTGAAAGCACTGCTCATGTGGGAAGAGGTCAACCCTGGCAAACCTGATAATTGCGGTCAAACACCGCTCTCGTTCGCTACCAGGGGTGGCCATTGCAGGGTGGGAGCACTGCTACAGTGGCACAGAGCGGCAACCCCCGGCGCTGTTTGAGGCGTAGGAAACACCGCATCGTCGAACTCACCCCCGTCCTCCCCTTTCTGAGTATGTTACTCGTGGAAATTGTCTATGGGAATGACCCTTTTCAGGTGAAGGAAATCTAATGAGACGGGCCTGGGGATGCAGGTATATGTCACCACATTCACGAGAGACTTTCTAAGGATTTACTTTATACACGACGATTTTCAAGTTTGATTACAAAGCACTATAGAGTTTAATACGTGGGGGGAAGCAGTTCTGTTGTGGGGAGGTCTAGTTTATAGCTTGTAGTTTTCATTCTTTCATAGTTAATTGTCTCTTTCGCTGTGAATTCTTGCTTGTGCGTTTTCCTTTCTTCCTTTTATATATAGAGGCTTGTTTAGATAGAATAGATGTGGTGCATTTTATCATAGCGCAAGGATCCTTGTGGCGAGGGCGAGCAACCACGGACCACACAAAGGCCGCACCGAACCTACGATAAGTGACCAATTACCATAAATAATTTATCTTAAATGATACGGTACCATGCTTAGGGGACACTTCCCACCACCCCTCGCTATTCACATTAGTATAGAAGGTGAGGAGAGGGTAGCAGACAGTCTTTCCATCTCACCCATTCGCACCATCAGCCTCGCAGTTAATTTGATAGCATAAAACGCACCAAAAAGTATGCTCCAACATGCGTCTAGAAGCTGCGGGACCCTCTCGGTAGACCCGTATTGAGCCACCGAATGGCTAACACCCCAATAGCGCGCCTTGCGATATCGGCAGGAACGAGCATCCTCGGGCGGTTTGCTGAACGGCTACTTAGCGACAGCAGAGCTTTTACCTGATCTCGATATTTAAGTATCAAGGGAAAGCAAGCGGGAGTCTTCAAACTCCAATACAAGGGATGCCCTCATCTACGCTGCGAAAAGAATTAAAGAGCTCACGGCGCGGTGCGGCTCTATGTCCCAGTGCACCGGAGACGAGAAGGGAGGAGAGGAGGGAAGGCGGAATGCGGGAGGTGGTGTCTTTTCTTTTGGAACGATGGTTATTATGATATCGGGTGTGCTGGGGATTATGAGGTATTATGATGCTGCCAACTGTGGGGTGAATTAAATTAGGGGTATGACCAGCGCAGGCGACCAGTGCCTACTATGATACTGCACCTATCAAGCCTGAATTCTGCGCCAAGTATTGAAGTTTCCTTCTCCCGTGTTGGAAAATGTAGTTACAGGCGTGCTCTCTTCTTGTCTATTGCTAGGGTTACGAGTGATACCTCGTGACCGCTTACGTCACCCCCTATACCCTCAAATCCTCGCCCCTCTTCTCTGTTTCTTGTTTCTTCTCCTCTTCTTTTTCCCTCTCAATTCTCTTCTTGTTCAATAAGCAATACAAGTCTTTCGCTTCCGGTGACCACTCTCCTTTTGAACCTGTAGAACTACTCGCTGCCACTCCTTCGCACACGATAGCTCTCAACATCTCGGTTGCAGGTTTCAGCTCTCGAGTGACATCTCATGAACTGAATATCAATTTCATGCCGGAGCTCAATGAAGGCCGAGCTCGCGCCATCCGAGATGGGAGCGTTTTATCAGTGATTAGAACCTCCCGATCAGCTCGCCTATTGGTGAACACTACTTTCTGTAGGTATTTCGGTTTTTACAGATTTACCTTAATTATACCAGGGGGGGGTGAATTGGGGGGATGATCGCCAATGCCGTAATTTACTGTGTTCAGCAATAAATCGATAGTGATTAGAAAATACGATCCCCAAAGAGTCCTTATAGGCCGCTCCCTTGTTGTGAGAAAGACCTTTCCAATCCTTGGACAACCCAGGCAGAACTTTGCTGTTGTGCTTCAAGTCAGTTGCTGTGCTAGTCCTGCAGGCTTTCGCTTGCTCGCGTGGGTTTTCTATGGCGGGCCAACTGGCTGGGAGCGAGAAAACTTATTTCTGGAGCCTGATCACCCCCGGGAGGTCTGAAAGGAATATCGGTTTGAGGTGCAGGTCTCAGGGTGAAATATTAAGCTCGGATTATTATAAATTTGTTATGTGTCTATCACAGCGGGCTAAATAAACAAAAGATCGTGGTTCGGGTTATGTAGTGCATTTTTTTATGGGTTATCTCGAGCAGTAGGCTTTGGCCGCGGGGCTGCTGCAAGGCCAGCAAACTTCGCTCTCGACCTGACCGCGCTTCTCTTTAGACGGGGTGGGCGCTCTGCGAGGAAGCACCCGATGCGAGGCATGGTTTGACATCAAATTCATGTGCAAATATTCGCCAAGTCGCGCTTAGGGTGCTGCATCGCTGAGCACTTCTCAAGAACACTAACCAACCAACCATACTCAATAACTCCTCCTATTTGGTATCATACTGTGAGCGGTAAAGAGCAGATGTTGCAATATACCGCTCACAATAGCACCGCCTTGTCCAATAATAGCAACTGCTTTAATGTGCAGAATAACTATGTTGCTGCCGATGATCGGTCTCACCTCCTCACCTGGCTATCACTCCTAGAGCCCAGCTCACGGCATCGAGATGTTCAAGAGCGCGGTGTCGATAATGTGGGGATTGGCTCATACAAACTGAGGAGATTATAAGCTGGTATTATTGCAGTAGGGAAGGTGAAGTTGATAAGGCAGTCTTGCTTTGTTATGGGGATCCGGGGGTCGGTAAGGCCTTTATCAGGTAACAAGACTATTCTCCAGGGAAGAGAAAGAGCGGGAGTGCTAACAGGCCGTGATATCAGTTCGCTGGGAGTGGGCAGGCTGTGTGATCAGGCCGGGAGACAAGACACCGTCGTCACTTGTTTCTGCTTCGACTTTACGGCCCGGAAAGAACAGCCCACGCCGAGCATGCTGGGTTCTTGGCTGAAACAGGTCGTTAACGGAATGGAAAGGATTTCAGAGCAAATATCGCGGGCCTTTCAGGAGCATACAAAGGCCATTGGTGGAAGGGCGCTGTGACTTCCTGATATCGTGAAGATACTGCAAGCCATCACGTCGTCACAGCCTACATTTATATTCATTGACGAATGAGACGAATGTGTGGCAGTGCATCGAGAGAAGATCCTCGATTCTCTGAAGCAAATCATTGTGAAGTCCACGGGTACACGCATATTCATGACCGGGAGGTCCCATACTCGGGCGGAGTTTGAAAGGGGTCCTGGTGGACGAGTAATCAATGTATTTGTGGGCCCCAAAAAATATCATCAGATATCTTCGTGTTAAAATGAGCGAAGAGGAGACCCCGGATGCTATGGACGAGAGTCTGGAGGCTGACATTCTGGATAAGATTCCCGAAAATATATCGGAAATGTACGTAGAGGAATGGTATTAGGAATCCTACCTCATATCATACACAAAGATATATATCTAGGTTTCTACCTGTCTCCTTAAATATTGAGACAATCTTGCAAGAATCTAGAATCCATCGGAGATGAGAAAGGCTCAACAAACTCTGGGATGGATTGGGGTTGGGAGAGGTTTACGGTGCGACGATGAAACCGAAAAAGGCCAGGGTGGGAATAAATCGAGATTCGGGATGGCAGCTCTAATGTGGATCAGTTATGCAGAACGTTACAAGTGAGCGAACTCTATCACGTTTTAGTAGTCGAGCTATGCTTTATAGATTTTGAAGGCACTACCGCTTAGATTTCGACACTGGCGAGCTGCCGTCAAGAGCTTATTACTGTAGATGGAGAGGTATCGGCTGCGCGGCTGGTTCGCTTTACTCTTTAGGAGTATCTTTCCGCTCATCCCGATATTTTCAGCCAATGGCAGAAATCTGTATTCCCAACCGGCCAAGACCCTTTCCGTCCCTCTTCTGACACCCCGGACACCCTTTCTAGATTGTTGTTCTGTCTAATGGGGAGTCCGTGCGAAAAGGGGACTCTCTGACCGTGCGAAATCACTTGCGCTATATCTGTTTCAAGAGTATGATGGCCACATATCCACTAAATTGCTGTTAATGCATGTGAAGTACCTAAGTCTTTGGGAATTTGATACTTGTTCTGAATTCGGTGGGTTGCGCTGCGCGTCATTCTTCGGGGTTGTTGAGTTTGTGGCTGCCTTGATAGAGATGGAGTGCTGTGACGCCGATGAAAGGGATTTTTCGGGGTATATGCCACTTGCATGGGCTGCTCATAATGGGCATGCCGAAGTGATAGAAATACTGCTCGGGCGGGAAGAATGCCGACGAACCAGATGATCGTGCCAAACACCGCTCTCGCATGTCACTAGTCATGGACGCGAGGAAGCGGTGAAAATACTACTCGGACCGGAAAAGGTTGATCACGACAAACAAGATGATTTCGGCGGAACATCGCTCTCGCATGCTGCTTGGTTCGGACGTGAGGGAGTGGTGAAAATACTGCTCATGCGGGAAGAGGTCAACCTCGACTGGCCAAGTAATGACGGCTAAACACCACTCTCGAATTCTGCTTTCCGTGGGCATCGGGAAGTGGTGAGGGTGTTACCCGAGCAGGAAGATGTTAACTCTGACAAGTCTCCTCCGACTACCGGTCCCTGCTTTGGATGCACTTCCCCTACTTCATGATCCCTTTGTCAACATCCCATCTTTTTTTTACAATTTCAGGAATACTTCTCGCTACTCCTCCAAATAGTTCATCGCCAATGTAGATCTTCCTCTCCTAGAATCATGTCGTGCTTCTTTGGTGCTTGCCGGGGCCCCACCATCACCTCCTTCTCTAGAAAAAGTCACCATTATCCTTGAGCCAACGCATTGCGGTAAACCTCTTGTCTAAATTAGCGGAGGAGGAAGGGGGATATACAAGTGCTAGGGGATATGCTTTCGCGCACATCAAAGTGGCTTACTAGCAAAAACTCCATAAAAACTGCAGTGGTCACAAAGTAGTGTGTGCGAAAACATATCCCAGGTACTTTTACTAGTCTCTATTGAAAATTCTTGGGCGGTTAAAAATCAAGAAATCAAAGTTTGCCACTCCTCTCGTGAATAAAATATTCGTTCTAATAATACAAGCAGTGATCAAACAAGGACTTCCTTCCAGGAGCTTCCAGTACTCAACAATCCAGCAAGGGGGATCCACTAAATCCTTTCATGATCAATTGTCGCTCTCGTTCACGCCATAGGGATCGCAGCCGGGGGATCAACCCAACCTTGAATCCTTCCATCCCTCCAATCCATTATGACGGCCTTTGCCGCTGCTTCGATGTTGGGGATGCCTCCTTTACCTAGTCGCCCACGCTTTCGTGCGACCTGGACCAGAAAGTGTGTTGTGAGATCGGTGGCGGTAGTATCGACGAGGGGAGGAAGGTTGTAAAGGTGGAGGAGTTGGTTAAAGAGGGTCTGGGATGTGGATAGTCGGTTGATGAGAAGGGCAACTGCAGGTACCGGGTCGAGGATTTGCTTTGGTGGAACGGCACTTAGGAGGATGAGGCGTGCCTGGTCGTCCTTTGAGCCACTCTGACTATTACTGCAGGGGAAGACGATACCAGGAGAGTCTAGGAGTTTGAACTTCCTGTCTAGCTTGACTTCTCGTAAGCTGGTGGTGACGCCGGCTTCAGCACCTGTCGGACAGGCGGTTTGTGAGCCACCTAGACGGCCGGTAAGGGTGTTAAAACTGATGATTTCCCAACATTCGGGTATCCAATCACACCCACCGATACCGACCGCTTGAGCTGTTTGGCATGCGCAAATGATTTCAGAGCCTTCAGAAGAGTAGCCGAGGTGCCCTGCACCGTCAAGGATTTATGGTCAAATGACTTGGCATTCGGAGCAGACCCGCTCGCCCTTAGCGGCAGCGTCGGGAAGTATCTGCGAAGATAATCCAACCACCCTTTCAGCGCGGCTGCTGGCACGAGATCGATCTTGTTCAAGATAAGGATTAGTCGCTTCTCGCCGCCATCAGCCGCCATCATTTGTCTTTCTGCCTCGCGAGAACGGGTGCCTTCAGGGTCTCGAGCGTCTAGGACGTAGAGAATTACGTCGGCAGCATCGACCACCTGCTTGAACATCTTGTCGAACGCTTTTCGCGAGGTATCTTTTCGGGTGCTCTTGGATTCGAGATCTGGAATGCCGGTTTCTGAATCTGAATCGTCATTGGACTCGCCGCTGAAGCCACCATGTTCGGCTTCATATTCTGAGGCCCTTGCTCGTGCTGAGGCTAGGAGGGCCGCCATTGCGGAACCTCCGGTCTATGCTTATTTAGTAATTTATTTAAAAAGGGAAATGAGCACTTGTCACACATGGTGGAACATACTCTAGAATCAGCGTCATCTTCATCCATAGCATCGCTATAGAACTCGCTGGAACTCTCATCACCTCCTCTCTGAATCTGCATAGCATCCTCCCTGCCATCTGCCCCACCCACTAATTCCTCCTTTCTCTGCTTTGCAAGTTCTCTTCTTCGCAATTGCTCATCTTCCTTCAGCCGCCTTCCCTCTTCAATCTCGGAAAGTAAGCGATCCTTGTATGGAAAACTATTCGGAATATTGAGTTTGTCATTCTTCTTTTTTCGGTGGAGTTCCGGATGCTTTTTGGCCTCCTTTCGTTCCTTACGGGCCTTCTCGTTAGAACGCTTCTCGATTTTGTGGCGGAGACGAACAGGAACCCGCTTGGACTTCTTCCCTGGAAACTGTTAGGCGATAGCTTGTATCTCTAGATACCCAAAAACTTACTTGGTTTGACCATTGTGAAATCTTTTGGAGATAGCGATGGGCTGTCTGCTTGGGGTGTATGGTGGGGAATATTTTTGCTGTCGAGAATTTTCCTTTGGTCTGTGAAAGTTTTAAGTCGGGTAACGACCTACCGGCATTCACCGTGCTCGGTGGGGAGGCGGAAGGCATGAACAGGGGGGGAAGGAAGATCTAATCTAATCTTGGTTCAGGACAACATTCAGTGTCCGCCACGAATTTTATTGGTGAGATGTATAAAGAGGCGTTTATGGTGGGTGTTGCCGGTGCGGTCTAGGTTAAAGATTGCAATATCCCCGGAAGTCTCGTGTCGGGTCCAGGTTACTAGCTCATTGAACCCCCCCTGCATCTTCCCCTACCCACATCCGTTTGCAATCCGGGTTGCCCTGAAATATGGCCTTCACCATATGTGACGAAGGTCGCGTCGAACCTGAGGAGCGGGCGGGAGCCTTTGAGAGCGTTCCCGGTGAAGTGGAGTTCTTCCATTGTATGCACTTTTTCCATCCCACAATTAGTTTACTTATCCCGAGGAGTGGAGGCCAGGGGTGGTAGATGGGAAGGAGCAAACAGTTCTGAAGATGCATCTTGACACACGGTCCGTTAGGTGCTTTGCTTAGCCATACGTGGAGATCTTGACGTTTCCGCGCTTCGAAGAAGAGTATATTATTGCAGTCGCGGAGGTCTACAATCCCGTTCAGGTCGTAGAGTTTTGATTTGGTATTCTGCTTTGCGTCTTTGCGACTGTGTGGGAGCATGGTTACCAGGTCATTGAGCAGGTGCCGGTGACTGAATCGCACTTTCATTAGTGGTGAACAAGATCATTGCGAGCGATGTTGGGGAGCAGAAAAAGGGACAAACCGGTATGTGATGCCACAGGATGTCAAGACTAGAACCCTTTGTTTATTCTTCTTATCCGGTTCATCGGCGGGGGCGGGTTTTGTGCCGGTTTTCGACACTGATTTGTACACTGAAGCATAACCATCATCCATACTGGCAATCCCAGGCACAAAAGAAGGTCTTGTACCAACTCCCTCCTACGAGCTCGTTTCGTCTTAATGACGGGTCCATTACGAGTAAGGTTTGGAGATTTTCGGTTTCTCGTTTTTTTCCTTTCCCACAGTGCCTTGCAGGTAGCTCACATCCTGGTAACATGAGAGGGTTTAAAATCGATCGTATCACTTGCTCTTGCCGGATCTTGTCGTTGGCTATCGGGAATGTGAGATAATTGGAGGGGAACCTATCGTACTCAGTGTTCTCAAGGGTCCAGTCCGTCCGTCTTCGGATCCGGATAGGACAGAAGGCAGTACCTCAAAGGACGCCCGGGACGGACTAGTGCCCTGATGTCCTCCCGGACGACTGCCCGAGACGGATGGGTGGGGACCGCAGGTGTCTCAGGTGGGGCAATTTTGCGGGTAACTCCAGATGACGGGTAGGCCCTGCAGGTGATCAACGAGCCCTACAGGTAATTGGCGAGGACGGCAGATTACGGGTAAGGCCTGCAGATGGCGGATGAGGACTGCAGGTACGGTTCGGGAGTTACCAATCTGTCGTGGAATCCGACACGTTTCTCTGCCTGTCTCAACAGGACTTTCGGATACGGGGTTTTGTAACGTGTTAGACGCTTGTTTCGAACCTGGACACCCTTAGCATTGTTTAAATTAGCACTTGGCAAGCCGCTAACCCCAAGAATTCATAGTATATCTGATTCAGGAAACCACAATGGGGGGGCGGGCTCACCGAGGATAAGGGACGAGAGAAAAGAAAAGAGGGAGAAGCCATTTGGCGGGAAAAGTAAAGATAGTATTATTCGATCAATCAATCCACTCGATTGCCCATTGACTGTAGGGCCATAGAGTCACCCTCTTAAGCGGTAGTCTCCCCCAAAGGGCGGACAGGACGCTTGGGAACACTGCATATGTGGAAAGACTATCAGTACCTTCTATCAGCAATAGCCCTGGCCTAGGAAGGCATAGAGAAATCAATCAACATACTAAGAAGACTCTTCGCCTCCTCACAATGGAGACCATAGAGCCTGCGGAATGTATCGGGGTAGGTGATCAGCCCATTCCGGAGGAGGCAAACATAGGTGATGACGTCACCACCGTGTGCTTTCTCATTTCCCACCTTAATTGCGGAAGGGTTCCCTATATTTGTCAAAATCATGCTCTTCAAAAATGTGGCAGGGAATATGTGTGGGATACCAACCGCTGTGTACAGGAGAGAACGGAGGACAGTAATTTGTTTCCGCAGGGCCTCCACCCTTGCTATTAGCTGTTCAATTTTCGTTTCCATCGTACGAATGGATAGCAGGAATAGGCTGCCGCCTGTATTTGCGTATGCAATCTCGGGATTGCTCAATGGTCCAATTCAAACGGGTACCACTGACGGAATCGCACGCACTAAATTCCGTTCCACCATTGCCGGCTCCTTGGTTCGGATGACTATTTCCATTGTAATCACTGTAAATTAGTCTCAATACCATCTAAAGATTGCCACATGGTAAGGAATAACGGGCTAGAATAGCCACCTACTATGATGTTCACAATAGTAGCCAAGAAGAAAAAAACGAAGGATGCTTGGCTAACGCTAAACACTTGGGAAAAGATTGAAGTTGAAAAATACGCAAGGTTTGATAATAAAGCAATTTCACACAAGTTATTGGTGAGGAAAAATAGATGTTGGATGGAGAAGGAAGGAAGAGGAGAAAAGGGAGCGAGGTGGTGTCCTTTTTGATCCACTCGGGAAGTAAGTCACATCACTCAAAGACCATCGGAGCACGTTGGAGCTGTCGGTTTCTCCCCCGCTAAACCCAACTTAGTGTATCTCCATCCGGTCGGGACTATCGTCTACCGTAAGTGGTTCACAACAGTCGTGTCCACCCCGATTACGACGGGCGGAATTTGTATGGGGACTAAGCCGGATCAGGCAATTCGAGTGATGGTGGGTGAGGAATTTTTGGTGGCGGCAAGTTATCAAATTTATTATGGAGACACCGCCAATCTACTCGTAAGCATAGGGCCACCCAAGCAAGAAGTCGGGACCGGTGACAACACTTCTTGAGGACTTTTGATTTAAAACTCCGAGATTTCGTCCATGGCATCCGGGGTCTCCTCCTGCGCATTTGCCTTCTTCCAGAATTACTGCGTGATATTATTTGACGGGCGCCAGCCACACTAGCCACACCACTTGAGCCTCCAAAACCCATGTCTTCTACCTGGCGACTCCACACCTCCCTCACTCCCGTCACGACACTCCCCCCCCCCCCCTATCAAACAACAAACCCTGGAAGATCTCAAAGATCTCCAAAACCTGGAGTACCTCTCCCTGGTCTCCAAGATCACCACCGAGCTGGGCAACCACTTGGGCATCAACGACAAGACGCTCGAGGAATTCATCATAAGCCTGCACCAGCAAACCAGCTCCCCCGAAGAGTTCAAGAAGATAATTGCCTTGCATGGCGTCGACTACCCAGACCCCCCCATCACCACTATCGATAGGTTAGTGCTCACCATGCACGCGAAGCACAAGAACAAGCGGTCCAAGGGATCCGTCGGTGGGGGCGGCGAAGAAGGGGCGAAGAAGGGAATGGACCTGGATACTAAGGCTAGGGCGTTCAAGGGGCTGGCTTTGCCGGATAAGGAGGTGCCGCCCGCGTGGGAGGGGGATTACGGGGAGGAGGAGGAGAAGAGGAAGAGTAAGAGGGAGCCGAATGCGATAGATGATATGATGGCGATGCTGGAGAATTTGGAGTCTAAGAGTAAGAAGACGGGGGTGGGGGGCGGGAGTGGTGACGCGTTGGCGTTTTTGGAAAGGATGGAGCCGGGGAGGGAGCGCTCGAGGAAGCGGAGCCACTCGCCGAATCCGTATCGTAGGTCCGCGCGGAATTACAGATCTAGATCGAGGTCTGGAGGCGGGGGGGATAGGAGGAGGGGCCGCGAACCGGATGATTTTGGCCGGGATCGGGAGCGCAGGGGCAAGCATAGATATGGCGAGGATGAAGATGACGATTTCCGAAGACCGCCTGTGCCTGAGCTCGACGAGCAGCCTGTCCTCTACAAAGTTTACAATGGCAAAATCTCTGGCGTGAAGGATTTCGGCGTGTTTGTCAATCTCCAGAGTGTTAAGGGCAAGGTGGATGGCCTCGTGC
>Ga0307513_10003803_pt1 | contig 20342 bp, 18 predicted proteins | sample 15_EM_MG_FD_202174 | JGI IMG/M metagenome (GOLD analysis project Ga0307513, IMG submission 202174) | Populus trichocarpa ectomycorrhiza microbial communities from riparian zone in the Pacific Northwest, United States - 15_EM | ecosystem: Host-associated > Plants > Roots > Unclassified | place...
GAGATGACCGAGATCCAGCGCCGGCTGCTGGCCACCGGCGGGCCGGCGGTGCTGTTCGAGAACGTCATCCGCGCCGATGGCGAGCCCTCGTCGATGCCGTGCCTGGTCAACCTGTTCGGCACGGTCAAGCGGGTGGCGATGGGCGTGACCCTGGAGGGGCGCGAGCGCTCCACCGCCCAGGACCTGCGCGAAGTGGGCGAACTGCTGGCCTTCCTGCGGGCGCCCGAGCCGCCGCGGGGGCTGAAGGACGCCTGGGACATGCTGCCGCTGGCCAAGACGGTGATGGCCATGCGCCCGGCCACGGTGAAGAAGGCGCCGGTGCAGGAGGTGGTGCTGACGGGCGCCGACATCGACCTGTCGAAGCTGCCGATCCAGACCTGCTGGCCAGGCGAGCCCGCGCCGCTGATCACCTGGCCGCTGGTGGTCACCCGCGGACCGTCGCAGGAACGCGAGGACGACTACAACCTGGGCATCTACCGGATGCAGGTGATCGGGAAGGACCGCACCATCATGCGCTGGCTGGCGCACCGGGGCGGCGCCCAGCACCACCGCCGCTGGAAGGCGGAGGGCCGGCGCGAGCCGCTGCCCGCCTGCGCGGTGATCGGGGCCGATCCCGGCACCATCCTGGCCGCGGTGACGCCGGTGCCCGACACCCTGTCTGAATACCAGTTCGCGGGGCTGATGCGGGGGGCCAAGGTCGAGCTGGTCGCGGCCAAGACCGTGCCGCTGCTGGTGCCGGCCAACGCCGAGATCGTCATCGAGGGCCACGTCCTGCTGGACGAATACGCCGACGAGGGGCCGTACGGCGACCACACCGGCTATTACAACTCGGTCGAGACCTTCCCGATCTTCCAGGTCAGCGCCATCACCATGCGGCGCGACCCGATCTACCTGACCACCTTCACCGGCCGGCCGCCGGACGAGCCGAGCGTGCTGGGCGAGGCGCTGAACGAGGTGTTCATCCCGCTGCTGCGCCAGCAGTTCCCGGAGATCGTCGACTTCTGGCTGCCGCCCGAGGGCTGCAGCTATCGCATCGCCGTGGTGTCGATGAAGAAGGCTTATCCCGGCCACGCCAAGCGGGTGATGATGGGCGTCTGGAGCTATCTGCGGCAGTTCATGTACACCAAGTGGGTGATCGTCGTGGACGACGACATCGACGCGCGCGACTGGAAGGACGTGATGTGGGCGCTGTCCACCCGCATGGACCCGGCCCGCGACATCACCCTGATCGAGAACACCCCCATCGATTACCTGGACTTCGCCTCGCCGGAATCGGGGCTGGGTTCGAAAATCGGCCTGGACGCCACCAACAAGTGGCCGCCGGAGACCAGGCGCGAATGGGGCGAGAAGCTCCGCATGGACCCGCAGGTGGTGAAGGCGGTGACAGAGAAGTGGGCGCGGCTGGGCCTGCCGGGGGGCGGAGCGGAGGTGGACTAGGCGCGCGGTTGGGTCGCGCGCGACCGGGGTTGCCCCTCGCCCCGAACCGCGACCAACTGCGCCGCTCAACGCGGCTTCACGGGGGTGAAACGCCATGGACGTCGGAACCGCCGCGCATGCGGGCGCCCTCTGGGTGGGCCTGCACATCTTCCTGCTGCTGGCCCTGTCGCTGCTGGTCGTGCGCCAGCGCCGCCTGCATGGGGTGGCCCTGGGCGACGGCGACGTCGCGGTGCTGACCCGGGCGATCCGCGCCTTCGGCAACGCCACCGAATATGTGCCGGCCGGCATGGCGGCGATCGTCATGCTGGCGGTGGTCGGCGCGCCGCCCGCCGCCGTGCACATCACCGGCGGGGTGATGTTCGTCGGCCGGGTGGTCCATGCGCTGAGCATTTCGCGCAGCAGCGCGGCGTCCCTGGCCCGCGCCATCGGGGTGATGATGACCTGGCTGGCCTATGTGTTCGCCGGCGTCGCCCTGCTGTTCTATGCGATCGGCTGAGCCGCCGCGCTTGCCCCTGGGGCCGCGCTCCGCCATATGGCCGACATGGATGAAAACCTGTTAGCCGACGTCGTCGACGCGGCCCTGAAGGCCGGCGCCGACGCGGCCGAGGCCGTGGGCGCCGAACGCCGCGCCCTGTCGATCACCGTGCGCCTGGGCGAGCTGGAGGAAGTGGAGCGCGAAGAGTCCCGCGACCTCGGCCTGCGGGTCTTCGTCGGCGGCCGCCAGGCGACGGTCTCCGGCTCGGATATTTCCCAGGAAGCCCGCGCCAAGCTGATCGAGCGCGCCGTCGCCATGGCCCGCCTGGCGCCCGAGGACCCCTATGCCAGCCTGGCCGATCCGGCGCTGCTGGCCCGGGGGCCGTTTCCCGACCTCGACCTCTACGACCCCGCCGAGCCCACGCCCGAGGCCCTGGAGGACAAGGCCCGCACGGCCGAGGACGCCGCGCGCGCCGTCGCGCGGGTGACCAATTCCGACGGCGCCTCGGCCTCCTGGTCCACCGGCTCGTGGCGGCTGGTCACCAGCGGCGGCTTCAACGGCGTGCACAAGGCCTCGGGCTTCTCGCTGGGCGCCTCGGCCATCGCCGGCGACGACCAGGGCATGGAGAACGGCAGCGAGTACCGCTCGGCCCGCTGGCAGGCCGACCTGCCCGACCCGGCGTGGATCGGCTCCGAGGCCGGGCTGCGCGCCGTCTCGCGGCTGGGCGCGCGCAAGATCGCCTCGGCCACCGCCCCGGTGATCTTCGAGAACCGGCTGGCCGCCTCGCTGCTGTCGCCGCTGATCGGGGCGATCTCCGGCCCCTCGATCGCCCGGGGCACCTCGTTCCTGAAGGACAAGCTTGGGCAGAGGGTGTTCGCGCCCGGCGTCACCATCTCCGAGGAGCCGCACCGCCGCCGCGGCCTGGGCTCCAGCCCCTTCGACGACGAGGGCGTGGCCAACCAGGCGCGCGACCTGATCGAGGACGGCGTGCTGACCACCTGGCTGCTCAACACCAGCTCGGGCCGGCAACTGGGCCTGACCAGCACCGGCCACGCCTCCCGCGGGCTGGCCGGCCCGCCCGGCGTGGCGCCGGCCAACCTGACCCTGCGCCCCGGCGAGCGCGACCGCGCCGCCCTGATGGCCGACGCGGGCGCCGGCCTGGTGGTGACCTCGATGTTCGGGCCCTCGCTGAACGGCAACACCGGCGACTGGTCGGTGGGCTGCGCGGGCTTCTGGTTCGAGGGCGGCGCGTTCGCCTATCCGGTGGCCGAGATCACCGTGGCCGGCAACCTGATCGACATCTATGGCCGCCTGGTCCCCGGTTCCGACCTGGAGATCCGCGGCGCCTCCAACGCGCCCTCCCTGCTGGTCGACGCCCTGGCCATCGCCGGCCTATGAGCTTCACGCCCGCCCAGGACCTCGACCTGATCCTGGACGCGGCGCGCGAGGCGGGCGCCCTGGCGACGAAGCTGCGCGACGCCGGCCTGGACGTGCAGTGGAAGGACGGCGCCTCGCCGGTCACCAACGCCGACTTCGCCGCCGACGCCCTGCTGAAGGCCCGGCTGGGCGCGGCGCGGCCGGGCTATGGCTGGCTGTCCGAGGAGACGGCCGACAACACCGACCGCCTGGCCTGTCGCCGGCTGTTCGTGGTCGACCCGATCGACGGCACGCGGGCCTTCCTCAAGGGCCGCCCCTGGTGGTCGGTCTCGGTGGCGGTGGTGGAGGACGCCCACCCGATCGCCGGCGCCGTCGTCGCGCCCCAGGTGGACGAGGCCTATAGCGCGGTGGCCGGCGGGGGCGCCTGGCTGAACAGCGCGCCGATCAGGGCCAGCAGCACCGCGATCCTCGAGGGCTCGGGCATGGTGGGCGACGCACGGATGTTTTCGCACCCTGCATGGCCCCGGCCCTGGCCGCCGATGCGGATCGCGGCGCGCAACTCCACCGCCTACCGGATGTGCCTGGTGGGCAGCGGGGAATTCGACGCCGCCCTGGCCCTGGTCGCCAAGGCTGACTGGGACCTGGCCGCCGCCGACCTGATCGCCCGCGAAGCCGGCGCCTATGTGGGCGACCACACCGGGGCGCCCTTCGCCTATAACGGGCCCGTTCCGGCGCAGCGGAGTCTGCTTTGCGCCGCGCCGGCGCTGGCCCCGTTGATCCTGGAGCGGGTCCGGCATATCGCCATACCCAACTGAATCCTCACGAGGCCGCGATGCCAGACAAGCAACTCCTGCACCTCGTCATCGGCGGCGAACTCGCCGACCTCGAGCACAACCAGTTCCGCGACCTGAGCAAGGTCGACTTGGTGGGCGCCTATCCGGACTATCAGTCGGCCCTGGCGGCCTGGCGGGCCAAGGCCCAGTCGACGGTCGACAACGCCCTGATGCGCTATTTCATCATCCACGCCCACAAGCTGCTCGACCCGGAATCAGACCACGACCACGATCACTAGGGACGGCTCAGTCGCAAAATTTCAGAGCGTGACGGGCGCCTGGACCGGCAGCCGCTTCAGGCTGGCGCTCCAGCGACCAGACCAGCGCCCCGCCGCGCCAGACCTCGACGCTGCGGCAACTGGCATGTTCGACGAGCAGGGCCCGCGCCCGGGCCTGGGCCGCCTCGACGGCTTCGGAGAGCAGCAGGTCGACGACCGAGGCCACCCCGTCGGGCCGCACGCCGAGCAGGGTGTAGTAGTCTTCCTCGGGAAAAACGTCGTCGGCCATGCGCCAATTTCGCAGGGATTGGCAAGCGCGTCGGTCGGGCGCCCGACCTATTCGCGACGCAGCAGCCGCTCGGTGACCAGCGAGCCCCACATGCCAGCCCGGAAGTCGGCCTTGATGCCGACCGGATCGTAGCCCGGCCCTTGGGTCCATTCCAGGAACGACAGGCCCGCGGGCTCGCCCTCCCGCAGGTAGCGCTCGAAGGTGTAGTCCAACACCCCGGTCTTGCCGGCCTTGACGTGCAGGTAGCGCAGGCTGAGCTGCTCGAGGGCCTCGCGGATCGTCTCGCCCTTGCGGAAGTGCATATAGAGTACGCTCATGATCCCGGCCCGGTCCGCGCCGGACTTGCAGTGCATCAGCGCCGGATACTCGATGGTCTCGAACAGCCGCCTGGCGCCCAGCACGCGGGCCGGGCTGGGGCATTCGCGGGAGGTGATGGTGAAATCCACCATCGCCAGGCCATGCCGCTCGCAGGCGTCCTTCTCCAGGGCGTGGAAGCTGGCGTCGAAGCCGCCGCGCAGGTTGATCACCGTGCGGATGCCGCGCCGCCGCCACTCGGCCAGCTGGTGCGGCCACGGCTGGTTGGTGCGCACCAGTTCCTCGCTGATCCAGTGGGCGTTCCGGAAGCCCAGCCGCAGATAGGCGTGATCGTTCCAGAGGTAGTCCAGATAGGCCCGGACGCGCCCGCCAGGCGTGGTGAGATCGAATCCGGCCAAGGACGGCTCCTGCAGTTTGGCCCCTAACTAGGCGTTCGGGCGCGCCGGCGGAAGCGGCGCGGCGCCGCGGCGGCTGGCGCTTGACTTCGCGGGCGCATCGGTCGACCCCAAACCCATGAGCGAGCCCGCCCAGACCGAGGTCGAGCTTCCGGTCCGCGCCCTGATCGGACGGATCGCGACGACCTATCTGAAGCCCCGCTGGAAGGGGCTCACGGTGGCGATGCTGGCCGCCATCGCCGTGGCGGTGCTGAGCGCCAAGCTGATCCAGATCCTGGAGCCGGCGATCAACGACCTGCTGGTCAACCACAAGCCGGGCACGCTGGTCGCCATTCCGCTGACCATCGCGGCCCTGGCGATAGGCCGCGGGATCGCCCAGGTGGCGCAGGCCTCGCTGGTGAACCGCATCGGCAACGGGGTGGTGGGCGACGTCCAGGTGCAGCTGTTCGGCAAGCTGGTGCGCGCCGACCTCGCCCGGCTGCGCACCCAGCACTCGGGCGCCCATGTCTCCTCGGTGCTCTATGACGCCGGCCTGATCCGCGAGGCGGCCACCTCGGGCGTGATCAACTACACCCAGCACCTGCTGACGGTGATCGGGGCGATCACGGTGATGCTGTCCAACGACATGGTGCTGACGCTCGGCGTGCTGGTGGCCGCGCCGCTGGCCACGGGCGTCATGCGCCGCTTCTCCAAGCGCTCCACCAAGGCTGCCAAGGGGGCGATGGTCGAGACCTCGGCGCTGTCCACCGCGATCATGGAAAGCCTGGACGGCGTGCGGGTGGTCAAGATCGAGAACCGCGAGGCCTATGAAGAGGCCCGCGTCGCCGAGGTGGTGGCGCGCCGCCAGCGGCACCTGGTCAAGGGCGCGAACGCCCGGGCCACCGCCGCCCCGGCCACCGAGACCCTGATGACCCTGATCACCGCCGCGGTCCTGGCCTATGCCGGCTGGCGCTCGCAGTCGGGGGCGATGAACGTCGGCGCCTTCGTCGCCTTCCTGGGCGCGCTGGGCCTGGCCTCGCAATCCCTGCGGCAGCTCGCCAACCTGCAGACGGTGATGGCCGAGGGCCTGTCGGCGGCGCGCCGCCTGTTCGCCGCCCTGGACGTCGAGCCGGAGGTGCGCGAACGGCCCGGCGCCCACATCCTGCCCCGCGGCGACGGCGCCATCGCCTTCGACGAGGTGGGCTTCACCTACGGCGCCGACTCCACCGCCCTCGACGCCGTCAGCTTCCAAGTCGCCAAGGGCGAGACCGTCGCCCTGGTCGGCCCCTCGGGGGGCGGCAAGAGCACCATCCTCAACCTGATCCCGCGCTTCTACGACGCCACGACCGGGCGCATCAGCATCGACGGCCACGATGTGCGCGACGTGACGCTGGCCTCGCTGCGCGACCGCATCGCGCTGGTCACCCAGGAGCCCTTCCTGTTCGACGACAGCATCCGCGCCAACATCGCCTATGCCCGGCCCGACGCCGGCCAGGAGGACATCGAGGCCGCCGCCCAGGCCGCCGCGGCGCACGAGTTCATCCGCGAGCTGCCGATGGGCTACGACACCGTGGTCGGCGAGGCCGGCGCGCGCCTGTCCGGCGGCCAGCGCCAGCGGATCGCCATCGCGCGCGCCTTCCTCAAGGACGCGCCCATCCTGCTGCTGGACGAGGCCACCAGCGCCCTGGACACCGAGAGCGAGGCCCAGGTGCAGGCCGCGCTGGCCCGGCTGATGGCCGGTCGCACCACCATCCTGATCGCCCACCGCCTGTCGACCGTGCGCGGCGCCGACCGCATCTATGTGATCGACAGGGGCCGCGTGGTGGAGACCGGCGACCACGCCGAACTGGTCGGCCGCAAGGGCCTCTACGCCCGCCTGGCCCGCAGCCAGGACCTGGAGGTTCAGGGCGGCGAGGTCCAGGGCGGGGAGGCGGAGTCCGCCGCTTGAAAGGGCTGCTCCGCGACCCTCGCGTCCAGGCGTTCCTCGGCTGGCTCCTGGCGGGCTATCTGAAGCTGATCCTGCGCACCGTGCGCTGGCGCCACGAGAACCTGGCCTGCGTGGAGCCGGTGCTGGCCCGCGAGGGCGGCGTGGTGGCGCTGTTCTGGCACGGCCGCATCCCGCTGTGCCTGGCCACCGCCCCGCAGTGGCGCCGCAAGCGCACGCGGGCGCTGATCTCGCCCTCCGCCGACGGGGAGTTCATCGCCCAGGCCCTGGCGCGCGCAGGCTTTCCCGCCATCCGCGGCTCCTCGGCCAAGAGGGGCGACTCGGCCAAGGCCCGCGCCGTGGTCGCCGTCTTCCGCGAGGCCGTCAGCTGGGTCGGCGGCGGCGGGGCGCTGATCGTCACCCCCGACGGGCCGCGCGGCCCCAACGAGGTGATCGCCGCCGGCGCGCTGCAGATCGCCCGGCGCACGGGCGCGCCGGTCTATCTGATGGGCGTCGCCGCCCACCCGGCGGTGCAGGTGCAGGGGACCTGGGACAAGGTGATGCTCGCCGCGCCCTTCGGCCGTGGCGCCGTGGTCTGGGACGGCCCGTTCCATGTGCCGGCCGAGGCCGACGAGACCGTCATGGCGGCGCTGGTCGCCGACTGGTCGGCGCGCCTGGCCCAGGCCACCCGCCGCGCCGAGGCCCTGGCGGGCCGGCGCGGCGCATTGAAACCGCCGCGCCCGGATGAGACATAGGCCCATGGCGCGCGACCCTCACCACCATGACGACGGCCACGGCGGACACGGCCATGCGCACGGCCATGGGCGTCACCACCACGCTCCCGCCGATTTCGGCCGGGCCTTCGCCATCGGGGTGACGCTGAACGTCGGCTTCGTGGCGGCCGAGACCGCCACGGGCCTGTGGTCGGGCTCGCTGGCGCTGCTGGCCGACGCCGGCCACAACCTCTCCGACGTGCTGGGCCTGGTGGTCGCCTGGGGCGCGCTGGCCTTGGCGCGCCGCCAGCCCACCGCGCGCCGCACCTACGGCCTGCGCAAGGGCACCATCCTGGCGTCGCTGGGCAACGCGGTGCTGCTGCTGGTGGCGGTGGGGGTGATCGCCTCGGAGGCCGTGCGCCGGTTCGCCGCGCCGGCCGAGGTCGCCACCGTTCCGGTGATGATCGTCGCGGGCCTGGGCGTGGTGATCAACACCGCCACCGCGCTGCTGTTCCTGCGCGGCCGGCATGACGACCTGAACGTGCGCGGCGCCTTCCTGCACATGAGCGCGGACGCGGCGGTGTCGCTGGCCGTGGTCGCCGGAGCGTTGGTCATGCGCGTCACCGGCCTGCTGTGGATCGACCCGGCGCTGAGCCTGCTGATCGCCGGGGTGATCGTCTGGGGCACCTGGGGCCTGCTGCGGGATTCGGTGAACCTGGCGCTGGACGCCGTGCCCCAGGGGATCGACCCGGACCGGGTGCGCGACTGGCTGGCCGCCCTGCCCGGCGTCACCGACGTCCACGACCTGCACATCTGGGCGATGAGCACTACCGAGACCGCGCTCACCGCCCACCTGACCCGACCGGCCAACGACGACGCCGACGGCTTCCTGCACATCGCCTGCGACGGTCTGGCCCAGCGGTTCGGCATCCACCACGCCACCCTGCAGGTGGAGACCAACGGCGCCCACCAGTGCCGCCTCGCGCCCGACGACGTGGTGTGACCGCCGCCCCGCGCCCCCTGTCGCTCGCCCTCTATGCGGGGGCCACGCGCCTGCTGGAACCGATGGCCGGCGCCCTGCTGCGCCGCCGGGCCGGCCAGGGCAAGGAGGACCCCGCCCGCCTCCCCGAGCGGCTGGGCCGCGCCGGCCTGCCCCGGCCCGCGGGCCCGCTGGCGTGGCTGCACGGCGTCAGCGTCGGCGAGAGCATTTCGCTGCTGCCGCTCGCCGCGGCGCTGCTGGACCGGCGCCCCGGCCTGAACCTGCTGGTCACCTCGGGCACCCGCACCTCGGCGCAGTTGCTGGCCGAGCGCCTGCCGCGGGGCGTGATCCACCAGTACGCCCCGGTGGACGGCCCGGCCGCCACGGCGGCCTTCCTCGACCACTGGCGGCCCGACGCGGGGATCTTCGTCGAGAGCGAGCTTTGGCCGAACCTGATCCTGGGCGCGCGGGCCCGCGGCGTGCGGCTGGCCCTGGTCTCGGCGCGGATGACGCAGGGCAGCGCCCGTCGGTGGGCGCGCCGTCCCGCCGCCGCCCAGGCCCTGCTGGCCGCCTTCGACCTGATCCTGCCGCAGGAGGCGGCGACCGAGGCCCGCCTGCAGGGCCTGGGCGCGGCGACCGGGCCCCGGCTGAACCTGAAGCTGGTGGGCGAGCCCCTGCCCTGCCCGCCGCTGGAGCTGGAGCGGATGCGGGCCGGCGCCGGGCCGCGCAAGGTGGTGGTCGCCGCCAGCACCCATCCCGGCGAGGAGGCGCTGATCGCCAACGCCTTTCGCGAGGCGACACGGGACGGGCCGCCCGCCCTGCTGGTGATCGCGCCGCGGCATCCGGCGCGGGGCGAGGCGGTGGCCGCCAGCCTGGCCACGATCGGCCTCCACGCCAGCCGCCGCAGCCAGGGGGGCTGGCCCGAGCCGGCGCATGATGTCTACGTGGCCGACACCCTGGGCGAACTGGGGCTGTTCTTCCGGATGGCGGAGGTGGTGGTGATGGGCGGGTCGTTCGCCGCCGGGATCGGCGGGCACAATCCGCTGGAGCCCGCCCGCCTGGGCAGGGCCATCGTCAGCGGGCCGGGCGTGTTCAACGCCCAGGAGGTCTATGACGAGATGTTCGCCGAGGTCGCCGCGCTGGAGGCCGCCGACGGCGCGGCGCTGGCCCGCCACCTGCGCGGCCTGCTGGCCCATCCGCAAACGGCGCGGCGGATCGGCGAGGCGGCCCTGACCTATGCCGAGCGCCAGGGCGCGGCCTTCGACCGGGCGCTCGCCCTCCTCGAACCGCTGCTGCCCGCATGAACCTCCCCACGCCGCGCTGGTGGTATCTGCGCGGGCCCACGCCGATGCCGGTGGCGCGCGCGCTCCTGACCCCCGTCTCCTGGGCCTGGGCGGGCGTGACGGCGCGGCGGATCGCCCGCACGGCGCCGACCGATCCCGGCGTGCCGGTGGTCTGCGTCGGCAACCTGACCCTGGGCGGGGCGGGCAAGACCCCGGTGGTGCGCGAGCTGCTGCGCCGGCTGAGCGACCGGGGCGTCGCCGCCCACGGCCTCTCGCGCGGCTATGGCGGCAAGCTGGCCGGCCCGGTGCAGGTGGACGCCGGGCGCCACACCGCCCGCGACGTGGGCGACGAGCCGCTGATGATGGCGCGCGACGCGCCGATCTGGGTCGCCCGCGACCGCGCGGCCGGCGCGCGGGCCGCCGCCTTGGCCGGCGCCCAGGTCGTGGTGATGGACGACGGCCACCAGAACCCCTCGGTGAAGAAGGCCCTGTCGCTGGTGGTGGTCGACGGCGAGACGCGCGACGGCGAGTGGCCGTTCGGCGACGGCGGGGTGTTCCCGGCGGGACCGTTGCGCGAGCCCCTGGCCGCGGGCCTGGCCCGCGCCGACGCGGTGATCCTGCTGGCGCCCGCCGACCTGGCAGCGCCCGATCCCGAACTGGTGGCGCTGTTCGGCGCCCTGCCCGTGCTGGTGGCGCGGCTGGAGCCGGGCGAGACCCCGCCGACGGGCCGCCAGCTGGGCTTCGCCGGCGTCGGCAAGCCCTGGAAGGTCGAACGCGCGCTGAAGGCCGCCAGCTGCGAGATCTGCGACTTCGCCGCCTTCCCCGACCACTTCGCCTATGACGAACGCTCGCTGGGGGCGCTCGCCGCCCGCGCCAGGACGCTGAAGGCGGGCCTGGTGACCACCGAGAAGGACTGGGTGCGCCTGCCCCGCGACTGGCGCGCGCGCATCACCCCCTGGCCGGTCCGGGCCCGCTTCGAGGACGAGGCGGCGCTGGACGCACTGTTGGGCAAGGTCGTTTAGGCGCCGGCCTTCCTGGCGAATTCCCAGGCGCTGGCGGCCAGCAACGGGACGCGCTCGGCGTTGGCGGCGGCCTGCGGGCTGTTGGCGGTGCCGTCGCGGACCCGGCCGACGATGCCCTGGAGGATGCCGGCCAGCCGGAAGGCGTTGTAGGCGAAGTACCAGTTCAGCTCCGGCAGGCCCGAGCGACCGGTCAGGCGGCAATACTCGGCCACATATTCGTCCAGGGTCGGGATGCCGTGGGCCTTAAGGTCGTCGATCTCGGCGATGGCGCCGTTGAACCAGTTCATCAGCAGGTAGGTGAAGTCGGCCAGCGGCTCGCCGAGCGTCGCCAGCTCCCAGTCCAGCACCGCGATCACGCGGGACTCGGTGGGGTGCAGCACCATGTTGTCGAGCCGGTAGTCCCCATGGACGACGGAGACGCGCTCCTGCGGCGGCACGCTCTTGGGCAGCCACTCGATCAACTTCTCCATGTCGTCCAGGTGGACGGTCTCGGAGGCGCGGTACTGCTTGGTCCAGCGGTCGACCTGGCGGCCCATATAGTTGCCGGGCCGGCCGAAATCGGCGAGGCCGACGGCCTGGACGTCGGTGTTGTGCAGGTCGGCCAGCGTCCTCAGCTTGGCCATGAAGATCGCGTGCCGCTCGGCGGGCTCGTACTGGGGCAGGGTCTGGTCCCAGAGGATGCGGCCGACGACCATGTCCATCACATAGAACATGGTGCCGATGACGCTTTCGTCCGTGCACAGGCCATAGGGCCTGGCCACCGGGAAGCCCGTGGGGTGCAGGGCCGAGATCACCTTGAACTCGCGGTCCATCGCGTGGGCCGAGGGCAGCAGCTTGCCCGGCGGCTTGCGGCGCATGACGTAGGTCTTGCCCGGCGTCACCAGCTGGTAGGTCGGATTGGACTGGCCGCCCTTGAACTGGCGCACTTCCAGCGGGCCCTGGTAGCCCGCGACATTGGCCTCCAGCCAGGCGGCGAGCCTGGCCTCGTCGAAGCGGTGGGCGTCGGCGATCGGCTTGGTGCCGGTGTTGAGCGCCTCGCGCTCCTGCTCAGCGGTTTGGGCCACGGCCATGGGAGTTCCTTCGTACGCGCGTTTGAGGCCACTTTATCGATCCACCAGGCGCCGCCGCAAGCGCACCTAGCGGGAGAGGGCGCGCCAGCCGATGTCGCGGCGATGGAAGCCGCCGGGCCAGGAGATGCGGTCGACCACGACGTAGGCGCGGTCGCGAGCCTCGGCCAGGGTGGCGCCGCGGGCGCAGACGTTGAGCACCCGGCCGCCCGCCGCCCGCAGCGTTCCGTCGGCGTCGCGCGCGGTGCCGGCGTGGAACACCACCACATCGTCGCCGAAATCCTGCTCGGCGCCGCGGATGATCGAGCCGGTGAGCGGGCTGTCGGGATAGCCGTCGGCGGCGAGCACCACGCAGATCGCCGCCTCGTCGCGCCAGGCCGGCTCGGGGAGGTCCGCAAGCCGCCCGACGGCGCAGGCCCACAGATAGGGGACCAGGTCGCTCTCCATCCGCAGCATCAGCACCTGGCACTCGGGGTCGCCGAAGCGGACGTTGAACTCCACCAGCTTGGGTCCGTCGCGGGTGGCCATCAGCTCGACGAACAGCACCCCGCGATAGGGCGCCCCCTCGGCGGCGATGCCGGCGAAGGCCGGCTCCACCAGCCGCACGCGGGTCTGCTCGACCAGTTCGGGGGTGAACACCGGGGCGGGCGCATAGGTGCCCATGCCGCCGGTGTTGGGGCCGACCTCGCCGTCATAGGCGCGCTTGTGGTCCTGGGCGCCGGCGAGCAGCATCGTCGTCGCCCCGTCGCACAGGGCGAAGAACGAGCCGATCTCGCCCTCCAGGAATTCCTCGATCACCACCCGCGCGCCGGCCGCGCCGAACCGGCCGCCGAGCGCGTCGTCGATCGCGGCCTCGGCCTCGCGGCGAGTCTCTGCGATCACCACGCCCTTGCCTGCCGCCAGGCCGTCGGCCTTGACCACATAGGGCGGGACGAAGCGGTCCAGCGCCGCCTTGGCCGCCGGGGCGTCCTGCGCCACCACATAGCCGGCGGTGGGCAGGCCATGGCGGTCGGTGAAGGCCTTGGTGAAGGCCTTGGAGGACTCCAGCTGGCCGGCCTGGGCGGTGGGGCCAAAGGCCGGGATCTTCGCCTCGGCCAGCGCGTCGGCGAGGCCCGCGGCCACCGAGGACTCAGGCCCGATCACCACCAGGTCGGCGGCGATCTCGCGGGCCAGGGCCAGCAAGCCCGGGACGTCGGTCGCCTTGACGTCGCGAACCTCGCCCAGCCTGGCCATGCCCGGATTGCCGGGCGCGACGACCAGGCGCCGGCAGAGCGGCGAGGCGGCGATCTTCCAGGCGAGCGCATGCTCGCGTCCGCCGGAGCCGACGAGCAGGATGGTGAGGGGGGCGATATCCATGGGGCCGTTTCGCGCGGGCGAGGCGGCGGGTCAAGGCGGGCCGCCAAACACCCCTTGGATCTACCCGTCGAGGTCCAGGGAATAGCCCGCCGAGCGGACCGTGCGGATGGGGTCCGCGCCGGTGTCGCCGTTCAGCGCCTTGCGCAGGCGGCCGATGTGGACGTCGACGGTGCGGGCCTCGACATAGACGTCCGAGCCCCAGACCGCGTCCAGCAGCTGTTCGCGGGAGAACACCCGGCCCGGATGCTGCATCAGGTAGTCGAGCAGCCGGAACTCGGTGGGGCCCAGGTGGATCTCCTTGCCGCCGCGCTTCACCCGGTGGGCGACGCGGTCGATGACCAGGTCGCCGATCCGCACCCGGTCCTCGGCCAGGCCCGGCCGCAGCCGGCGCAGCACCGCGCGCATCCGCGCCGAGAGCTCCGACATGGAGAAGGGCTTGACCACATAGTCGTCGGCGCCGGTGTCCAGGCCGCGGATGCGGTCGGTCTCCTCGCCGCGGGCGGTGAGCATGATGATCGGCACGTTGCGGCTCTCGCTGCGCGCCCGCAGGCGGCGACAGACCTCGATGCCCGAGACCTTGGGCAGCATCCAGTCCAGCACGATCAGGTCGGGGAGCTTCTCGCTCACCTGGGTCAGGGCTTCCTCGCCGTCGCCGGCGACGCTGACCTCATAGCCTTCCTTCTCGAGATTGTAGTGCAGCAGGGTGGCGAGGGAGTCCTCGTCCTCGACCACCAGAATATGCGGAGTCACGAAAGGCTCCTGGCCCTAGAGCCTTACCGGTTCAGATGGAGTCATCTGAACCGGATAAAAAGGCTCGGTCTTCAATGTTAGAGCGTGACGAGCGCCTGAACCGGCATCCACTTCAGGCTGTCACGCTCTAAGGATTCAAGGCGTCGGTCTTGGGCCGCGCGGCGGTCAGTTCGTCGCCGGTGATCTCGTAGTGGATGATCTCGGCGATGTTGGTCGCATGGTCGCCGATCCGCTCGAGGTTCTTGGCCACGAAGAGCAGGTGCGCGCAGGCGGTGATCGTGCGCGGGTCGCCCATCATGTAGGTGAGCAGCTCGCGGAACAGGCTGTTGTAGTGCTCGTCCACCTCGTCGTCGCGCGACCAGACCGACACCGCGCGCTCCAGGTCGTTGGCGGTGTAGCTGTCGAGCACGTCCTTGAGGCGTCCGCCGACCAGCCGGCCCATGCGGTCGATGGAGCGGGTGAGCGGGGTCATCGGCTCGGACTCGATGATCACCAGGCCGCGCTTGGCGATGTTCTTGGCCAGGTCGCCGATCCGCTCGAGATTGTTGGCGATCTTCATCGCCGCCACCGTGCGGCGCAGGTCGTGGGCCATGGGCTGGCGCAGCGCGATCAGCCGGATCGCCTTGCGCTCGATGTCGCTCTCCAGCAGGTCCAGGCGGTCGTCGCGGGACACCACCGTTCCGGCCAGCTGCTGGTCGCGCTTGACCACCGCCTCCAGGGAGTCGGCCACCTGGGCCTCGGTGAGCCCGCCCATCCGCGCGCATTCGGCGGTCAGGGTGTTGAGTTCGTCCTCGTAGGACTTGACGATGTGCTCGTTCATGGACGCGGGACCTTGAGGGCTCAGCCGAACCGGCCGGTGATGTAGTCCTGGGTGCGGCTGTCCCGGGGATTGGTGAAGATCTCGTCGGTCGCGCCCGCCTCGACCAGCTTGCCCAGGTGGAAGAAGCCGGTCTTCTGCGAGACCCGGGCGGCCTGGGCCATCGAGTGGGTGACGATGACGATGCAGTACTGGGTCCGCAGCTCGTCGATCAGTTCCTCGATCCGGGCCGTGGCGATGGGGTCCAGGGCCGAGCAGGGCTCGTCCATCAGGATCACCTCGGGGCTGACGGCGATGGCGCGGGCGATCACCAGGCGCTGCTGCTGGCCGCCGGACAGGCCCGTGCCCGGCTGGTGCAGCCGGTCGGAGACCTCGGCCCAGAGGCTGGCGCGCTTGAGCGAGGATTCGACGATCGCCTCCAGCTCGGCCTTGTCGCTGGCCAGGCCGTGGATGCGCGGGCCATAGGCGACGTTCTCGAAGATCGTCTTCGGGAAGGGGTTCGGCTTCTGGAAGACCATGCCCACCCGGGCGCGGAGCACCACGGGGTCGACGCTGCGGTCGTTGACGTCCGAACCGTCCAGCTCGATCTTTCCGGCCACGCGGCAGCCGGTGATGGTGTCGTTCATCCGGTTGATGCAGCGCAGGAAGGTCGACTTGCCGCAGCCCGACGGGCCGATCAGGGCGGTGACCGCCTTGTCCGGCACGTCGAGGTCGACGCCGAACAGCGCCTGCTTCTCGCCGTAGAACACGTCCACGGCGCGGGCGACGACCTTCGCCGGATGGGCGACGGCCTGGGCGGCCTCGTCGTGGGAGACGGCGATGTGCAGCGGCGTGGCGGAATGCGCCTGGGCGTCGTCGCGTTGGCGGGTCATGTCAGGTCTCGGAAATTGCGGGGTCACGACGCTCACCACCGGCGTTCGAAGCGGCGGCGCACAAGGATGGCCGCGAGGTTCATCACGATCATGAAGACGAGCAGCACCAGGATGGCCGCGGCGGTGCGCTCATGGAAGGCGCGCTCCGACGCGTTCTCCCAGATGAACACCTGGACCGGCAGCACGGTCGCCGCCCCGGTGAAGCCTTCCGGCACGCCAGGCACGAAGGACACCATGCCGATCATCAGCAGCGGCGCGGTCTCGCCCAGGGCGTGGGCCAGCGACAGGATCGCGCCGGTCATCACGCCGGGCATGGCCAGGGGCAGCACGTGGTGGAAGACGGTCTGGGTCCTGGAGGCGCCGACGCCCAGCGCGGCCTCGCGGATCGAGGGCGGCACCGCCTTGAGCGCCGAGCGGGTGGCGATGATCACGGTGGGCAGGGCCATCAGCGCCATCACCAGGCCGCCCACCAGGGGCGAGGAACGCGGCACGTTCAGCCAGTTGATGAACACCGCCAGGCCCAGCAGGCCGTAGACGATGGAGGGCACGGCGGCCAGGTTGTTGATGTTGACCTCGATCAGGTCGGTCCAGCGGTTCTTGGGTGCGAACTCTTCCAGATAGGTGGCGGCCAGCACGCCGATCGGCACCGCCAGCAGGGCGGTGATGATCAGCATCATCGCCGAGCCGACCACCGCGCCCAGCACGCCGGCCTGTTCCGGCTCGGTGGAGTCCGAGCGCGTCAGGAAGCCGATGTTGAAGCCGGTCCTGATGGCGCCCGCGGCCTTCAGCTCGTCGAGCCAGCCCAGCTGCTGGTCGTCCAGCTTGCGGCTGTCCTGGGGCGTCGAACGCTTGATCTCGCCCTTGTAGTAGAGGGCCGAGTCGGCCCGCATCGGGCCGGTGACCGTGATCGTCTTGCCGATCACCGAGGGATCTTCGCGCACCATCTTCAGCAGCTGGAAGCCCAGGTCGTTGGACATCAGCTGCATGACCTTGGACGAGGCCTCGCCGACCTCGTCGTCCTTCTCGCCCAGCTTGGCCAGGATCGCCTCGGCCACCATCAGGTCGTAGTTGGCGCCCGCCGGATCGTTGCGGTCCACCCGCGAGGCGTCCAGGTGCACCGGGACGCTGATCCGGTAGTCGATGAAGGTGGAATAGCCCTGCAGGACGATCCGGCCGACCAGCAGCACCAGGAACGACAGGGCGATGATGATGGCGATCCGGCCGTACAGGCGGAAGCGCATTTCCTGGGCGTAGCGCTGCTTCAGCCGCGCCTCGACGGCGCGCTTGAGGGCGTCTGGCGAACGGGTCGCGGCGGGGAGGGTCGCGTCAGTCATACTGTTCCCGGAACCTCTGCACGATCCGCAGGGCGATGATGTTCAGCACCAGGGTCACGCCGAACAGCGTCAGGCCCAGACCGAAGGCCGACAGCGTCTTGGGGCTGTCGAACTCCTGGTCGCCGGTGAGCAGGGTGACGATCTGCACGGTCACCGTGGTCACGGTGTCCAGCGGGTTGAGGGTGGTCTTGGCCTGCAGGCCGGCGGCCATGGTGACGATCATGGTCTCGCCCACCGCCCGCGACACGGCCAGCAGCAGCGCCGCGACGATGCCCGGCAGGGCGGCCGGCACCACCACCCGCTTCACCGTCTCGGACCGGGTGGCGCCCATGGCCAGGCTTCCGTCGCGCAGCGACTGGGGCACGGCGTTGAGGATGTCGTCGGAGAGCGAGGAGACGAAGGGGATCAGCATGATCCCCATCACCGCGCCGGCGACCAGGGCCATCTGGTTCTGCACCTGGCCGAGATAGAGGCCCAGGCCGTTGAACGGTCCGCCGACCAGCTCGGCCCCGACGGCGTTGAAGAAGCCGCGGAAGAGCGGGCCCACGGTGAGCGCGGCGAAGAAGCCGTAGACGACGGTGGGCACCCCGGCGAGGATCTCCAGCATCGGCTTGACCACCGCGCGCGTCGTGCGCCCGGCGTATTCCGACAGGTAGATCGCCGAATAGAGGCCGATCGGGGCGGCCACGGCCATGGCGATCAGCATGATCAGGAAGGTGCCGGCGAACAGCGGCACGGCCCCGAAGGCGCCGGACGAGGCGTACTGGTCGGCGCGCATGGCGATCTGCGGGTCCCACTGGGTGCCGAACAGGAACTCCAGCGGCGGCACAGCCTGGAAGAACCGCGAGCTCTCCCAGACCAGCGAGGCGACGATGCCGATCGTGGTGAGCACCGCCACCACCGAGCAGGCGATGAACAGGCCGGCGATCCAGCCCTCCACCCGGTTGCGGGCGCGGAACTGCGGGTTGAGGCGGCGATAGCCCAGGCCGAGGCCGGCGAAGGCCAGGGCCGCGGCCAGGCCGACGGCGCCGATCTGGAAGCCCCGCGTCAGGGCGCGGGCCTGGGCGACCTTGGCCTCGAGGGCCGGCTTCAGGGCGCCGTCATAGACCGTTTCGCTGGGCTGGCCGCCGCGCGCGATGGCGTGGACGTCGTTGTAGAAGACATCGCGCTGCTGGGCGTCGAGCGCGGCCACCGCCGGGGGCGTCTCGGCCCGGAGCGCGGCGGTCTCCAGCCGGCCGCCGAAGGCCATGCTGAGCAGCAGCAGCAGGATGGCCGGCGCGCCGACCCACAGGGCGGCGAACGCCCCGTGATAGCCGGGCAGCGAGTGAGACCCCCTACCCTGCGCGAGCGCCTTGCGGCGCGCCATGGCGTAGGTCGTCCCCGAAAAGAGAACGAGCGTGAGGAGGGCGACCCAGGTGAACATCAAACTCCAGCCGGCGAACGGTGAGCGGGCGTGCGGGGCGCGGAAGTCCCCTGCCGCGTCGGATCGGAACCTGCCCTTGCAATGCTGTCGGGGCGCGACACTTTTATGACAGTTTCATTACATGGGGCGAATCCGCCGCCGCGACCGGCCGCGCCGCGGCCTGCGGGAAATAGGCGGTGAAAGTGGTTCCCGCGCCGACCAGGCTTTCCACCGCGAAGCCGCCGCGGTGGCGGTTGACGATGTGCTTGACGATCGCCAGCCCGAGCCCGGTCCCCAGCCGTTCGCCGCTCTTCTGGCCCTCGACGCGGTAGAATCGCTCGGTCAGCCGGGGCAGGTGTTCGCGGGCGATGCCGGCGCCCGCATCGGTGACCCGCAGCACCGCATAGCGCTCCGTCCCATGGTCGGGGGTGAGCAGCGACATCCGCGCCGCCGGCGCTCCGCGGCCGCCGGCCGCGGCGGCCTCCGCCGAGAGCCCCAGTTCCAGCTCCACCCGCACCGCCGCGCCCCTGGGCGAATATTTCAGCGCGTTGTCCACCAGGTTCTGGGCCACCTGGACGATCTGGTCGCGATCCCCGGTGACCATCGCCTCGCCGCGCGGCGGCAGCACCGGGTCCAGGCCCACGCCCCGCTCGCGGGCCAGGGGCGTCAGGGCGTCGACCACGTCCATGACGGCCGAGGTCACGTCCACGGCGTCGTGCGGCGCGACGTGCTCGTTCAGCTCGATGCGGCTCAGCGACATCAGGTCGTCGATCAGCCGGCTCATCCGCTCGGCCTGGGTCTGCATGATGCCCAGGAAGCGGTCGCGCGCGCCGACGTCCTCGCGCGCATGGCCGCGCAGGGTCTCGATGAAGCCCGAGAGCGAGGCGAGCGGCGTGCGCAGCTCGTGGCTGGCGTTGGCCAGGAAATCGGCGCGGGTGCGCTCCAGCCGCCGCGTCTCGGTCTCGTCGCGGAACACCAGCAGCGCCAGCCTGTGGTCCTGGACCCCGGCCGCCAGCGGCAGGGCCGTGGCGCGCAGCACCCGCTCGGGCGTGGCCCCGACGACATAGACCGCCTCGCCCGCCAGGCCGCCGAATAGCGCCTCGTCCACGGCCTCCAGCACGTCGGGGTCGCGCAGGACCGTGACCAGCAGCCCGGCGTCCTTCTGGATCTTGAGCTGCTCGCGGGCGGCGGTGTTGACGAAGACGAAGCGCCGGCCGGTCAGGTCGTCGGGCTCCTGGGCGGCGATCACCAGCACGGGATCGGGCAGGGCCTCGATCATGGCGGCGAACGGCAGGCCGGCGACGGCGTCCGCCCCGCCCCCGGGGACGCCCGGCGCTTCCATGGACGCCCCGGTCCCGAGCCGGCGGCGGATCGACTGCCCCAGGGTGATCAACGCCACTGCCGCCGCCAGGGCCGCCGCCGCGCGAGGGTCGGCCCCCCCCACGCCGCCCAGCACCAGCAGCGCGCCGACGCCGACGCCGCCTACGGCCAGCACCCGGCGGTCG
>Ga0307513_10003804_pt1 | contig 20341 bp, 17 predicted proteins | sample 15_EM_MG_FD_202174 | JGI IMG/M metagenome (GOLD analysis project Ga0307513, IMG submission 202174) | Populus trichocarpa ectomycorrhiza microbial communities from riparian zone in the Pacific Northwest, United States - 15_EM | ecosystem: Host-associated > Plants > Roots > Unclassified | place...
ATACTTCTGTCATTACCGTCAGTTTAGCAAGTAACTCATCGACGAAAATACTTCAAGTTGCTCGCTATCATTATCCTCTCTCCCACTGTTGCTCTTTTGGTGCCGTATTTGCGCTTATTTTGTTTAGGTTATGAGCCCGGCTCTTAGCGCTTTATAAAACAAATACGAAGAACCCTCCTCCGATATCATTGAACGATCATGACGACCAGAACCGGTAATGAGGTCAACATTCTGGCCTCACTAGGTATCAAACCACTCTCAAAAGCAACTGACTATAGAGAATGGCGGTTAGCAGTGATCGATATCTTAGCGGAAAAGGGTTACTGGCCGGTCGTTTCCGGATCACTTGCACGGCCGGAAGATGATACGACCGGGGCAACAACCTGGGACGAGAAAGCAGGTAAAGCCCGTGGGATGTTAGGACGGCTAATGGATAGTGCGCATAGGGAGCTATACGCTGAGGAACGTAACCCGTTCGTACTTTGGACTAAGTTGGAGAAACGATATGCGGGAAAGGACCAAGCACGGATTTGGTTCTTGAAGGGGGAGTTGTCAAAGGTTGAGTTCCGTAACAATGATCTTGTTGACTACATTGCGACTCTAGAGAAGTTATTCCATCAGCTCGCCGCTGCCGGTGAGACCCAATCGGAAAAGGATAAGAAGTATCTACTTCTATCAAACCTTCCGATCCAGTACCACCCGTTTCGCACATCGATATGCAACAACGTGGACTACGATACCACTACGTATGATAAGATTTGTGACCGCCTCGTGCTCGAACACCAGCAGTTATCTGGAGGAGCAAAGCAGAGTGAGGAAAGCAAGGCTTTTCTGGCGGGGAAAAATGGCGGATGGAAGGGAAAGGGTAAAGATTACGGTAATGCGGGGCAAAAAGAGAAGGGTCCAACTCCATCTGGGAGTGTGGACAAGGACAGCTGCTTGTACTGCAAGGAGAAAGGACATTGGGCACGGAGGTGTCCTAAGAAGAGAAGGGACCAGGAAAAGAATGGCGGGGCGAGGAGGAATGAAAATCGTGATAGTAAGCCAAGCGCAAATGCCGCATCAGCCCGTGGGAACCTTCAAGCTTGGACGGCGATGGATTCAGAGTCAGCGAAACGAGTTCAATCCAAGTGGGTTCTGGACTCTGGGGCGACCCACCATATGACCGCCGATAAGTCTCTCTTCGAAGATCTTAGTCCAATTCGTGCCTCTATTCATATCGCAAACGGTTCGGAAATGATTGCCATGGGAGAAGGCGACATTATCCTAGATCTCGATGTCAATGGTACACCAAATCAGGTGAGGCTTAGGAAAGCGCTTTATGTGCCAGATATGGGGCAGAGTGGGCTAGTTTCGGTACGATGTATCCAGGCAGCCGGGGGTATCATCAGCTTCGGGGTTCCTGAGCAGGATGTGGTCAGCATTCTGCATGGAAAGAAGCTTGTTGGGATCGCACGCCTTGAGAACAATGCCTATGTTCTTCAAATTCCCAACCGAGAGGCCAAACAGGCGAAGATTCAATCAAGTCATGCGACTTTGATTGAATGGCACAGGCGACTGGGCCATATAGGGTTTGACAATGTCAAGAGACTTGTGGATAAAACTTCGGGGATGGTGATTAATGGGAGCCGCACTAACCCAGTCTGTGTTAGTTGTGTTGCAGCTAAACAAACCAGAAAACCAAATTCCTCCCCAGCCACCCGAACCACGACAGCCCCACTGCAGCTCATTCATTCTGATGTTGCCGGACCAATGCGAACATCATCTCTTGGAGGAGCAAGATATTTTGTTTTATTCATTGACGATTTTTCCCGCTTCACGGCTGTCTTCACCTTAAAGCACAAGTCTGAAGTTACCGATCGGTTTTTGGAGTACCAAGCATGGGCGGAGAACTTACATGAGAGGCGGATAAAGGCCCTGAGGAGCGATAATGGCGGGGAGTATACCAGTCACCGATTTACGGATATCTTAAAGGAAACAGGAATCACTCACGAAAAAACAGCTCCTTATTCGCCTGAGCAAAACGGTGTTAGTGAACGAGCAAACAGAACCTTGGTCGGACGTGCAAAAGCCATGATGCTTGACAATGGTCTGGCTGAAAATTTGTGGGGTGAAGCTATACGAACCGCTGTCTACCTCAAGAACCGTACACCTACATCCGGAATTGCCCAAGGCAAAACTCCTATCGAGTTATGGACAGGCAATCCAGTTCCCGATCTATCCTACCTGATTCCGTTTGGGACACCGGCTTTCCGGCACATTCCAAAACAGCGGAGAACAAAATGGGAAAGCCATGGGGAGGACTGTATTGTTATTGGCTATGAAGGTACTAATCAGTATCGGGTATTGAGTGGGCATAAAATATATGCCACTCGGGATATTAGAGTAGTAGGTGATAGAGAGGAGAGCAAAAGTGAATGGAAAGATGGAGAAAAGAATAGCATAGAACTCGGTGAGAGTGGGTTTGATTTGGCATCGGAGTCAGAAGAGGAAAAAGGAGCACAAGAGATTGGGGGCCACAATGCTGGCCATGGTCAGCAAGAGATGGGAGAAAGACCAGAGAGTCCTGCCGCGGATTGGGAAGCAATTGCGGACGAAATACGGGATAGTGAAAGAGATACCGCACCACTCGAACCTCGAAGATCTGGAAGGAGTACCGCAGGCCAATTTTCCTCGACACGATATCATGACGAAGCCTTCCTTGCAAGACTTGACTCGGAGGAACCAGCATCCTTTTCCGAAGCAATGGGGTCACCGTTAGAGAAAGAGTGGAAGAAAGCTATAGTGGAAGAACTAGAGTCTATAAAAATCAATCAGACTTGGAAAATAGTGGACCTACCCAAATCACGGACGCCTATAAAGGCCAGATGGGTTTTCCGGATAAAGAGGGGAGCCGGTGGTGAGATCATTAGGTATAAAGCACGTGTGGTAGCAAAAGGCTTTACACAACGATACGGGATCGATTATCTGGAGACATACGCCCCGGTCGTAAAACTCACCTCCCTCCGAATTCTACTCACCCTCGCCGCTGCAAGGAACTACGAAATTGACCAGACAGACATTAAAACCGCATACCTGTTGGGTACACTGGACGAGGAGATTTACATGGAGATACCAGAGGCCGTTGTAGTCAAGGAAGCAGTGGGAGGAGAGAAGCGTCAGAAAGTTTGCAGACTGTTGAAGGGATTGTATGGTTTAAAGCAGTCAGGAAGGATATGGAATAAGGAGTGGGATCGGTATTTGGTAGGAAAATGTGGATTTAGAAGAAGTGTGGAGGACTATGCTGTGTACTTTAAGGAGGAGAAAGAGGATACTTGTTGGGCACTGATATGGGTAGATGATGTACTATGGATTGGACCAAGGGGACGGGTGGATGAGGCAAAAGCGAGTCTAGGACGGCATTTCCCTGTTCAGGACCTCGGAAAAGCCCATTTCTTTCTGGGTATCGAAATCAAGCGAACACCGGGAGTCATTGCACTAAACCAAGGAGCCTATACAAAGAAGATTTTGGAAAGATTTCAACAAGACAACGCGCATCCGGTGTCGACGCCTATGAACCCCGGAACAAGGCTTGTGGACACAGAAGAAGAGCCGGAGGACGAGAATACCTATCGCAGCTTAATCGGGAGTCTTATGTACTTGATGCTATGCACAAGACCCGATATTGCCTTTGCTGTTGGGGTACTCAGCAAGTTTAGCAGCAACCCCAAAAAGAGCCACATGCTCGCCGCCCGCCACCTCTTGCGCTATATCAACAAGACAGCATCACTAAGTCTTCATCTTGGACCATTTACGAACACCATCCTGCATCCGGTACTCTACAGTGATGCTGATTGGGCAGGGGATCAAGAAACACGGAGAAGCACAGGCGGCTACCTTTGCATGATCACAGATGCTACGATGTCCTCAAAGTCAGCAGTTTCCTGGTCGAGCAAGAAACAACAAACCATTGCATTATCGTCGACGGAAGCTGAGTACATGGCACTCACACAGGCGGCCAAAGAAGCGATTTGGGTCACTAGATTTATGGCAGAGTTGAGTGGGAGCAGTATAGAAGGCATTCCGCAAAGTACAACACTCTATGCCGACAACCAAGGCTCTATGGCACTTGCCCATAACCCAGAATTCCACGCACGAACCAAGCATATCGCGATTCGAGAACACTACATTCGTGAGAAAGTTGCTGCAGGAGAGATCAGCCTTCAGTACCTGCCGACCGGGGATATGGTCGCCGATTGCCTAACTAAAAGTCTGAGCCGTGAGAAGTTGGAATTGTTCCGGAAAGAGATGGGAATCTATTAGGGCATACCTCGCAGAGTGGGAGTGTTGGAAAAGCTGCTCGGCATGTTGATTTCTTTTGTTTCATCAAAGAACGGAGATTAAGAAAGATGTTTTCATTGACGGATGGATAGGACAGGTGGAAAGCATCAAGGCTACGGGAATGAAGGAAGTTTTCTTTTGTCATACATTTCTTTTGTTCAGGGATAACAGAGTGTTTATTTCATTTGTTTCTTTGAAGGATAGACAAGGCGATAAGGAGGCATTTGCGGAACGAAGTGGAAATGTGTGGTGATGGTTGGAAGACAGAGAATGGTGTTTTGCTTTTCATATATACTTCTGTCATTACCGTCAGTTTAGCAAGTAACTCATCGACGAAAATACTTCAAGTTGCTCGCTATCATTATCCTCTCTCCCACTGTTGCTCTTTTGGTGCCGTATTTGCGCTTATTTTGTTTAACTCGGAGGAAGGCGGCGAAGGCAAGTGTAAAGGCAGCTCGGGTAGCTATATCATTGTAGTGAGAGCGTGAGAGATGGCGGAGGATGAGTATGAGGTGGGGCCGGGTCAAAGGTGTTCGTATCCTGCACTCTGGTTCCTGGTGATCGCGCTTGATCCCGTGAATCGTTCGTTCTAACCGGGGGTCTGCAAATGCGGCGCACTCAATTCCGAGGTCAAGTTGGTAAGACTTAATACCTGCTAGGTAGAGCTTCATTGTTTTCACCTTGACTGTTCCAGCCAGGGAGCATAACCACTCTATCAACCATGTTGCCTTTGCGGGAAAGCAACCTCCGTTTGGGTATTGGTACCCAGCTAGTCTGCAGAAGCGAGAAAATCGAGACCTTGGAGTGTCGTAGTTCCGTATTGTTGAGGGGGCGAGCCCGTGCCAAAGGTAGTAGGCAGCTACCTGCGAGAGTCCCGATTCCTGTATGTTAGAAATCCACGCTGTGGGAGGCTGCATGTTGGGTGTAGTAACTGTGGTGCGAGGTCAGCTATCCTGTTATATTCTGATCGTGAGAGCGCATCTGCTAGGGCATTCTCCTTTGTACTAGGGATCCATAACGCCTCTACTTCTAAGTCCCATTCGCTAGCGAGCAACAAGCATCTTCTCAAGACTTGCATGGACGCTCCTCGGATTGTCCGGTTGGCTATACCATGGGACACTGCTCTGTTATCAACATGCATTACGAGTGTTTTCCCCTTTCACTTCGAGGCCCAATGTAGTAGGACTTGTTTGAAGGCGCGCATTTATTGCGTATTGATATGCTCTCTTCCTTTAGCTATGGAGAGGGGTATAGGTATTGAGAATCCGGAGTTGGGGGCGGGGTGTTTCTGGCTTTGGCTAAGGTAGTATCCTCCTAGTCCTTGGGTACTAGCAGCATCGGACCAGGCTCTAATTACTTCCCGCCTTCTTGTTGCGATTGATCTTTCCGGTAGGTACTGAAAGGATGACTTCGGTCCGGGCAGATACTATCTTCCTGTGGGTGATACGAACCTAAGAGTAAACTGAAGAACAAACCGACGGACGAAAACACGGAAATGATATCACGATCTAGAGACCAAACAGTACCAAGGTGGGCTATCGCCGCTCACACACTGAGTAGAGTTAAAAGGAATTAAAGACAATGAAAAAAACCAGTGGTGAAAAGAAAATCTCTATCTACCAAGCACAAGGTCCGTGTTGTTCCTTCGTCGTCGTTCCTTCGTCCGTTCCCCCTTGTGTTCCTGAGACTGTTGCCTTCTCCACTTCCACCAAACCCTACGATCCTTGCCCTCTATGAGTAATCCCTGCCCCCTTGCTTCGCCCGTCTAACACCTAGCTATGTAAACTTTGTGCTATGAACTTAAAATACAGGCAACATTCTCGTAACATCGGTAGACCAACTTCGAACCCCACAGTACTGTAGTACCTCCGACCACCAGGCAAGATCTTTGTGTGCCTCACTGGATATTTGCTGTTTATGGTACTTGGCTGCTTGTGGGGAGAAATACAGCTCCATGTTGTAGAGGCGGCAAAGAAATGTCCTTCCTAGCGGGACGACAGCGGAGACGAAGTTTAGATATCCGGTAAGCTTCTGGATGTCAAGCAGTGAGAGGGATCGGCTATTGCATGCCTCGCTGATGATTTTGCGTGCTTTGTGTAGCTTCTTATCGGGAAGTCAAATTACCATGTTACCAGTATCGAGTACCAACCCAGCGAAGCCCACAGCGGTCCCCTCTTCGTTCTTTCATGTTTTTATACTTAACCCCACTTGCCCACAGAGTGTGGCAAAGATTGTGCTGGATTGCTTGAGGTTGTCTGTTGCTCCTGGGTCTAAAACTAACAAGAAATCGTCAAGGTAGTGAATTATCGTAGCACTAATATTCGCTTTTTTGAGTTGCTGTTCAAGAATCCAGTGGAAAACCTCTGCAAAGAAGTTGAACAAATATGGGGCAGTACGCAGTCCGAAAGGCAGGAACCTTTCAGCGTAAAATATGTCCTCCCATTGGAATCCGAGGAGTGGAGTGTCTGTTGGCGATACGGGTATGTGGCGAAAAGCGGACTCGAAGTCGCGCTTAATTAGAATGCTGTTTCTCCCAAACCGTTGGACCGCCTGAATTGCATGTTCAATCCCGCTATATTAGATAGCGCCATAATGCTCGGGGATTCCTGCATTAATCCCGCTCATCTCTCCTGGCGGGTAAGATAGGTGATGGATTCTCCTCTTGCTTCCGTCCGCTTTATCTGTTAGGCCTAGCGGAGATGCTGTGAAGTGGCTTGGTAGGCCATTAAGGTCAGGGAAGACTTCTAGGCGGGATTGGTTAAGTTCTGATAGTATATCGGCTGATACGGTTTCAGCCTCGTCTATGGCGGTCTTTAGGTTGGGGTGAATTGTGGCAATATTGCGGGAACCTTCATAACCTATCCTTGCGCCAAAGGTGCATATTCCTAAGACGGCTGTGACCACGTCGGGGTCTGGGTAATCTTGTGTAAGGTTGCTCCATCCTTCTCTTCTTAGTTGCCCAGTAGGCATTGGCAGGCTGTGGGTGGTAAATAGTGGGTAATGCAGTGATGTATTAGGGCATGCGGGTGCTATGCTAGGTTTGGGAGACAGGTAATCATTGCTTGGGCTGGGTGGTGTCTCCTGTGAAAGCGTGATTGGGATATGAGCTGCTTGAGTAGCAGTGAGCTAAGTATTTTCCAAGGAGAAATACAAGGTCTAAGAGTATAGGAAAAGGCTAAGGAAGTGGCATGAGAAAGGTGGGGGTAGCTGGGACGGCTAACGTCTATTGGGCCCTTGGTATCCAGTCCCTGTGGGGCATTGCGCTGCGCGGTGGTTGCTACCACAGGAAATGCACACGTGCTGATAGCGGCAGGGAGTGATTCGGCACTCCCGATAGTTCGAATTTCTGCATGGTGGTGCTATAGCTGGTACAGACCCTGTGTTTCCTCTTGCATGATGGGATTGGCTAAAGGCTGATGCAAGGCTGCTGCCGACGGGCTGGTGTGCTTGCCCCGAGAGATTCTCGCGTATAGGCAGCTTGTGAATCCGGCGGAGAGATCCGGCAGCTGGCTTAGTGCTTTGTGGCCAGGGGCCTCGTGGCGCTGTCTGCGCGAAGCATTTTGGGGCTACAAGCTCGCTGTCAAGTAGTCGCCATTCGCTAGCATGATAAATGCTTTTCCCACTCGCAACCCTCTTCCTGTGGAATTGGAAGTGGTAAGCCTTCACTCCCTCCCATGCCTACTTTTCCAGTAAGTCGTACAGGTTCATGGTGTATATAGAGAGTGCTGTGGCGAGGTTCCCTTGGAGATGAGATGGTGCTAGCTTAACTAGGATTCCGCAGTAGGCCGCCCAGGCTTTAAAGAAGCTGCTGATTCGATACTCGCTCTCTCTGCCATCCCTTTCGGCTTGCTCGAACTCAATCCCTCCAATGCTAATTGTTCTTTGCGTTTCAGCCCGCTCCTTTTCACTCGCTAGGAGCCGGTAGATGTTTGTAGGCTTGAACCTATTTTCGATGATCTGTACCAGGGTACTGCGTTCGACTCCGGGGAATAGTACTTCGACTGACGCTGCGATAGTTGATGCGCTCTCACTCTCGTGTTGGAATAGGGGTTGGGATGGGTCGTACGTACCGGGAGCCCTCGGTTCCCTCATATTGGTAAGGTCCTGCTCGCTTTGTTTCCTGAGTTCGGCCAATTGGCTCTCTAGTATAGCTATTCTACTGTGTGTAGGGTTGTGTGGGTGGGGCTGGGTGCCTCAGGTTGGGAAGGGGGGTTGCTGGGTCCGCTGGGGAGTGGGACTCAAGGGGTTCTGGTTATTGGAGGTAAGTTGGAGAACCACTCGGTCCACAATATCCTGTTCGTGCGAGCGGAGGAGTTCACGCATTGTACTGAGATTGATTGGTATGTCTGATGGGGAGCGTGATAAGGTGTGGCTATCTACATCTCTTGATGATATCGGAGTGGCTGGCTGTGGTGAGATCGTGTTTGAGGGCTGGGAATGTGAGATATTTATCCGTTCATTGTTGGGGGAAGCGTGGCTGTACTGGGGGGTGCTCGCCTCGGGTTCCTCACTATTGCTACATGGGGAATTGGTATGTTCGGTCCTGGGGGTACTGTGATCCAGGTCTCGTTGTTGGCCATAACGACTTGGGGCTTGTCGGGTACGCGTGTTCTTCCTTACTCCTGCTGGTGCCCTTCGCCTGGTAGCTGGTGTGGAGTTGCCTCCACGTGCTGTAGCTCTTCTGGGGGCCATAGTGTATTTGTGGTGGTGGCTAATGGCTAAGGCCGGATAGGCAGTGGCTTTGGATGGGTAGAGATAGTGGTTTGAGACAATAAAGAACGCGAGAAATAACGAACGCGAGCTGTGAGAAGAGTGGTGATGATGTGGTATGAAGAAGCAGAAAGGGGGACTCGTGTAGTAAGGTTCGATGGGCCGTGCGTGGGAGAGCTATGACCCTGCACTGCCCCGGCAACCGGAGAAACCATGATCCACCAACCTCCACGGCATGCCCGCCCACCCCCCCGGTTGGGTACGTCGCGCTTTGCCCAATTGGCAATGGGTTGTACCAACCCGACATCTCTTTCTGAAAATGATATTGTTACTGTGACACCTATTTCACTATGCTACGGGAAACCCCCATTTGGTTGGGTTTACTATCCGCCAATTATATAAGATGGCGAGTAACTTACTGTAAGAACCTGAATAATTGAGGATCTCGTTAGGCTGTTGGGGTTGCCTCTCTCCTAGGTTTGTTGTATCATTGTTCTTTCTTTTTGTCTCCACTGAGGGCTGGAAGGGAATATTTTCGCTGCCTTTCTCACCCTTAACTTAAAGAGGGAGATTCTACGAGTATCATAATAATATTATGACCGACATCCCAGCGTCGCTCCCAGTTCTTAAGGTATCTCCGCCAAGACCCTTAACGAAAACTGTATACGATAACACCAAGAGAATAAGTTACTCTATTCCGACGTCTCCCAACACCCCGGCCAGACTCCAACCCCCACAATTTTTAACCACTCACCCACCACCCACCACCTGATCAACAACCATGGGGGAGTCCAAAGCAGACAGTGGAGCCAACAGCAAATCCAGCAACTCCAAAGACAAATCCAAAGATGCCTCCTCCTCATCTAAGACCACCGCAAAGGGCAATAGCAAATCTGACAAGCTCAATAGTGGGTTGGAACAACCCGTTGCTAATTGGGCAAGCACGGGGAGTAGCACCCAGCAAATCAGGGCCGTGTCTCAGACCGGGATGGAAAAAGGTATACCCGGTTGCTGGGCCAGTGCGGGGTCAAAGCTCCTTGACCATGGGCCCGTGGACCTACCACATACATATTTCACCTCCGAACTCGCCCCCTTTGTCACGCGATCATCATGCTTCCTACACCTGGCGTTCTCCATTCTCCTACAACTCGCGTTCTTCATTTTCCCACCCACCACCCCTACTGGATCCTCTTGCGCCCAAATTGCCACCTAGGGATACATCGGCGGTAACGATCTCCTTGGCAAGGGCAGCGGCAACCTTCCCAATGCCTCCGGCAGTGGAACAATCAATCCTAGAACCAAGAGGAGGATATGGGCCTGTGTTTCCTTGGATGGCTTTCTTTTCCTTTTCTTATTTATTTTTCTTTCCTTTCTCATTAATTTGATATCTGCAATATATGGGTTCTTGCGTTGGAAAATTGGAGTCCTCAAACTCCATAAACGTCCGACATATCCTCTGCGAGAAGCGGGGCAGGGTAGAAACTATTCTGGAGCAGCTTGCGAATGGGAAGAAGTTCGATGCTATTGCTAGGGAGCTCAGTGAAGATAACGCACGGAAGGGAAGATCGTTGGAGTGGAACGCTCGTGGGTCTCTGATCAAGGCGTTTGAGGATGCTGCGTATGCCCTCGCGGTGTCTACTGTTGGTAGGCCAGTTTACGTAAATCCGGCGGCGAAGACTGGTGAAGGGTCCGCATCCGCCTCATTGAGGTGCGCTGCGCGTGTTATGCTGACTCCCTACTTCTTGGTTAGGTATCACGGTGAGTTTTCACAACGGCTTCTACCACGATTAGTGGAAGGATAGGAGGTTATAAATAAAGATGACAGGCATAATGATTGAAGGTCTCAAATAGCTAAGAGAGAACTTGGGGCGTAGATTCCTCTCAGCTTTGTTGGGCATCTAGGGGATTAGGACATCCATATTGTTTCATCTGCTGATAATCCTCTCTGAGGCGAGCCATTGCTTTCTCAAGGGAAGCAACCCATATGGAGCATTGCTATCTGTGACATGGTGTAACCAGAATTTTCCTTGAAGAGTTTTGTGCTCCCGGGCATTCACGCCCCATCCCGTGATAAGAGAACTATTAGGACCCATCTTGATATTGTCTGTAATGTAGATAAAAAAGGGACAAGAGACCAAAGAGTTTAGCATCCGGATTCCCACATGGGCGGCCACTGTCCTACTGACCGGCTGATATAATGTTTGTTTCCTGCAGAGCGGACAGGGTGAGGGGTTTTCGTCGCTCTATGGCCGAACACACTGATGTGGTATCTTTTTTCTTAAAGCCACTAACCAAATCCGTGTGGTTAGACACATTTTACACCAAAATTCGTCATCTTAATGGGATTTTAACTAGGCTCTCACAGTGGTCCTAGGTAGAAAACTTCCCAAAAACTAACCACGCAGTTATACACGGCGCGTGTAAGAACTGCCCTCCAACCTTTCACAGAGGGTTGAGACCCTTTCTCATCATGTTACACCACATCAGAGATTGTGACATTGGTGTATTGAATTGAAGGGAGGATTATCTCGGTGAATCGATAATGATGACCTCCGGGGTTGACAGAGCTTTGGGAGCTTGTATGGGCTTCAATTGGGGATAAGTATGCCCCAAATGTATCATGAGATATTGGGCACATGGGGTGGCTTCGGATCGGGAGCTTTGAAAAAGGAGATTCAGTTTTCGAATGGTGACACCAACAATTGAAAAGTGAGGCTTGGCCTATCTCCTGGTGCGTCCCGGCGTAATCGCCAAGATTCCTGACCAGTTACTTTACCAAACTGCAGCAACAACGCTTCCTGTAGGCACGTGCGACTGTAACAAAACTACAAGTATGAATATCAAGCATGTAGTATCATGCCTGAACAGAGGGATTAAAATTTTGTATGGTAGATTGTCTTTGCAGGCCTGGGTGCCCCTACTAAATCTCGGCGCAGATGTTTAGGGAATTCTTGCGGGATATCTGGGAATCTTTTGCCCAGCTTGAGGCGATCCTTGATAGATGATCGTACTCGCCAGATTCAAAAGTATTCGGAAATTCGGCCATTTCCTTCCCTAGTATTCCTAGAATCTCGGAGCTAAGATTTCCGGATACTTTTGAATCAGGCAGGTACATCCGGGCGTGCCAGTGAAGAAAATCGTGGGTCCCCGGCACCCGTATAGAATATCTTAGGTTTCCCCATAATATTATGCCAGGTGCATTGTTCGTGCGGATCACAACCAACTGCGCCATACCTTAAAAACCCGCTAAAATCCACCATCTCCTAAAGGCTTCTAATCCCTGCAATCTGAGACAAAAGGCCCGGTGTTTTTCCAGACGTGTTGCAATCCGGGCGAGCTGGGGTTGCTATTAACCTGTGCACGCGTCAGAGGGCATGTTCCCCTGCCCATTTGACAGGGATTATTTTGTGGGCTAACCAAATTAACTGTTCATCGACCTTGCGGGATATACTTGTACAACATTTGTTTAAATCCCCACCTCTACGAGTAGGCTAGAAGCGCATGCACGAATGGTGGATGTGCCGGTAAGGGGGGGGGCTTGTTGTCCCCCGGGGCTTCCTGATGGGAGTCGTCCACAATCTTGGAACGCCCACATGTCCAATCAGGACATTTCCCTTCAATTGGCCGATGGGTGGTGATCCAAGGCTCCAAGCCAATCAACTGTGTCCGTGTACCTCACTTGGGGGGGCTATGTACTGGGATGCTCTCCAATCATACTACGAGTATAATACTAGATCTGATAGTCAGATCCGCACCAGCTCTGCACTCCCCAACACACTTTACTTGTAAAATGCAGAACAATTGGCTACGGTACTTCCGAGACACCTTACTGATAGAGTGTGGAAAACCTGGCTTCCCCGACACACTTTACTTGTAAAGTGCACAACATTCGTTACTTCCCACACACTTTACTGGTAGGGTGCCGAAAAGCTGTCTTACCCGACACACTTGTAAAGTGCACATTCGTTGCTTCCCACACACTTTATTGGTACCGTGTTGAAAAGCTGGCTTACCCGACACACTTTACTTGTAAAGTGCACAACATTTGTTACTTCCCACACACTTCATTGGTACCGTGCTGAAAAGCTGGCTTACCCGACACACTTTGCTTGTAAAATGCAGAAAAAATCTGGCAAACCTAATTAGGAGAAACGGGAAGGCACATCTTGGTCGAGAAGAACAGTAGGCTTCCACACACCATCTGAATAAATAGGCCCTCTTAGCGCATCTAACATACAGCCCTAACGACCCCGAGCTCCACAGTGCAGTACGGCACCTACCATACGACCATCCTGCCAAACAAATAAAAAGTCTTTCTATCAATGACCGAGGCACAAGCAAACGAATTCCGAACCGGAGAAATCGTCGCTATCGCTTTCGCGATAATCACAGCAATTGTTGGCCTGCTCCAATTGTTCCCCAACTGGAGGTTCTGGGAGCCTACACAGCCTGTTGTATGCTTTATCTGGCCCACCCTATCTTTCTTAGGGCAGTCGTTTTCTTAGGGATTCCTTATGCAAGTACTAACAGTGTCACACTGTAGGTACTGACCAAATACCCAGAAACTCGGTAACGGTTTGCCCAGAACAATTGTTCAAAACTTATTTGCTTGGATAGCTGCTAACGCGCAGCGAGTAGTCCGGTTTTTGTCGTCAACTGCATCGGCCAACTAAACTTCCAACATCCAGAGCATGAGGTCGACCTAGAGCGGGGTTCTTTATCTAATCCAGCCGCGAGAAGGAATACGGAGCGAAGGGTCACGGAAGTATAGAAGGATAATGTACTGCATAGGATAGATCAAGCGGCGTAGTGAGGGTTGGGGTATGATTTGAGGGTCTCATTTATCTCGAAATTTAAGGCGCTGCTCGGCACGCCGCTATATCAAAATGAATGTTATTTTTCCTAAAAGCTCGACTTTTGCCAAAACTCCATCGGCCAAACGGTATAAAAGAATTCGTATCTGGAGCGTTTCTGCAATTCTGACGATTGTGATGGAGAGAAAATCTTCCAGGAGGTTGTAGGTTGAGCTGCGATCAAAGAGGCGAAACGTTATGATAAAATATTTTATTTGCACCCAAAATGGCATAAAAGTTAGAAAAAGGCAATTTTTCTGAGGGGCCGAGTAGGGCCTAACTTTTTGTTTTTTGATTATTCTCCCTCTTCCTCCTCCCCGGCTCGAATATCCCATATTCTCCCTTTCCGCCCTGCTCTTCTCAAATCTCCTCTATCCTCTTAGCCCCTCTGATAAAGTACTTACATCTATCGTAAAGTGTCTGAAAATGAGAAAACGTTTTTTTGCTGGCTAACTTAGGCGGTTGTGTAACAATATTCGTATTGCCAGATACTTAGTTCCAGGGGTTGTAGCATCATGATGTTTTGACAGCACGAGAATGGTGTGGAGGGGAAGGCGCGGACGGGCTACATCCGTTACGTTGGCCCCCTGTCAGAGACTGTCCTAATACAACCCAATCGAAAAGAAGAATCAATATGATAATCATGTAGAAGCATGGCGGGCTGAGTGAATTTTTTGGGATATCCAATTCCTGGAGGCACCAAGATAGACTGGGGTTTTTTCCTTTTCTTTTTCTCCCTTCTCCAGGTGGTGGAAATAATGCATGGGAGGGCGTTAATCCTTGCAGGAAAGGGAAAAAAAGAAAGGAAAACCCCTTATCACCGGTCCCGACCCCCCGCCGGCGCATAGCAACTATCACACGATGTCACTCGAATTCCCTAATCAGGCTTAGTACTAGCACACATACAAATTCCGCGCCTAGTGATGGTGGTGGACTTTTGTCAACTCCCTACCACGATACCCCCCCCTCCCTTCCCCCCCTGCCTTCTTACTCCAATTCTTGGCACCGTTCAAGTACTTGTACTTGTGCTGGTATTTCAGATACCGGTATCGGGCGTCAAGCATGAGCTTGCTGCTTGTGCTACATTCACCCAAGTACCGTAGGGCGGAGAGACCGTGCGCAACCCATCCCCACTTCCTCTTTTGTTCGACAATGCCGGGCTGCCTGCTTTCCTGAAAGGGAACCAGATCAAATATTTCCCAGTGTTGCTTCCAGTTTATCGCGCATATTCTCAACACAGAATCAAAAATTAACACTATTGGGACCATTAATCCCATATACTGGAGGGCTCCACGGAAGGACTTTCCAAGCCTTGGTTTTTGTGCCCGGTTTCCTGGCCCTAGTAGTCTTCCATCATTATCCCCAAGAGGGGGGGGAAATGGGAAAAAATGGAAAACCCCACAGACGACACCCTACGGTACCAAAGACCTCCTGAGGCAAGGTTTCGGCGAGGCCCTCTACCCCGCATCCCTTCTCTATTGGGCACTACGATACTTATCACTTCCTCACTTCCTGCCCCTTTTTTTTTAATTCTCGACATCATTCAAGTATCATACCGGTATTTCTGATATCGGGGGTAAAGCGTGAGCCCCTTGCCCTACCTACACTGTACTATACTGTACAGTGCGGCTCCCAGAAAATGGGAAAAAGGAAAAAGCTCTTGTCGCCACTCTAGTTAGATTATTTATTCCGCTTTCTTTCTCCCTTGGGTACTATGATACTTATCCTTTCCCCCCTTTCTGCTGCTTACTCTAATGCCCGAGATAATTCAAGTATTTTCTGATATCTGGCTTGGTGGGATGGACTGGCGGGGTACCCCTTACTCCATTTATAGTGCTCCTTCCGTTTCGAGTTTTCAATATTGAAAAGACACCTGCTACAGCCACATGACTTGTATATAGCTCCTACATACACCGCATCATCCTACACCACATCGCCTCTTTCATCCAATCACAAACCTTCATTCAAACCATAACTTCCCCCCCATTCATTCTCAAGGAAACAGAACTTTTAACCGATTCTACCGCCTATTCGTTGATTCGTAAAAAACAGCCGGAAATAGATATAACAATCTCGTAGAACCTGGACGTAAAGCACTAATGCTCGGCATTTTCATGTCTACTGTAGGTACCTTACGAATTGATTAACACCCTCCTTCTTCCCGTCCTCCTCACCAACCCCCTCACCCCTTCTCTCTTCCTCCAATAACCCCCCCCCCCCCTGTCAGTCCACAACAGGTTTAGGCCTGCAAGTTAGCGGAATTACGCACACCAGTTAATGAGTCAAGCTCATAGTGAAAGCTGATAATTACCGTGATGGAAAAGTACTAGCCCTTTGCAAGGGTTTTTGCCTTTGAATCTTGAGGTTAGAGGGGCCTCGGAGATAGCGAATTTCATAAGTCAATACGGTATGATACCTATACTGGCTAAGATATCCGAAAATGAGACAAGGTTTTTTCGCCGGTTATGTGGCCGTTTAACAACAGCCGTATTTTCGGATGCTTATTTCGAAAAACAAGTATGAGAGTGTTCGCTGAGTGAGGGCAATTAGTAATAGGCATTGTTTTGTTCCCCTGCTTTGATCAATTCGCTTCTCTGCCTGCCAAACACCCATGTTCGTCCGTTAGCCGCCAGCTTTTGTTGGGGACGCGTTAGAAACTTAGTAGCCAATCGTTCATAATAGTAGCTAGAACGGTGACTAGAGTTAGGCTAGGTGTTTCCGAGGTCACCTTCAACTTTAAAGCACCAAATTTACGGATATTAACTACCAGATTGCACCGCGCGCCTAGAACAAACCAGAAAGGGAATCTCCAAGAAGACCGCAAAGGTCTGTGAGCCCCCCCACCGGCCCCTCCCTTAGATAATCCTTGGAAGAAAATACATGACCCCCCCTCCTCTTGATAACTATAGAACTTGAATGTGGCGATGCGCTACAGGTCTCCCTAGATTGGGTTTTTGACAATCTTCCCGGGGGTTTAGGTAGCTGTTACCATGACCAGCATGACTTCAAAGTTTCAGATTTTGCCATATAGACAGAGACACTCCCACACCTCTTAAGAAAGAAATATACCAAACAAACTACAGCCCCCTTCTACTAGGGGAACCTGGATTGCCGAACAAACCGGGGTAATCGTACTTTGTGTTGGGGCGTTGAAGCCGCCTCTTCTGTGGAGTATTTTCCTTTCACCCAACTTGGTAGAGGGTTCAAGACTGTCCCTCTTCATGCTTTTCTCCCCTTAATCTGATCCTAAGGAGGGAGCTCCGGGCTCCCACTTGAGGCCCAACTATTGACACTTTAGTAGTTTATTGCCGCTCGACCGACCTCCCTTCAGCAATTGTCCAGTTCCCGTGATCATGGATAATCACTCGCTGAAGAGCCCAGACCCTTTGTAGCAGATCGCAATAGTCGGGACGGAGGAGTGGATAGTAAACAGTCAATATTATTAACCGAAATTGCGTCAACACGAATAATAAGAAAGATACAGCCCAGCTGTATAGTAAGGTGTTTCGAACTTGCCATTACCACCGAGATCCCTTAATACCTTCAACAAGGAATCGGAAAAAAAGAGATCTTCAATGGAACCATACAGGAGCAACTAGAACAACGAAGGAGAGCACTTACTAGTCATAACTAGGATCCATTTTGAGAAGAGGTAGAGAAAGAGACCCACACTAACATTTCTAAATAGCTGATCACCGAGTGATATTTGATGTCAGCAAGGTACAATGTCGGAGGCGTGAGTGATGAACTCTTTCTGAAAAATAGTATTGTTATCATGACATATTCTACTATGTGGGAGTCTTCCATTTGATTCTGTATTGCTATCCGTAGTTATGGATCCCCTGGAATTTCGTTGCGGGTAGGGTGGGCTACAGCAAACAAGGGACAAAGTTAAATATAGAATAATTGGGAGTGTAAAATTTCCTGTAGTATTTTACATCCCACTACTCCCTAGGACTCAGCGGCTTGTAATAACAGGACTACATTGTCCCTTCTCTCTTCCCTGAGATCCTGTTGTAAAATTCAATTATGACCAATAGCAACAAACTAGACTTCATTGGAAACAATTCACTTTTCAGTCCCCAATTTTCCAACGCAAGAACAAATATATTGCAGATATCGAAGTTAACGAGAAAGGAAAGAAAGATAGGAAATGAAAGAAAAATAAAACCACCTAAGGAAACACAGGCCCATATCCTCCGCTTAGTTTTAGAATTGATTGTTCCACTGCCGGAGGCATTGGGAAGGTTGCAGCTGCCCTTGCCAAGGAGATCGTTACCGCCGCTGTATCCCTGTGTGGCAATTTCTGGCGCAAGGGGATCCGGTAGGGGTGGTGGGTGGGAAAATGAAGAACGCGAGTTGTAGGAAAATGGAGGATGCGAGGTGTAGAAAGCACGATGATCTCGTGAAAAGGGGGAGTTCGGAGGTGATATGTGTATAGGGGAGGGTCCACGGACCCATGGGCTAGGAGCTTTGACCCCGCACTGGCCCGGCAACGGGGTATACCTTTTTCCACCCTTGTCCGAGACATGGCTCCGATTCGCCGAGTGCTACTCCCTGTGCTTGCCCAATTGGCAACGGGTTGTTCCAACCCACTATTCATCACCATTGCCATAATTACGAAGGACAAATGCAAACCACAAGTATGCGACTCGGATATAAACCATCAGTATGTAATAGGTCTTCCTCCTAACAATGTTTCTAGCCAGTGTGTAGATCCCACACGTTCAACTAAGCATATTTTCTAAGTTAACTTTGGCAGGATCCGTCGGACCGCTGCAGCGGCGCTATAGCATTGCCTCTCCTGGTAAAGTCTAGTGCATTTTTTCTTTTTATTTGTCCCGACTGAGTTCTAAAAGAGAATCTTTTCGTTGTGCTTCTCCCCTTGGTCCTAATGGGGAAACTCTGGAGTCCTGAACTCATCTATAGTTCAAGTCATCTATAGTGTGCACCAAATGGTCTGTAACCCGGGATGCCCCGCCATAAAAAACATGTATCATACCGTAAAAACTTTTGCGATTCGCCGTTTCGGTTAGGTGGCAAATCTCGGGATGCACAGACAAATCTTATTGAGAAGGGTTAGTACTTTCCTGGCATGGCATAGCCTCAGTGCTTTGGCCTTGTTTGATCTTCTCAACCTGCCAAACTAAACCTATCCTGTGCTAATGACTCGGTTTTACAGGAATCCTCAGATGGCAGATCGCAAAAGTTTTTACAGGTACTGAAACGATGATTTCGGTCCGGGGAAGAACTTTCCTCCCGTGAAGCAAGATAGATAAAGGAAAACAAAAAAACGTAGCAGAGAAAGGGGAAATGATATCACGGTAGGGAAACAAAACAATACCGAAAGTGGGCAATCGCTGCTCACACAGAGGGTAAAGTCAAAGAAATCGTTTATGATGATCAAAGAACTCGGAAGATAAAAAGTTGATACCTATCAGTCAAAACCCACGAGCAAAGTAGTCTATGCACAGGTTGTTGTCCGTCTTGTCTGTAGTCTTCATTAACTCCACGCCTGCTTCTTCAACCCCACGATCCTTCTCATCCCTTAGTCATCCAGCAACCCACCGCATAGTTTCCCTAACTAGCTAGCTATGTAACCCACGCGCCTATAGAAAGAAAATAAAAAACAAAAGGATACAAGGAACAATTTAGTTTAACGTTGGCCCATACTAAGCCCCACAGTACCCATGTCCAATCCCTGCGCAAATCATAGGTTTTATAATAATGGTCTACCGTACCTATTCTCAAGAACAGATATTTAAGCACTTTTGAGCTATTATTTTTCATCTCAACACACTCTTGAGATATTCTTTACATATCGGCATTCTGCTAACACATGTGGCTCAACGGTTTTATAAATATCTACGCATCAGTGGGGAATTGAACCCAAACACTTTTTCTAAATACTATAAGAACTGGAATAATTGAACCTCGCGCTACGACGTCCGAAATTCCCTCTCTTGCATAGGAGAGCGAGCGGACAGCGAAAACTGACCCCCTCAGACCGAGCTTGAGACAGAGAAAAAAAGAAAAAAGTGTCAGACCATACCAACAAAGGCAACTCCAACGTCCTAGCGTGAGGCTCAATTATTCCGGTTCTTACGGTACCGGTACCGGTACCGCAAAAACTCGAGTTATCCACTATCTCCGCCCGGTGTCTAATCTCCATGTTCAGAGACAAACCCCCTAGAAAGGATTAGTGTTCTCCTCATACTGTTACGTTTTTATTTGGCTTTCTTATTTTATAGCTTTTTTATCTGCGGATAACTTGGGCTTGATGTATTGCTAGTCACGATCTCGGAAGTTAAGGGTTGTTGCGCTTCTGGCAGGGGGGAGGCTGTCTGGGGCTTGGCAGACAGGGGTGGTGTGTTAGTTAGGTTTTTCTTCTCTCACGCTATCTTTTTTCTTCCTTCTTTTCTCCAACCAGCGAGGTCGAGCGCAACGAAGTGGATTGT
>Ga0307513_10003805_pt1 | contig 20336 bp, 26 predicted proteins | sample 15_EM_MG_FD_202174 | JGI IMG/M metagenome (GOLD analysis project Ga0307513, IMG submission 202174) | Populus trichocarpa ectomycorrhiza microbial communities from riparian zone in the Pacific Northwest, United States - 15_EM | ecosystem: Host-associated > Plants > Roots > Unclassified | place...
TGTGAAAACATTAGGACGCGAGATCTGAAGATGAGTGAAGCCCTGACGTTCGCTGAGAAGGAACCGGCATCAGGGCGGGAGAGTCATAGATCCGACGCAGTCAGAACGCAATAGCGGAGGACCCGACACAGTAGGAACGGAAGAGTCGTAGATCAGGGGGAGTCAGGAGGTAATAGAGGAGCACCAGACGCAGTCAGGATGCACAGGACGTAGGGGTCCGTATCCGGATGGCGTCAGGACGGATGGCGCAAGGTGACGCAAAGTCAGGACGCGACCTCGATCCGACGTTACATCCTGATTCGCGATTAGCATTCCGACGTCCCGGGCGTCAGACGCACGGGGCGTACAGGACGCAAGGTATTATTTTTGCTGATGAAGCCTAAGCGCAGGAAGCAAGAGTGATATCTGCTACTGCGATAGGTCCGATTACAAAGTTGGCCACTTCGTTCGTCCGATGATGAGGACACTGTCTAGCATGCAGACAAGTTTCAGTTCCTCCTGACGGAAGAAGGATTGTGAACTCTGACTGGAACGTGGTGCCACACCAGAGAAATCAAGAGCTCTCCAGTCCGGAAGTCAATGGTGGGGCGATAGTATTCAGGGTCAAAAGGTGTTCGCACTATAGGAAACGTTCGGAATGGTTAGCAGATACTTAGTTAGTATGGCAGTTATTTGTAGGCCGCGCACTCTATCGACGCGGGATATAAATATTGAAGTGCCTTCCGAGCTTTACTGAAATCATCACCCGACGGAGAAGAGCCTGAGACCTTATCAATATAATAAGTTATTACAAGAAAAATCTTTATCATTATTTTACGCACGTTTATATTGAGCCTTCCTAGACACATCTCCGTCTACGATAAAGTACCCTGGTCTTACCCATCTCGCTCGTTCTTAGAGCTCTGGTACCACCTAACAAAGATTCGGGTATCAAAGGTGGAGGAGACCTTATTGTGAATCACCGGCGCTTTAATTGATAGCCAAATTGGGATATCTCAAGAACCACAACTCCATCTCTGGAATTCATCACTTCTCGCATAATGGACAAACACGAATAATCTGGAAAACAGAGAACCAAGTAGGAGCTGGGTGCGTATTGAAGAAGAGTGTAATAAGAGAAGGGAAGGGAAGAAGAAGCGGTCGGAATGGAAGAGTGATGAAACGGAGGAAATGGAGAGAATGTACGTGAATCCGTCAGGAAAGGTAAGAGAGAGGGAGAAAGGATGCACCGAATGTTATGGTAGTGAAAGACGGTCTATGAAAGGAAGAAGTTAGAATGTAAAAGTTTTCTGCATTATGTATTTAAGGACTTTAGTTTTTCTCCTGAGTGCGACGACAGAATCAAGATCAAGACTTTCTCCTCCCTAATATCTCCCTCTTCCACGCAGATAATCTTTTGTTTTTCTTTAGACCTAGAGTTCCCCCAAAAGCATTTATTTTCCCAATCGATGACACAGAATTTCCCTTTCGAATGTTCTCATGGCGGTAGGTAGGCAAGCGATGGGGAGAATGTGTAGAAGCGGAATTATTCAGGAAATTCAATGATAAAAATATAAGGATGACTTTGTTATGTTTGTATATTTAGTTTGCAAAGTGAGATAAATGAGAAGTAAAGGGACACTATCTACCACGGTTGCAGTTCTGTGCTGTATTGTTCATTTGGTTAAATACTCATTTTCTTCCGCATGAAGCAGGCATACTAAAAGGTTTAACCTAAAAACTAATATCCCGCAATGAATCAAAAGGCCAAATGGAGACATTGCAAGAGGAAATTTTATAACAGGGGACTGTGGGGCCCGAAGTCCTCAACTCTGAAATTCGGTAATTTTCCTAGAACATAGGACTAGACAACAGAAATCAGTCCTGTACGGAGACATAACGACAAACTCACCATCGAACCGGCAAACCGAGAAAAACATCTCAACCAAGATACCCCTTCCAGGGATATTGAACCAGAACATCTGAGCCTGAATTTAGTATAGGGGTCACAGATGGCACAGACAACCCGCTATACAAATTTTTACCTCTTGTGTTCGGGTTCAATATGCCTGGAACGTGTACTAAAGTTGTTTTGCATTAGGAAATCACCAACAAGTCACTGAAGAAGCGAAGAAGCAAAAACGTAGGGCCCAAAAACCAAAGAAAACTTTAGAGCAAAGTACAAAAAATAGTAAAAAAAGGTAGTTAGGCTGAAAATAGAAATCACAAATTGATGGAAACTGAAAATAAGAAAATAAGACAGTACTGAGGTTGGCACTAGTACTAGTGAACCCAAGCACCCAGTTTGTCCATCCTAGAGGCCGGACAGGATGGACGGGTATCTTGGTGTCTGCCCAGAAGACTGCCAGGGACGGACGGGCGGGGACTAGAGAGGGCGGGAGGGGATTAAGGGTGAGGGGATGGCCCTCAAAGGAATTGGTGTAGAGAGGAGGTAAAGTCTTAATGCCGAGAAGTAAGATAAAGTTTCTAACATCGGAGGCAATAGCTTAGGTCCTTATGAAATTGTTCATATAAAAAATAGTAGTTAAAAAAGACACGAATAAATATGCAGAGCCGATGTGGAGACACAAGTATACCCACACATGAGCAAGAGAAACAAAGGGACCATAGAATCAACATGGAAATGGATAATACAATCTCTCCAGGAAACCAAAGGAAATCAAAGGGAACAGAGACTTCACGGAGGTTGTCAGCAAGGAGAGAAATATGAAAGAGAATCGGGGAAACTTGCCCAAATGTAGCAAACAGACTACGAAAACCGTTGCAGCTTCTACCAGACCTAATTTGAATTTAGAAGACCTTCTAACTTGAGGATATGCCCACCCTGTCTCATCTGCTAGCTTCCAGGTCCTACGTCAACACTACAACCCCCAGGTGATTGGTCGATCAGATTAATATACAAGGAAAGATTACTTTGGTAGTGCAAGAGGTCTCATCAGCTATGCTAGTATCCTTGGAGATTCCCTTTGTCTGCCTTGCCTGATACTTCCTCCCTCCACGACACTGTAAAGCGCCATTGGATCTGCATCTTCATGAAGGCGATTATTGCCACGCGTTCCTCTGCTGTAAAATCTGTGTCCCTGAGAACAAGTATTTTATCAGGACACTCAGGGCGACCTAGGCCATCATAGATAGACCTAGCGCAAGCAACAACATCTTCGGCCGCAAGGCCACGGGCTTGAGCCTCGTTATGAGCAATTTCGGTAAATTCCTCCACTTCAGACAGGTAGTTAAGCTCCCATCTTACGCAAGTATCATAGGAACCCGCCCCCCGCATGTCAGCCTCTGCTACAACGTCTTCTGGAGCAATATATTAGTAATAACAAGGTAAGTGTTCATTGGCATTAAGTACCTATCGCCCTGCAGATTACAGCGCGTCTCTCTACCTCTAGCCTTTTGGTTTTTTCCCTCATAAGAGCAGCCTATAAAGAAATTAGAAATGTGATGGTAATTATCAGAGGGGACCCTACAGTTAAGTTCTGAATTTCTGCAGTTTTCCTCTGATCCTGCTCCTGAGAGTATTTGAACCACCAGTCATCAAGTCTTTTGAGCTCCTTATTGAGCCCCGACGGAGGCCTTTCCCAAAGCTTGAGTTCGATCCTGGGTTGATGCTCGTTGGAATTTTGCTTGTTCTCAACCATTTTAGGTTGCACCCCACCACTCTCGTATTTGCATGCCGTAATCGAGAGGTTCCGCTTAGAAGCAGCAATGGTAATTGCACTGTGGACAAAAGGACGGAGTGCGTGCAAGTATGATGATTGAGATTGGAAAGGATGGAGCATCTTGGACAAGGTTACTAGTGGTCGAGGGATGGTGTATGTGGTGATAGAGAACACTTGGTGGCAGAAGGGAAAAGCGCTTGTGCGTGAAGGAAGTCTAATCTAGTGCAGGGAAAACTGCCGCTAGACAAGTACAGCTCTGAGGTTGGGGTGTCTTAAGAAGCCCGGAACAAAGACAAACGGTGTGATAGAAAACAGGAGTGTGTTGGTCGTTTGATGTAAAGGTGACGATGTACAGAGAAAGGAACTCAACTGAGACTAAATACAGCTTGTGCTGGCCACTCGCACTATGGGCCCGCTATCGCACAAACACCAGAACAGCCAGTCACCCTCAACTCGGGACAATCCCACTTCCACCAGTTCCATAACCTGGCAAACCACGATAGGGTTACTCCATCAGTGGGGTGAAGAAAGTCGACGCTTTCAGCAAGCGGTCCTCCACTAATTTTGTTACTTAGGGCCTGTTTGGCAAATATAGGACAGTTCCATTGGGCGACCGTTTCTGCTGTGAAAATGGCCTTCTCTCCATTTTGAAACAGAAGAACAAGGGCAATTTGTATAGATGAACAGAATGGAACAATTGTATCCAAACGGGCCCTCACTAATTGCAGGGAGGGAGGAGGACGCACAGCCCCCCCTACTCTAGGGTAAACTCGCACAGCAGGAAAGAAAAAAACACAGTATGATAGTAGCCGTTGTATTCATAATACTAGTTCGCTCGGCCGGTACCCACTGTATAATTGCTCATCCTCGGATACTTCAGCTGGTTAAATCTATCGGAGATTTCGGGTCGCAGCTGAGATAAGAAAACTCTACTGTAAGGGTCAAGAACCAGTACGAATCCAGAATATCCAGGGTCCTCAACGGACCAGGGGCCCGACAGAGCCTGGAGGACCGACAACCAAGAGCCCCGGAGTGGGCCACGGAATGTCCCATCCTCATCTGCAAAATCTAAAGACGACCTCTTTTACCGAGGGCGATGGCAACCACAGCCAAAGGCCATAGTGTGCAGGGGGGCGTATGGCGGGAACAACAGTCAAAGGACTACTGGGGACTACAGGGGATTGTAAGTTAAGGCTAGTGGCTGCAGGTGATCATGGGGTCTATGAGGAGTATCTGGGGATGGCGGAAGACTGTATAGGACGGTGGTGACTATCGGAGACTATGGGCAATGGTAGGGAATGGCACCTGTACTGTACTCGGGTACAAGGGTAATTGGGGCCCGGTAACACGAACACACTCGCGCAGCGTATTGCTTGAGAAAACGCAGCGAAAGTGCTTGTGTCACCGGTCCCGACTTTTTGCCACCACCAAAAAAACTTCACAGGATATCACTCGAACTTCCTAATCCGGCTTAGTCCCCATACAAATTCCGCGCCTCGTAATGGAGGTGCCCGACTTTTAGCTACCCCCGAGTACAAACTGAAATAATTGAGAATGGCGCTAAGGGGTCTGTTTAAAGTTACTCATGCCAAGGCCATGGCGCAATATCAGTTTCAGATTACACTATGATCACCAACAAACGGTGACGAACTTCTTCTCTTTCTACTGCTCACTCTTACGCTCACGACTTGGGAGATAGAATCATTGTGATCAAGCAAGCCCTAACCCCCATGCGGGGAAAGTGATAATGCTTCAGACATAATTATTACTTGTAGTTAAAGAACACGGTTTAGATTGTGCAGTATAAGAAAAAAGGTAAAATGAGAACACACAGTTTCTTGCCGAGGTGGCTTATCGGAGGTGAGATATACTCTCACCCTGGGCGTATATTTAGGGATATTTTATTTACTCAGCCTCTGATATGAAAATAGGTCACACTTATTTGTCAATGAACTACCATGCAACTTAGGGGGTGACTATCTACTATAGGTTAGTGTGCAAAATACCTATAGGGCCCTACGGGTAATTGGCCGGGCCCTGTAAATGACGCCTGGGCCCTACCGGAAGTTACCATTTCCATTAAGACTGCAGGGCCTGGCAGTCAACCTGCAGGACTGCGGTCATTGTCGAAGACGGACGCCGTGCCCGGCCTTCCTTACCCACCCTGCCCGGGACGGACGGGACTATTGCCCGCCAGGACCCTGGCGTCTGCCCGGGACGATTGGGAACACTGGTCTGTCCGCCCTCGGGACCGGACGGGACGGACGGGTATCTTGGCGTCTGTCCGTCCGGAAGATGGCCCGGGACGGGCGGGCAGGGGCTACAGGTGGCCGGAGGGGTCTAAGGGTGAGGGGAGGGCCCAGGGAATTGGCGTAGACAGAAGGTAACGCTTTATACCCGAGGAGTGAGATAAGGTTTCCAACATCGGAGACAACAGCTTAGGTCCTTATGAACTTGCTCATATAAAGACTAGAAGTTAAAAAACGCAGAAATAAATATGCAGAGCTAATGTGGAGACAAGTATATCCACCTATACGCCAAAGAAACAAAAAGACCATAGAATCAACATGGAAATGGATAAGACAATTTCTCCAGGAAAGCCAAGGGAACAGAGACTTCACGGAGATTGTCAACAAGGGGAGAAAGACGAAAGAGAATGAGAAAAGCTTTCCCGAATGTAGCAAACAGACTACAAAAACCCTTGCAGCTTCTAACAAACCTAATTTGAATTTAGCAGACCTTCTAACTCGAGGATATGCCCAACCCATCTCATGTGCCAGGTCCTACATTAACACCAGTACCCCCATATGATTGGTTGATCAGACTAATATACAAGGAAAGATTACTCTGGCAGTGCAAGAGGTCTCATTGACTATGCTAGTATCCTTGGAGATTCCCTTTGTCTGCCTTCCCCGATACATCCTCCCTCCACGACACTGTATCGTACCAATGCCTCTGCACCTTCATGAAGGAGATTATTGCAGCGCGTTCCTTCGCTGTAAAATCTGTATCCCTGATAACATGTGTTTCTTTATGACGACAGCCAGGAGGACATAGGTCGTAATAGATAGAATTAACGCGATCGACAATATCTTCAATCACAAGTCCACGGGCCTGAGCCTCTCCACAAGCAATTTCATAGAAATCCCCCGTTTCAGTCACGTAGCGAAGTTGCCCTGTTACATGCTCCTCATAGCCAGTCATCCCCTGCTCTTCGGCCAGGCCTACAATGTCCTCTAGAGCAACATATTAGTAATAACGAGATAAATGTTCATTGGCTTTAAGTACCTATCACCCTGCAGATTACAGCGCGTCTCTCTACCTTCAACCTTTTGGCTTTCTCCGTCATAAGAGCAGCCTATAAAAAAATTAGAAATCTGATGGTAATTATCAGAGAGGACCCTACACTCAAGTTCTGAATTTCTGCAGTTTTCTTCCGCTCCTGCTCCTTGGAGTATTTGAGCCACCAGTCATCAAGTCTATTGAGCTCTTTATTGAGCCCTGACGGAGGCCTGTCCCCAAGCTTGGGTTCGATCCTGAGTTGATGCTCGTTGGAATTTTGCTTGTTCTCAACCATTTTAGGTTGCACCCCACCACTCTCGTGTTTGCATGCCGTAATCGATAGGTTCCGCTTAGAAGCAGCAATGATCATTGTACGGTGGACAAATGGATGTAGTGCTTGCATGTATGACGATTGAGATTGGAAAGGATGGAGCATCTTGGACAAGGTTACTAGTGGTTGAGGGATGGTGTATGTGGCAATAGAGAACACTTGATAGCAGAGGGGGAAAACACTTGTGCGTGAAGGAGGTCTGATATAGCGCAGACAAAACTGCCGCGAAACAAGCACAGCTCTGAGGCTGCCGTAAGGCCAGTGTCGTAAGAAGCCCGGAACAAAGGGTCTGATAGGAAAACAGAAGTGTGTTGGTTGCTTGATGTAAAAGTGACGATGTACAGAGAAGAAAACTCCACTGAGACTAAATACAACTTGTGCTGGCAACTCGCACTGTGGGTCCGCTATCGCACAAACACCAGAACAGCCAGTCACCCTCAACATGGTGACAGTCCCACCCCCACCAGTGTCATAATCTTGCACACCAGGATAGGGTTACTCCATCAGTGGGGTGGGGAGAGTCGATACTTTCAGCACACTGATTTTGTTGCTAAGGGACTGTTTGGCAAATATGGGACAGTTCCATTGGGCGACCGTTTCTGCTGTGAAAATGGCTTTCTCTCCATTTCGAAATGGAAGAACAATGGCAATTTGTATAGGTGAACGGAATGGAACAATTGGATCTAAACGGGCCCTCACTAAATACAGGGGGGAGGAGAGCACCACACCGCCCTCCGCCATTCTGGGGTAAACTCGCACAGCAGGAAAAATGCCCAACTACAGTAGACGCCGTTCTATTGATGATACTAATTCGCTCAGGTCCCCATTGTATAACCGCTTATCCTCGGATACTTGGGCTTGTTAAATCCATCTGAGAATTATGATTGTAGCTTAGTATGGCTCCGGAAGCCAGAAGGTTGGAGCCCTTTTCTCACAAAATGTGTGACAGTCTTGGCTGTAACGATTCATGTACGATCTTTGGCGACAAAAAAAACTGACCCCCAACGAGCCAACGATTCAGTTACAGCAATACAACCACCACTATCGCATAATAACAAGTGATAAAAAGATAAAACAAAATGGAGTAGATAGTAGAGATACAGGAGTTTAATATACACAATCACCATCTGGTTTGCATTCTAGCCCTTTCCTGTAATTCCACAACTCTCTCTAACATAATATCTACATATCTGTTAAAATCTACGAGCCATAGCCTGTCCCACTCCTTCTGTACTGCCTCCCTCATTTGATGAACAGTTCCAGAAAAGTAAGCTCTTGCTTTAATGCATTGCTTCATAATACTCCAAGCTTTCTCAAGAGGATTAATATTCAACACTATATGGTTATGCGTAGCGAATATAGATTCCAGTGATCTGGCGATGCCGAACCTTTATTGGTACGAACAATTTAGATAGAGAAAGGTTATCAAAGAAACAAGAAGAAATAATGGAATCGTGTACGGTAATGAATGACTTCAACAAAAAGTAGAGAGATCAAGGGAATAAAATAATGAATACTATGACTAACAGAAAACAAACGAACAAAGGGAAGAATAGGCTTTCTTATATCCTCTGTGAGATGAGACCTTTCCTCCACAGCACACTTCCTGCGCGTGCCATATCTTTGATCAGTTTCTTCCACATAGTGGCCCTTTCCTACTTCTCAGCCGAATCCCATCCGACGTGAAAACCCAAGCACTGAGGTTGTGGTTAACCAGCTTGCTGAATACTGAGTGCATAACCGCAGATGCCATGGTTATTCGGCTATTGATGACAGTTCATGTTTCATTGTCGATGAATGGAGGTTTGATGCTGTCGCACTAGATATGCAGGGTTGATGTCAGAGATCGGTATGAAGCTAATAGTCGTGAGACGTCCTTTGAAGCCTTAGTATGTAACAGGTCGGAGCGATAAGGTTCCTAATCCGACGCGCATGGGAATATATGCCAATGGTGAGCAGTCCAGAACGATCCATGTTCAACAATTAAGGTCTGGTCACTGAGCCACGGTTGAACTGATGTGGGAATACCATTGTATACCCCTCTACACAAGAGCAATAAAGAGACCATAGAATCAATATTTGAATGGATAAGATGATTTTTCCAGGAAACTCGAGCAAACAGATACCTCACAGAAACTATTGGCAATGAGAGAAAGATGGAAGAGAATGTGAAAACTTGTCAGAATGTTCCAAATTGATTATGAAAACTTTTGCCACTTCTAACAGACCTAATGTCAATCTAGTCACCCTTCTAGTATGAGGACATACCCACCCTATCTCCTCTGCCAGATCCGATGTCGATACTACCCCCATTTAATTGGACCATCAGACTACTATGCAAGGAAAAATTGCTATATTAGCGTCAGAGCGCTCACCAGCCCTGCTAGCATCCTCATACATTCCCTTCATCTGCCCCCCCTGATACGTCCTCCCTCCATAACAATGCCTGTGGCCACTTGCTCTGCATCTTCAGAAGAGTGACCAGTGCAGCGCGTTCCCTCAGTGTAAAATCTGTATCTCTGATGATAAATGTTTCGTTACGACGATAGACAGGGGGAAGTAGTTCGGTATAGATAGACTTGGCACAATCGACAACATCTTTACGCACAAGTCCACGGGCTCGAGCTTCCTTACGAACAATTTCCTTGAATTCCGGCAGCTCAATCAGCCCCTCAAGTTGCATTTCGAAATCGGTCTCCCAGGGATTCAACTCCCTCCCAGCCTGGAATACAATGCCCTCTGGAGCAAAATATTAGTAATCACGAGATAAATGTTCATCGGCATTGAGTACCTATCAGCCGGCGGATTCTCACGCGTCTCTTTACCCTCACCCTTTGAGTTTTTTCCTCCATAAGAGCAGCCTATAAACAAATTAGAAATGTGATGGTAGTTATCAGTGGGGATCTTACAGTTAAGTTCTGAATTTCTGCAGTTTTCTCCCGCTCCTGCTCCCGGGAGTATTTGAGCCACCAGTCATCAAGTCCTTGGAGCTCTTTATAGGGCCCCGACGGAGGCCGGTCGCAAAGCTTGAGTTCGACCCCGAGTTGATGCTCATTGGAATTTTGCTTATCCTCAGCCATTTTAGGCGGCGTCCCACCACTCTCATATTTGCATGCCGTAATTGATAGGTTCCGCTTAGAAGCAGCAATGGTAATTGTACGGTAGGCAAAGGGACGTAGTAAGTGCATGTAGCTTGATTGAGATCGGAAAGAACCGACCATCTTGGACAGGGTTACTAGTGGTCGAGGGCTGGGGTATGTGGTGATAGGGAACACCTGGTGGCAGAAGGGAAAAACGCTTGTGCGTGAGGAAGGTCTGGTTTAGTGCAGGGAAGCTGCCGCGGGACAAGCACAGCTATGAGGCTGCCGTAAAGCCAGCGCCGTGAGAATCCCGGAACAAAGGGTGTGATAGGAAAACAGAAGTGTGTTGGCCGTTCGATGTAAAGGTGACGATGTACAGAGAAAGGAACTCAACTGAGACTAAATACAGTTTGAGGTTGCCACTCTCACTGTAGCCGCGCACAAACACCAAAACAGCCAGTCACCCTCCACGTTATGACAACCCCACTCCCACCAGTGTCATAACCTGGAAAACCACGATAGGGTTACTCCATCAGTGCGGTGGGGAGAGTCGATGCTCTCAGCAAGTGGTCCTCCACTAATTTTGTTACTTAGGGCCTGTTTGGCAAAAATGGAACAGTTCACGGGTGACTGTTTCTACTGTGAAAACGGCCTCCTCTCCATCTTGAAATGGAAGGAAGCATGTCATTTATATGGGGAAACGGAATTGAATCGTTGTATCATACACCAGATTAAATATAACCCCTAACCCCCTATAAATCCCTGTTCATTGCCATCAGTTTACGGACTGGACTATATCCAACGGCAGCTATTAAAAAATATCAAAAGATGTAAATTTTACCCACAATACAGTATTAAATAGTTTTATAGTAACCCCCAGGGTGCACCTTCGCGTGCAAAAAGATAAAGAGCAGAGGGTTCTTTTGTTTAGCATAGAGTTGTAGTGACAGCAACTAACAAGAAACAATCAAATGTAAAGAAAAACGGCTTCGACAATACATAAGCTGGGTGAGCAAAACACACGACCCACGGCCATTTGGCTCGAGATCCTAGCTCCTCTACGGAAAATAAAACCTTAGCTTGCCCTTGTCACTAATCAATGAAACGAAAGTTCTTCCATCCCGCCCCCAGTTGAATTCCCCGAGATTTATAATATTCATGAAGCAATTATGAATCAAACGAGAGTATCCCCCAGCATGCATAGTAGGAATCGCAAGTATTTTGCCAAGAAATACTTTCTTCGCTATGCACGCTTCCAACATTTACCGTATCTTACCCACATGAGATATCACTCGCTCACCTGCCACCAAGAAAACTTTCATTGTTGATTCAAACACAACTATCCGGAACCCTGGCCCAAGGGGTATGTGGTGATCACTCATGAGAAATCCACTATCCTGTTACCTAGATCGAATCATCGTAAATGCAGAAGATCGCTGACACAAATAAATAGCTTTGAATCTTTCCTTATTCATACACGTACTTTTTTTTTTTCCCGAGCCTCCGTTAGCGGGCCAAGCCCTACCACTCACCACTAAATACACATATTGTTACTTTACCTATTGACTGAGTTCACTCAGCCGGGTTAAGCACCAGTCTGAAAAACGCCTCAAGGCAGCTCTCGACACCGATACCAGCGGTAGTGTTCTTAGCTTCTTCCTCTAGTTAATCAGTCTCAGCACGCCCCAGCTAGGATAAACAAAGGCGGTTTACAAGATCTGAAATATCTCCAGCCCTTTTGAATTTCCTCTTTTTTTTAGCCTCGGTGTGTTAATTGGATTTCAAGATCCCACTTTTTAGGTATAAATACAGTTTAATTGATTGGCTTTCCCCCCCTAGCCCACTCCCCTGGACAAAGCGTTTCAGGTGATTTAGCAAATTTTCCTTTTTTTTACAGCAGATCTGGATCAGATAAATCCTCGCACTTACACAATGTGCATCGCCGATCGGAGGCATAAATCAAAGACACCAGGCCCCGGTCAAGGTCCTTACTATTGAGGGGGCACGATACTTCAACCACAGCCCGGACTAGCAGTCTAGTGTCAAACCAAGCGTAAAAAAAATTAATAACAAAGAATCCCCCCGAGTCACAAAAGATCACTCAAAGCCAGGTTTTTCTTCTTAACTCCCTAGTAGGACACCACCCCCAAAGCAGGCCCTGACTAGGGAATATTCCTAACCCCCCCAGTCTTAACGTCATACAACCACCCACTGATACTCCCCTTAACACCTTCATGGTCCCTCAGGAATTTCACATCGTCCTTTACCGCCCCTTCTAACTCCTCGTCCTGGTACACCCCGCACTCAGTGTGCTTTATCAACAGTACTTCATTCGTGCCTAGCTCCTCCTGCGAAATTATGATGGATTCGAGTGCGTCTCTAGCTCTACCGCCGGCGTTGCGCACGATGTGTGTTGAGCCGAGTTCGAGGCCGAAAGCGGCTGAGGGGTGGAGGCGGGCATCCATGCATGTTACTGGGTTCCCATTATCAGTTTTAGTTGGAAAGTGGTGGAGGGGAAGGATGCTATACCGATAAGGAGTTGGCGGGATGGAGGCGGGAGGAGGTTAGCACCTGGTGGTGGGAAGTTCTGGACGTATTCTGCATTTGCGCGGAGGATGTCTTTGATATTTTGGCTTGTGAGGTCTGTCATTTTGGTCTGTGGTTTTTTTTGTTTTTTTTTGTTTCGGGTTGGGTTTGTTTCCCCTGGCTTGGTGGATGGATGGGTGGATGGATGGACGGTTCTTATACAATCACCGGTTGCACAGTAACAATTATCACGAATATTATTATTAATGGTGGTTGAGTATGGGGGGGCAATGAACCTTGCGCCCTTTCTCTTGCCATGGAGGTCACCGTAAATCACCCCGCCGATGCAGCCATCACACTATCTGCCCCCGGCCCGTTCGGGAGCATCCGCTCGCTGTTTGTGCTTCACACGAAGTGCTCCCATACTTAAGCAGCATATTGGCGTGATGATGGGGCAATAAAGGTTAACTTCGGTGGAGCTTAGCGGCCCAACGATCTCGATCCTACATCAGGATTTGGACCAAATCGCCTCTCCGAATAAAGCACCTTTGGCCAACCGATTCGAAATCACAATTTGAGATCAGGTAACGCTTTAGATGTCCAATCACCGATTCCGAGCTTTCACAAATTAAAATCAAAACCACATTGGGTGAAGTTTAGTGCCATGTGATTTCAGGCCAGCATGATTTAAAAATTTAACATGCGATCGGAAATTCTCAAATCGCAGTTTCAATCCAGAATCGCGGCATCGGGGCGTGCTTGCGTATTTATTGTCTGTCGATTAGCGATTCACTAATAAGTTAGGGTTTATCAGGGTGCCACGGTATCTGTTGGTTATCTGCCCAAAGCCAAGGTTTTGAATATAATAGTTGATGCTGGTATTGGCACATTGCCTTTAGGAAACCAGTAGACTACCGGCTTTACACTTACGGAGCCATCGAACCCCACAAGTACGTTTTCTGCATTAAAACCCCAATCTTTTTCCATTCGCAGTCCAGATATAAGTGAGACTATGAACCAAACAGCTACACCTCCGCAAAGGAGGCAGTGGTTCTCTATCCCGGATTGTTCTCGCAGCCCGATCAAACAGTCTAGCCTCGCTCCCCAGATATGTGGGTTGCCAAGGAGGATGAGTGGAAGAAGAAGAAAAGAACCCAATATATTTGTCTACCGATAATCACAAGCTATCTCTATCCCTTGTTTCTCCACATTTATTTCATTACTTTGACTCAACAGCCCCGAATGTGGCTCTGATATCCTCTTGTAGAAACTCGTTCTGCATTAATTTTTGTTCCGAGTTTTCTGGGAAGACTACCGAATGCTCCCAATCGGTCTCCTCAACCAAAAACGAAACTCCCAGACACTAGGTAAGCTTGGCCATAAAACCGACAATATCGAGGACTAGCATATTGAAACTAACTTACTCCCCGCCAGGCTCTTAGGCAAATTTCGAGCTTGTTCGGATGTTTATGTGGATAGGGAGTGGTGAGTCGCAGTAGATATTCTTAATTAGTCTGCGCTCAGATTGGGGGGGTTGCAGAAAAGAATGATTAGTGCAAGGGGAAGAGGGAGAGGTCTATGTACTATTTATTACCTGGGGAGAGTATCTGGGATATACCGGCGCTGTGAAGGAGTTACCATAAGGGGAGGAGCAGGCATTCAGGAGCGGCGGTGGTTGGTATATAGGACTCATCTTGTGAGGTCTGGGAGGTAGGCTACTGATAAAAGCTACTGTAAGGATCCCCAGGAAAGAGAGTCTTTGGAATAATCTTTAGGATGGAGTCTAGAGGCAAATGCGACACCGTAGTCAATACTAGTACTATCACTGTATCCCCGCGTATTACAGTCCTATGCCGGTACTAGATGACCTCAACAAGACAACCCACGCTGGTCTCCCTCTTTGTGTTATCTTCCCTACCGGAATACTTCCAGCGCTCCGCTCATAGGTCACTAAACTATGATATAACGCAATTTTCCGCCAGCCCAAAAACCAACCCACCGCGCTACCCCACTCTAATCCACCACTCTACAATCCCACCTCATCCACCAGAGAATCCCACCTGGTATTCCCAAGAAGTCCAGTCCGCCCTTCCTAGAGGTAGGGTAGGACGAACTATAGGTCTGTCCGCCCTATTCAAGCTTGACAGGGGAAAAACTCCGACAGTTGACCTCCTTCCCATTACCCCTCTACCTCCATTTATCCAACCCGACTAAAATATGCCTCTTCCGGTGGCACACAACTTCATTTATCCACCACTTAGAACCTACGTTCCCATTGTAAACCTACTTCACTTGGCCTCTCCAACATTGCTCCTCCCAAAAATACCCCTCCATCCTATAAGGTTGGGTATTCTTACTACCCCAGTAATCCTCCTATTGCGGAATGCTCCCAAAGCTGTCGTCATTCCAGACAGCTGAGAAAACCCCGAAATTTCTCCCTACAGACGTACAAGGCATGCCCACAAAACCTAACCAAAATCTCCACCCTGCTCATTGGTGTCACGTTTTTTTTGTTCAGTCCACGGAACGGGTATTCTATAATGAGAGCTGAAGTCATGAAGTATCACTCATGCAGTCTCCCCATGACCACCAATACCATCATCACGCCACACACCCTGCACTCCGAAGCACAGCCTTCCTTCAAGTGCACTAACATACAGGTCATTAAAGTGGCTGCAATCACCAGCATCACTGACAAATCTCCAATCCAACCTAACCAAGGAACTCTCCTGCCCCTGTTGTTTTTTGCTCCTGCTTCTATATTCATGTGGAGTTAAGCTAGGTGGATATCAGAGGTATGCAGATGCAGTGGGGGAATACTGATGTTAAGCTAGGCTATGGGTGAGGGAAAGGTAGGTTAGTGAGGTTTGGGATCCCGAGTTGCGATACCAGATGTGGCGGAAGACGAAGATAGGGATTAGAGTTAGAAAGAAAAGTATAATATACACTGATGAAATTGATTGATAGATGGGGGAACACTATAGTAGAAACCCTTCTTCCATCTAAAGCAGATGTAATTGCTCTCAGTATTAACTCTATTACCGATTCCTTAATTGCTAAGTGTGTTAGGGCAAACCCTTCTAAAAGGTGAGTCAACCCGTGCCGGCCGCCGGGTCCGAGACCGGACTCCCTTGGGTCGGTTCAGGTTCGACGACACTCTTTAGCTTTTTTGAAATTTTAGTAATTTTCTCAAGAGCGGTAATTCTAATCTTGATTTATCACTCCATCTGAATCTTCTAAAAGTCGAATATACGATTGATTGATTCAGAACCCTTCTCGCTCTAAGTACTCAACAGATGTGCTATTCCCCTCATATTCACCTCCACTCTCTTTTGTTCTCATACTGCCACACCGAGAAGAGAAAGCAACCAGCTTTTCCCCTAACATCGAGAGCGCTCTCTCCAGTCCTCCAACTATTTTACAAACATACGATGGGAAACAAGGTCTTCATAACGAAACACCATAGAGGTCCATTGTCTTTCGTAGATCGCATGGGATCATTCGAAGTGGCATGGGCCATGCCAGTAGCGCATATTTATAGGCGGGAACATCTATACAACCCCTGTAGAGCGGAAATCATCTGCCCTAACCATCCTCCTTAGGCTATGGGCTTCCCTCACTACCAGCTATTAACCTTATGCCTTTAATCTAACCTCTTCCGAAGCTCACTCACCATCCAGAGCCGGCCAGGATAATAAACTAAATTGAAGTCAGTCAACGGATTTTGCGAACCTTGAGTGCCACGAATTTCTGATAGAGGAGGCGGCGATGCAACCCTAACCCTTAGGCAGTTATGTGGTACGGTTCGTCAATTGCTGCAGGGGAGGGGCACCATGAGCTCGAGTGGGAGGATGGGAAAAAGAATTGAGGGGAGGAGGGGGCTGGCTTGGCTCGGTTTAGTTAGCCCAGATATGGATGCCCGCTGACGCGAGTAAGTGTAGTGCCCCGCACTGGGGTAAATATAAGTTCGTCTTCGCCCACTCGCCTGCTACGATGGCCCCCGTGTCCCAGACAACTCCCTCGACCATCCGAGCAACTAAACAAATACCCTATCGAACATGGCGTCCGACCTGGTGGCCCACCACTACCTTCACACAGCCCCCTCACACGTCTCCCACCCAACGCCAAAACCCTTCTCTGCGGCCCCGATCCCCCCATCGCACTTTACCCTGTACACCACTCCAAGTAACGAAGCCGTGGAACGCGTCTGGCTAATTCTGCATGGAGACAACGACGTCCCGAGCCCGTCTGAGCAGATGTACGGGCTCCTCTCCACCCCGCCGCTCGCCGGCAATCACCGAAAGCTCATGGTGAACACATATGATAAGCGTATCGTTCAGTGGGCCGTCGGGATTGGGAACCGCGCCATGCACGTTGACTTGCTATACGAGATGGTGCTGAAGCCAGAGGGGATAAGAGAAGAGAGGGCCGTGAAAGGGTACAAGTTAGGCAGGGGGGAGAGCTGGTTCACCGCGGAGTTTCCGGCGGCGGCTGGAATTGTGAGCGTTGGCGGGGAGGAGGTTTGGGTTGTCATGACGGACGAGCAAGAAGGCGATGAGAAGGTGGTTAGTTGGATGGCAGTTCTCCGGAGTCAGGATGGGAAAAGGAGCTATATTAGTACCCTTGAGACCAAGGAAGGCTATAGACGCTTAGGGTTGGCGGGGATGCTTTTGGCCGGATTTTTGAAGGGGGAGAAAGGGGAGGTTTGGCTTACCGTGTTTTGTACCAATTGGATGGCGGTGGAAATGTATGTGAAATTGGGCTGGAGGACGAAGAAGTGTTTATGGGCCGTGGAACATAGGGGAGATGAAGCTTAGTCATAAGTTATAGTGTTTGTCAGGGGCTGAGTAGTGCTCCGGGATGCCCAGGAGTGATAAGGAGATTGGATCACCGAATTTGTGGTTTCGAGTTAATGAGTGAGCACCTGTGATTGCATAATTTGTAGAGCGGTGTCTAAGCGGAGCCTGAAGTGCGGGCTACTGCGCAGCACCAGTACTTGCCATTTAAAAAAGTCCCGGGATGCCTTGCACCTACCCGTACATGTCTTGAGTCTTGACACAAAAGCGCCCGGAGACATTTTAAATTGACAAGAACCAAGGTGCCGAGAGGATGCGATGAGACAAGGGACTTTCTGTCACAGCTGTTCAGGCTCCAAAGGAAACGGTGTTAGCGGGCGGTTCTTGAGGTCTGGTTCTAATCGAAGACAGTTTGTCGCCAGTTCCCAATAGTGGGGGTTGGTCGGATTCCTTCATCTGGTTTTTGTCTTGGAAAATCCTCCTACCCAGCAGCCGATAATGATAAAACAAAAGTTCTGTGGTGATGCTTGGCTCGACATAACTCTCATTCATTCCAACTGGTCAGTTAATTGAGGCGACCGATGTGCGGAAGACAATGAAAACACCAGAATTGGGGCATCCCCATTTCCTTAGTGGATGGCGGCGCAGCACGTGAACCGTGTCTGAATTAACAAGAGCTATCAAGTACGAGTAGCGATGAGGCTCTTGGCCAACGAACCCTGCTTTCCCTCACCTCCCTGCGGTTCGTCAACCAACCTCAACTTAACCGACCCTCGCTTTCTGGAGCATTTCAAGAAACGAAGAACTAAAAAGAGGGAAAAAAGTCTCAAGTCCCTAGTGATAGCATCCACTCTTTTAATGTTTCGAACAACTTCATCCTTAATCCTTGGTGTTAGAGATGAGGGATTGGGAATTCTGGCCCGGTTAACACCCTTGGAGCCATGAGTACGGCATCACGATGTCCGAACCTGGTGGATGGAAAACGTGGGAGACTAGCTACCCTTAAAGTAAAAAATACAGAAGCTGGCACAGCGGTAGCGAGCAGAATTAATCCTATTACCATGCGGTCTTCTTCTGCTCCGATCATCCGGGGGCTAGCAAGAGCTTCATTACGTAGGGTAAACGATCTATGGCAGGGCGAGGTAAGGATGCTGCTGACTGGTACAACGCTGGTTCTCTAGTGATAGACTCTTTATGTAACCGGGCTAGAGGATAAAATATTGCCGTTATCTGTTTTTACTCTGACTTTGCTTCCCGGAACGAGTAGTCCGGGATAGATGTGCTGGGCTCCTTGCTCCAGCAGCTTATGAATGGATTGGAAGCAATCCCGGAAGAGATAGTCCAGGGATACCGAGAGCAGAGAAAGGCCATTGATGGCTGAGGACTAATGGTTTCAGGACTTGTGGGGGTGTTCCAATCGCCTCGCCCACACAGCGCACATTTATATGCATTGCCACTCTTGATGAATGTGTCCCGGAACATCGGGCCGAGGTTCTTGATTCCCTAGCCCGGATTCTACAGAAGCCACTAAAATCGCGGGTATCCACAGCCGGAAGGCCCGATATCAAGGATGAGGTTGAAACTTGATGAAAGAGCCGGGGTCTACCGATGGGGCCTGTAGAGCGCGATACCGTTTTATATCGGGAGGCGAGATAGAAAAGGGACATAGCACTGGGTTCAAGGAAGATACTACGAAGGGCATTCTGAAGTGATATCGGAAGCGTATATAGGAGCGAGGAGACTCTGAAATCCATCACTGATTGTTTGCCGATCTGTGATCGACGCCAATAGAAATTTCTTCGAGTTTCTCTCAATATCTAGGCAATCCTAAAGTACGAGAAACAACTAAGTTACTAGGTCTCTGTCTGGGACTTACCACGGTGAACAAAGAAGTTTCGACTGGGTGATCGATCCATCATACCCTCCAAGAGCATTTTCCACCCATCTCCACCTTTTCCTTATGGCTCATTCAATAGTCGTGCAAATGCGCCCGACACACCTGAATTCGCAACGAGTCAAGGAGCCCCCTCCCCATCCACTTACCCGCCCAAGAGACGTATCATTCCTCAAATACACCACTACTTCTCTACATTGGGCAGCCTGTGCGAAAAAGGAACTGCCTGATCACGTGAAATCGCTTGCTACAGAGCTCCTAGGCCGGCATGAGAATCATATATTAGCCAAAACCACTTTTGGAGACTGTCGTAATGTCCAAGTTCAGTGGTGATATCAATGGTTCTCCGTAGTTCACTAGGCTCCATTGTGTTTGCTCTCCCGGAATTGCCAAGTTGTAACAACATTGATAGGGAGGAATAGTTTGGAGATCCACAAGCGAGATTGCGTGGGCGTGACACTAATAATATGGGCCGCCGTGCAAGGATATATAGTAGTGGTGAAGTTACCACTTGGACAGCCTCGAAGAAGGCCTTCTGAAAAGTTGTACACTGAGCTATTTGCTCCCCGTTGGGCCCATACCGAGAAGAGCCTCCACTCCAATAGAGGTCGCTTAGTAACCCGACACCTGTCTTGGCGGCTCCCCACCCCCTCACGGCTACCACTATTAAGAAAACACCAACTCCATTCCTAAAGTCCCACAATACTCCAAAAAACACATTAAGAGCTAGGTTACATTTTACCACCTGGTTGGTCCCCCATTATT
>Ga0307513_10003806_pt1 | contig 20334 bp, 26 predicted proteins | sample 15_EM_MG_FD_202174 | JGI IMG/M metagenome (GOLD analysis project Ga0307513, IMG submission 202174) | Populus trichocarpa ectomycorrhiza microbial communities from riparian zone in the Pacific Northwest, United States - 15_EM | ecosystem: Host-associated > Plants > Roots > Unclassified | place...
TATCCGGGACCCCACGTTGACACTCATTTCGTAGCCCGGATAACATTCGCGTGTCTGTAACAGAATACCTCTCGCAGGTCACCCAAGACCAACAGCACGGCTGCCTCCTGGATGCCATTGAAGCTGCCCTTCCGAGGTTATGACCCTCGTTACGGTCGTGATATCATTATGACTCTACCTACATACTGTACAGATATAATAGATCGTAGACTGTACGGACAGATGAACATGGATTGAGGGTGACCGCAAAGTCTGGCTACATGCACAAAACGAGCAGGAAGGCATAGAACTAAACAACATGAAAGGAGAACAACGACGAAGGAAAGGATAGAATATGAAGGCGGGTATTAAAACATGAATTCAAGATCAAAGAGAAGAAAGGGAATATGAACAGAGGGAAGTGAGATGGAGGACAATTAACACGTCTGCGCCTGCGCTCGTAATGATTCGAGGCTGTGATCCAGCCCCAACAGGAGAGTGGTCAACACCTCCCTGTTTGCTTTGATAAGCTCGAGATGGCCGTCAAAAAGAGAGGCAACTGTCGACCATGAACCCGCAGCCTGCCGACCGGCGTCCGCCGCCTCCCACTTCATGTGAACCATCTGGAGGTTGTTGGAGTACGTTGTCGCAGCTTGCACCCTCGTCTGCTCGACCGCCTGGCCCAACTCACGCTTCTTCGACTCGTTCAACTGTTTCACTTGTCCCTGCAACGTAATGATATGGGCGTCACGTTCGGCTATCTTCCGTTCTGTTGCTTCGATATGGGCCCGCAGTCCAGTGTCGACCTCTGTAACTTGCTGAGCTAGTTCTCTGGCAGATTTCTCGTGGGCTTCTCTCTCGTAATGCAGCTGTTTCTCAAGGCTCTGAATGCGATCCAACCTCTCCTTCGACATGTGCTCCTGCTGCGCCAATTGAAGTCGCAACATCGTGTTCGTTGCGGCCTCAGACGCCCCGGAGGAAACGGACCGTTCCATCTCCAGGCGCAGAGGGGCTGGCGAGGGGGTAACGTCCGGCAACAAAATTCGTGAAATCGAGTTGTAACCGACCGGAGAGAGTGAAACAGTGCTGAGACCGGGACTGTCTGGGAGTTCCATGATGGTGCTCGGTGCCGGCGAGAGAACTCCCGGCATGAATGGAGCAGGAATCTCGGAAAGCATATGCGAGATGTCCTCGTCTGCGGAGTTGTTGGCCGCGGCTAATTGTTCCCAAGACAAGAGTGAACCTCGATCATTTCCAGGTTTCTTCGACTTGGGTCTGAGGGAGGGTGGGCTGCCGTTGGGCAGCGGGGATAGGTAGGAGAGATTTGCTCGAGTGGGTAAATTACCTGATCGAGTGGGGGTGGTTGGTTCTTCCTTCTCGGATTTCTTCCGAGGTATTCTAATACGGGGTACGGCCGGGGTAGGAGCAGATGGAGACGTGGCAGTTCCAAGCATGAACTCTACATCGATGCTGTCGTGGCTGTCGTCCTCACCGGGTAGGGTCAATGGGGTATCACGAGAAACTGACATGCTCTCTGAGCTGCTGGCAGTAGTTTCCTGACTGGAATTCTTCGTAATCGGGGAGCTCTGTAACGTAACATGGACGGGAGGTCGTTGTTTCGTAGGGGACTCGAATCCAAAGCCCGCGAGCCTTCGCAACCTCGTCGGCGTGGAAGTGACATTATGCACAGATGCGGAAGAGGGGGGTCGCGTGGGCGGTTGGGAAGGGGATAAGATGGCAGAGGTGTTTGTGGATTTGGAGGGAGGTGGACCGGTGGGCGTCTTGTTGAGAGATACTTTGGACTTTGCCTTGTTAGTAGAGAAGGCGCTCTCCTTCTTTATTGTCGACTGGGGTGTCTCAGAAGCCGCACGGTTATGTTTGATCAAGCGCTTGGGGGGACTGGTAGATCGACGTGGGAGTTCTGAAGGTGCTGGCGATGGGGATGGTGAGCTCTTGTCCGAAGAGATGCTTCCAGATTTCCTTGGTCTTGTGACCTTGGTGAGTGAGGGATTCTTCAAGGGAGGTTCGGTAGAATTCGACCGGTACTTGGGCAACGCAGTCCCGGTGGCCTTTGGTTTGAGACTTGACGCTCTGGATAGTGAGAGGCTGGATGCATTGATGTTCTCCGTTTGCGACGGCTTGACCTCCGAATGACCAAAAGCAGCCTTCAAAGCACCCCGAGTACGAAAAGCGACAGGTGCCACGTCCAACGATGTACCCCGGCCGGATGACGGGACGACGTCGATCGACGCTCGTGCCCTTGAACTCGACCGACTGACCGGCGTGTCCTTTGTCTCCTTGATCTTCCTGGTCGGTTTCTCGAGGGTGCCATTCTTCGCGCTGTCTTTGTTCATAACATCTGCCAGGGCCTTGCCAACCGAAGAGAGGGTGATAGAGTGTCTGATTTTCGTGGGTGGCTTCGTCGGGCGCGCTGCGCCACTAGAGATCGTTGGTTCGGCCGTCGGCATCTTGCGCTGGACGAAGTATTTAGAACCGTCTGGTGAGAGATACGAGGAGGGCGAGCTCGAACCTACCGGTTAAGCCTGGCGGACGACCGTGGTGGACGTTGTTGGGGATGAACAACCTGCAGCTTCGAGTGTCTGATCGGACTCTCGGAAGACGCCGACGGACACTTTATTTACGACATGTGACCGGAAGCAAGACTACCACATGAATCTGATCTCTCCCTCCCTCTTGTAGTATAGAAAGACCCACATTGTAACGGCGTTGATGAGAGTATACCACGCCCCCTCCAGAGCCACACCCCATCCCGGAACATCCACCACCTGCGCTCTCAGTAAAAGATACGGGATAAGGAAATACCGAGGTTCCAACAAAGGTGTTGGAAGGAGCACCGGCAGGATGCATACAGGCAACAGCAAGGCCTGCAGAAGGGTTTGATCGGTACCTGCTTTACTTTTAGTCCCTTTGAGGAGTAATCAGGCTCGAGGTTGTGACACACCAACTCGGAGGAACCAAGCCCATCCACACGCCAAGTAACCGGGAATCATGAGGTATGGTACAACAGGGTGTAACATGAAAATCCTCCGCCAAACGTAGAACGTGTAATGACGGTTATCAGACAATAGAAACGGATGGTGGATGCTGCTAACTTGAGCGGTCCATCGTCGATCTAATCGTATACACTCACGTATAATGATGAACAGTGAACGCCATCAGGAGGATTAGCACCAGCGTCACAGTACTGCGCCTGGGTGTGGGGTGAACATCGCGATACAGAAGTTGGGCGAGAAGCAGACCTTTTGGTACCGCACATCCTCGCGGCAATACCGTGTACTAAAGGCCCTAGACCGTCTCCCCCAGAAACGAGGGCCGGCCATCCCATGACGGTGGAAAACGCAACAAAGTAATAGATCTGGGGGACGTGAAAGGCTGGAATATGATTCGCCTTATCGCCTGGGTTCCAAATCAGCTGAGATCCCCACGATATGAACGTGCGAATCACTGACCCAAAACGATCCCCCCGTTCCATTTGATGAAGAGCACAAAGAGCAAGGCGTCGACAAAGTACGGGACAAAGGAAGGAAGTATATCGAGGAAGATCCTCGGAGCGCTCGAGGCAATCTTTATGAGATCGCCTTATCTCAGAAGTGACTGGTAAGGGGGGTTATGGGTTAGGGCAGAAGTCCCGCGCACCTGGAGAAGCCATGAGTGCAGGAGGGTCAGGTAGCCTGAACCCGTCCCGACGGAACCGAAGGAACATCAGTTGGCTCGAAATGTACCCGTAAAACAGCCACACGACATTGGTTTGGCGGAATGTGCAACTGATTAACCCGAGCTGCCGAACTCGCGGATTATTAGCCTTCGCCTTGCGTGTGCGTCCCGGTGACTTACGAGGGCAGCAGTCCAGTGTCTCGATTCCGTGGCCGAGACGATTGAGGTTATGACGAAGAGGATGCTGGGGACGTCAGTGTAGTACAAGAACCCGAAAAACCATGCGACCGGAAACGCCGAAAGGACAACGGACTCAGCAGTCGGGGTGAAGAATGAGGCCGGAGCCCGCAACCGCTTATGGTAACAGAGTAAGCGCGTCAAGGCAAACGGAAGTGCCAGCAAAGTCAAGAGTGGTGTTAACCGTAGTACGGGTAGGGTACATTTAAAGGTAATGAGACGCTTCAGGATGACGCTCAACAGGTATCTGTAGAATATGGATCAATATCATCGCAGCGCGTGGGTTGAACGAGGCGTACAATCCAGGAGGGGTGGTGATCTTTGGATCCCAAGTGGTCCATTCGCCATTGCAGTACGCTTGGGCCTGGGACGCGTGGAAAGGCTCGTCCTACAGACGACAACAGTTCGGTTCAGGGCCGAAATGGCCGACAGGACGGTACACACCATGTAAGGTTCTACGACGATGCTATTGACCTCCTTCAACACCATGACCCCGACCACGCAGAACACAACGTGGTAGACCGGGGAATGCGCCATCGTATTCGATGCTCCGCGCAGGTCGAGTGCGTCGATTAAGCGACAGGCTTGAAGAGAGGAAGAGAGAATTTCGCTGACGTTGCACCTCGACCCTTCCGAGATGATGCTACCGCCGATCGACTGGAAAATTAGACGCGATCAACATGGTCAGAGCGTGCAATGTTGCAATCCTTTCGTTCGGAACTACATAATTTGGTATCCATCTACTTTTACAATCAAGCGGGTGGTTTCCCTTCAACAAAGGCAGGGATGTGTCGCTCCGCTCGGGGTGTGATCCTCACCCCGTGACGCACCCAGTCCGCCTTAGGGAGGTCAAAATCGAGGATCGCAGTCTGGAACCCGAACCAATCAGTGTAAGTACTGCAGTAGACCCTGTCATGCGTGGTGGAAACTAGACACGTGAGTAGAAATTCAGTTGTCCCAGACAACAACAATTCCAGGTTCCCATTTAAGCCTGACTTGGGAGTCCGCGCTTTTCTCGATATGATCGCACAAGAGGTTCAAGATGGCATCTTAGAAAGGTTCCAGTTATGACACAGACCAATCTGCGGAAGCCGAAGTCGGGCTAACCAGACTCTTCCTTTCAGTCCCACGATTCGGCGGGTGACCGGTGAACTAGCGATTGACATAGATTGGTTCCTCTCCTGTGACAGGACGCGTGCAATTACTCTACGCTTGGCGTCCAATACCCATTCTCCGCCAATTATCTCCCCAGATTACCATCTACATGAGCTCCGTCGCGTTCTTTCGTGGTCATCTGATGACTGAATGCGGACCGTACGGAACCCGCACCATTTGACGCGCCCGTGGCGCACCATAAATTTTTATCTCGTCGTCTATTGTCCCCAAGTGTTGTGGAGATCGCAATCATGTCCGCTGGCTCAGTCTTGCACGATCTCAAAGACATCAAGGGACCCATCATCGCTTGTGATCTTGGTCGGTAGCGTCACCCCAATATCACACCTTTCTTATCAACCGAGTAGACGATGTACTGAGTTTAAACAACCAGACTGTTATTGAGTGTATGCGCATCGATAGTCTACTGGCCCCATCTTCTTGACTCTAGCTACGTTGCAGGGCACAACGATACGTACGGCACCAACATCACCTTGTCCGACTTCTTTTGTGAGTAGCGCCTGTTCTGTCGTTTGACACGGGCTAACGCCGATCTCTAGATTACTGCTGCTGGCGCGTAGGTGAACCCCGTCTTCTAAACTGCCAAGGCTGAACTGTTCACAGAACCCTGGCTGGGGGTCTCCCAAGGAGTCTGCAGTACTACCTCTACCGAAGCTTCACCAACTCTGCGCTGACTCGATTTTCTCCCCAGCGTAAAATAGTGGAGTATTACAACTCGGGCCGGATTGACGGTGCCCTGCCAGTCCCGGGTGCCCTGGATGGCGTAAAGAGGCTCAAAGAGATGGGCTTCAAGCTTGTCGTGGTCACTGCCAGGCCTATTCTGGACAAAGAACGCAGTCTCGTCTGGGTCGAGCGTCACTTCCCTGGTAGGCAAACCCCCTTGGCTCAGGGTTGTATCACTGCAACGCATCGTTGTCCAGATATATTTGAGACGGTAATCTGCACCGGAGAATCCCAAGAAACCACGTTCGCGAAAGGGCGTGAGTTAATTACCAAGCTGAACAAAGCCGACGTGCGTACCCAACGAGGTTCCGGAATGACTGATCCCGACTGGCCACCCCCAGGTCTGCAAAGAGATCAACGCAAAGGTCCTGATCGACGACTCCGCAGAGAACGCGTTCAAGATCGCGACTGCCCCACATCCAGTCACAGTCCTCCTGTTCGGAAACTATACATGGAACAGACGTCGGGCGGAAATCAAGGGTGAGGCGGATGAGCTCAGCCACGAAGAGAAAAACAGGGTGGAGAATGGACGCGAGTGGTGGAAGGACGATGAATTCGAGCTGCCGCAACCGGGGCTGCAAGTCCACAGGACTCAGACTTGGGATGCGGTCGTCGAGTGGGTCCGCCAGGCAAAGGCAGATGGCCACTGGGAGTAGGCTTCACATGACTTGTAGCATACTATGCAATCGAAGTACCCCGTTCATTCCACCTTGACTGCGACCCACTGGTCTCTATGGTTGTATTTTCTTCGTTGCGGTGGCGGGGAAAGGAGCACTGGACGAACTTTGACAACTTCTACGCTGCTAACCGACCATACTTTCAACGTGTCCTCAGAGTTGCATTTCTTGTCTACTTCCTGGGGGCTGCCGTCCACGCTGTGACGGGATCCGGCTCGTCTTCTCGTCGCGGAGCTTCTAGAAGTTCGAATAAAGGAGGGAAACAAGATGGGAAACCACCAAGGGTAGCGGTACGTCGCGTCATAATCTCGAGAATGCTTCGATTCCTGACTCCGCGGGACGTTTTCCACTGGTTCGCGACGGACGACACCACCTCGCTTTCCGGACCGAGAATAATTCGCCTGTGTGTATGCACCAGAGTAGGCGACAGCTAGAGATGCGATCAACATGGTCAGAGTGTGCAATGTTGCAATCCTTTCGTTCGGAACTACATAATTGGTATCCATCTACTTTTATAATCAAGCGGGTGGTTTCCCTTCAACAAAGGCAGGGGTGGGTCGCTCCGCTTGGGGTGTGATCCTCACCCCGTGACGCACCCAGTCCGCCTTAGGGAGGTCAAAATCGAGGATCGCAGTCTGGGATCCAAACCAATCAGTGTACTGCAGTAGACCCTGTCAGGCGGGGTGGAAACTACACACGTGGGTAGAAATTCGGTTGTCCCAGACAACAACAGTTCCAGGTTCCCATTTAAGCCTGACTTGGGAGTCCGCACTTTTCTCGATATGATCGTACAAGAGGTTCAAGATGGCATCTTAGAAGGGTTTCAGTTATGACACATAGACCAGTCCGCCGAAGCCGAAGTTGGGCTAACCAGACTCTTCCTTCTTCAGTCCCACGATTCGGCGGGTGAACTGGCGATTGACATAGAGTGCTTCCTCTCCTGTGACAGGGTGCCTGCGAACGACCGGGTGGACGTTTTCTACTGGTTCGCGACGGACGACACCACCCCGCTTTCCGGACCGAGAATAATTCGCCTATGTGTATGCATCAGAGTAGGCGACAGCTAGAGATGGTTAAGATACTAACCTGTTCGACCCCGGAATGGACCGCCTTAAGCGTGCGAAGGAATGCGACAAACGGTGGTGAAAGGCGTTTGAGGGTGGTGACCTGAGAGGAGAATAGTGTGTCTCCACCGGTAGGAGGTTGTTCAACAAGGAAAAAAGTCGTCAAGCCTAACAATTCGTGTATTCGTGTGAACGCTTGGTCAATCGCCCGACGTCAATCACATCTCACCAGGGGGCTGCGCCTCGTACGAAACATCGCTGTGCCAGATCGTGGACGTGAGATTCTGATCTAGCTCGTAGTTGAACGTTGAGGAAGCGTCGCGATAAACAAGGTGGAGCTCTGGGTAGTCCCTGGGATGCCCGGATGTAGGGTGGATGTGCAATCTAAATTTTGGAAGGGTGAATGAAGCCCAGCAGGGAGTGAGTGTTTGGTTACCGGCCGAAGTGTCTCCCCCAGTCGAGATACCTTTCCGCGGGAGCGTTTATGAAATCCTCCTGGCTCCTCAATACAGCGACACCTCTTCTGGCTACGTACAAAGCCAGCTGGTCTCGACCCTCGGCGCTCAATGCCGCCAAGTTGACACCGCGAATCTCTGATCCAAACCTAGGAGTCAAGTCCGAGACAATAGCATTCGCAAGGAAAGCGTTAGGATCTTCGCAGTTGAGAACCCGGAACCCGGGATCGACATGGTCAAACAATTCCAATGGGGGATAGTGTTCATCCTGAGAAAACGTCGGCAAAAGATGAGAGAACCGATATTCCGGAGACGCCTGTAAGCTCAGGACGGTTTCATTTCCGACGTCGTTCGCCAGCATGGCCGTGGTAGCCGTCACCGTGCTCGACATGGCAGATGCGAGGTAAAGCAAACCATTCCAGAGGATTCCCCTAAGCAGCGCCCTGTGTCCTCGCCATTTCGCCTCATCCGGGGGGTGAGAAACGCAATGCCGGGGCCGGCTCCCAGCGGAAGTAGTCATCGTGGGAACCATTGTGCTTCCGGATAAGGCAGTCCACGTGAATGGATGATGCATGGGATGATCGGAGCCAGACGCCCGTCCAAAGTCTTTTGTTCACATCCGGTGTCTATTGCCATCTTCGCATCTAAGACCGAGCAAAGACAATAAGAAATCCACGCCCTTCGCTTTCCGGTTACAGAACCCTCTTCTCCTATCCAGTCCCCGGACCAAGCGCAATCTTGTTTTTTGTTCTAGTCTTCTATAGGCGATGTTCCTGGACGGCCGGTCATCAACCCGAATTCATCCAGCGTCGGTCCCCAGATCCCTACGTCGGACCCTGCACAGACAATAGCTCGAGAGTTTGGACCAATCGTCTGTCTTCCCACCATTTTATACGATAATTGCATACAGACGGTGCACAAAAAGGCCCATGTCCTCCAAAACCCTTTCCTTACTCGCCCATTCCGCCCCCGCCCTTCCCTTCCCAGCTAGCCTAGGGCTGAAGCTGCAGGTCCCCCTCCTCCCCAATACCTGCTCATCCACTCAGCATGGTTGCACGCAAGAACCTGACCATTGAGGTCGAGTCCCCAGCGGCTTCCCCGCTCCCGACCACCTCTACTACCAAAAGCAAACGTATGACCTTCCCCGATGTCCCTCAGGATGTCGATGCCCTCATGGAGGAACACTGGAACGACCCTAACTACCACGTTAATGGTCTTCCTTCACCAACCGCTTCGAGCGCCGACTCCTTCGAGCTGCGAAGAAGCTCTGCAGCCGGCTATTCCACCTCCGAATTCGATGGAGAGTCCCACTATAGCTCTTCCAAGGAGCACTCGGCCTCCAGGTTGAAGTTTGCTGATGACGACGAAGTCGAGTATGTCTCACTTCCAATTATTGTTGCCCAGCTTTGCTGATAACCAAATTCAGAGAATCCCCGTATCCTGAGGTCCGCGCTGCTGTTTCAAACGTCGACGACCCATCAATGCCGGCTAACACCATCAGGATGTGAGTATTGCTAGAAAATCCAGCTTCGTCGTTCACTGACCCCGCCTCAAGGTGGGTGATCGGTATCTTTTTCTCGGCCGCCCTTCCGGCGTTTAACCAGCTGTTCAACTTACGCTGTAAGTGACATGCAGTTTTGATCCCATCTCAATCACTTATTTTCCCTCCAGACCCCACCATTTTCATGTCTGGTGTTGTCGCGCAGCTGCTTGCCCTCCCGATGGGTCGATTCCTTGAACGGGTTCTCCCCACCACCAGATTCAACACCTTTGGGTATGTCTGGACCCTGAACCCCGGCCCATTCAACGTCAAGGAGCACACCGTTATCACCGTTATGGCCAAAATCGTTGAACTTGGTGCTTTCGCCACTGATCTCCTATTGTCTCAAGAACTCTTCTACGCGAAGAACTTCGGATTCGGCTACGAGATCATGATCTGCCTCTCCTCCCAGCTCATGGGATATTCCATTGCTGGTCTGTTCAGGAGGTTCCTCGTGTGGCCGTCGAGTATGATCTGGCCCGGCGCCCTCGTCAACTCGGCATTGTTTAACACCCTGCATAAGTCGTACTCCCAGAAAGACAAGAAACACATGTCCCGCCAACGTTTCTTTGTCATCGCCGCCACCGGAAGTTTCGTCTGGTATTGGTTCCCTGGCTATATCTTCACCGCCTTGTCCTGGTTTAACTGGGCATGCTGGATCGCTCCAAATAATGTCACTGTCAACGCCCTCTTTGGCTACGCTTCTGGTTTGGGAATGGGATTCATCACTTTCGATTGGGCGATGATTTCGTACTTTGGAAGTCCCTTGGTCATCCCCGTAAGTTTTGTACAATTCGCTGAGAGAGCGTTTCTGACCGCCCCTTTTAGTGGTGGGCCCAAGTGAACACCATGGTTTCGTTCTTCTTCTGGTTCTGGATCATCGTCCCAATCCTCTATTTCACCAACACTTGGAACACTGCCTACTTCCCGATCACCTCCATCCAAACTTATACGAATACCGGTGTCCCATACGATACTCTCCAGGTCGTTACGGATGGTCTCTTCGATGTAGAGAAGTACCGTAACTACTCCCCCGTCTTCCTCTCCGCCTCGTTCATCATCAACTACTGCCTGAGCTTTGCCGCTCTCACCGCCGTTGTTACCCATACCTGGTTATGGTACGGACGTGACATCATGAGGCAACTCCGCACCAGCCTCAAGGATGAGAAGGATATTCACTCCCGCCTCATGTCCCGCTACACCGACATTCCCCATTGGTGGTTCGGTGCCGTTTTCGTCGTTTCCTTCGTCCTCGGAGCGGTTACCATCTCGGTTTACGACACGCAAATGCCATTCTGGGCCTACACCCTCACCATTGTCCTCGCCTTGATCTTTGTCCTCCCCCTCGGCACCCTCCTCGCGATTACCAACCAGCAGTTGACTCTCAACGTCTTCTCCGAGCTCGTTGCCGGTTACGTCATTCCCGGAAGGCCCATTGCCGTTATGATCTTCAAGGTTTATGGCACCATCGTCACGAGACAGTCCCTCGACTTCTCTGGCCACTTGAAACTTGGCCACTATATGAAGGTCCCGCCCAGAATCATGTTCATGGCTCAAACCGTCGCCACCGTCATCTCCTGCTTCGTTGTTGTTGGCGTTCAACGCTGGGCTCTCACCCATATTGAAGGTGTTTGCCAGCCCGGCCAGAAGAACGGGTTCGTTTGCCCATCGTCGAACAGCTTCGCAGAAGCATCGCTTTTGTACGGTGGTGTTGGACCATCTCGTTTGTTTGGAGCTGGCCAAATGTAAGTTCGCTTCCTTTGGCTAAACGCTCAGATTGACTAATAACTCTTCCAGGTACTACCCTGCCATTTGGTTCTTGCTCATTGGTGCCGTTTCCCCTATCCCCTTCTACTTCCTTGCCCGTAAATACCCACGATCTCTCTTCCGTTACGTCAACATCCCCGTCGTCTGGTCCGGTCCCGTGGGTATGCCCCCTGCCACCGGTATCAACTTCTCTTCCTGGGCGTTGGTCGGCTTCATCTTCCAGTACTACCTCCGCCGATATCGCTTCATGTGGTGGATGCGATACAACTACATCCTCTCACTTGCTCTTGACTTCGGTCTCGCCATGGGAGCTCTTGTGATCTTCTTCACTGTCGTTTACCCAGGTGGCGGTAAGGAGCTGAACTGGTGGGGCAACACCGTTTACCTCAACACAGCCGACTTCAACTTCGTTCCGCTGAAGACAGTCCCAGAGGGCCAGTTTTTCGGACCGACGACGTGGGAATAAGCTAACGCACCCCATCGGCTGGACACGATGAGTAGACGGACCACCAAACTTTGACTTATACATTCACTTACACGCATCGCGATATCCCCCTCTTTCATACCTACACTGCGCTGTTTTCATATGTACGGATAATCAGGTACCCCCCTTCTTCGCTTGTCTTTGTCTCTGGGTCGGATATGACCACCCCATCTCGCGCACTTTTCTTTTTTACGCTTTGACGCTTGCGTACGCTTTCACGATCTTTTGTTCGACCTTGCTGCTGTATTGTACGTGTACACCAAAATTTCCTCACAGATATCCCACAATATCACGGATTTGATACAAACTGAGAATGACGGGTGATTCTTCGGCTCTCCAGAGCGGTGCCCTCGAATTGACCATCTTGAAACCAGACAAGTTCTTGCTACTGGTGAAATTAGCAGGGGGTAGCGACGAATAGCATTTACAAAATAAGAAGTGCCATCTAAGCAGGCAAGCCCCAGATCCTGATGTCCCTACCACTGACTCCCCAAATCTCTTGACCCTGCTCACCATATGCGAGACCAACGACCTCACCTCCTTCCTCAAACCGAGCGAGTTCTTCCCAAGACTTGTGGGCATAGATTCTAGCTCCTTCGTTACCCGCTACACCGAGCAACTGAGCGCTGTAGTCGTACAAGACTTTGTTGATCTTGAACGAATCTCCCAAGGAGATCGAGTGTGCGATCTTGGGTTTGCGGAGGTCCCAAACGGCCACTGACGATGTGGAATTGGGCGCAAGGAGGTGGTAACCGTTCTCTGAGAAGCTGAGGGTGTTGACGGTAAACGGTGTGGTGTTGTCTGGAGTAAGAGAGGCGGCAACCGCGCCGGTGCGCACGTCGAATATTTGGATTGTCGAAGTAGGTGTTCCGAGGCCGATCAGGGCACCGTCTGGATGAATGGACATGGCACTAAACGAATCCTCGGCCTCGGACGAACGGAAGATAGGTTCGAAGTTGGTCAAATCGTGCAGTGACCACGTTTTGTCTGCAGAAGAAAGGGCGAGTAATGTGGATGTAGGGTGAACTGCGACGCCAGAAATATCCCCCTTATGCGTCCGGATAGTGGTTTTTGGAATGTATTCTCCTGAAGCGGTGTCATGGGCCCAAATCTTGGCCGACTTGTCTGCTCCCCCAGAGAGGAGGAGCGTAGGCTCTCCCTCACGCTCACGGAGTGCGACGTGATTGACCTTCTTCGTGTGTCCCTTCAAGGTAGCCAAAACCTTGTCAGTTTCCCTATCGTACAGTTGCACGATCTTGTCGTTTCCTCCCGTGAGGAATTGGCTGGGGTTCAGCTTTGATAAAGCGATTGAGTTGATACCGGACGGGGACGAAGCGTGAAGAGATGGAATTGTGTGTTTGGCGGTGAAGGTCTTGACTTGAGCAGGAGTCACGTAGTCCGCGGGGGCCTTCCGTTTCTTGCGAACGGAGGAAAGGGCCTGATAAGTCTCGTCGATTTGTTGAATGACAGGCGCAGGAAGGCCGCCAGCATCTTCTCCGGCGTCGGTCATGTCAACATCTGGGCCACTGGGATTGGAGGGGGCAACCCCCATAGAAGCTTGAACATTAGCAAGGGCTCTATGCACACTCGGTCAGCACAAGCCCCAAACAAGCAGAAACAAGATTACGAACTCTCGGGCGGCATCACGCTCCCTGATTACACGCGCAACGACGCGAGTGGCAGCATCCTGGGCATACAGCGCGTAACTCAGTTCCTGTCGGATGGAGTTGTACTGTTGTTTCATCGTGAAAGTCTCGAGAACGAGCGCGTCCCATTCATTTTGAAGGGTTTGCAACAAAGCAGGGATTGAAGAATGGCTCGGGGGACGCGGAGGAGCGGTACTTGGGCCTTTCCACAACCTTCAGTTCCAGCGTGGATGTGAATCTTCGATAAATACACGTACTGGCTTTAACGGTAATGAGGTCGTTCTCCTCCAACTTTTCGCCCGTCAGAGGATCGGTACCATTCTCCGTGATATATTTTTGTATGAGACGGCGTTCGTAAACGTGTCCAGACTTTGAAGACACGACCGGGTCTTGCGGAGGTTCACCGGAAATTCCGCAGAAAAACATCTCGAAGGTTGGTCGAGGTCGAGGTGAAGGGTTCACTTCGGCACATTTTGGCGCGCGTAGCTCCTCATCAGCTCGTCGTCCGCATCAATGTCTCAGCAAAAGTTGGTATATGCAATTATCGAATTCCTCAACAAATCACTTGAGGATGGGACAGTGAAGCAAGACGATAAGGAGGGTCTGGAGGTTGCGAGTACGTCGCAAATTTTGTTATCGGATGTGATGGTCAAACTGACTGCGGTCGCTTCCTCAGTTCAATGCATTGGCGAGGCTTTTGGTGTGGATCCTTCAGACACGGACCAGTCAAAAAAGCTCTCAATCAAGCCTGCTACTCTGGAATCCGTCTTTAGTCTGTTTCTGAAGACGAGAGACAAGGTTGCTTCATCGTCCTCGTCGCCCAAACCCGCCGGTCCCACTGTCGCAGATAAAGCGAAGGCCGACAAACTCAAGCAGAGGGGAAACGCTCTCATGTCTGGAAAGGACTTCACTGCGGCCATTGAAGCGTATACTCAAGCTCTCGAGCTTGATCCTACGAACCCCGTCTATTATTCCAACCGTGCTGCGGCTTACTCGAGCAAGGGAGATCACTTGCTAGCCATCGGTGATGCTGAAAGGGCGATTGAGGTTGACCCATCATATGTGAAGGCTTACCACCGTCTAGGGTAAGTCGTATCGTTAACGATATCCCTGAGCAAACACTCAAAGTCCCGGGCTCCTGCTAGCCATGCCCATTACTCCCTAGAAGACTACAAGGAGGCGGCCGCCTCATTCCAACGAGGTCTTGATGTCGAACCAGGAAACGCCAGCCTGACTTCTGCGCTGTCCAATGCAGAATCAAGGACTAAAGAACCTGAGCCACCGAGCGATGTTCCATCTACACGATCTCAACCTGGCGCAGGACCTGGCGGAATGGACCTCAGTGGGATGACTGAGATGCTCCGGGGTATGGGAGGCGGCGGTCCAGGAGGGGAGGGAGGAGCCATCGATGGTCTGCTAAGCAACCCGATGATGATGCAGATGGCTCAACAGATGATGGCCAACGGCGGGATGGAGAGACTGATGCAGAACCCTTCACTCGCGAACATGGTAGGTCACTCGTTACCCGCATGATCCTTTTTTCTCTTCCTCTCAACGTAACCTCGCCCCTTCGGACCTTTTCTGAACCAACTTACTCAGATGAATCGCGTGCAATCTGGCGGTGGCTTGCCTTCAATGGCTGAACTGATGTCTGACCCAGGTCTCCGTGAATTGTGAGTTACGTGGATATATTCTGTGCCATCTTATTCACCCGCGATTACGTTGCGTTCTCAGAGCCAGTCAATTCGGCGCAGGAGGTGCTGCTGGCACTGGCGGACGCTAACCATAGGCAAGACGAGGTCACAATGCAGGATAAATCTAACTCGTTGCTTTTGATTATGGGATTTTGTTTCAGTGGTTCCGATATGAAACCTGTTCCTAAATTTTACAGTATATTATGTGGACCACAGTCGCCTGGGTGATTATAATGATGCAGACGTGCACGTTCTTTCGTTTATCTTTTGCGCCAAGGCCGGTGGTATCACCTGAAGTTGAACGGGTGATGTGTTCTGATGGCCCTAGGAGCACATGTTTCAGTGGAAGGCGAGTTGTAGATCACATCGCCTAGACTTACGTGGGACAGGTGATAGCGGAGGCCACTTTTCTGACGATAGATATTTGGGCATCCATCGTGGGGACAAGGATGCTTTTTACGTTTAGCCCCTTGATCCTCCCCTATCGCATCGTCCCCAGAAGCGGATGAGCTGTTCTTGGGCCGGTCTTGTTTTTGCTTCTGCTGTTGTGAATACTGATCTAGAAGGGCTTGACTAAAGTGTGCCTTAGATCTGAAAGGAGATCGTGAGTCCGAGCCGTTCGATGGAAGGATCAACATCAAAGAGGGTGAGTTACACTTGAAGGTGGTATTGTAACCCATTGATGCTCTGAGCACCGAGATGGGCGTTTAGCGTTCAATGGTGAGATAAATCCGAAGTTGAATGGATGATAAGATTAGCCGTGAAATGGGGGGCAATGGTGAGAGTATAGTGGTGACTGACTTTCCAACCTTTCCCACATCGATCCAACGCACATCGATACGGCGTCGTGCCTCCCATCGATTCATTGTGATCGTTTTTGCTATGATCCGATAACTCCTTTGATGTTGCGAAGCTAACGGCGCCGATTGGTGCATCCTGGGGCCAGCAATCTTCGTGGCCGCAGGCATAGGCAAGGGTTTTACTCCACGGTAATGTCAGATGTATAATTGCTGGGTGCAATATTTTGTTCAACTCACTCGAAGTTCACTGGCAAGGATGAGGATAATTTATAGTTGGCCCCACCCTTCCCACGCTTTGACTTTGCGGAGGTCCCGGGCTCTGATCTAGAAGGCGGGACGGGAGTTGTAGATTCTTCGAGAACGAGCGTTTGCGGGATGGACGGGACGGGACCACAGTGAACTGTAGCCACATCACGAGCCGACGACATCGGCGGAACGGAAACTGCAAGTACAGAAGTTGGGCAGGCCTCAACGCTCGGAGGATTAGTGTGCGAGTGCGCGTTGTTCGGAATCGATCCATTCGCCGGCGGGAGCCCGTTGATGGGATTTGGAGGAACGGAAAAACGAGCCGGAGAATGAGGCCCCACGGGATTCAGTGGCATATCAAATATGGTGGAAGTGGACGCTCGGTCAGGATCAGTCGGGTGGCAATCCCGGTTGACGTTGTCATGGTCTACGTCCATCGGAGAGTTCCCAGGATTGAGGGATGGACTACCACAATTCCCTGTCAAATACGGTGGCGCTCCGTCTGGTTGAAGGTGAATTGGGGATGGATTTGAGGACGAGACGGACGGGGAAAGAGCGGAGCTTAAAGAGGATGAAGCAAGTTGGAACATCGGTGTTGAGGAGGACGGGACGCCCGCACGATGGTTAGGACATTGGAGAGTAGTTGGCATGTGTCCGGAAAACCCTGCGGTTTGCGAGCCGTGCCAGAGACTGTGGGACAGCAAGGGGACCTCGGCCCATCCCGTAGAGGTCCCTTGTGGACTGGGATTAGACTGTTCATAGGCGCGATCTAAAGTCATATTTTTCCTATCCAATAGCCTCCACCTGTACCCATGACATCACACGTTCGAGTCACATATTGCGGTATTTTGTGCGTACCTGTTGCGGCAGCCGAGACCGCTCCTGCATAACTCTGCGCCAATTTGACCCCACCTGCCCCCGAGCCGCTGGTAGGCCTGAAGAAGAAGGAGATCTTCCTCTGGGGTCCAATCCCCCTTCTTCAAAGAGGGATCCAAGGCTTCGCGATATCTCTTAGAGCAGGCGTCGTCCGTTCTTCCGGGGATTTGCCTCGCGATGACGGACCACTTAGTCGAGTGGAGTGCATACAAGGATAATAAAAGTTCGTCCTCTTCGCGAGTCCAAGCGGTCTTTTTTATGGTGGGACAAAGAGAGTGGAGCCACCGCTATTCGGGTTGGATGAAATACATTATTGCTTTGAGCGTAGGAGAGGTGGCTTCCTGGCTGCGCACCTTCCGACAAGCTTTGTTCGTCCTGCCCGGAACAGCAAGAGCGACTTGCTTCCAATTATCATTCTGACCATGGACGGCGACCGCCTGGATCAAGAGGTTATCTTCTTCTGCAGTCCAGGGCCTGCCGACGACTTTGTCCGCCATAACATATGGAACTACAGGGATGAGGCCGATGAGTGCAGGGGACGAGTATACGGCGCAAAAGGATCAAGGGGTGATTGGGCGCTTATACAACTGCTTCTTGTCAGATCGACTCAAACTCTCACGACTGCTCGTCTTCCGCTACTCCCGACCCGCAATGTCTCTCGTCCAAGGTTACTCCTCCGGCGAGGACGAAGGCCCGGTATCGCCCACTAATGATGCCTTCGGACTCGCTTTACTCCCCGCTACGAAGAAACCACGCGTGGGGCCACCAAAACCAACATCGGACATTCCCCACTCTGCCCCAGATGTGCTCTCAGAAGTACGTGACGCCTTTGGCCCGCCTTAACCCTCGGACGCTCAAATGATTTGCTACAGGACCCCTTGAAGCAAACCTCGCTTATCACCCGGCCCACCGATACGCAGATGAACGTGAACATCACCTATGACGATATGATGCTACCAACACAGGGACCGGAGAACCCATACGGCGACAGAAACAGGTTTGTTAACCAAAATGCGCTTGCTGGACACGTCGAGGAGCAATCAATGTCAGATTACGCGTTTCGTCAGCAGTATCTGACCCATTCGATCCTCGGCTACTCTGCCAACCCTTCCGTCGACCCCAATGCACCTGCAATCATCGGGTCCGTTGAAACTGCCCAGGCAAACGGGTTTGTCACCCTCGGCTCGATGGGAACTTCACGATCGCAAAAGAAGGCGCTAAAGCGGAAGCGGAAAGCAGCTGGCAACCTCGATGTAGTTGAGGGTGACGACGCGTACGTTGGGCCGTGGGGGACTTGGGAGGGTGATGACGCCAAGGAGACACCTGTTGGGGCTGAAGGTGAGGACGAGGAGTCGGAGGAGGAATCGGAAGAAGAGCAGGTCGTACGCAGGAAGGGGAAGCCGAAGCGTGGTGCCCCTGGCCAGGAACATTCGGTGTTCCATGGGAAGTCTATGACAGACTACCAGGGCCGGACGTACATGCATCCCCCGATTGTCGAGGCCCCACAGCTTCAATCGGAGGCTGGATCGCAGGAGACCTTCATTCCGAAGGTGTGCGTGCATACCTGGACCGGTCACACCCAGGGCGTTTCCGTTATTCGGGTCCTGCCAAGTACTGGGCACCTGTTCCTCAGTGGCTCGATGGACACTAAAATTAAAGTAAGTCTAACCGCTGCATTGACGGTCCAGAACTTTGAACCGAACTCTCCAGCTGTGGGACATATACACTCATGGGAACTGCCTGCGGACATTCCACGGACACGTAAAGGCTGTCAAAGACCTTACGTTCTCGAACGACGGTCGCAAGTTCTTGTCCTGCGGATATGACCGGCAGATGAAACTCTGGGATACTGAGACCGGACAATGTCTCAACCGCTTTAGCAACGGAAAGATTCCGTATGTGATTCGGTTCCACCCTGACGACGACAAGCAGAACATTTTCCTGGCGGGAATGTCGGACAAAAAGATCGTGCAGGTGAGGTTTTTCAATGGGCATTGTGCTCTCTATATGAATGATGATAACCGACACCTCTCCCAGTACGACATCAGGACGGGCGAAATAACGCAAGAGTACGATCAGCACTTGGGGCCGGTGAACACAATCACATTCGTGGATGAGAATAGGAGGTTTGTTACGACGTCCGATGATAAGACCATCCGCGCCTGGGACTTCGACATCCCCGTGACTATCAAATACATCGCCGAGCCATACATGCACTCTATGCCCGCTGTGACCATTCATCCTAGCAGTACGTCCAAGAAAACCCCTTTGTCGGCGGTTGGTGACGGCATCTCTGAAACGTGGTTCAATTTCGCTTGCTGTAGAAAAATATTTTGCTGCCCAGTCGCTGGACAACCAGATCCTGGTGTACAGCGCGGACAATTTCCGTCAGGCACGGAATAAGCGGTTCGCTGGCCACTCCATCGCCGGGTACGCTTGCCAAGTTGGGTTTTCGCCGGACGGGAAGTGGATCAGCAGCGGGGATGGGGAGGGGAACATGATTTTCTGGGAGTGGAAGACGGGGCGAATAAAGTCGAGGGTCAAGGCGCACTCGAAAGTGGTGATCGCCCATGAATGGTTGCCCCACGAGACGGTGAGTTGCCACATCCACATGGTAGGGCTCTTCATTAATGTCCGTGCGCGCAGTCGAAAGTTATCACGGCGTCGTGGGATGGCCTTATCAAACTTTGGGTGAGTGCTATTGTATATCCAATCTGTCGAGACGCCGGCCGAACAACGCCTAACGCCGGTTTGCATTCCATAGGACTGATATCGGATTGAATGTGAATACGAATATGTATGGACATTGAGTCAGTTCGGCCATCACCCGCCACGTGCGTTCTTCATAACCTTATCCGGAACTGTGGGAGATGGAGAAAGATGTTGTTGGCTTGGTCGGGGGCCCGTGGTCCTGTGGAGTGTTGTCGTCACATGGACATTAGTAGATATGTATTGGGGGGGTGAAAATTGAGAAGCAGCAGCCGTTGTAGGCAAAAGCGACCCCTGATCCTCGCCGAGAAGAGGTTTTGCCACGTTCCGTTCCTGTCTTTACGCAATGAATAGAGTGCCAAGGCACACACACACAGTATGAGGGCAACAACGAAAAAAGGATGACAGGGATCTGTCTCGCTCACGGGGCCCCTGACCAAGACATCTTCTCGTGGAGCCCAGCCGGTCCTTATGCCTATACATCTCGCTTGGCAAAAGTCAACAATCGCCTTACACAACAAGTCCGATATTCGTCATTCGGATTACAGGTTTGGCCGAGCTATAGTTCTTTTCGGCCCCCTCAGGACCA
>Ga0307513_10003807_pt1 | contig 20334 bp, 14 predicted proteins | sample 15_EM_MG_FD_202174 | JGI IMG/M metagenome (GOLD analysis project Ga0307513, IMG submission 202174) | Populus trichocarpa ectomycorrhiza microbial communities from riparian zone in the Pacific Northwest, United States - 15_EM | ecosystem: Host-associated > Plants > Roots > Unclassified | place...
TCCCTGCGGACCCGCGGCGACCGCGTGGACATCAACGGAAGGATCGGGACGCCGAAGACCGTCCTCGGGTCCGTCACCCTGGCTGGCGCGCGCCTTGGCCTGACCGGCCAGGGGCCCTATCCGGACCTGCAGAAGCGACGCGGAGACGGCGCGGTCACCTTGCGCGCCAGCCTGGCCGGCTCGCTGGCTGCGGGCGGCCAGCGTCTGAACGACGCCCAGCTCTCGGCGGCGTTCGACGGGGTCTCGGCCGGTTGGATCGACACCCTGACGGTCACTGGCGTCGCACAGGCCGACTTGGCGGCGGCTTCGGCCAGCTCCGGCGAGAACCGGGTCGGCGTGATCCATGTCCAGGCGGGCGCCCCCGACCTGCGCTGGAGCCGCCGGGGCGGGGATAGCGTTTCGGCAACCAGCCAGGTCAAGGCGACTCTGCAGGGTCTGAGCGCCGGCGACCTGCACGTCCCGCAGGCGTCCGCCGCCTTCGCAGGGCCCGTCGCCGTCAGCGCGCGGGAATCCTCCGTCGCTCTGAAGGGCTCAGCCAGCGGACGTGGCGGCTGGACCGGCCTCGGCGCGCCACTCACCGCGGACGCGAAGGAGATCGCGGCGGTGAAGCGCGCGGCCCGGGCCTTCCGTTTCGCCGCCCCGGCAGTCTCGCTCGCCGTCTCCAAGGGCGAAGCGCAGCTGTCGCTCGCACGGCCCCTGCGCGTGCAGGCCGACGGCGGCGCTCAGGCATTGCTGGCCGATCGCGGCGGCGGCGCCTGGCGCCTCGCCGTAGCTGGCGGCGGTCTTCCGAAACTGAATGCGGACGTGAGCCGCTTCGCGCTGAGCGATGCCGGAGCCACCGCGACGGGCCGGATCAAGGCCGCCGGCTCCTTCGCGCCGGTGGAGGAGGGCGTCGTCGACGCGGCGGGCACGCTGAAGATCGCGGACGGCCGTGTGATATTCTCCGCCAGCGGCTGCGTGCCGCTGCGGGCGCACAAGCTCGAACTGGGCGCCAACGACATCGAGGATCTGTCGGCGCGACTGTGCCCGGCGGGCGCGCCGATGTTCAGTTTCGCCAACGGCGGCTGGAGCCTGCGGGGCCGGGCCGAAGGCGTCGCGCTGGCCGCGCCGTTCGCCCAGGTCCGCGCGGAGGCCGGCGCCGGCCAGGTCGAGGCGTCAGGCGCCGGTTCCAGGCTGAAGGTGCATGCAGTGCTGAGCGGCGCGCAGGTCGTCGACACGGCGCCGTCGACCCGCTTCAGGCCGGCGCTGCTGAGCGGACCCGTGGATCTCGCCGGCGACGCCCTGACCGCGAACCTGGCCTTCCGCACGCCAGCCGGCCAGCCCCTCGGTCAGGCGTCGATCACCCACGACACGCGCGTCGGCCGCGGCGGCGCCAGGATCGACACCGGCCTGCTGGCCTTTGCCGAGGGCGGGTTGCAGCCCGTAGGCCTGTCGCCGCTCGCCGGCGTCGTGGGGTCGCCGGTCAGTGGCTCGGCGTCGTTCGCCGGCGCCTTCGACTGGACCTCCGTGGGCGTGACCAGTTCAGGCGTGGTCACCGTCCCTTACCTCGATTTCACCAGTCCGGCCGGCACGGTCACCGGCCTCTCCGGCAAGGTGGCGTTCTCCAGCCTTGCCCCGCTGATCGCCGCGCCGGGACAGGAGCTGCGGGCCGAGAGCGTCGCCGCGTTCGCGGCGCTGACCGGCGTCTCAGTCGCGTTCGAGGTGCAGGAAAAGGCCCTGGTGATCTCCGCTGGCGCGGCGACGGTGGGCGGCGGCACGGTGCGGGTCGAGAGCCTGAGCGTGCCGCTGGTCGCCGGCGCGCCGACACAGGGGGCGCTGCTATTCGAGGGCGTGCAACTTCACGACCTGGTGGAGGCCACGCCGTTCGGCGACAAGGTCGACCTCGACGCCAAGGTCAGCGGACGCATGCCGTTCGCGAGCCAGGACGGCAAGGTGCGCATCCTGGGCGGCGACCTGCACGCCATTCAGCCCGGCCGGCTCTCCATCGACCGCAGCGCGCTGGACGCGGTGGCGGCCGGGGGATCGGCCGACCTGCCGACCGGGACGACGACGGCGGTCGAGGCCAACGACACCTTCACCGACTTCGCCTACCAGGCCATGGAGAACCTGGCCTTCACCACCCTCGACGCGGGCGTCGCGACGAAGGACGACGGGCGGCTCGGCGTGCTGTTCCACATCGTCGGCAAGCACGACCCGCCGCAGCACCAGGAGATCAGGCTGTCGATCTTCGACCTGATCGGGCGCAAGTTCCTGGGGCGCAAGCTGCCGCTGCCGTCGAACACCGGCGTGGACCTGACGCTGGACACGACGCTCAACCTCGACGACCTCTTGGCGGACTACGCCGAGTATCAGCGGCTTCGCAGTTCAGCCCCGGTTCAGCCCCCGGAACGCAAATGAGGACCATGGCCTTGGAGACGACCACATGATCGCCCTACCACGACCGCTCCTGGCGCTCGCCGGATTGAGCCTGCTCAGCTTCGTCGCCTGCGCTCCGACCCTCCACGTGAAGGTCGACCCGATCACCATCTACGCCAAGCTGGACGCCAACGTCCGGCTGCAGCTGGACGAGGACGTCAAAGCCTTGATCCAGAAAAACCCGAACCTCTTCTGAGGCGAATGACCATGCACAGCAAAGACATCATCAGCATCTCGGGCGCGGTCCTCGCGGCCCTGGCTCTGCCAGTTGCGGCGCAGGCCCAGTCCGCCTCGACCAAGGCCACCGTCGACTCAGCTAAGGCCGCGGGCATCGTCGGCGAACAGGCCGACGGCTTCCTGGGCTTCGTGACGGGCGCCGCCGATCCGGCGGTCAAGGCCGCCGTGGCCGAGACCAACGCGGGTCGGGCTCAGATCTATCAACAGGCGGCCGCCAAGAACGGCGTCACGCCGGCGGCTGCCGGAGCCGCCGCGTTCGAAAGCGTCGTAAAGAGCAAACTGCGGCCCGGCGATTTCTACAAGCCCGCCGGCGGCGGCTGGACGAAGAACTAACGGCGGCGGTCTTCCCCTCCCCGCTGGGGAGGGGACGTGAATCTCAGCCCTGCGCCTTCCGCTCACGGCGGCGGCGGTGGAGGATGTGTTCAGTGTAGCCGTTGGGCTGGGCGCGGCCTTCGAAGATCAGCTCCAGCGCGGCCTGGTAGGCGACGCTGTCGGGGTTCCCCGCCATCGGACGATAGAGCGGATCGCCGGCGTTCTGGGCGTCCACCACCTTGGCCATCCGCGCCAGGGTCTCGCGGACCTGGGCTTCGGCGCAGACGCCGTGGTGCAGCCAGTTGGCGATGTGCTGGCTGGAGATCCGCAGGGTCGCGCGGTCTTCCATCAGGCCCACGTCGTGGATGTCGGGCACCTTCGAGCAGCCGATACCCTGGTCGATCCAGCGAACGACGTAGCCGAGGATGCCCTGGGCGTTGTTGTCGAGCTCCTCCTGCACGTCGGCGGCGTTCCAGTTGGAGCGGGCCAGCGGCGGCGTCAGCAGGGCGTCGAGGCCTGTGGGCTCGCCTGCCGCCGCCATCGAGGCCTGCAGCGCCGGCACATCGACCTCGTGATAGTGCAGCGCGTGCAGCACCGCGGCGGTTGGCGAAGGCACCCAGGCAGTGTTGGCCCCGGCCTTCGGATGTCCGACCTTGGCGGTCAGCATGTCCTTCATCATGTCCGGCGCGGCCCACATGCCCTTGCCGATCTGGGCGCGGCCGGGGAAGCCGGTGGCCAGGCCGATCTCGACGTTGCGCTTCTCGTAGGCCGGCAGCCAGGGCTCGGCCTTGATGGCGTCCTTGCGCACCACGGGACCCGCTTCCATGGCGGTGTGGATCTCGTCGCCGGTGCGGTCGAGGAAGCCGGTGTTGATGAAGACGACCCGGTCGCGCGCCGCGTGGATGCAGGCCTTGAGGTTGGCGCTGGTGCGGCGCTCCTCGTCCATGATGCCGAGTTTGACGGTATTGCGCGCGAGGCCAAGCGCGTCCTCGACCAGGTCGAACAGGCGGACGGCGAGCGTCACCTCGTCGGGGCCGTGCATCTTCGGCTTCACGACATAGACCGATCCCGCCGGGCTGTTGCGGCGCGCGCCCTTCAGGTCGTGCAGGGCGGCGGTGACGGTGACCAGGGCGTCGAGCACGGTCTCGAACACCGGCTGCCCGTTCAGGCGCACCGCATCGGTGGTCATGTGGTGGCCGACGTTGCGCACCAGCATCAGGCTGCGGCCGCGCAGGGTGAGATCGCTTCCGTCCGAGCCGGTGTAGCGCCGGTCGTCGTCCAGGCGCCGCGTCTCGGTGCGGCCGCCCTTGGCGAAGGTCGCGGAGAGGTCGCCGCGCATCAGGCCCAGCCAGTTGCGGTAGACCCCGGTCTTGTCCTCTGCGTCGACGGCGGCGACCGAGTCCTCACAGTCCTGGATGGCGGTCAGCGCGGCTTCGACCAGCACATCGGCGACCCCGGCCGGGTCGTCCTTGCCGATCGAGTGCTCGCGGTCGATCAGGATCTCGAGATGCAGGCTGTTGTGGCGCAGCAGAACGCCTTGCGGCGCACCGGCGTCGCCCCGCCAGCCGGCGAACTGCGCCGGTGTCGCAAGCGCGGCCTCCTGGCCGTTCTTCTGGCGAACGGCGAGCGCGCCGTCCTTGATGCTGTAGGCGACCGCGTCCGCGTGCGAACCGGTCGCCAGCGGCGCGACCCGATCCAGCAAGCCGCGGGCGAATGCGATGACCTTGTCGCCGCGCTCGGTGTCGTAGCCCTTGGCGCCCGCGACGGGCGGCTCCAGCGCGTCAGTGCCATAGAGGGCGTCGTAGAGGCTGCCCCAGCGGGCGTTCGCGGCGTTCAGCGCGAACCGGCCGTTGGAGACCGGCACGACGAGCTGCGGGCCGGCCACCTTGGCGATCTCGGGATCGACGTTCCGGGTGCCGATCTGGAAGGCGGGGGGTTCGGGCAGCAGGTAGCCGATCTCACGCAGGAAGGCGGTCTCCTCGGCCACGTCCAGCGGCTTGCCGCGACGCTCGCGCCACCAGCCGTCGATCTGCGCCTGCAGGTCGTCGCGGCGGGCGAGGAGTTCGGCGTTGCGGGGCGTGAAGTCTGTGAGGATGGCTTCCAGGGCGGACCAGAACGCGGCTGGCGCTACGCCTGTCCCGGGCAGCAGGTCCTGCTCCACGAAGCCGTGCAGGATGTTGTCAACCGAAAGGGAACTGGAAATGTCCATGAACTCGACCGGGCTCTAGGAAAGGGCGTGGCGACCAGGGCTGCGAACATGCCGGGCGCCCAGAAAAAAGAAAGGCCCCCGCCACATGGCGGGAGCCCAGAGTCTCGTGGAGCCTGCCGCCTAGGCGAACTGGCCCATGGTGTTGTGCACGCCGCCGGCCTTCAGGGCCGCTTCGCCGGCGAAGTATTCCTTGTGGTCGTCACCGATGTCGGAGCCCGACATGTTCTGGTGCTTCACGCAGGCGATGCCCTGGCGGATCTCCTGGCGCTGGACGCCCAGCACGTAGCCCAGCATGCCCTGGCTGCCGAAGTACTCCCTGGCCAGGTTGTCGGTGGAGAGCGCGGCCGTGTGGTAGGTCGGCAGCGTGATCAGGTGGTGGAAGATCCCCGCCCGCTTGGCGCTGTCAGCCTGGAACGTGCGGATGCGCTCGTCGGCCTCGGCGGCGAGCTCTGTGGTGTCGTAGTCCACGCTCATCAGCTTCTCGCGGTCGTAGCCGGAGACGTCCTTGCCGGCCGTTTTCCAGGCGTCATAGACCTGCTGGCGGAAGTTCAGCGTCCAGTTGAACGAGGGCGAGTTGTTGTAGGCGAGCTTGGCGTTCGGGACGACTTCGCGGATGCGGTCGACCATGCCGGCGATCTGCTCGATGTGCGGCTTTTCCGTCTCGATCCAGAGCAGGTCGGCGCCGTTCTGCAGCGAGGTGATCGAGTCGAGGACGCAGCGGTCCTCGCCGGTGCCTTCGCGGAACTGGAAGAGGTTCGAGGGCAGGCGCTTCGGGCGCAGCAGCTTGCCGGCGCGGTTGATCACCACATCGCCGTTCTTCATGTCGGCGGGCGCGATCTCTTCGCAATCGAGGAAGCTGTTGTACTGGTCGCCGATGTCGCCCGGCGTGTGGCTGACGGCGATCTGCTTGGTGAGGCCCGCGCCCAGGCTGTCGGTGCGGGTGACGATGACGCCGTTGTCGACGCCCAGCTCGAGGAAGGCGTAGCGGCAGGCGCGGACCTTGGCGAGGAAGTCCTCGTGCGGGACCGTGACCTTGCCGTCCTGGTGACCGCACTGCTTCTCGTCGGAGACCTGGTTCTCGATCTGCAGGGCGCAGGCGCCGGCTTCGATCATCTTCTTGGCCAGCAGATAGGTGGCTTCCGCGTTGCCGAAGCCGGCGTCGATGTCGGCGATGATCGGCACGACGTGGGTCTCGAAGCCGTCGATGGTGTCGAGCAGCTTCTGTTCCTTGGCCTTGTCGCCGGCCTCGCGGGCCGCGTCGAGGTCGCGGAACAGCATGCCCAGCTCACGGGCGTCGGCCTGCTTGAGGAAGGTGTAGATCTCTTCGATCAGGGCCGGGACGGAGGTCTTCTCGTGCATCGACTGGTCCGGCAGCGGGCCGAAGTCCGAGCGCAGAGCGGCGACCATCCAGCCGGAAAGGTAGATGTAGCGGCGGTCGGTGGTGCCGAAGTGCTTCTTGATCGAGATCAGCTTCTGTTGCGCGACGAAGCCGTGCCAGCAGCCTAGCGACTGGGTGTAGTTGGCCGGGTTGGCGTCATAGGCCGCCATATCCTTGCGCATGATGTCGGCGGTGTAGCGCGCGATCTCGAGGCCGGTCTTGAAACGGTTCTGCAGGCGCATCCGGGCGACGCCCTCGGCGTCGATGCCGTCCCACGTGCCGCTTTTGCTCTTGATGAGCTGGCCCATCTCGATGATGTGGTCCTGGTAAGCCATGACGGTGTCCCCGATCGGTCGGTACAAGTTGTCAGTGGCGGTAGCGTGCAAGCGCGGCGCCAGGGAAGGCTCTGCGCGGTCGAGCTGTCAAACTTTACAGGTTGTTCCTGTAATGTTGTAAGGTTCGCACTTACAGGACCTTACGACCGATGGCGACCGATCGACGACTCTATGTGGGGCCCAGCCTGCGGCGGCTGCGGCGGGATCTGGGACTGACCCAGGCCGACATGGCGGCGGACCTTGAGGTCTCCGCCTCCTACATCGCACTGCTGGAGCGCAATCACCGGCCGCTGAGCGCCGAGGTGCTGCTGCGCCTGGCGCAGACCTACAAGCTCGACATGGCCGCGCTGGCCGCCGGCGCCGGCACGGACGAGACCATCCGGCTGCAGGCGGTGCTGAAGGATCCGATGTTCGCCGACATCGACCTGCCGTCGCTGGAGACCGCCGACGTCACCACGAACTTCCCCGGCATCACCGAGGCGCTGCTGCGGCTCTACACGGCCTACCGCGAAGAGCAACTCGCCCTGGCCGACCGCGGAGCCGAACCCCGGGCCGCTGAAGCGGGGGCCGAGCCCTCCGATCCGGTCGCGGAATCGCGGCGGTTCCTGGAAGCCCGCCGCAACAGCTTTCCCATCCTCGACGACGCGGCCGAGCGCCTGGCCCAGGCCGTGGCCGGCCATGACAACCTCGCGGGCTACTTCAAGGCGCGCCACGACCTGCGCGTCCGGCGCCTGCCGCCCGAGGTCATGGTCGGCTCGACCCGCAGGCTGGACCGGCACCGTCGGGAGATTCTGCTCAGCGATGAACTCGACAACGCCAGCCAGACGTTCCAGCTCGCCCTGCAACTCGCCTATCTGGAGATGACGGCGGACGTCGATGCGGTGGTCCAGGAAGGCAGCTTCGGCACCGACAGCGGGGAACGGCTGACCCGCCGGGCGCTGGCCAGCTATGCGGCCGCCGCGATCCTGATGCCCTATTCGGCGTTCGCCCGCGCCGTGGAGACACGGCGCTATGACGTGGAGGCGATCGCACGGCAGTTCGGCGCCAGCTTTGAGCAGACGGCGCACCGGCTGACCACGCTGCAGAAGCCGGGGCAGGAGCGCGTGCCGTTCTTCTTCATCCGCGTGGACGAGGCGGGCAATGTGTCCAAGCGGCTCGACAGCGCCGGCTTCCCGTTCGCCCGCCATGGCGGCGGCTGCCCGTTGTGGAACGTCCACCAGGCTTTCCGCACGCCCCGCCGGATCGTCACCCAGTGGCTGGAGCTGCCGGATGGCCAGAAGTTCTTTTCGATCGCCCGGACGGTGACAGCCGGCGGCGGCGGCTTCGGCAAACCGCGTGTCGAGCGCGCCATCGCGCTGGGGTGCGCGGAGGAGCATGCCGGCCGGCTGATCTACACCCGCGACGGGGCCAGCGGCGGACCGGAAACCGCGACGCCGATCGGGGTGACCTGCCGCATCTGCCACCGCACCGAATGCACGGCCAGGTCGGCGCCGCCGATCGGCCGGCAGATCCTTGCGGACGATATCCGCCGCACCAGTGCGCCGTTCGGCTTCTCCGACACGTGACGCGGCCCACGGACTGAAATCACGACCGTAGATCGCTGGCGCGGCGCAGGTTTCCGTGCGCACATTTGGTCGTTCGTTGGGGAGGAGCCTGCGTCAATGGCCCATCGCGCTGTGGTCCGATCGACTGACCGGTTCGAGCGCAAGCGCGAGGCGATCCTCGACGCCGCGACGCTGATCCTGAACCGCCGCGGCGTGAAGGGCCTCACCCTTGGCGTGGCCGCCGCCGCGGTCGACCTCTCGACGACCAGCGTCACCTATTATTTCAAGCGCAAGGACGACCTGGCCGCCGCCTGCATGTTGCGCGGCGTCGAGGCGCTCATGGCGATGGTCGAGTCGGCGCTGGCCGAGCAGACGCCGCAGGCCCGGCTGCACAGGCTGCTGACGCTCTATCTTGAGCGGGCGCGACGGTCGGCGCTGGGCGAGCTTGCGCCTTTGCCGGTGCTGTCGGACCTGCGCGCGCTGAACCAGCCGCAGCGGGCGGGTGTTTCGACCGCCTTCATGAAGATGTTCCGGGGGCTGCGGCAGATCTTCGACGCGCCCGAGCTCTCCTGGCTCAGCCGCGGCCGGCGCACGGCGCGCACCCACATGCTGCTGGAGCAGCTCTTCTGGGCCTCGGCGTGGCTTCCAAAGTACGATCCCGAGGACTACCCGCGGCTTCGCGAGCGGATGTACGACATCCTGATCGGCGGCATGGCCGGGGAGCACTCCGTCTGGCAGCCGGAGCATATCCCGATCACCGAGCTGGCGCCGCGCGACCGGCACGAGATGAGCCGCGAGACCTTCCTTCTGGCCGCCACCCGACTGATCAATTCGCGCGGCTATCGCGGGGCTTCGGTGGACAAGATCTCCGCCGAACTGAACGTCACCAAGGGCAGCTTCTATCACCACAACGAGGCCAAGGATGACCTGGTGGTGGCCTGCTTCGAGCGCACCTTCGAGGTGATGACCCGGGTCCAGCGGCTGGCCATGGCCCTGCCCGGCGACCAGTGGACGAGGCTGATCAGCGCCGCCGCCGCGCTCGCCGAGTATCAACTCTCCGAATACGGCCCGCTGCTGCGGTCCTCGGCCTTCGCGGCCCTGCCCGAACCCATCCGGCTTCAGATGGTGCAGCACTCCAACCGGGTCTCCGACCGCTTCGGCTCGATGATCTCGGACGGGATCGCCGAAGGCTCGATCCGGCCGATCGATCCGTTCATCGCCGCCCAGATGCTGAACGCCACCCTGAACGCCGGCGCCGAGCTGGGCTTCTGGGTGCCGGGCGTCAGCCAGAAGGCCGCGCCGGCGGTGTTCGTCCGGCCGCTGATGACCGGGATCTTCGAGAAATAGCCGGCGCTAGCCGAGCTTGCCAGTCGATCCGGCCGGCTCGCCTTCGGCGGCGAGGTCCGCGGCGGCCGCCAGCTTGCGCAGCGTTTCGCGGTGGCTGGCGCGGCTGATGCCGTAGCCGAGCAGCAGCAGGGTCGCCGTGCCATAGAGCACCAGCTGGGTGGGCACGTAGACGAGGCCAAGGTTGCGGATGATTTCCGGGTCGATGGTCCCGGGCTTGGCGCCGCGCGGGAAGTGGATCGCCCCCACGATGAGGCCGGAGGCGAAGATGCCGAGCCCCGACACCGCCTTGTTGATGAAGGCGATCGCCGCGAAGAACACGCCTTCCTGGCGTCGCCCGGTTCTGAGTTCGGAGTCTTCCACCACGTCGGCGATCATCGACGAGAACAGGATGTTGGCGACGATGCCGAGGCCGACGCCGATGATCGTGGTGACGAAGATGATCCCGAAAATCCACGGGGAATCATTGGCTGGAAAGGCGCCCAACAGGCGAAGGACGATCGGCGCGATCGATCCCAGGAGTCCTGCGGGGATCAGCAGCATGGCCGCGGGCTTCTTCTCGAACCGCTGGGCGATGCGCGGCGCCGCGGCGAAGGCCAGGATCGCGGCGGTCAGGCTCGCGAAGGTGAAGAGCGCGATCTCGGACGAGGTGAACTCCCAGAAGTAGGTCGAGAAATAGAGGTTGATCGAAAAGCCCAGCCCGATGCCCGCATAGAGGAAGAAGCTCGACGCCAGGATCATCAGGAAGTTGCGGTTGTTGACGGCGCCGGCCATCTCCCGCGCGAGCCGACCGAAGGTGACCCGCTGCTGCGGCGGTTCGCGCAGGAACGGAATCTGGCGATGCGTCCCGACGGCGGTCACCAGGATCGCGAACAGCATCAGCCCGCCGGCGAACAGGCCGTAGTGGGCGTAGCCCTCGGGATTGAGTTGCCCGACGGGGTAGTTCTCGGTGGGTTTCAGGAAGACGGCGAGCGCCAGGCCGTACATGGCGAGCCCGCCGATCCAGCCGAACAGGTAGCGGTAGCTGAGCAGCCGCGTCCGCTCGTCGTATTCGGTGGTCAGCTCGGCGGCGAGCGCTGCTGACGGGATCTCGTAGCAGCTGATGAAGCTGCGGATCAGCACGGCCGTCGCGACCAGGTAGACCACGAGCGCGCCCTGGTCCCACCCCTTCGGCGGGTTCCAGAGCAGGAGGTAGGAGACCGCAACGGGGATGGCCGCTGCGTACATCCAGGGGTGGCGCCGTCCCCATCGCGAACGGGTGTTGTCGGATAGCTGGCCGACGATCGGGTCGATGAAGGCGTCGATCACCAGCGCCAGCATGATCGCCAGGCCCACCGTCTCGGCGGGGAGGCCCACCACCTGAGCGTAGAAGAAGGCCAGGAAGTAGGAGAAGCCGTTGTCCTTCACCCCAAAGGCGACCGAGCCGAAGCCGTAGAAGAAGCGCGTCGGGAAACCGAGGCGGCGGGCGGTGGGGTTGATCGCTGCGTCTGTGGGCACGAGCCCTCCTGGATGCTTTCGGCCCTATTCGGCGGCGCGGCTGGTCCCGGCTTCGATGTGCGCCGTCTCAGCCAGCGCCGCGGCCTCGCGCAGGTGCGCGACGTTGCGCTCATGGGCCTGGCGGTCGATCTTGTAGAAGCTGAGCACGACGACCGACCCGCCGTTCAGCAGGATCACGCACGGGATGTAGTAGAGCGCCAGGTGGCGCACGATGTCGGGGTCGACGGTTCCAGGCTGGGCCTTGACCGGGAAACCCACCAGCGAGATCAGCGAACCGGCGATGAAGGCGCCCAAGCCGGTGGTGAACTTCGGCACCAGGCCGTTGGCGGCGAACAGCACGCCCTCGGAGCGAACCCCGGTCTTCACCTGCTGGTCCTCGACCACGTCGGCGACCATTGAGGTCAGGATCACCAGCCCCATCAGGCCCACCGCCGCCGCCAGCACCACGTCGCCGAACAGCAGGCCGTAGAGCAAGGACGAGCCGTTTGGCGGCATGATCCCCAGGAGCCGGCCCGAGATCGGCAGCAGGCCTGCGAACACCGAGAAGCCCAGCAGCCCAAGCATCGCCTGCTTCTTGCCGAAGCGGCGCGACAGGTAGGGCGCGAGGAACACGCCGATCACCGAGGCGAGAAGGCCGCCCGAGGCCAGCGGACCGATCATCTGTGGCTTGAGCGCCCAAAGGTGCAGGTAGAAATAGTTCGAGAGCGCCACCGTGATGCCAAGCCCGGACCCGCCCAGGATGTTGGCTCCCATCAGCACAAGCAGCGCCGGGTTGCTGAACACCGAGGCGACCTCGCGCGCCGTCTGGCCGATCGAGGCCTTCCGCTCCGCAGGCCGGTGCAGGTACGGGATCCGGCGGTGGGTCGCGGCGCTGGAGATCAGGATGCAGACGAACATGACGAGGGCCGCCATGGTCCCGAACTGGGCGTAGCGGTCACGGTTCAGTACGCCCAGCGGGTTGTCGGCGTCCTGCCGCAGATAGACCACGTAGAGCAGGATCTGGACCACCGCGATCGCCGAGATGGCGAAGAACCAGCGGAAGGCCAGGAGCGACGTGCGCTTGTCGTAGTCCGGCGCCAGTTCCGGGGTGAGGGCCGTCGACGGGATTTCGTAGGCCGCCACCGACACCCGCACGGCGATCAGCATCGCCACCGCGAAAACCAGCAGCCCGGCACCGTCCAGCCCCTTGGGCGCGTGCCACAGGAGGTAGAAGAACGCCGCCACCGGAATGGCTGAGGCGTACATGAACGGATGCCGCCGGCCCCAGGGCGAGCGCAAATTGTCCGAGAAGTGGCCGATCAGCGGGTCCAGGACCACGTCGGCCAGCAGCGAGATCATGATGGCGAAGCCCACCCAGACGGCGGGCAGGCCGATGACCTGGTTGAAGTAGAGCTGCAGGACGGCGGCGGAGAGCACCGCCGCTGAAACCCCGTAGGCCACCGAGCCCATGCCGTAGGTAAGCTTGACCGCGACGCTGAGAGGCGGTGGCGCAGGCACGCCGTGGGTCATGAGCGCTGGCTCACAGGCACGCGGCCGCGATCGGGGGGACAGAGCCGGCTGTCGCCATGTTTCCTCCTGCCGCTGTCGCGCGGCGTGGGACGTTCCGACCGTAGCAACGGCCATCCGCCCCTTGGGAGGAACCGTGGGCGACCCCCGGCGGGGCGTCAACGAGTTTGTTCTTACATTCCAGACATCTAGGCTGACGCCACGGAAGCCATGCGCGCCGGAAACCGCCTACGAAAAGGGCGCGCTCTTGCGAGCGCGCCCTTCCCATCCGGCGTACCGGAAGTCCTAGAAGCGGTACTGCAGTTCCACGCCGTAGGTGCGCGGCGGGGTCAGGCCGTAGGTCGTAGCGATGCCCTGAACCACCGGGAAGCCGCTCGGAAGGCGGCCCACCAAGCGGGTGGACGTGCTGCCCTCGTAGTAGCCGAGGTCGTCGAAGATGTTCTTGGCGTAGCCGATGATCGAGTAGCGGTTCTGGGCGTCCTTCCAGGTCAGGCGCAGGTCGACCTGATCGTAGGAAGGGGCTTTGTTGTAGGACCGCTGGAAGATCGAGCCATATTGGCTGTCACGCCAGAAGTAGCTGACCGATGGCGACAGGCTGCCGGCATCCATCGTCCAGGTGTAGACCGCGTTCAGCGCGACCTTGTTCTTGGGAGCCTGCGGGAGCGCGTTGCCCTTCAGGTTCTGACCGCGCTGGAAGTTGCCGCTGTAGATGTCGCACCCGGGGGCCGCCGGGCTTGCCAGGCGGTTACAGGCGGTGAGCGCGCCGATCGGATTTGCCCCAGGATCGACCCCGGTCGGATCCGTCGGATCCACCAGGCCCGTGGCTTCGTCGATGTAGGCGTCCACGTAGGAGTAGCTGGCGTTCAGCCGGAGGCCGTCGATCGGCGCCCAGTTCACCTCGGCCTCGAAGCCCTTCGAGATCGCCTTCGGGATGTTGAGGAACACCGTCTGGGCCGTGGCGACGCCGCCGCCGGTCGGAATGGTGGTGACCGGCGCCTGGAAGCCCTTGTAGCTGTAGTAGAAGGCCGCGAGGTTCACCTGCAGGGTGCGGCCGAAGTCCTTCTTCAGGCCGATTTCGAACGCGTCGTTGTGCTCGGCGCCGGTGTAGGGATTGGTCACGAGCGGCGAGGTGATGCCGGAGTTGAAGCCGCCCGCCTTGTAGCCGCGGCTGTACTTCGCATAGGTCAAGGTGTCGGCGTCAGGCGTCCATTCCAGCCCGGCGGTGCCGGTGGTCGCCGACCAGTTGGCGTCGAGCAGGCGCTTGGCGAGGCCCGAAGCCGGGTCGATGACGGTGGCCGCCTTGACGCCCTTCAGTAGCTTGCCTGTCGCCGGGTCGACGCCTGTGCCGACCGCCGCCGCCGTGATGTCGATGGCCGGAGTCAGCGTGCCGTAGGCCTCGGGCGAGAAGCCGCAGCCGATCAGGCCGAAGCAGACCAGGCGAGCTTCTTCCTGCCCGTACTTGTGGTCGTGGGAATAGCGCAGGCCGGCGGTCAGCTTGAAGTGCTCGGCGAATTTCCAGTCGATCTGGCCGAAGCCGGCGTAAGACTGGTCCTTGAATTCCGGACGGGTGTCGTACCAGTTCAGGCTGTTGTTGCGCGGGCCGTTGGCGGGGGTTGCGAATTGCGGCTGGCTGGGCAGCTGCACCGACACCGGCTGGCGATAGTGCTCATAGTAGTAATAGGCGCCGGCGAGCCATTGCAGCGGACCGTCGCCGCTGGACGAGAAGTTGATCTCGTGGCTCATCCACCGCTTGTCTTCCTGGTAGGTGGTGACCGCGCTCGGGAAGATGGTCAGCGGACCGCAGGAACCGCCGAGCGCCACGGTGGTCGCGCAGGGCGTCGTGGCGGGCGCCGCCGGATTGAAGGCGTTGACCGGGATCGTGTAGCGCTGCACCGGGCCGGTGTCGTTATCGGCCACCAGGGTGTAGTGATAGTTGCTGCCGCCCCCGATGTATTTCACGTCGAAATTGTCGAAGTGATAGGTGTACTCGGCCGCCAGCACGAAGGTCTCATCCAGGCTGACCGTCGAGCGGGTGTCGGACGCGAACTTGCGGGGATCGTTGGTCGCCGGGTTCACGCAGCCCGTGCTGGACGGGTTCACAACGTTGGTCGGGAAGCCCGAGCAACCGAAGCCCTGGTTCAGGAAGAAGTTGGTGCTGTTCTCCTGGGTCATGTTGTAGGGCCCGGGCGTATAGCCGGCCCGGCCGCCGAGGCCGCCGCTGCCGTTGTCCCAGCTGAAATTCGAGAGCTTGACCCAGCCTTCAGCGCGGTCGCCGAACTTCGCCGAGAGCTGACCCTCAAGGTAGTATTGCTTGATGACATTGCCTTCGCTGGGAAGGCCCGGGACGGTGTTGTCGAAGTAGCCCTTCGTCTGGCCTTCGCGGCTGGCGTTGATGCGGAAGTCCAGGCCCTCGGTGAGCGGACCGGTCACGGTCGCCTGCAGGACGCTGTAGTTATAGTTGCCGTAGGTGGCGCGCACTTCGCCGGAGAACTGGTCGGACGGGCGCTTCGACAGCACGTTGATGGCGCCGCCGATGGAGTTGCGGCCGTAGAGGGTGCCCTGCGGGCCGCGCAGCACTTCGACGCGGTCGATGAACAGCGGCTGCTTCGAGGCTTCGAAGGTCGAGGATGTGAACACGCCGTCAGAATAGATGGCGACCGCGCCGTCGGCGGCCTGCACGTTCGAGACCCGGCCGATCCCGCGAAGGCTGATCCGGTCGCCGGAGTTGTTGTAGGTCAGACCGGGCGTGAAATTGGTCATGTCCTGGACCGAATTGATCCCGACCAGGTCGCGCCGCTCGGAAGTGTAAGCCGAGATGGCGACGGGCACGTCCTGAAGGCTTTGTTCCCGCTTTTCGGCGGTGACGACCAATTCCTCGATGGTGTTGGTGGCTTGGGCGTGGGCGATACCGGCGAACATGGACATAGCCACGGCGCTGGACGCCAAAAGGCGAACTTTGTGTTGCATATCATCTCCCCAGAGATCGGCCCTGCGGGGCCTTTGTTACCTGATCGGCGTTTTTTCTTTTGAAGGTGCCGTAGCGCTGCTGAAAGATCAACGACCTTCACCACGCAAGCAATTAATTAAAGCACCGCAGTTCATTGCCTTAATTTAGACACCCCTGACTGCCGATCGAATAACAACGTTCGTCAGGCTATACAGTAACGAGCACGATTTTTCCGACATGAGTGTCAGTTTCGAGGTGGGCGTGCGCCTTGGCCGCCTCGGCAAGGGGGAAAGTGCGGTCAAGCTGGGCGCGCACCGCGCCGCTTTCGACCCATGGCCAGACGACCCGTTCAACCTCTGCCGCTAGTCTGGCCTTCTCGTCGGCGTCCCGTGGTCGGAGCGTTGAGCCGGTGATGACGGCCCGTTTCTGCATGACGCGGAAGATTTGGAGTGCGACTTCTGCGCCACCCTGGCTGGCGATGAAAACGATGCGTCCGCCGGTCTTCAGCGCGTCGAGGTCCTTGGCGAAGTAGTCGCCTCCGACCATGTCGAGGATCACATCGCAGCCGCCCTCCCGTTTGGCGACCTCCGCGAAGTCCTCGACGGTGGAGTCGATCGCCACATCCGCTCCCAGGCTCTTGGCGACGGCGGCCTTGGCCGAGCCGCGTGCGGTGGCGATCACCTTGGCCCCGGCGGCCTTGCCCATCTGGATGGCGATGGTGCCGATGCCGGAGGTGGCGCCATGGACCATGAGGGTCTCGCCGGCCTTGAGCGCGCCATGCTCGAAAACATTGGCGTAGACGGTGAAAACCGTCTCGGGCAGGGCCGCGGCGGCCACGAATTCCAGGCCCTTGGGGATCGGCAGCGCGTGGCGGGCGTCGCAGACGGCGTATTCGGCGTATCCGCCGCCGCCCAACAGCGCGCAGACCTTGTCACCTGCCCTCCAGCGGCCGGCCGCCTCGACGACCTCGCCCGCGACCTCCAATCCCAGAGTGTCGGGCGCCCCCGGCGGCGGCGGATAAGCTCCCAGGCGCTGGATGATGTCCGGGCGGTTGATCCCCGCCGCATGGACCTTGATCAGGATCTGTCCCTGTTTCGGCTCCGGCCGGGGGATCTCGGCCACTTGGAGGGCCTCGGCGGGACCCCTGCCGCCCTCGATGACGATGGCCTGCATGCTGTGTGTCATGGGGACAGTTTCCTCGCAAACTTGCGCTCAGGCGCGTGGAGGGGTTGGATAGCGCCCGATCGGGGGTCCGGAAAGGGAAGCTCGTCATGGAGGAACCCGCAGAGGTTCGCATCGGCCGCGGCCAGCGCCTCATCGAGGCGATCCGCGAGGACTTGGAACTGTTCGGCGTCTCCGAACTCGAGGAGCGTATCGACGTGCTGCAGTCGGAAATCGCCCGGGTGCAGGCGCAGATCGATCGCAAGCGCCAGGGACGTGCGGCGGCAGATGCCCTATTTTCATCGGGCGCTTAGGTTCAGTATGCGGCCGATCAATTGGCACATGGGTTGCACAACCCCAGGTTCGATTGGGCGGCTGTGTCACGGCGGCGAAGAGGGCTGACGACCGGATGGATATTCACGAAGCTTCCGCCGCACCGATACGCGACGAGGTCATCCAGGACTTCGCGCGCTCGGAACTGTTCCAGCGCACGTTCCAGGAGGGCATGGACCTCGTGGAAGAGACCGCGTCCTATCTGGACGGATCGGGACGTCAGTCCTCGAAGCTCCTGTCGCGCAACGCGGCGCTCGCCTATGCCTCGGAGAGCATGCGTCTCACGACGCGGCTGATGCAGGTGGCCTCGTGGCTGCTGGTGCAGCGTGCGGTCCGTGAAGGCGACATGGCCCCCGATGCGGCCTGCGAGGACCGCTATCGGCTGTCGGCCGAGGACGTCTGCCGCGCCGGCGCCGAGGCGACGGTCGAGGACCTTCCGCCGGAGTTGCTGCTCCTGCTCGACCGTTCGGAGCGCCTCTACGAACGTGTCCGGCATCTCGACCGCCGAATGTACGTGGAGAGCGCCGCCAACGGCGGGCCGCACCCGGTGCTGGCCCAGTTCGACCGGCTGAAGAACGCCTTCGGCGGCTGACGGCCGATCCAGGCACAACGAAAAACGCCGCGGAGATCGCTCTCCGCGGCGTTTTTCGTGGGCGACGGGATCCCGGCCTGCGCCGGGATGAGTCGCTAGGCGCTCACTTGCGGGTGAAGGCGCCGAACTTGGCGTTGAAGCGCGACACGCGGCCGCCGCGGTCGAGCAGCTGGTGGCCGCCGCCGGTCCACGCCGGGTGGGTCTTCGGATCGATGTCGAGGTTCAGCGTCGCACCTTCCTTCTGGTAGGTGGAGCGGGTCTGATAGCTCGTGCCATCCGTCATCACCACGGTGATGAAATGGTAGTCCGGGTGGGTGTCTTGTTTCATCTCGGAGGCATCCGACTTAAAGGAGCGGCGCGCATCCAGTGACTGGTCAGGCGCGACGGAGCGCCGCCTATACAGAAAAGGCGGCTGAGGGGCAAGGGCGCGAGTATTCATGAGTGATCCAGGCGTCGAGCCGCAGGTCGAAGGTCGGCCGACCGCGGGCGCAGCCCTCGCGCAACAGATTTCCGACGCCGAAGAGCGCCGCCCCAAGAGCCGCAACGTCCGCGCGCTGGGCCGGCTGGTCCCGTTCATCGCCGCCCACCGCCTCGATGCGGGCCTGGCCGGCGTCTTCCTGACCACCGCGGCGGCCGCCAGCCTGGGTTTGACGGGCGCCGTGCGGCTGCTGGTCGACCACCTGACGGGCGCTCAAGCCGCGCACGCCACCGCGCAATCGGTGGCGCCCTGGTTTTGGCTGCTCGGCGGGGTGGCGGTGGCCTTGGCGCTCTCCTCGGCGTTCCGCTATTTCTTCGTCACCAAGCTGGGCGAGCGGATCGTCGCGGACCTGCGCAAGGCGACCTACGCCCACATCTTGACGCTCGATCCGGCCTTCTTCCTGGCCACCAAGACCGGCGAGGTGCTGTCGCGGCTGACCACCGACATCCAGATCGTCGAGAACCTGCTGACCACCTCGATCTCGGTCTCGCTGCGAAACCTGCTGACCCTGATCGGCGGCCTGGCCTTCATGGTGGTGGTCAGCCCTAAGATGACCGGGCTCATTCTCGTCACCTTCCCCTTTGTGATCGCGCCGCTCTTCCTGTTCGGCCGCCGGGTGCGCAAGCTCACCGCCTCGACCCAGGACCAGTTCGCCCAGGCCATCGGCCACGCCGGCGAGACCCTTGATGCCCTGGAGATCGTCCAGGCCTTCGGGCGGGAAGCGTCGGGAGCGGCCAGCTTCGGCGCGGCGGTCGAAGCCTCGTTCCGGACGTCACTGCGCCGCATGACCGCGCGGGCGATGATGACCGCGGCGGTGATCGCCCTCGTGTTCGGCGGAATCGTCTGGATCCTCTGGCTCGGCGTCAACGATGCGCTGGCCCACAACCTCACCTGGGGGACCTTCTTCCAGTTCGCGCTGCTGGCCGTGATGACGGCCGGCTCGGTGGGCGCGCTGGGCGAGACCTGGGGCGACGTCCAGAAGGCGGCGGGCGCCATGGAGCGGGTCTCCGAGCTCCTGGCGGCCAGGCCCGGGATCGCCGCACCGCCGAACCCGCATCCGCTGCCCAAGCCGGCGCGCGGCGAGCTGGCGATGGAGGACGTGCAGTTCTCCTACCCGAGCCGCCCGGACCTGCCGGCCCTGAAGGGCTTCAGCCTCAATGTGCGGCCTGGCGAGCGCGTGGCGCTGGTGGGGCCCTCCGGCGCCGGCAAGAGCACGGTCTTTCGCCTGCTGCTGCGCTTCTACGATCCGCAGGCCGGCCGCGTGCTTGTCGACGGCGTCGACCTGCGCGAGGCCGATCCGGCCGAGGTCAGGGCCCGCATGGCGCTGGTGGCGCAGGACTCGCCGCTGTTCTCCGGCTCGGCGCTGGAGAACATCCGCTTCGGACGCGAGGACGCCAGCGTCGAGGAGGTCCTCGCGGCCGTGCGCGCGGCCCAGGCCGAGACCTTCCTGGCCGCCCTGCCGCAGGGAATCGACACGCCGGTCGGCGAGCGGGCGCGAAGCCTCTCCGGCGGCCAGCGCCAGCGGCTGGCGATCGCTCGGGCCCTGGTCCGCGAGGCGCCGATCCTGCTGCTCGACGAGGCCACCAGCGCCTTGGACGCCGAGAACGAGCGCCTGGTGCAGCGCGCGCTCGACGAGGCCATGGTCGGCCACACCACCCTGGTCATCGCCCACCGCCTGGCGACCGTGCTCAAGGCCGATCGCATCGTGGTCATGGACGAAGGGCGCGCCGTCGAGGAGGGCACGCACCATGAGCTCGTCGCAAGGAAGGGCCTCTACGCCCGCCTGGCCTCGCTGCAGTTCGGTCAGGCCGCCTAGCCGCGCGCCTTGACCGCCAGGCCTGGGAAGTCGCTGAACAAGCCGTCGATACCGGCGGCGAACAGCGCCTTGTAGACCGCATCGACGTCGCCGTGGTCGGCGGGCGCCGTTCCCTTCCGCAGCTTGGGCGGCAGGAAGGCGTTCTCGGCGCGCACCGTCCAGGGATGCACGGCCAGGCCCGCGGCGTGGGCGTCGGCGACCAGCGAGGTGGCGGGACCGAGCCCGCCGTC
>Ga0307513_10003808_pt1 | contig 20333 bp, 18 predicted proteins | sample 15_EM_MG_FD_202174 | JGI IMG/M metagenome (GOLD analysis project Ga0307513, IMG submission 202174) | Populus trichocarpa ectomycorrhiza microbial communities from riparian zone in the Pacific Northwest, United States - 15_EM | ecosystem: Host-associated > Plants > Roots > Unclassified | place...
ACGGCAGTACGGGATCGCGGCCTCGGCGGTACGACCGCCGAGCCCGACGGCGCCCTCCCGGGCCGCGTCACCGTCTTCGACGATCAGTACCCCGGCGTGGCCAACCTCGATCCCGACCTGCTCAAGGCCCTGCGGGAAGCAGCGACGGACGCCGGTCGGGACGGCGTCGAGTTCACCGTCAACAGCGGTTGGCGTTCCCGCGCGTACCAGGGTCGGCTGCTGCGCGAGGCGATTGCGAAGTACGGCTCGGCGGCGGAGGCCGCCCGATGGGTTGCCACTACGGACACGTCTCCGCACGTGTCGGGGAACGCGGTCGACATCGGGCGCGCCGACGCCACGGCATGGCTGTCGGAGCACGGCGCGCGATACGGGCTCTGCCAGATCTTCCGCAACGAGCCGTGGCACTACGAGCTGCGCCCCGAGGCGATCGAGCACGGCTGCCCACCCATGTATGCCGACCCCAGCCAGGATCCGCGGATGATCAGTCCAGGTTGAACCGGAAGGCGCTCATGAGCCGCGCCGCCGAGGACTGGATGTGGGACCTGACGAGGTTGTACAGCTCGTGCGCCGACCCGGCGGCCATGAGCTCGATGATCCGGTTGTGGTCGTCGGCCAGCTGCCCCGCCGGCCCGTGTGTCTCCAGCTCCGGCATCAGGTTGTGCAGCCGGCGCACCTCGTCGAGCAGGCTGGTCATGTGGTTCAGCGCGCGCTCGTTGCCCGCGAACGTGATCGCGGCGATGTGGAAGCCGCGACCCTTCGAATGGGCCGAGTCGTCGATGCAGCCGGTGCGGCGTTCGGCCTCGACGATCGCGCGCAGCGTCTCCGGCGCGCCGCGGTGGACCCGCATCGCCTGGACGAAGAGACCGGGCTCCAGCAGCAGGCGCAGCTCGAACACCTCTTTGACGTCCTGCATCCGGAGTGGACGCACGAGGTAGCCCTTGCGGGGCAGCGTGACGATCCAGCCCTCCTGGCTCAGTAGCCGCAGCGCCTCCCGGACCGGCGTCTTCGACACGCCGTACCGGGCAGCGAGATCGGCCTCGAGCACGAGGTCCCCCGGCTGCCAGGTGGCCGTGAGGATCTCCTCCCGCAGTCGCTCGTGGATCTGGTCGGTCAACGACTGCGGACGATCCATGGTCGGTAGCACCATCGGTCGGGTCAGGATGTGCGACGTCAACGCGCTCTCCCGGGGGTCTGGGGTCGGTTGTGTTACGCCAGTATCTCAGAGATGGCCCAGAGATATCTTTCCGACATATGCGTGAAGAGCCTTGCTGATACCGCTAGCCAAATTTGGCTAGCTCGAGCTACGATCTCCCAGTAGTCAAATTTGGTTAGTGAGGAGACGGCCGTGTCGGTGACGCCCTACGTGATGGTGGACAGCGCGAAGTCCTACAAGCAGTTCCTGGAGCAGGCCTTCGAAGCCCAGGTGTCCAACGTGATCCCCCTGCCCGAGGACCCGGAACGGATGCTGCACGCCGAGGCGCGGATCGGGAGCAGCGTGGTGTTCTTCGCCGACTCCGGCGCCGGTGGGTCACGCTGCCTGTCGTCGCCGTCGGACCCGGTGCACGTCCAGCTGTGGGCCGCCGTGCCGGACCCCGAGGTGAACTTCGCCCGCGCCGTCGAGGCCGGCGCGCAACCCGTCATGGAGGTCACGGCGCAGGACGACGGCAGCCGGATGGGCGGCGTCGTCGACCCGTTCGGCACGCTGTGGTGGCTCAGCACGAACAACCCGGGCTGACCCGATGTCCACGGTTCGCCTGCTGGTGCTGGGCGCGGTCCGGCGCCGCGGCCGCGTCCACGGCTACCAGGTCCGCTCGGACCTGGAGTCGTGGGGCGCCCACGAGTGGGCCACGGCGACGTCGGGCTCGGTGTACCACGCGCTCAAGGCCATGTCGGGGCAGGGCCTGCTGCTGGCACACGAGACGGCGCCCAGCACCGCAGGCGGACCGCCGCGGATGGAGTACGAGATCACCGAGAAGGGCGAGCAGGCCTACTTCGCCCTCCTCCGCGACGCCCTGACCAGCCACGATCCGCGGCTGGATCTCCTTGCGGCAGCGGTCGGGCTCATCGAGGACCTCCCCCGCACCGACGCGATAGACCTGCTCCGTGAGCGCACGCAGGCCATGCGGCAGTGGCAGGAGAGCATCACCGCGCACCTCCCGCCCGACGTCGATCTCGACACCTGGGGTCCGGTCGGCGACGTCCTGCGGTTGTGGCTGCACACCGCGCAGGAACGCACCGAGTGGACCGACCGGTTGATCGGACGCCTCGAGGGGGGCGCCTTCCGCATGGCCGGCGAGGACGGCTCCTAATCGGTCCGCGGCGCCGGCATCACCGGACCGGCGCCCATGCCGCCGTCGACGACGAACTCCGCGCCCGTCGTGTAGGCGCTCTCGGGGGAAGCCAGGTGCGCGACGATCGCCGCCACCTCGTCGGCGGTGCCCCGCCGCGGGATCGGCAGGAACGCGAACGGGTTGCCGGCCGGCCGCCGGACCGCTGCCGTCATCGGCGTGTCGATCGAGCCGGGGTGCACGGAGTTCACCCGGATCCCGTACCGGCCCAGCTCCATCGCGGCCGTCTTGGTCATGCCGCGGATGGCCCACTTCGTGGCGCCGTACGCGATCTGGTTGGGGTAGCCGCCGGTGCCGGCACCGGAGGAGATGTTGACGATCGCACCGCCACCGCGCGAGCGCATCGGTTCGATCGCCGCCTGCATGCCCAGCATGCAACCGAGCTGGTTCACCTCGTACATCAGGTTCGCGTCGGCCACCTGCAGATCGGCCAGCGCGCCCGGCCGCCACACGCCCGCGTTGTTGACGAGCACGTCGAGCACCTCGACCCCGCCCACGACCGCCGCCCATTGGGCGGGGTCGCGGACGTCCAGCATCGCGTAGCAACCGGCTTTGCCCAGCTCCGCGGCCACGCGGCCGTCGTCGTCGGGCGCGGTGTCGGTGACGACGACCCGCGCACCCTCGGCCACGAACCGGGAGGCGACGGCCCAGCCGATGCCGCCGAGCCCCCCGGTCACCAGCGCCGTGCGATCGGTGAGCAGATCGGCTCCCATCAGAACGTGATCATGCCGCGCATGATCGTGCCGTCCAGTAGATCGTCATAGCCCTCGTTGACCTGGTCGAGAGAGTAGGTCTTCGTCACGAGCTCGGCCAGCTTCAACTCGCCCGACCGGTACAGCGACAGCAGCCGCGGCAGGTCGGCGTGCGGATTGCAGCCGCCGAACACGTTCCCGACGATCTCCTTCTGGCTCAGGATCAGGTCGATGAGCACGACGTCGACGTTGGTGATGTTCGGGTTCGCCACCGACGTCAGGCAGGCGCGGCCGCCCTTGCGGGTGAGCAGCATGAGCGGCAGCAGCATGTCGCCGGTCATCAGGCTCGCCGTCATGATCGTCTTGTCGGCCATCACGCCACGGGTGAGATCGGTGACCAGCGGCATCGCCTCCTCCATCGACGCGACGGAGTGAGTGGCGCCCAGCAGCTCGGCCTGCTCCCGGCGGAACGGGATCGGGTCGACGGCGACGATGATCTCCGCGCCGGCGATCCGGGAGCCCTGCACCGCGCTCGACCCGAGCCCACCGGTGCCGACCACGACCACGGTGTCACCGGGCCCGACCTGCGCCCGGTTCACGGCCGCCCCGAACCCGGTGGTCACACCGCAGCCGACGAGCGAAGCCAGCTCGAGCGGGATGTCGTCGTCGATCTTCACGCACGAGTCCTGGTGGACGACCGTGTACGGGCTGAACGTGCCCAGCAGCGACATCCGTTTGAGGCCCTCACCGCGGGCATGCGTGCGCGGCTTGCCGTCGCTGATCGGCAGCCCACCCATGATCACTGCGCCGTAGTCGCAGAGCACGGACATGCCGCTCGCGCACCACCGACAGTGGCCACAGGCCGGGATGAACGCCATCACGACGTGATCGCCCGGCTTGAGCCGGGTGACCCCCGCCCCGACCTCCTCGACGACGCCTGCGCCCTCGTGCCCGCCGATGATCGGCAGCGCGACGGGCAGATCACCCTTGATGGCGTGGTCGTCGGAGTGGCAGAGGCCGCTGGAGGCCAGCTTGACGCGCACTTCCCCCGGCTGCGGATCGTCGAGCTCGACCTCCTCGACGTTCCAGCGCTTCTCGCCTTCCCAGAGGATTGCCGCCTCGGTCTTCATGCCTGTAGTACTCCTTCGTCAGCACTGACGGGGGTGGATGCGGGGACGACGTCGAACAGGAGGTGCATCTCCTCAGGCGCGCGGTTGGAGATCCCGACGGCCTGACGCACCTCGGTGCCCGGCTTGATCCGGAAGTTCGTCAACCTGGCGAGCAGCCGGTCGAATGCGATCTCGAGCTGGAGTCGGGCGAAGTGCTGGCCCAGGCAGCGATGGATGCCGAACCCGAACGCTGCGTGCGGGTTCTTCTCCCGGTCGAAGACGAGCTCGTCCGGGCGGTCGAACTTCGCCTCGTCGCGGCTGCCGGAGCGCCAGTGCACGGCCAGCCGCTCCCCCGCCTTCATCGGGCAGCCCAGGATGTCGGTGTCCTGGGTGAGGACACGGCCCATCACCGAGACCGTGGAGGTGTAGCGCAGGAACTCGTCGAGGTCGCGCTTCTTCCACTCGGGACGGCGCATGCGGTCCTCGATCTCCGGCTGCTCCGCGAGGAACTGCCCGATGTAGGCGATCGCGCCACGGGTGGTGTCGAGGCCGCCGAGCATCAGGACCGTGACGACGCCGAGCATCTCGGGCTGGGTCAGCGGCCGGCCGTCCTCGACCTTGGCGTCGACGATGCCCTGCAGGAAGTCGTCGCGCTGCTCGTCACCGGCGTTGCGCTCGGCGAGCAGCTCCATCGCGATCATGGCCACACCCCCGTACGCCTCCGGGCTCGGGGTGACCGCGACCTGGGTGACGGCGTTGATGGCGCGAGCCATCCGCTCCTCGTCGTGATCCTCCAGGACGATCTTCGCCAGCGAACCGGCGGAGAACGGGATGGCGAACTCCGAGACGAACTCCAGCTCGCCGCGTTCGATCACACCGTCGACCAGCTCGTCGACGAGGTTCTCCATCACCGACGTGTACTTGGTGAGGAAGGCGCGGGAGAAGTACTTGTTCAGGAACGCGCGGAAGTCGCGGTGCAGCGGCGGATCCAGGTCCAGCGGCGGGAGCGCCACCGGCACGGGCACCACGCCCGGCATGGTCGAGCTGAAGATCTCGGGGTGCTCGGCCACGGTGCGCAGGTCGTCGTAGCGCGTGATGACGTGCATGCCGCCGTCGAACCCGGAGTGCACCACCGGGCACTCCTTGCGGGCCCAGGCGAGCTGGTCGTCGAGCTGCTCACAGTCCTTCTCGTCGAACCAGTTCAGCTTCTCGAAGAACTCGTGGTGGGGGTCGGCCATGACCTCGGTGCTCCTCGGACTCGTATGACTGTTCGGACTCGGGCCAGGAATCGGCTCAGACTCGGGCGGTGTGGACTACCTGCGGTTCGGTGAAGGCCAGCAGGCCCTCGACCCCGTTCTCGACGCCGACGCCGCTCCACTTCGAACCGCTGAACGGCACGGTCGGCAGCAATGCGGCATGGGTGTTGACGAACGTGGAGCCGCACTCGAGCCGCTCCGCGACCGCACGGGCGGCATCGACGTCGGCACCCCAGGCGGAGCCGCAGAGGCCGAACATCGTGCTGTTCGCCCGCTCGACGGCGTCGTCGATGTCGGAGTAGCGCAGCACCGGCAGCACCGGTCCGAACTGCTCCTCCGCGACCACCCGCGCGTCGTCGGCGACGTCGGCGAGGATCGTGGGCGCGAAGTAGTAGCCCGGCCCGTCGACGGGCGCGCCGCCGGTCGCCACGCGTGCGCCGCCCGCGATGGCCTCCGCAGCCAGCCCGGTGATGCGCTCGTACTGCGGCTTGGTCGAGAGCGGCCCCATCTGCGGACCGACCTCGATCGCCGACGCGGCGGCGGCGAACGCGTCGACCGCCTCGTCGTACAGGGCGTCGGGCACGTAGATCCGCTTGGGCAGCGCGCAGGCCTGGCCGGTGTTGAAGAACGCGGTGCCCAGGATCCGCGGAACCGCCGACGCCAGGTCCACGTCGGGCATCAGGATCGTCGCGTCGTTGCCGCCGAGCTCCAGCGTCAGGCGCTTGAGGTCGGCACCGGCCGAGGCAGCGACGCTCTTGCCGCCCGCCACCGAGCCGGTGAACGTGATCTTGCGCGGGGTGGGGTGCGCGACGACGGCGCGGCCGAGGTCGTCGCCACCGGTGACGACGTTGACCACTCCGGGGGGCAGTACCTCGCCCATGATCTGGCCCATCCGCAAGGTGGCCAGCGGGGTGAACGGCGAGGGCTTCAGGACGACGGTGTTGCCGGCCAGCAGCGCCGGCGCGATCTTCCACATGGCCAGCCCGAGCGGGAAGTTCCACGGGGTGATGGCCGCGACGACACCCAACGGCCGGTACGCGACCTCGATCAACGCGCTCGCGTCGTCCTGCAGCACGCGCCGCGGGATCTCCATGTCGGCGAAGACCTGCAGCCAGGCCGCGCAGATCCCGGGCTCACTGGCCGCGACCGGGACCGGCTTGCCGGTCTCCAGCACGAGGTCCGCGGTCAGCTCGTCACCGGCCGCGGTGATCGCCTCGGCGAGGCGCAGCATGGCCTTCCGACGCTCGTCGACATCAGCACGCCATCCACGACCGGCCGCCTGCGCCGCGGCGAACGCGTCGTCGAGCTGCTCGGGCGAGCACTGCGGCGCCTGCGCCGCGACCTCGCCGGTGGCCGGGTTGACCACGTCGAAGGTCTGCGAACCTTCGACCGGCGCGCCGTCGATCGTCATCGTGGGCATGGACTGGGGCCCTCCTCCTGCGGTCAAATGTGACCGGCACCACGGGGTGAGCCAATAAACTAACACTGTTTGGCTGCCGTGACTATGGTGGGTCCAGCACTCGGTCGGGTGGACCCCGTGTCAACGCTGTGAGCTGCAGAAACACCACCGAACAACGATGGGATCGTCGATGGTCGCACCAGCCGCTGCACTGGATCCGACTGTGCAGGAGTGGGTGGAGGACATCACCGGCGGGCACGTGGTCGGGGTGCGCCGGATGGACCGCTGGCGACCCAACTTCCTCGTCGACGTCGACGGTCCCGGCGGCGAGCTGCCCCTGTTCCTGAAGGGCCCACGGGTGCCACCGCGCGTCGAGGTCCGGTCCCGGATGCTCTCCGGCTACGGAACGCGCCGCGAAGCCGTCGCGCTCGCCGCGCTGCAGGACACCGCCGTCGCCGTGCCGCACTTCCACGGCTACCTGCACGAGGCGCGGGCATTGCTGATCGGCCGGGTCCCCGGCACCGGCGTACTGCAGCCGGCGCCGGACGGCGAGCGCGCCGACCTCATGCGCCAGTACGGCCAGCAGCTGGCTGCGACGCACGGGCTCGACCCTGCGCAGCTCGGGGCGCGCCCCGGGCTGGCCGTCTCCGACGATGCGGCCGGACCTGCCCGACCCGGCCCGCTGGCCGCGATCATGGCCGACTACGACGTGCTGCGTCCCAAGCTGGAACGCCCCGACCCCCTGGTCGAGCTGGCGTCGTGGTGGCTGAGCCGCAACGCCCCGACCGATCGTGAGCTGTGCGTGCTGCACGGCGACGCGGGCCCGAACCAGTTCATGTTCGAGGGTGGTCGCATCACGGCGCTGGTCGACTGGGAGCTCGCCCATCTCGGGCACCCGATGTCGGATCTCGGCTACACCCGGTTCCGCGAGTCGCTCTACCCCAGCGGCGGCTTCGCAGCGTTCGTCGAGGCCTACGCCGCCGCGTCGGGCCGGCCCGTCGACCGCCGGGCCGTCGACTACTTCACGGTGGTGGCCGGGCTGGTCATGCTGGTCGGGGCGAGCAGCGACGTGCACCGCCCGACCGCGCGCAATCCCGAGGCACTGCAACGGTTCTGGTGGGACGCCCTCGCGCGCGTGGCCATCTGCCAGGTGCTGGGCGAGACGCTCGGGCACCCGCCGCTGCTCGTGCACGCCGTCGAGCAGCACCCCGGCGAGCTCACCGGTCTGTCGAGCCTGCTGACCGGGATGCAGGACCCGGCCGAACCTGCGCACCTGCTGGCCCGCACGCTGCTGCGCGCCAGCCGCCTGCAGCCCGACGTCGTCGACACCGCCGAGCTGCTCGGCCGCCACGTCGCCGATCCGTACGCCGAGATCGTCGCGCTCGTGGCCGACCGTCCGGGCGAACGACTCGACGAGCTCGTGTCGTACTTCGGCCGGCAGGCACTGCGGCGCATGGACGCCATGGCCCCGCTCGCGGCGACCGACACCTGGGACGGCGCCGAGACCGCCGCCGAGCACACCCGCTTCGACCGGCCGCTGCTCCCGGCGTTCGACTGACTGGACATCCTCGGCATCGCCCCGCTGTAGCTTGCGGGCGAACCAGAGGAGGAGACGGGTGGCTGCTGGTGGCTTCTCATCGAAAAGGCTCGCTCGGGTGCGCGAACTGCTCGAGCGCCACGTCCGCGCCGGCTTCGTCCCGGGCGCGGTGGCCGTCCTTGCCCGACGCGGCGAGACGCACATCGAGGCAACGGGCACTCTCGCGTTCGAAGGCGCCGGCTCGAGAACGCCGATGGCAGGCGACACGATCTGTCGCATGGGATCGATGACCAAGCCGATCGTCGCCGCGTGCGCGATGACGCTCGTCGAGGACTGCACTCTGCGCCTGGACGACCCGGTCGACGACCTCCTCCCGGAGCTGGCGGGCGTGGCCGTGCTGGCCGATCCCGACGGGCCACTGACCGCCACCGTTTCGGCGAAACGCCCGATAACGCTGCGGGATCTGCTGACGTACACCCTCGGAACCGGCATGGTCCTCGCCGAGCCGGCAACGGTCCCGATCGCCGACGCGCTGAACGCACTCGGCGAGCTGCCGCCCGACGAGTGGATGCACCGGCTCGGCGCGCTCCCGCTCGTCCACCAGCCAGGTGAGCGCTGGATGTACGACACCGCCGCCGACGTGACCGGCGTGCTCATCGCCCGAGCCACCGGCAGGTCCTTCGGGGATGCCTTGCGCGAGCGGATCTGCGATCCGCTGGGGATGAAGGACACCGCCTTCAGCGTGAGCGGCGAGAGCATCGGCCGGCTGGCGACGGCGTACGAGCGCGACAACGCCGCCACCGGTGAACCGGTCGTCGACGACGGCCCCGACGGGCGCTGGAGCCGACCGCCGTCGTTCGAAGGAGGTGGCGGCGGGCTCGTCTCGACCGCCGACGACTACCTCGCCTTCGCCTCGGCGCTGCTCGCCGGCGGTACCCACGACGGCGAGCGGGTGCTCTCGCGGCCGTCGGTGACCCTGATGAGCAGCGATCACCTGACCCCGGCGCAGAAGGCGGTCTCCGGCTTCTGGCCGGGCTACTTCGACACCATGGGCTGGGGATTCGGGATGTCGGTCCGCACCCGCCGGACGCACCTGGGCCCGTCCGTCGGCAGCTACGGATGGCCCGGCTACTACGGCACCGCCTGGTACAACGATCCCGCCGAGGACATGACGGCGATCCTCATCATGCAGCGGGCCCACGCGGGCGACCAGAGGCTGCCGCGGGCGCACGACTTCTGGACCACCGTCTACCAGGCGATCGACGACTGACCACCGGTGGGGCCTCCCACATCTGTGGCGAGGCCCCAGCCCGACTTCCTAGATCGCGGCCCCGGCGTCGGCCAACTTCTCGGCTTCGCGCCGCGCCTTCGCGTGCGGCGACCGGTGCTGCACACCCTCGTACTCCGGCACCTGCGCGGGGCTGTCGTCGGCCAGCAGCTCCAGCGCCTCCCGCTCGTCCTCCTCGGTGAGCGGCTGGGTGTCGAACGTGAACTCGACGAGCGTGCCGTCGGGGTCGCGGGTGTAGATGGAGTGGATGAACTCGTGCTTCACCTCGACGACGTTGTAGCCCTTGTCGAGCCACACCTGCTTGTGCTCCTCGAGGCCACCGATGTCGTCACAGTCGAAGGCGATGTGGTTGATCCAGTACGGCAGGCCGCTGGCCATGCCGCCCTGCCACGCGTCGGCGTCGACGACGACGCCTTCGATGCCGCGCAGATCCCAGATCGCGAAGAGCTCACCGTTGCCGGTGTCGTAGAAGATGTGCTTCGTCCAGCCCCCCTCGGGGGTCTGGCGCTTCACCACCTTCTTGAGCTTGAAGCCCATGACCTCGGTGTAGAACGCGTGCGACTTCTTGACGTCCTTGGACGCCACGGCCACGTGATGGAACGCCATGTCTATCTCCCTTCGGAGCCGGTGAGTGAGGTGTCGGTGAGAGATGCGCCGGTGATCGGTGTGGTGACCACCGCCGGCAGCAGCGCGGTCTCCTGCGAGACGGACGCGATGAGCCGCCCCATGGACGAATAGAAGTGCCCCGTGGAGTGGGCACGGTAGTCCGCGATCGAGGGAGAGCGGTGCTCGTGCAGCACCCAGTCGTCGGCGCGGAAGCTGCGGTGGAAGCGCACCGAGAGGTCCAGTGCGACGGCCTGCAGGCCGCGGCCGCTGTCGAGATCGGTCCACTCGCCGGAGACGGGTGGCGCAACCGGCTCCACCAGCAGGAGATCCGCGGCGAACACGATGGCCGCAGAGTGCAGCAGGATCTCGTCGGGGATCTCCTCGGTGAACCGCACCCACATCCGGTTGGCCGACTCCAGGTCGGCCGCGGGCTCCCACGGCTTCCGGTCGAGATAGCGCACGTCCAGCGGGACGCCGGCCGTGCCGTCGCGCGCATCGACGGGCAGCGTGTGCGGGTCCGGCGGATCGCCGAACTGCTCGGACTGATGCGTCGGGCCCAGCCCGCGACGCGGCGCCTGGAACGCGATCGTCGCGGTGGCGAGCAGTTGCTCACCCTGGACCGCCCGGACGAGCCGCGTCGCGGTGAACTCGGTGTCGTGGATGCGCTCGACCCGGTACTCGACCGGTTCGGCCGGGTCGCCGTCGGCCAGGTAGGTGACGTGCACGGAGTGCACCCACCGCCAGCGCGTGTCGGTCGACCGGCCCGCCGCGATCATCGATCGAGCCGCCAACATCCCGCGCGGGGCACACTCCGGCGGAGCCGCCCACCACCGGTCTGGCCCGGCTTCATCGAGCCGCATCCGCTCCAGGAAACCTGTAGGCACACCTGGCCTCCCTCGTCGACCTCATTAACCTAACAACATTTGGCTGGAGCGGCAACGGATCTGGTCCCATCCGTGCCAATCAGTGTTAGGTTATTGGCCGGGATCCGACGGAGGGTGACGCCGTGGGCGACGTGGCCAAGGACTGGGTGCGGGCGAATGCCGACCGGTTCGCCGATGCACCGGCACTGGAGAACATCGAGACCGGCGAGCGGTACACCTGGCGCCAGGCCGACCTTCGGGTCGGCGCCCTGGCCGGGGTGCTGCGGGATCGGTTCGGCGTGGGTGTGGGCGATCGCGTCCTGCTCATCGCCGAGGGCGACACCCGCACGTTCGAGGTCCAGTTCGCCTGCATCCGGCTCGGCGCGATCATGGTGCCGCTCAACTGGCGGCTCGCGCTCCCCGAGCTCGTCGAGCTGGCCCGCGACGTCGAGCCGACCCTGCTGATCTGCGACGACGTGTGGCATCCGACCATCGCGGAGATCGCCGCGAAGCTGGGCACCGAGGCCGTCCTCGGCTGGCGGTGTCCGCCGGGCAGCGCTGTGGACTACGACGACGCGCTGGCCGCGGCCGTGCCGGCGCAGCCGCGCACCGACCTGTCGATGGAGCTGCCGACGCACATCCTGCACACGTCCGGCACGACGGGCTCGCCGAAGGGCGCGATCACCACCGTCAAGACGCTGTCGTGGCAGACCCTCAACACCGCCGCCGAGGCCCTCATGACCGGGCCGGGCGTCATGCAGCTCAACCCGATGCCGCTGTTCCACGCGGGCGGGCTGACCACCGTCGGCACCCCGATGCTGATCACCGGCGGGGCCGTGGCGACGATGCGCCGCTTCGAGCCCGCCCGCATCGTCGAACTGCTGGGCGATCCCACCCGGGGTTTCACCCACTTCACCGCCCCGCCGGTGATGTGGGCGTTGCTCGCCGAGCAGCCGGGCTTCGCCGCCGCCGACTTCAGCGCGGTGCGCTTCGCGCAGGTCGCGGGCGGGGTGCCGACGGTTGCGCTGCTCGAGACGTGGCGCAACCGCGGCATCGTGCTGCAGCAGGCCTACGGCGGCACCGAGCTCGGCCCGGCCGTCACCACCATGCCGCGCGACGCCGTCGCCGACCGTCCCGCCTCGTGCGGACGGGCCGTGCCGAACACCCACGTGCGGCTCGCCGACATCGACGGCAACGACGTCGGCACGGACGAGGTCGGCGAGGTGTGGATCAAGGGGCCGAGCGTCTCCCCCGGCTACTGGCGCGCAGACGGCGTCGTCGACGCCGCCCGCACCGAGGACGGCTGGTTCCGCACCGGCGACGCGGCGTACCGCGACGAGCTCGGCTTCTACTTCCTCGTCGACCGCGTGAAGGACATGTACAAGTCCGGTGGCGAGAACGTCGCCCCCGCCGAGGTCGAACGGGTGCTCGTCACCCACCCCGACGTCGTCGACGTGGCCGTGGTCGGTATCCCGGACCCCAAGTGGGGCGAGATCGGCCGCGCCTTCGTCGTGGTGCGCGAGGGCGCCACGCTCACCCTGGAGGCGCTGCGCGAGCACTGCGCCGAGCGGATCGCGCGCTACAAGGCGCCGCGCAGCCTCGTGATCGTCGCCGAGCTGCCGCGCAACACGACCGGGAAGATCTCCAAGCCCGCGCTGCGCGCCTACGAACCCTGAGGCTCACGCACAGCGTGGTGTGCTCACGCATACGTTCGACCGTGTGCGTGAGCACACCACGGTGTGCGTGAGCGTCAGACCGGTGCGTCGGCCGGCGCCGCGCTGCCCAGATACGCCTCGAGCACCCGCGGATCGTGGCGCACCTCGTCCGGCAGGCCGGAGACCAGCACCGATCCGCCGGTCAGCACCGTGACGCGGTCGCAGGCGGCCAGCACCATGTCGATGTTGTGCTCGACCAGCAGGATGCCCATCCCCCAGTCCGCGGCCAGCCGGCGCAGCAGCGCGGCAAGGTGGCGGGCCTCCGCGTCGCTCAGCCCGGCCGCGGGCTCGTCGAGCAGCAGCACCGACGGTGACGCCGCGGCGGCGCGCGCGATCGCAGCCAGCCGGCGCCGGCCCATGGACAGCTCGGTGGGCTGCCGCTCCAGGTCGGCGGCCAGGTCGAACTCGCGGGCGGCGACGAGCGCCGGTCCGGTCAGCCGGATCCGGCCCGGCGCCACGAAGTCGGTGAGGTAGCGCCACACCGACCAGCGGTCGCACGCGACGGCCAGGTTCTCGCGCAGCGTGAGGTCGTCGAAGAGCTCGACGGACTGGAACGACCGGCCCAGCCCGGCACCGGCCAGGCGGCGCGGGCTCCAGCCGGTGACGTCGCGGTCGCCGAGGCGGACGCGGCCCGCGGCCGTCGCGACGAAGCCGGTGACCGCGTCGATCACGGTGGTCTTGCCGGCGCCGTTGGGTCCGATCAGGCCGTGCACCTCGCCCGGGCGCACCTCGAATCCGGCGTCGGCCACCGCGACGACCCCACCGAACGTGACCCGCAGCCCCTCGACCTGCAGGATCCGCTCCGGCACCCGCTCGATGTCGGCCGGCGCGGCGTCGAGGACGCCGGCGGCGGGCGTCCGGGCGGGCAGGAACCGTCGCACGAGCGCGACGTTCATCCGCCAGAGCCCGGACGGCTCGGTGACCAGGATCCAGAGCAGGACGATACCGCTGATCAGCGGCAACCACGCGTCGAGGCCGTCGACGCCGGACAGGATCCGGGTGGTGACTCCGCCCGGCAGCAGCGTCGAGCCGATGATCCCGCCGCCCACCAGCCCGACGCCGCCGACGACGGTCATCGCGACCACCGTGATCGACGGGAACGTCGCGAACTGCGCGGACACCACGTTGCTGCTGCGGAACGCCAGCATGATCCCGGCCAGCGCCGCGACACCGGCGGCCGCGGCGAAGGCGTGCAGCTTGACGCCGAACACGCTCACGCCCAGTGCTGCGGCGGCACGTTCGTTGGACCGGACGGCGAGCATCCGCCGACCGGCGGCGCCGCGCCGCACGTTGAGGAGGGCGACGGCCACGACGAACAGCAGGACCGCCGCGCCGACCGCGTAGCGCTGCGGGTGGCGGATGGCGTTCAGATCCAGCCCGAACAGCGAGATCGGCGGGACCTTGAGGCCGGTCGTCCCGCCGGAGATGTCGAAGTTGTTGAGCACCACGGCGTAGAGCACGACGGCGAGCCCCAGGGTGGCGATCGCGAGGTTGATCCCCCGCGTGCGCAGCGCCGGCAGCGCCACGAGCAGCCCGACCACCATCGTCGCGACGATCGCGGCGACGGCGGCGGGCAGGAACCCCCAGCCGGCACGCGCCATCAGCCACGCCGCAGCGAACGCGCCGATCCCGGCCAGCACGTACTGGGCCAGCGAGAGCTGCCCGGCGTAGCCGACGATCAGCACCACCGACAGGCACAGCACGGCGAGTCCCATGCTGACCGTGAAGGCGTCGACCCAGCGCACCGAGAACACCTGGGTCAGCAGCAGCACGAGCACCGCGAACGTCACGAGCGTGGGGACCAGCCGGATCCGGCCCGAGCCGACGGCCGGCAGCCGGTCGAGGACGTGGCTGCGCAGCGGCAGCGCGCGCCCGCGCAGCACGAGCACGACCACCACGATCACGAACGGCACGCTCTGAGCCAGCCCCGGCACCGTCACGTAGCGGGTCATCAGGGACTCGACCACCCCGAGGCCCAGCGCTGCCGCGAAGACCATGGGGAACGAGGTGAAGTTGGCGACGAGCCCGACGGCGAGCGCCGGGATCACCAGCAGCGCGAGCTGGGTCGGCTGCAGGAACGTGATCGGCGCGATGAAGGCGCCGGCGAGTGCGGCGAGGCCGGATCCGACCGCCCAGTTGATCGTCGCGATGCGGTCGGGCGAGTGCCCGAGGCTCGCCGCGGCCCGCTGGTTCTCGGCCACCGCGCTGGTGGCGCGGCCGAACGCCGTGTACCGGTGGACGGCCCACAGGATCGCCGTCGACGCGGCGCCGAGCAGCAGCAGGATCATCCGGTCGATCCCCACGAGTGCGCCCGGCAGCAGCTCGACCGACTCCGTCGGCAGCAGCGAGGGCACCGACACGATGTCCACGCCGAAGACCAGCACCGCGACGGACTGCAGCACCATCAGCACCGCGAGCGTCGCCACCACCCGCAGCAACGCCGAGGCATGCCGCATCCGGCGCATGATCACGAGATGGACCAGCCCGCCCAGCACGGCACCCGCCGCCGTCGCAGCGAGCAGACCGACCCACAACGGCTGGCCGCCCTGGACGCTGACGGCGTAGTAGACGTACGCGCCGACCATCACGAAGGCGCCCTGCGCGAAGTTCAGCACCCCGGAGCCGCGGTAGATCAGCACCATGCCCTGGGCGACGAGGGCGTACAGCCCGCCGGCACCCAGTCCGATCAGCACGAACCTGATGACGTCCATCGCTACTCCTCGGGGGCGTCCGTCGTGCGGGCGTCATCGGCCAGGTAGGCCGCCTCGATCCCGGCCATCCCGTCAGCGGCGACGCCGCTCGCGACAACCGTGCCGCGGCGCATCAGGTACCAGCGATCGGCCACCTGCAACGCCCGACGGGCCTGCTGCTCGACGAGCAGCACGCCGATACCGCGGTCGCGGACCGCGTCCTGGATGGCAGCGAGCAGCCGGTCCACGACCATCGGGCCGAGTCCGAGGGACAGCTCGTCGGCCAGGAGCACTCTCGGTTGCCTGGCCAGCGCACGGGCGAGCGTCAGCATCTGCTGTTCGCCGCCCGACAGCAGCCCCGCCCGCCGGCTCAGCAGTGCGCCCAGCTCGGGGAACAGCGCCACCGCCGGCTCGATGCCACCCTTGCCGAGCAGCAGGTTGTCGCGCACCGACATCGACATGATCACCGAGCGTTCCTCGGAGACGAACCCGAGGCCCTCCTGCGCCCGCCGGTGCAGCCCGGGTCGGGCCGGCGTGCCCAGCCACTCGATGTCGCCGCCCAGTGGTGGCAGGTCGCCGGCCAGGGTGAGCAGGGTCGTCGACTTCCCGGCACCGTTGGGACCGAGCAGCGCGACGATCTCGCCGGGGGCGACGTGCAGGTCGATGCCGTGGACGACGGCGAGGTCGCCGTAGCCCGCGACGAGGCCGGTGGCGCCGAGGAGCGTGGTGGGGGCGAGCACGGAGGCCGTCATCACGCCGTGGTGGTCGAGCCCTGAGCGGTCACGATGGCTCCCTTGCCGTCGATGTGCAGCACCGCGGCAGTGAAACAGCGCACGGACAATCCGGTCAAGCGCTGTTTGGTTTAAGCCTTGTCCAGTCAGCCGAATGCCGTTAGGTTTACGCGGCGGCGGGGCGTGGGGGGCACATCCAGCCTGGAGGAACACATGATCAGTCGACGGAGACGATCCTCAGCACTCGCCCTCATCGCCGCCGGCCTGCTGCTCACGGGCTGCGGCGGTGGCCCGGCCGCACCGGCGGGCGCGGGCGAACCCATCAAGATCATGACGATCGCGTCGTTCGAGAGCCAGCAGTTCTCCGTGCCGCAGGTGCGCACCGCCGTCGAGGTGGCGGTGAAGTCGATCAACGACGCGGGCGGCATCGGCGGGCGCCACATCGAGGCGTTGTTCTGCAACGACAAGTTCGATCCCAACGAGGCGTCCGCGTGCGCCCGTGACGCAGCCGCCGAGGGCGCGGTCGCGGTGATCGGCGGCACCACGCCCAACTCCACGGTGATCCTCCCGATCCTCGAGGAGTCCGGGATCCCCTGGCTCGCCGGCGCCGGAGTGGCCGGTCCCGTCGAGCTGCAGAGCCCGGCGGCGTACCCGATCACCTCGGGCGCACCCGGGATGATGATCGGCACCGGACGCAAGGCCGTGGCACTCGGCGGCAAGAACGTGGTGATCCTGGCCGGGGAGAACGAGAACTCCACGGTCGGAGGCCAGCAGGCGGCGATCGGCGTGAAGGTGGCCACCGGGACGTCGACGACGATCACCGTGCCGCTCAACGCAGCCGACTACTCCGCATCGGCCGCCGCCGCGCTCACCCACAACCCCGAGGGGATCGTCATCGCGGTGACCCCGGAGGACGCCGTCAAGCTCGTGCAGGCATTGCGGCAGGCCGGGTACCAGGGCGTGATCACCGCGCCGTCCTCACTGATCCCGCCGACGAGCATCAAGGCACTCGGTGCATCCGCCGAGGGCATCACGCTCATCTCCCGGCTGGTCCCCACGACCTCGACGAACGTGCCCGAGGTCAAGGAGTACGTCACGCAGATGACCGCCGCGAACCCGCAGGTGCGCATCGAGGACCTCGGGCTCAACGCCTGGACCGGCGTCCGGCTCTTCGCGACGCTGATGAAGGACAAGACGGTGGACGGGCCGAAGTCGGTGCTCGACGCGCTCGGCTCCATCCCTGCCCCGATCAAGCTGGGGACGGTTCCGGACTACGCCGGGGTGCAGAACCCGCCGCCGGTGCCGGACTACCCGCGGGTTGCGGAGTTCAAGATCATCGAGAGCAAGATCGTCGGTGGGGTGTTGAAGCAGCAGGGTGACTTCTTCGATCCTCTGGCGTCTGGGGCTTAGTGGGTGTCCGGGGCTCCGCCCCGTCCGCCTCAAGATCGCGTCGAGGTCGATGTTCTCGCCCTTCCGAGGGCTGAAACTGTGATCTCGACGCGATCTTGGCGTCGGGTAGCAGAGACCGGGGCCGGGAGGCCGCTGGTGCCGCTCGTGCACCACGGTCGTATCGGCGTATGCTGCAACGTATGCAGAAGGAGCGCATCACCGTGAGCCTGGACGCCACGGTGGCCGACCGGGTCCGTCAGTGCGGGGCGCGGTCCCGCGGTGGGGCATCGGGCTACCTCGAACGCCTGGTCCGTCAGGACGAGCTCCGCGAAGGCGTCGAGCAGATGGCCCGCTGGTACGAGCAGCACCCAGACTTCGCCGAGGACGCAGAGGCGGAGCGGCTCGCAGCCGCCGACGAGCTCGGCGGCACTGCGTGAGACGTGGCGAGATCTGGCGCTACGAACCGGTCCTCGCCCGCGCCGGCCAGTCGACGACGCGGTTGATCGTGTCCGCGGACGTGGTCAACCGCAACGAATCACTGCCGGTCGTCTACGTGATGCACGTGATCGACACCGACCCGGGATCGCTCCTCGCAGTGCGCATCGGCGAGCACGGCTGGGCCTTGGCCACGGAGATCGACCGACCGGTCCGCAAGCGCCTCACCGAACGGCTCGGTGCAGCAGACCCGGCCGCGATGGAGCAGGTCGACAACGCGCTGCGCGCGGTGTTCGACGTATAGCCTCAGCTGAACCTCGGCGCCGGCGCTGGCATACCGCTCGCCATGATCCCCCTGGCCACAATGTGCGGGTGGCCGGACGCCTCGGCGAGGCTGAGGACCGGCGCCACACAGGCATCCGAGCCGTCGAACACCTTCTCCCAGTGCGCCCGGTCCTCAGCAGCGAACCGGGCCGCGATGCGCGAGCGCAGGGCGGGCCAGCCGGCCGGGTCGGTGCGGTCGGCCTCCTCCGCAGACAGGCCCAGCAGGTCGGTGAAGACGGCGTAGAACTTGTTCTCCAGCGCGCCCACCGAGATCCAGCGGCCGTCACGGGTCGCGTAGACGTCGTACCAGGGACGGCCGGTGTCGATCTCGTTCACGCCGCGCTCGTCGGCCCAGACCCCGTTCGCCGCCATCTCGTAGATCGGCAGCATGAGGGCGGCGGCGCCGTCGACGATCGCGGCGTCCACCACCCGACCCACCCCGGTGCGGGTGGCCTCGTGCAGGGCCGCGAGCACGCCCGTCACGAGGTACATCCCGCCGCCGCCAAGATCGCCCACCAGGCAGGCGGGTGGGAGCGGGGGTTCGCCCGCGCGGCCGAGCGCGTGCAGTGCACCGGTGAGGGCGATGTAGTTGATGTCGTGGCCCGCGGTGCTCGACCACGGCCCGCTCTGGCCCCAGCCCGTCATCCGGCCGTAGACGAGTGCGGGGTTGCGGGCGTGGCAGTGCTCGGGCCCCAGGCCGAGCCGCTCGGCCACCCCGGGCCGGAAGCCCTCGATGAGGATCGCGGAGTCGGCCACGAGATCGAGCACCTGGTCGACGCCCTGCGGGGTGCGCAGGTCGACCTCGACGATCCGCTTGCCGCGCGTCATCGACGCCGGGTTCGCGTCGGCGCCCGGGCGCTCGATCCGCACGACGTCGGCGCCCATGTCGGCCAACTGCAGGCCCGCGAACGGGCCCGGGCCGATGCCCCCGAGTTCGACGACCTTGATGTCCGTCAGCGGGCCGGTCACACCGACGCCCCGAGGAACGTCTCGCGGATCGCGGCCCGGGAGATCTTCGCCGTCGCGCTGCGCGGCAGCTCGTCCAGGACGATCAGGTGCGACGGGTGCTTGAACCGCGCGAGCCGGCCGGTCGCGAACTCCCGCACGTCGGGGAGTGTCAGCGCGGCCCCGGACTCGAGCACCACGGCCAGCAGCCCGGTCTCTCCCCAGCGCTCGTCGGGCACGCCCACGATCACCATCTCGGCCACGCCCGGCAGGTCGGCCAGCGCGTTCTCCACCTCGGCCGGGTACACGTTCTCCCCGCCCGAGCGGTACATCTCCTTGACCCGACCCACGATGTAGACGTGTCCGCCCGCGTCCATGCGACCGGCGTCGCCGGTGCGGAACCACGGGCCCTCGAACGTCTCCTCCCGCGGCCGGCCCCAGTACCCGGGGGTCACCGCGCCGCCACGGACCCAGAGCTCGCCGACCTCGCCCGCGGCCACGTCGGCACCTTCGGGGTCCACGATCCGCAGCCGGGTGTGCGGCAGCACGGTGCCCGACGAGCCGGCATCGGCGGCCGCATCGTCGGGCCGTGAGAGCACGGTGACGATCGGGCCGAGCTCGCTCGCCCCCCACGACTGCTGCATGCGCACACCGCGCGCCCGCATCGCCAGCACGATCTCCTGCGTCGACGGGCCCCAGCCACCGAAGAGCGCGGTGTGCAAGCTCGGGAAGCCCGTGACGGCGGCGAAGTCGTCGTGGCGCACCAGCCACTCGAACGTCTGCAGCACACCGCAGATGTGGGTGATCCCCTGCGCCGGGTCGGTGAGCAGGGCCACCGTCTCCCCCGCGTCGTAGCGGCGCACGGTGGTCACCCGCCCGCCCCAGAACAGCATCGCGTTGGTGAACACGTTGAGCCCGCCGGCGTGGAACCACGGCACCACGTTGAGGTGGTGCAGACCCGCCTCCCCCATCCGGCAGGCGTGCCCGAGGTTGATGGCGTGCCAGG
>Ga0307513_10003809_pt1 | contig 20330 bp, 10 predicted proteins | sample 15_EM_MG_FD_202174 | JGI IMG/M metagenome (GOLD analysis project Ga0307513, IMG submission 202174) | Populus trichocarpa ectomycorrhiza microbial communities from riparian zone in the Pacific Northwest, United States - 15_EM | ecosystem: Host-associated > Plants > Roots > Unclassified | place...
TCAACCAAAAAAATCACAAAAGTCAATAACAAGTGTAATGGATGGAATTTGGCATTACAAAAGTGTAACCGTGGGAATAAATCAACGATAGCGGCCAAGCGTCTTAAAAATTTGGCTGTAGATACACGCAATAGAAACGAGTCTAAAATAAATTTAGACTCATAATTATCTGACTTAATTTAATCTCAGTAATGAGATCCTCAAAGACAATGCTTTGGCTCATTCAAAATTTCATGAAATCACTCAAAATCTTATATACATACTATTTATAGGCATTAGATGGTTCTTATTTTTTTTGTGTGGAGATAGCCAGAGAATATATCATAATTAAGTAGTGAATTCACTAGTGAATATTAATTAATTTTAATTTTGGACACAAGTATGAGTAATGAGCTGCCCTTTGCAAAAGTTTTATAGCAATGTTTGTTTTATATGTTTTGGACAAACATTACTTTATCATCCACTGCCATCCACTTCTTGATTATGGCACATTTTTTTCCACTAGTGTTTAATAGGTCCAGTTTGGTTCAGTCTTCATAAATCAAAAAGCTGCAAAAAACTGGACTAAACCACCAAAGACCAGTTTATAGTGGTCAGTCTCAGTTTTTTGGCAATTACAAGACCAGTTCTAACTGGTTCTGGTCTCAACTGGTTTGTAACTAGTTTGAACCAGTCTTATTGTCTGGGTATTACTGAAATAAACATATTTTAATTATATACTATAAGCATTTTGAGTATAACAAGTTAATGTAGTGGACATTGGATGTACATGAGGTGGTGGTTGTGGTAGAGATCAAGGTGATGGGTGCTTGAGGTGTTCATAAGATCATGGGGTTTTTGTTAATTAGGATAGCTGTGGGCTTCAATCTTTCTGATAATATTGCTGCTTTGGCAGAGAAATTATACTCTCAAACCTTACAAAAACTGGCTGATGTTGCCTTTACTGTTCATCAAAATACTTGGTGTTAGTGGGCCATTGCTGTGCATGGCAGATATGAGTCCTTTTTGGTTTTGTACATTTCTAAATAGTGTTTGGAAGTCTGGTTTTCAAACTGGAACAACTATCTAGTCCAAGACCACAAAAGACAAGATCTGTGGTCTGGTTTTTTCATTTTTGTAAAGACTGCAGAAATACTGATTCAAGTGAACTGATATTCTGTGGCCCTTAAAATACCCTTTAAAATGCACCCAAAAATATATTAATCAGTTCAAAATTGACAGAAATATGGTCAAATATGTAAAATACTTTTGAAAATAGTAGATGTACCAGACTTATTTGATAAATACACCAATTCTTAATGTAAATTGATGTTTTTAGGCTCATTTTGGAACTAAGAAGAATATTAACAAAGTTACCGATTTATAATTGTAAAATATTAGCCTAAAGACCAGTATAGAACTGATTAAAACCAGTTAAACTGGTGATGATTACAGTTAAGGCCCTGGGGCACCAAAACACCAGACCAAACTGTATCTTTAAATATAATAATTCAAATATTTGCTTTTTATTTCATAATAACTTGTGAAATTATGCATATATAGCAAGTACAAGTATTTTTCCATTACAAGTTTTCAATTGTTCATAGTTTGTAGTTGATAAATGTCCATCTTCTATACTGTTGTTTCCTGTGGTTATACCATCATTATACCAAATAGTTCCATCTATTGAAATTATTCTAGAGCAAAAATGATTATTGCCATGATATATAATACCTCTCAGGAAAAGTACTTTATATTCATTTTGAATTTTTATTTTGATTCTATGAGATGATTTGATATTTGTACAAGAATATTCTAATACCAATATCTCTGGGACTTCTTTATAATTAATTTGGTGAGTGAGTTTATAAGAACATTCATTACATTTTTGTCTGCAAGGTACTTCTAGATTATTCAATCATTTTTGAGTGAAAGAAGCTTTACTTTTTTCTAAATTAAAAATATATCCAAGTTGATCAGCATATTCTCTACCTAAGTAATTACACTTAGTGCAATACACTTGAGAAATTGCATTTTCATTAATAGATTGTAATAATGTAATGCAAAGATCAGCCACACTAGTACTATTGCTACCTATAGGAAATTTATTAGGATCAAAATTATGTAACTCATGTCTAATATCATCTCTAATATTTTCCAAAGAAACATTTCCTTCATTAATCTCTTGAAATCTGTAAGCTAAAACCTGCATATATCTATTAATGTTTTTAAAATTATTGGTCCACTCATCAGGATTTTGTTTCCAAATATCATATAAAATAACAAATAAACTATCATATGCACAGCCCCAATTTTGATTATTCCATTCAAGTCCAATAGGACTATTTGAATTTAAATCTGAAGACAAACTATTTTTGGTTTTCTTGTTAACAATCAAATTATCATCAACTTCATCTGATTTGTGCTTTACTGCTTTGCTTCCCTTTGCTGGAACAAATGTGGTTATTATGTTTAATTTTGAAACATTTTTATTTTTGGACTTGTCAACAATATGCCATGCAGTATCTGTAATCACAGGTAATAAAGTCATTAGATCTTTATCAGACCATCTAAGAGCTATATCAACTTTGTCTGGTACAAAATGTTCACCTTTCCACTATTGATATTGTCTAATTAATGTATTACAAATAGTTCCTTGAATAAAATCAGGCAATTTTTTTTCATATGTAAGTCTGGTCAAATCATCAAGAATTTCATGTTCACGAAATTCTTGTCTAAGATATCCAAAACAACCTCTGGTGATAATTTTTGCTCAGATTGACATGATTTTGGTACCAACATCTTTAGAATTTTTTATACTTTCAATCTATGCAATGATTATATAATTGTTCCCCTGTTTATATCTTGTAATTTCAGAAATACTATGAAATACTATGTTTTACCTTGCACAGAAAGAATATATTTATACAATCCATGCACAGTGTTACCAAGAATAAAATTCTGAATCTAACAGTACCAAGATCATATTTTTCTGAGCAAAAACAGTGGAGATATGAATATTTTACCTATGTTTATATTTAAAAAAATAGGCAAGATATTCATTCCTCTATCAGTTCTGCTTGGATTTACATGGAACTGGTACCGTTAGATCCAGAATTTCATATCCTTTAGGCACACACTGTGATTACATAACTATGGCATCACAATCATAGTGTAAAATCAAAAATGTGGTATTTGCCTGCGGAGATTGTTTTCCCATGTGAATTACATAATAAAAATGATACAGTTGGATTCTTATTATTCAGACAAATCCAACGGTATATAATTTGTCATGAAAAAATATATTTGAAGTTATAAAATCCCCCCTTTTCATTGAATCATCTGCTAGGCACAATGCCAAGCCTTTTTATTTTTTTGTAAGTACATAGGGTGAAAGTAGAGAAAAATGTGGTAGCAGTGGTACAAAAATCATGTGAATCCAAGCAAAGCTCATTAAGTTATGATTTTCTCAAAACAAGGTGTTCTGGTGCATGACTTGGTGGAGTGACTTGGGATCATCACCATCACCATCACCAGAATATGTATTCTCAAAAAAATCATAACTTAATCAGTTTTGCTTGGATTCACATGATTCTGGTGCCAACATGACCGCATTTTTTTCTACTTTCATTCCATGTGCTGATTAGATAATCAGGCTGTAGAAATGCGATCCTATATCACACAAGGTAAACTCAGTCACGACAATAATACTCGGACTATATTAGAAGACTGTACCTAGATCACACAAGGTAAACTATGGTACAGTTAGTTGATGTATATATGTAAGTAGGGTAGAAGTGGCTCACCTCAGTCACGACGATAATACTCGGACTGAGGTGCTAACTAGAATGTCCATGGTATATATATGTATATGAGACAAAGCCGGGTCATAGAACAAAGAATGGTAAAGGGGGGGTGGGGGAATAAAGGTGTGGCACAGCCACGATGCGATGACACGAAACGGTGCGATCTCAACACTCCTCACTGTGATCGTGCTCCTCCTCGTCTGGAGTCTGATTAGCGCAAACCTCCAAATTTTCGTAGACGTGCGAAGGGTCCGGGGGTTAAGGCTTTGGTGAATAGATCAGCAATGTTGTCTTTGGTGTTAATGTAAGCGAGCGCTAATTCTCTGTTCTGTACTCGCTCGCGTAGGAAGTGGTATTGGATGTCAATGTGTTTGACGCGCGAATGCATGGCAGGATCGGATGATAGAAAGATTGCGGCTTTGTTGTCGCAGAGAATTGTTGTAGATGTGGATGGGTGTATGAATTTCAGTTCTGTTAAGAGGGTACGCAGCCAGATTGCCTCCTTGGAGGCCTCGAACGCAGCCGTGTATTCCGCCTCACATGACGAGCTTGCGACGGTCTTCTGTTTCTTCGCATTCCACGAGACTAACCCTGATCCTAGCGTGAAGCCGAAACCTCCTACACTCCTCCTGGTGTCCAGACAATTAGCCCAATCCGAGTCCGTATAGCCCATAAGTCTGAGATCTGTTTCCCCTCCGAGAGTCAAAGTAAGATTCCGCGTCCCCTTAAGATATCGTACAACGCGGATAGCAGCGTTCCAGTGGGCGTGTGTGTAGCAATCTAGGAATTGAGATAGTTGCTGTACCGCATAGGAGATGTCGAAGCGGGTTCTGATGGCCAGGTAGATTAAGCATCCAACAAGGGATCTGTATGGAACTTTAGAGAGTTTCTCGCGTTCTAATGGGGTGATGGAGTTGGGCGCTGGTCGTTGGAGCTTTAGACCAGGATCCATGGGTGTGGAGATAGGGTGCGACTTGCTTTGTCCAAATTGAGTGACAATTTTGTCGATTAAGGCGGTCTGGGAGAGTGAGACTGTCCTATCGGCTCGGTTGCGTTTGATGGCAATTCCTATGCAGAACTTGGGTTCCCCCAGGCTAGATGTAATCCACTTGGTCTTCATCTGGGCTTCAAAACGCGCGTTCTCCTCCTCCGAGTCGGCTACGGACAGGAAATCATCGACGTGGACAACCGCTATGACAATTCCTTGTTCATTCCGGCGGTAATAAATGCAGGACTCACTGGACAGGCGCGTGAATCCCCATTCAACCATGGCGGCGTCCATGGTCTTGTTCCATAAGCGTCCCGCCTGCTTCATTCCATAGAGCCCCCGCTGTAGCATCCATACGTGGTCCTCAAACCCTTCCTCCTCCATCCCTTCCGGCTGCTCCATCCACTGGATCTCATCGTCGGGCAGGATACTGTACAAGAATGCTGTCTTGACATCGGTCTGCTTGGCACTCCAGTTGAGATTGGCTGCGAGGTGGAGTAGGATGCGCCAGGACTCCATACGTGCAGTCGGTGAGGTAGTTGTGGTATAGTCCTTGCCATAGATTTGTTCGAATCCTTTGAATACTAGTCGAACTTTGTGGCGGACGATGTTTCCGTTCTCGTCTCGTTTCCAAGTGAATACAGGGCGACCTTTTCGGATTTTAGCGCCCGCGGGAACGGATGAACGGGGAACCAATTTATAAACGCCCATGTCCTTGAGTGACTTCAGCTCGTCAAGATATCCCTTTTTCCATTCCTCTGCCTCTTGAGATGCCTGTGCCTCCTTCCAGGTCCTCGGTTCGTCGTCGAGACCAATGTTGCGTGGGTCAATCCCTCCAGTATCACCCAGTGCGGATAGGACGGCTTCGGCAATGTTGGAGGGGTGGCTGTCATGAATTTTCAACTTCGAGAGAAGCTGGTTCAGCTCTTCAACTGTTGTCGTCTCAGCTGGGAGAGTCTCCTCCTCAATACGCGTTCCTTCCATCATTTGGGTATCCCCTATATTCGGCTGCTCCTCCTCTATCCTCGTCTCCTCTGTCTCTTCTTCTATCCACGCTTCCCTTGCCTGTCTCCTCCTCTCGTCTTTCTCCATCATCTTCCTCTCTGCACTTACTCTCGATTCTTGAATTGCGCGTTCTAATGCCGTCAGTTTCGGGACCCCCGTCGCCAGGTCATTCCGGGATGATGCAATATGGGATGATCGCCTTGGCGCCTCAAGGTCAAGTCGTGTTGCAGGGTTAGGTTGCAGGGGAGGTATAGGGTCAGGAACTGGGAGTTGATCCGGGAAAAAGGGTTCCGGCGCTAAGACTTGTTCCAAAGGGGAATATTCGTCATCGTCCGGGACATCAAAGGAAATGGGTTTATTGACTGTGTCGCTGCTGGGAGGTATAGGCTGTGAGGTAGTGGGGGGTGCCTGAGTTTGGGGAAGAATGCGTGGATGGCCGTCGTGGCTTTCAAGAAAGCGCACATGATACGAGGAGTAAACTTTGCGGGTTTCTGGATTGTATAGGCGGTAAGATTTTGCATTCTCATTGTATCCGATTAGGATACATTCGAGAGAACGGCCGTAAAGTTTCGGATTGTGTTTGTTCTGGATGAGCGCAAAAGCTTTGCATCCAATTTCACGCATGTAAGAATAGTCGGGTCGTCGGCCATAATATTCCTGCCATGGTGTCGTTCCAGGAAGTGAACGAGTGGTTGTCCTGTCCTGGAGGTGGTTGGCGGTGACATAGAATTCATCCCAAAGTTCGGGCGGGCAGCCAGCATATATACGCATGGTACGGGCCTTCGCCATGAGGGTGCGGTGCATGCGTTCGACGCGCCCAATATGGGCAGATGTATATGGCGCCGTAAAGTTCTGTTGCACTCCGCGGCTTCTAAGCCAAGCTTCCATCTTCTTGGATTTAAGTTCCCCATTATCGACTCGATACGTTCCGACAGTGAGGCCCGTTTCCCTCTCCCGTGCCAGTTCCCATGCCTGGAGTTCAGGAAATGCTTGGTCTTTGCTTTTGAGTGGTATGGACCATCCCTTGCTCGTGTAATCATCAAGTAAGTCCATCACGTATCGATTTCCATTGGCTGATGTTACAGAAATAGGCCCTATTAAGTCTACCCACACCTTCTCTAGCTTCCGCGTTGCCCTATGCCCTGGACCCTCCTCGCGTCTCTTCGGAACAGGGGTTTTTGTCTGTTTTCCGATAACGCATGAGTCACAGTCAGGTGGTGCAGTAGAGAAGGTGGCAGGCATACCCTCGATCAAACGGTTGCGCGCCATGTCCTTGATCATCTGATAATTCGCATGACCAAGGCGGCGGTGCCAGGTTTCGATGCCAGGGGAATTAGACGAGGCGGCGAGTGCATGTTCTGCGTGAGGCGAGTGAAGATCAAGGGTGTAAAGGCCTTTCAAGGGGGCAAGTGATCCACGTGCAATGACGGCTTTGGTGGATGAGTTGTCGATCCAGCAAGACTTTTCACTGAAGTGGACATGGCATGCGGAATCGCGGGTGAGGGAGCTGATGGAAATCAAGCGGACGGTGGAGTTGGGGACGAAGAGAACTCCGAGTAGAATTAGATACGCCCCCCGTGCGATGCGTAGTTTGATGTCGCCAATCCCTGTCGCCAAAATGGATGATCCCCCAACGCCTTTGATAGCCCGTGAGGAAATGGGACGAAGGGAAAGAAAATCAGATTGTTCCGGGGATACGTGAACGCTTGCCCCGGAATCTAGGAAGAATGGATGGGTGTCGAGGGAGATAACGGCAGTGCATCGTGTCTGATGAGGGGCAGCAATCATGGTGGGGGAGATTTCGACGTTACTGGTGTATTGCGACCAATCAATGCTGACCACAGGGTCATCAAAGCATGCGAGAAATCCCTCGTACTCGACGGTCTCGATTCCGGTCAAATGGACAGGTAAATCAAGGGAGGGTGAGTCAAAATCAATGGAGGCAAGGTTGGCGTGAACTGTGGAAGATGTCGCGGCAGTGGAATTAATCGCAGCGATGTTATCCGTGTCGACATGCGTAATAAACGCCTGTCCGTTCGAGTCTTTGAATGAAAGAGCCACTTTCGATTTACCATCCTTGGACCCCTCCCTAGGCCTCTCCTGCCGGTCCCTTGTAGCCTTCCTCTTGGCCGCCTGCGCTTCCTCAATCGACTTTCCAGCCATTCCTCCCCCTGCGCGAACACAGAAATCGGCAGTATGTCCGGGCCGCTTACAGTTGCTGCACTCGCAAGAACTCGAAGATCGTCCCCCCCCGTGCTTGTGGAGAGATTGAGCCGTGAGCGCAGTCGCGTCGGCGGTACCAGACCGCTGCTCGTCCCCAAGAAGGAGCTGGAGATCTTGTTCGAGGTACGTCATAATCTGCTCGGAGGTGAATGCCGATTCCTTTGTGGCAGCCTGCATATCGCGCTGGATCATGGCTCGCATGTGCTCGTGGCCGGCGCCTAGGACAATGAGGAGGGTGATATTGATAAAAGTCTCCTCCGTGATACCCCCCGGCATGCGAAAAGCACGACGGATATCCTCGCGGATTTTCCGGCAGTTCGTGAGTTGGTCTTTGTCGCGGGCGACGCGCTGGGCGAGAGCATTCTGGATTAAATTAACTTGCTTCACCGGCCCTTCGTTGAGATGATAAGTCTCAAGGGCCTTGTAGCATTCATAAGCGGACTCTATGTCGTCGAGTAGCTCGCTCTCGATAGTCGCGCAGTTGAGGTGGATGTAGGCACGCGCCATGGCGTCGTTAGTGTTCCAATTGTCATGTGCGACAGGATGAGTTGTGGCATCAGGGATGGGACGTGTGGTTCCAGTTTTGAGTTCTTTGATGTGACTGGCAAGCCCGCATATGGCAAGGTTGTCGCGTATCTTGGAGCTCCAGACCTTCCAGTTACCGACAGTTTTGTCAAGCGGATCACCGGAGAAATTGGTACTGATGCATGCCAAAGCAATGCGAGGGCGGACGGCGTCGGTGGGGTCGACAGTGGCGGGGGCTTCTCCAGTCATGGTGAGCGTTGGGGGTGAAGGATATGGGGAAAGAAAAAACGGTATGCGTGTCCTCGAAGGACAAAGGGGTTTTCGGGCGCGTGTTTATCAGGGCACGAGCTGATAAGATAAGATGAGATGGATCTATAAGGATCGAAGATTTCTACGCCACTCGAAAATTAGTGGCGGATAAGGCCCATAACCTGTAGAAATGCGATCCTAGATCACACAAGGTAAACTCAGTCACGACGATAATACTCGGACTATATTAGAAGACTGTACCTAGATCACACAAGGTACAGTTAGTTGATGTATATATGTAAGTAGGGTAGAAGTGGCTCACCTCAGTCACGACGATAATACTTGGACTGAGGTGCTAACTAGAATGTCCATGGTATATATATGTATATGAGACAAAGCCGGGTCATAGAACAAAGAATGGTAAAGGGGGGGTGGGGGAATAAAGGTGTGGCACAGCCACGACGCAATGACACGAAACGGTGCGATCTCAACACAGGCACTGGTTTATATGTTGTAATTTCGGAAATACTATGTTTTACCTTGCATAGGAAGGATGTACTTACATAATCAATATAAAGTGTTAATGAGATTAAAATTATGAATCTAACAGTACCACAATCATGTTTTTATGAGCAGTATTCATGGAGATATGAGCACTTCACCTTTTTTTATATTACAAAAAACAGGTAAAATATTCATTCCTCCATCAGTTCTGCTCGGATTCACATGAAACTGGTACCATTGGATGCAGAATTTTATATCCTTTAAAAGGACACTCAGATTTTATAATTACAGCACCATATAATATAATGCCACATTAAAAATATAGTATTTCACTGCGGAGGTCACTTTCCCACATGGCTTACGTAATGAAAATGGTACCCGTTGAATTCTCCTCGTTTTTACGAATCTAACGGTATATAATATGTTATGAAAAAAAAAGTTTGAAACTTTGACATCCATCCATTTTCCAAATCATGTGCCAGGCACAATGCCAAGCCTTTCTCTTTTTTTATATTTGGATTCTCCTCATTTTTCTGAATTTTCTGGTGTATCACACATGGTGGTAGGTTGCTTTATTACCACTCTAAGTAGTCTGTTTTTGTATTTGGCTAGTTTTCCCGCGGTCATGATGATAAATGAATCAATGAATCAATGAAAAATTTGACCAAGTCCTGGGTTGATAAAGAATGAGTCTTTGATAAATCAAAGGACTCATAAAAACAAAAGGCCAAAAAGTTGGATTGCAAGTTCATGAAAAGGTTGAATGCTTTAGACCAAGAGATGGTTTCTCCCAAAATGAATATACAATTCTACTGCAATAAGACGATCTTATGGTTGAAAACCTAGTTTAAATTCACTTTATCTTGGTCTTCTTTGATGCTGATTTACTTTAGGCTATGTAACTGGCCTCAAGATGGATGAATCTAACTTTCTCTGGTCTGAGTTTTTGAAGCAAGCAATTATATACACTATGAAAAAAAATGACTAGGAGTTGATCTGGCAATTGATCAATAAAAAAGTCTTACAAGTTGTGTTATGGACTGATGATAAGTTTTTTTTTGGTGTCTTTGAAGTTAAGTTATCAAAGATCAGAAGTACAGAAGCATCAGAATGACCAGGGGGCAAAACCACAAAGGCTACACAGAATATATATGCTCTTTCTTCATCTGTCAATAATAATATCAAAAAGATTAACAATTGCAAGTTGATCTATTTTGTTTTTGAGCTAGCTGTTGATGAAGAGAATGGTGCCCAGAAAATACTCAAGTTTGTATCAATTTGTAGCTGTTTTCTTTATAAATCACACACTGCTCCTTGGCTTCTTTTATGAATTTCATTTGTTTCTGCACTTTGGAAAAGAGTAATGAAAAAGGATCACAAGCTAAAGGATCAAGTAGGTACATGCAGGACTGGACCATTGATATGACATAAGACAGCAGCAAATAGAAAAGAATGATAATATATGGTATTAGTGTGTTGATGTTACTATGGACAAATATCCCACTGTTTATGATGCTAGCAATAAAATGATGCTAAAGATTATCTTGTGCTATTTTAAGAAAGACAATTGCCTCTTTCAATTTAAAAGGAAATCTAATCCTGTTTCTCATAGAGAACTAGGTTGTAACCATATGAAATCAGATGTTCCACCTTATGAAATTCCTGTTTGTAAACAAAAGTCTGTCATTTCCTCCTTTTGTTTCTACTAGAACAATGCAGTGCCACTAGTTGCAGGAAGCTCTCAAGTTGCCTCATATCCTTCTTCTTTTTTACTGCAGTACAAGCATATCAACTTCTATGCCAAACAACAACACCTGGCCAATATAGTGACTGGCTTTAGCCAGGAAGCTCATATATAAGCTGTGTCTTGTTACCCTATTGATATTTGTTCTTGTTTTTTGTTTTGACATATATTTGCTTTTTTAAGGTCTTTTCATTTATTTTCTTCTATTGCATAAATGTCCATAAATTCTTTAATATTTTTTATCTTATTTTTAATATGCTTCTATTTGTTCTGACATTTTAGCTTTTTTGGATTAACTTAGGTGATGCACAGGGCATCTAGCAATCGGTCAAGGCCTCAGCGCTTAAGATAGACTGAGTAAAATATATTTCACTATGACTGGTCTGCCCTCCGTGGCTTCCCTAAGTGTCTTATTTATCTCACTAATCTCAGATTGTGAGATTTCTCCCAAACACTTAAGAAGTCTGTGCCTCGGCCTCAGAGCCCTTGACCGCTCTTCCCTGCGCTCATCACTTAGTTTTCGCTTTTTGGTCGTCCACCCACCCTCTCCTAGCATGCGCCTATTGTCTAAAAAGGTTGTCACTGCTTTATGCTACATCAGCCGAGCACGTCCCACTCCCCTGATTGCCACTCCCTCACTTCCAGTGACTGCTGTCTCCGCTTCGCTCGGAACCAAGGCTAACCCGATTCTTATCGACGACGACAATGACGTGAACTAGAACCACCTGGTAAACTCTTTACAGGAACTTTCACTTGACATCAACCATCCGGAAATCATTGTCAATCACGCGAACAGATCCTTCCCACTGGCATTTACTGTCATTCCCATTACCGAGTTCACCTGTGATAACACGGCAAAAAACGCCCTCGTGTGCCTCAATAATCTACGCCATGTCACAAACCAACACGGATTCGACTTGAGGATAATCGAACAAGAGTGAATAAATGTGCACTGGTCTTTTTTCTACCTTTATTTCACTTGATCTTGGTCCGTTATCATCGGTGCCCATATTTAACCCTTATTGTTACTATGTGACCCGAAAAGCTGTACCTCTCGAATCACCAGATATAATCTTAATTTTTGGGCCCGGCCGCCCCAGCGCGTCTGGAACCCCTTTGCTGCTAAATCCTGCACTCTCCTAGTCCGCACCATCATTGGGATAAATAATATGTGGTTACAATAAATTTAGAAATTTCTTAAATTAAATCAATAGTATCTTATTTTAGATATTAATATTTTAAATTAGATCACAAATATATAAAATAACAATTGTCCTATTTTAATAATAAAAATAAGCTATTTATATAATTTAAAATTACATTTATAATATTTATATTTTTTATTAATAATACTACTGTTTATATTTATATTATTTTTTTTTGGAAATAATTTTCTAATATAAATAAGCTTTATAATAAAACTATAAAAAGTTAGTTAAAAGCAGATAAAAACTAAACACACATAGTTATAAAATAAAAATTGAAATATTGATTGATTAGAACTTGTTTACTATTTGATGTATATAGTATATTTTAAAATAAACATTTTTGTTTTCAAAAACTATTGACATTTGCTTTTATATGACAATTTAGGACATACCAATATGGTGTTTGTTCATTTATATAATTATTAAATACAAATATGTATATGTATATATGATTAAATAAGCTATTTTCTTTTTTGTTCTTTATATTCATAACATTGAATACATATTCTAGCATACAAGTATTAGACTACTATAGTAAATTTGATATATACTAAAATAAATTCTATATTTCAACTATTTTCTAGTATATATATATTTACTTATTTTATCTAGTTATTTTTTTATAATAATAGCAATTAGTAGTTTCCATGAATCATATTAGAATACAATTAAATTTGCCAAACAAAACTCATGAAATATTTATAACATTTTGTATTATAACATTTTTATAAACATTATATGTTGTTATTGTATCTGAAAATGTTTTGTCAGACATACTAGAAATACTTCCAGTGTCATACAGTGCCAAGGGTTTTGCTAAAAAGAAAGCTAATACTAGGCCTACTCTGCATACAATCAAGCTTACTAATAAGTACTTATCAACAGTACCATGACACACTTGAATATTCACTTTTCAGAATTTCCATGGCCATTTTTTTTGGCCTATTAATTCTCCTCTAGCCTTTGCAGATAGTTTGTTTTAGAAATTTTCATTATATATAAACTATTATTTAAAATAGTACAGAAATAATAGAGCTGTATGACTTCAAGCTTGCCTCTTACAACTTTGCCTCATACAATCCCTTTGAATGGTGGTAGAACTGATGTAATAATTTCCTATTTCCTATTATCCATTTATATATATATATATAATTTTTGATGTGTTATTGAGCTTGGATCAGAAATTGTCAAATTTAAGTTTTTGATTTGATATTTGTGCTTTTTTTAAATTTTTCATAATTTATGTCTACTCTGATACTCATTTATTCTGAATCATATGATTTATATTTTTTATTATTACTATATTCAATTTGTTTAATACTTGAATTATCACTATACTTACTTTCAAATTTTCCACTCCAACCTTTATCTTCTATTTATATTTCCAAAGTTATAAAAATATTTTAATTTGATATTTACCAAGCCAAATAAAAGATTTCTTAGTAATTGGTTATAAATAATGTTTTCTAATGATGACCTAGTGAAATATTTTCCAAGTTCTGGATAATATTTTCTACACTTGATAAAAAATGTTCACAGCTTTGTAAAATATTTTCCAAGTTCTAGATAATATTTTTTAAACTTGATAAAATATGTTCACAGCTTTGTAAAATATTTTCTAGGTCTTATATAATATTTTCTCAACTTGATAGAATATTCTTTTAGATTTTGTAAATATTTTCATAGCATGATGCAAGTTTTAGACATTATTTCCAAAGCTTGATCAAAATATTTTTATGTTAGATTTGTAATTTGGCATGTGACTCAGGACCATAGGAAAGTTGTGCAAAAAGTATATGGCCAAATAGCTCAGTTGGTTAAAGCATCTGGGATAAATCCAGAAGATTTTGGATTCAAACTCTAGTCTGGTCACTTTTACAAGTTTAATATTTCAGTTGCATTATAAATATTTGCATTTATTTTAAAAATATATTCAATGTCCCAATTATTTTGTAAATATTTATACTATTGACTTTAGTCAAAAATATTTCACAAGTGCTAAAAATATATATTGTTTAATCCTCTGTTCCTACTAGCTGCTGTGTAATTGAATCTCAAGTCTACACCAAAGTTGGACAAGAAATATGATGATATTAGACATAAAGTGATGATAAAAGAAATGAATTTATTAAAAAATAATAACATATCCCATATCTAGACCAATCACATATCAGGATATATTCTAGATTTACTAAAGCATAGTCTTTTTGGGCTATCAGTTTCTATTGCTCTTTTCATCTTTTATTCTCTAGCACTCACCAAAGGTATCTGCAGTATTTTTAAAAATGAATCTAAAACTAGTTTGCAGAGTTGTCTTTGGTATTGATAGCCAAAATTGAACAACTGTTTTATAATATTATTTATTTTATTATTAATTTATATTTGGCAAAAAAAAGTGACTGGTCAACATATTTGCCTAAAGTAAATTTCAACTTTTATGCAATTTTTTATGTTTAAAAAATTATTTTTGATTATAGGTTCAATATAAAATATTCTAGGATGTTATATAATATTAATAAGTTGTTTTAAAATATGTTCACAAAATCAAAAAAAAATTTAAATTGAATTTTGAAAAATGGAAAAATAGCTTGTTATAAGTTGTTATTGCATACAATAAAAACACATAGCCACTATCCAAAGTTCCAATGAGTCTGATCTTTGATTGAGCATGATAAAGTTTTTATATACATATTTTTTAATGTTTTTGCTGTATGCACATTTTTCATTAAACTAGGTTTAATATTTTATATCAAAATTTTTTTGTTTTCTGGACTTTTATTGACATTGACAACTAGTTTCAAAGCATAACAATTGGTCAATCAAGATTTTTCACTTTCTACCTTGTCCTTTGAATTTTGTGAGCTTATAAGCTCTTATATCAGGGTTCTAATTTAAATAAATTAGAACAAATAAAATATATTTAATTTCAATCAATTTGAATATTATGATATATGTGGTATATATTATACCATAAAATAAAATGTTTGAAATTTTAATATTTATTCTAATAAACTAAAGTAAATGTATATATTATAGAAAACTATGTATTTATCACTTGGAAAACATGGATTTGATCAATAGACTAAGCAAGTAATTGCTCAATACTTCTCAGCTATGAGACCCAGTCAAAATCCCATCTGATGGGATCGAGCGACATCTATTTGGGTTTATGTTTCTCGGCAAACACAATGATTGACTGCTATCAGGAAATTTAAACTAGCCCAGTCTAGCCACATCTTATAATTTCAGGTCGCTATTGCACACTATTGGGTTGTAACATTGCTTCACCAATCTACTTAAATCTATGCTCATCGAGAAATGTGGATATCCATCACGAAATTTTAATTCTGGTAATACTGGCATATGGAGCTTTGAAATCTAGGCTCATCGAGAAAAATAGATGTGGCCACAAATAACATAAATGTACTAAATCCCGCTTGGACCATATATCCCACCAAACCCATTGGATGAAGAGCAACGTGAAACTTTATGAAGGTTGAGACTACAGAGATAAATGTCATTAAACAACATAAAACATGAATATCATGAAAATCGGCTTGCCTTGAGACGACTTTGGAGGTCTTGGTACTTCTGATATCGGAAATAATTTAGTTATTTGACAATTCCAGGATGAACAGGACAAACCTTCTTTTTGTCAGCAGGCAATCTGCTCAGCTTTCCAATCGAACTCACAAAGGGCAAGTTCAGGAAAACGCCGGTGCATTTCATGTCGATAGTGGGTAGCAACATCTAGGAGCCTTACCAGAGCCTTCGAGCTGGTTCCAAATAGCTCGCGCAAATTTACGCATCTCACTAGCATGGAAGCCATCAACAACAACCCCATGTATATCCTCCACATAGCGTAATGTGATGTTAACGCCTGATGGTGCTCGACTCTTGCTAGCCTTGCTTTGTTCGGTCATAGTGAATGCATTTGACTGGTTAACTTTTGTGATGCCTGACGTTTCCTTCTTCTGGTTAATCCAGTTCTTCCTAAACCAAAAGCGCACATTTGGGTAGTCATTATGGTTTAGAGGTTGATCGCAGGCATTGGGGGTTGACATGGAGGGTAGTGCCAAATTTGCGGACATGGATTGAAAATTCACTGACTGCTTCTGGATTGCTGGTGAGAATGGCAAATTCTGTGTGAGAGTGTAGTAGAGGTTATGATTGTGAGATTAAAAAGTGCTTGTGAAGCTTGTTGAATGGCATACTTTATGGTGGATACTTCAGTCTGAAGCACGAGATTTTGTTGTCTGAGCCTCTGGTTTTCCTCTGCTAAGAGTTCAACTTGATTGTGATTATGGCACAGAGCATGACTTGAAGACTGGTAGAATTGTTTGGCATGGTGCTCGCCACCCTCACTGCTTGTTGTGGTCATGTCACCAGAGTTCTAGAACTGACTATGAGAGAGGTTACATGGGAACAGATACAAGGGAAACATATGCCAGAGAATTGGTAGTGGCTGGAAGAACCGAAGGCATGATCAGATAAAATGGACCTTGACCTGGGTTGTTGTTGGCGTCGCGTCCTCTGTGGGGAGGCTCCCATTGGTATGAAGGGCCTCAGGAGCTGTGAAGCACTGTCACTCCCACCATCGTAGTCGGATTTGCGAAGTGCATCATCTGAAAAATCGAACTCAAGTGAGCTCATCATGCTCAATGGTGCCAAGTTAGAGATACAAGTATGATGAGTACAACGTTTACACCAAAAGTGAAATCACATGATTGTTGTCACAGTTAGTCACACGTGAAATGACAACAAGAAAACAATTTTTTTGGTAGAAGTTCATACAACAATGGCTATCGAAAAGTACAAATCAAGATAACGAAGCTAGAGGCTATGCTGTCCAAGAAACGGACCCTGGGCCATACAATGAAAAGAGACAATGACGGATACATGACAACAAGGACAATGGAGAACGCATAGCGAGTAATCAGACAGCTAATATAAATCAGCGTTCAGCTCAGGATCATCCAATGTTTTGTAAGAACTTACTTGAAAGGCTTCGTTTAACGCCCCGTTTTGCGGTGTGCCCCTCAGGAAGATTTGCAAGTATGTTGTTGAAGATGTCAATCATCTGCTGGTGGTTGATTTGTGAGTTGGAGTAGTCTGTAGTCCCTGCTGGAAAGATGGCTTCCTTGAGTTGACAAATCCCTGGGAAGAGCGGGGAAAAGAAAGGGTCCATCTTCTGGATAACAGCTTCTTCGAAATACAGCATGTAACTGGCTTTTGAATGGCCCATTCTTCTATATGAATGTTTGAGACTGCACAAGTCAAACCACTCTCACAGAGAAACACTCTGGTAGCCTTTGAAATCGGCCTCACTTCTCCAAGTGCCATTTGGCCCTTTGAGCATGGTAGCACAGAACAGCATAACATACATCAACGACTCAAGGTCGTACTTCACATGGTGGTCACCGCTATTATCGATATCTAATAAAAGGGCAATCGCCATGAATGGCGGTGTACCCTGGGATATAACTCTGGTTATTAATGCGTATATCTGTGCACCAGAAGATCTTACCATGCGCTGGCTTATCTTTGGCCTCTAGTTCATCGAGGCAGCATAGTCAAAATCAATGAGCATACCCCGACGTTCTCTAGTGTCTTTTCCGTCATCGATAGTATTAGGAATAAGGAGGGTGTTGTTGAAACTGATATCACAGTGAATGATCCCTCGCTGACAACATATCTGATGTGCTATTGTGGAATACTATAAGCATATCACGAATAAAGACAAGACATAGACCTACTGACAACAACATCTCGAAGGGCTGCTACAAGCTCCCCCAATGACGCGAATGATGATAAATCTTGGCCAACGGGGGTTAAAACCAAACGGTGGTGGAGACAAAGTTTAGTCTCATTGGAGAACCCACGGCGAATCCACGCAGTGCTGTCAGGGCAAAAGCCTTGCCTCGATGAATCTTCAGGGTTATGGATCTGCACGGTTTCACCCCAGACGAGTTTTGGAACACCTATAACACCGTCCAGTGCCCTCAGATGCTCCTCCTCGGCCATGGCACGACCCTTATGAATCCATCCATCTTTGATGATACACAACTCTTTATTCGCGTTCAATGCTGACCAAACTTGCATGGATCTCCCAACAATTCCCCGAACAGCGGCAATGGTGGATTTGACTTTGTATTCCTGACCATTACTGGAAATCGTGCTGATGTCGCCTTCTGGAGTGGTGGTCATGGTTGGGTCAAAACCGGTAGTTTCAGGTCCTCCAAACATGAGGGCAACAATGATGCATATGAGATTGAGAGCATAGTATGATCCATAATGAAGATGACAGATGTCTGCAATGGTTTGCCCCTCCCGGTCGGTGACAAAGAAGTAAATCTTGCGGGAGCAAATCGCCAGGAAAGGGACGAAGTGGCAGTTAAGTTGAGTGGAAAACATCAAATAGGTCTTGTTGTTGATTGTCCTCATCATATCAGAGTGTAGCGTCTCACGCGAAGTAACCTCAACCACTGCATGTACGCTCCTCCAATCAATAGCAGTGAGAGTTTTATCGACAAGAATGATGTCGGGCTTGCGTTCAAGTTTATTATCAGGAAGAACAGTGTTGCAGTATTGCGCGGACCAGGTCAGGCTTGAAGGGGGGCACTTGACAGCAGAGACGATATCTGCTGCAATTTTATTGAACCAGGCTTGAATACCATCTTCTGTATAGGTGGTAGGCTGAATTAGTGTCTTGTTTTCTCCATCCCAGACGTTTGTAAGTTTCTCTAGAAGGTCCTCGTCCACAGGGAAAGGAAGAGAGGAATCAGGAAAAACAATCTGGGGAAGGGTGATAATTTTGGTCGGCTTGACCTTGTTGAGTTCAATTGCAAGATAAGCACCTATCTCTTGAGCAGTCACATTCCCCCGCTTTGGAGCCCCTTTATAAGATGCTGTATATGCCCAAGAAAAGCATACGGCCAAGGAAGTGCATGGCCAGATCTAAAACAAAAAACAAAGACATTCATGATCATAGAACACCGTCAAGTCACAGATTTCAAATGGGGATGCTGGAAATTAAATTTGAATTAGACGGGATCCTCTAGTTAAAAAAAATGAGGCCCACATGAGGCAGGCCATGGCCACTGCCACCAAAGTATGGCAAAGAACACGCTACCTCTATAGAGTCTCGAACAATTTGTTAGAATTCAATTTCTATATGCGATGACTCGGAGATCATGGAGACTAGAGAGAAAAACGCTTCCAGAGACCTTGAAATAGCAGTAATTATAAGTGAAGACTAAGTCCCAGCCAAATACTAGTCCACCTGATAATGGGGATTATTTATTATGTATGTGGGGTTTAGATCTAGAAATGATATCTAGATCTCGGTGATGTAAGACGGCGCAAATACAAGCAAATGGACTGGCACAGCTGCGCCTGTTTTTGTGCCCAAAATTTAAATTTTCTAATGTGTATGTGCATCTAGATCTGCCAAACTCTGTTCAAAACTGTGCCCCTAATTAGACCCGCTAGTGGGGAAAGTAGTCGGAAAATGAGGCCCACATGAGGCAGACCATGGCCACCGCCACTAAAGTAGATATAACAATATAGAACATTCATTTTGCTGGCTACTATCTGATTTCAACTCATGATCAGCGTTTACTATTGTAGTCCGAAATTGATATGATCCCGGTAGACATTTCATCAATTCGTCAATAACATGTACACGTGTACATGTCCCTTGATGGCTTATCTAGATCTGGGAGGTATCTCCTAACGTTATTTACCCTACAAAAGTGCCAGCACTTGCCATATATAACGCAGAATATACCATACAAAGAAAGGGAGGCGCTTAACCTTCTGGAGCGCTTAATCTTCTATAAATACTTGTGGTAGTGGGCCATTGCATACGCATGGCAGTTACGAGTCTAATTCTTGTTATTCATATTTTCATCAAGATGAGATTTATAAATACAGTTTTTAATAAAGTAATAAATAATTATTTGATACATAGTGGTGGATTATTTATTTATAGTGCATATATCACTCCTACACATGTTTTAACACCTTGGTGCCTTAAACTATTTTCAGTATAATCAACCAAATAACCTTCATGTACACATTGCCTTTTTGTTTCAATC
>Ga0307513_10003810_pt1 | contig 20330 bp, 19 predicted proteins | sample 15_EM_MG_FD_202174 | JGI IMG/M metagenome (GOLD analysis project Ga0307513, IMG submission 202174) | Populus trichocarpa ectomycorrhiza microbial communities from riparian zone in the Pacific Northwest, United States - 15_EM | ecosystem: Host-associated > Plants > Roots > Unclassified | place...
CCGCCAGCTCGGCGAGCTGCGCGAACACCGGATCGTCGGGAGTGAGCGCCGGCGGGAGCTCGCTCACGGGCTCCCAGCTGGGCAGGTAGCCGCCGAGCGCCGCGTCGGGCAGCACCAGCAGCTCGACGCGGTCGCGATGGGCGTGCCCGATGAGGGTGGCGATCCGCTGGAGATCGAACTCGAGGTCCCGGCCGAACGCGGCGGCCGCCGCGGCCAGGCGGGGCATCAGGTGAGCGCCGGCTCGGGGGTGGGTCCGTAGGTGGCCGGGCGGCGGTCGCGCAGGTGGCCCATGTAGCGGCGGGCCGCGGTGAGGCTGGCGGTGACGTCCAGCTCGGCGACGGCCATGCCCGCGCCGACGCCGGTGGTGGCGAGCACCTCGCCGCCGGGATCGACGATCTTGGCGCTGCCGACGAAGTTCAACGAGCCGAACGTGCCGGTCTGGTTGGCCGACACCACGACCACCTGGTTCTCCAGCGCGCGGGCGCGGTCGAAGAGATCGAACCGACGGGTCCAGCGGTCGTCGGCGATGTCGGGCGCAGGATCGGTCGACGCCGCAGGCCAGGCCGAGATGAACACCAGCACCTCCGCACCGTCGAGGGCGAGCGCCCGGCTCGCCTCGGGAAACGCCTTGTCGTAGCAGATCAGCATGCCCAGCCGCCCCACCGGGGAGTCGAAGGCAGCGAATCCGGCGCCCGCAGCGTACGTCTCGCCCTCGGCGAGCGGTTGGTGCACCTTGCGATGCACCGCGAGCACCTCACCGCCGCCCACGGCGACCGCCGCGTTGTAGCGGTCCGGGCCGGCGTCCTCGCAGAACCCGGCCACCACCACCATGTCCGGCCCGGCCAGGTCCACGAGCCGGCGGATCTCCGGCCCGGTCACGCGCAGGGCGGGTGGCGGCGGGGCGCTCCCGCGCAGGTCCGACACGTATCCGCCGAGAGCGGCCTCCGGCAGCGCCAGCAGCTCCACTCCCTGGTCGCGGGCGTCGGCGATCAGCGCGGCGATCCGTTCCAGATCGGTGCCGAGATCCCGGTCGAACGGGGCGGCGACCGCCCCCATCCTCAGCAGACCCATGCCACTCCTCTCATGCGGCACCGAGGCCCGTCACCGGACCGTCGATCGCCTCCGTCGTCTCGCCGTCCGGCCAGCGCAGGGTGACCCCGGCGCCCGCCACCAGCTCGCCGCACTCCGCGCCCGTCGCCGGGCCGGCCGGGAGCGGTGGGCCGCCCGTGGTGAGCATCGCGAAGCCGGGGAAGCAGGTCAGCCAGTCGCCGACGGTCGCGCCCGCCGGTCGCGGCACCGCGGCCACGTCCAGCACCGCGCCGCAGCCGCTGGCCTCCGCGAGCATCCCCAGCGTGCCGACCACGCCGGCCATCGACACGTCCTTCGCCGCCGCCGGCCGGGCCGCCGCGACCGCCCCGAGCATCTCCTGCAGCTCCGGAGTGCGCCGGGACGTGGTCGAGTCCCACTGCCGGCCGGTGTACCCGGGCCGCCACTGCCCGCCGAGGTCGGCGGTGAGCCGCACGCGCTGGCCCGGCCGTCCACCTCCGCCGCGGACGGGCTCGGCGGCGCGACCCAGCGCGGTGACCGACAGCGCCGCCGGCACCCCGAACTGGGTGTGGCCGCCCAGCACGGGCACCCCGTAGGCCGTCGCGGCCTGGCGCAGCCCGGACAGCACCGCCTCGACGGCCGCCACGTCGCGTCCCGCCACGGCGTCCAGCAGGCCGACCGGGACGGCACCCATCGCGGCCAGGTCGTTGACGTTCACCAGCACCCCGCACCAGCCCGCCCACTGCGGGTCGCGCTCCACCAGCGCAGGGATGATCGCGTCGCAGGCCGCGATCAGATCGCTGCCCGGGACGGGCGCCCCGTCGTCGCCGACGAACCCGGCGCCACCGGGCGACAGCCCGGCCAGCAAGGGACCCAGCGGGAGCTTGGTGGCCGCGGCAAGGCCCGCAAGCCGCCCGATCGGCCAGCGCATCAGCACGTGCGGACGTCCGGCCACCGTGGTCGCGCGGATCCGCTGCCATCCCAAACGGGCGAAGAACCGCTCGTTGGCGGCCTGCACCTCGGCGTCGAACCGAAGCGCACCGGCGGCCTCGGCGTGCGCGCACGCCGCCCGCACGAGCGCCGCACCGACGCCACCCGCCCGCCGTCCGGTGGGGGAGACCGCGAGCCGGCCGCCGAACCACCAGCCCACGTCCGGATCGGTCATCGGGCCCAGCCGCACCCCGCCCAGCACCGTGCCGGCGCGGTCGCGGGCCACGAGCGCGACGCCGCGCGGATCCACGTCGCGATCGTCGCGGTCGTCCCGGTCGAACAGGCCCTGCTCGGCGACGAACACCTCGCGGCGCAACGCCAGATAGTCGGCCCGGCCCGCGGCGTCGGCCACCTCGATGGTGAACGCCGGCCGGATCGGGGTCGGACCGGTCAGCACCTCACCGATCACACCGTCCGACCGCTGCCGCAACCACGAGTCCGGCAGCGCGGTCATCCGCCGGCCGCCGACAACGCGCTGCACGCCCCGCAGGCCGCACATCCCGCGCCCTGGTCCTCCCCGCGCATGCCGGCCAGGCGCAGCAGCGCCGCGACCCGCCCCGTCACGTCCGCGACGACGGACGGATCAGGCCCGACCGACCCGTCGGCCGCAGCGAGGGTGCCGGGCATGACCCGCAACGGCACGACGAACGGATAGACCCCACGGTCGATCAGCCGGGCCGCGCCCGCGACCAGCTCGTCGGGGTCCTCGCCGAGCCCGACCAGCAGGTACGTCGAGACCCGGTTGCGGCCGAAGACGGCCACGGCGTGGTCCCACGCCGCCTCGTACTCGGCCATCGGCACGCTGCCCTTGCCGGGCATCCAGCGCCGCCGCGCCACCTCGTCGAGCGATTCGACGTGGATGCCGACCGCGGTGGCGCCCGCGGCCTTCAGCTCGTCGATCGCGGAGAGGTCGCGGGGCGGCTCGATCTGCACCTGCACCGGGATCCCCGGGACGGCCGCGGTGATCGCCGCGACGCACCTCGCGAGGTGGCGGGCGCCCCGGTCGGGACCGGTGGTGGTGCCAGTGGTGAGCGTGACCTGGCGGATCCCGTCGAGCGCGACGGCAGCGGCCGCCACCTCGGCGAGCTGCGCCGGGGTCTTCGCCGCCACCGTGCGTCCGCTGCGCAGCGACTCCTCGATGGCGCAGAACCGGCAGCGTTCGCTCTCGCCGTAGCGGATGCAGGTCTGCACCACCGTGCTGGCGAGCACGTCGCGGCCGTGCAGCAGCGCGATCTGCTCGTACGGGATGCCGTCGGCGGTGCGCAGGTCGTAGAACCGCGGCCTGCGCACGGGCGTGACGACCATGCCCGTGTCGGTCTCGTGCTCGTAGATCCGCCCGTCCCGGACGGAGAAGGGACTGTCGGGATTGGTGGGCAGCGCGGCGTTGCGACCGTCGACCACCAGGTGTCCGTCGTTGCTCGGACCGGCGCCCGTGCCGCGCGCGACGTCCGCATGGGAGCGGACGCCGTGCACGGCCAGAGCGGAGCGGATACCGAGCGGCATGCCCAGGTCCACCGCGCTGCTCATCGGAAGACCCTCAGAACATGTAGGTCGAGTTGATGATCGCGCCCTTGCGTGCGTAGTGGATGAGCGCGTCCTGGACGTCGAGCGGGTGCGTCGGGATGACGCCCTCGATGAGGTCCTCCTCGCGCGCACCGTGCAGCGAGAGCCCGAAGCGGCAGCAGAACACCTTGCCGCCCTCCTCGATGAACGTCTTCAGCGAGTTGTTGATGTTGTGCTCGCCGGGGAAGGCCGAGTTGCCGGTGGTCGGGAACCCGCGGGTGGCCAGACAGTTCAGCGAGCCGGGGCCGTAGAAGTAGATGGCCGACTCGAAGCCCTTCCGCTGAGCGCGGGTGGCCTGCAGGATCGCGACGAAGCTGACCGACGACTCGTGCGCGATGCCGTGCACGAGCGTGAAGTAGGTCTCCCCGCTCTCGGCCTGGTAGTCGGGGAAGACCTTGGTGCCGCCGTAGATCGTCGAGCCTTCGGGCAGCGAGGGGTGCGGGATCTCCTCGATGCTCGCCTGCTCGGTCTCGGTGAGCCCGGTCGTGACGGTCATTTCTCCTCCTGGTGGGGGTCGGAACTCATCCGTAGAGCACGTCGAACGTGTCTCGGAAGATCAGGTGGGCGAGCTCGCGGGCCCGCGATGGGTCATGCCACGGTTCGTGGCGCGAACAGCTCATCGGCCGGGCGCACGCGGTGCACCGGGCGGCGCGGTCCGGCGAGCCAGCGCCCGTCGGCCGCGGCCTGCTCCATGTCGGCGCCGTCGCGGTGGCGCACGATGTGGGCCGCGACGTGCTCGGCGTCGTCCCCGACTCCGCAGAACCGGCCCGAACCCCACGTCCACAGCCACGGAAGGCCGATCATGTAGACGCCGGGGACCTCGGTGACGCCCCGGGTGTGCACGGGCAAGCCGCGCCCGTCGAAGACCGGGAGCCGGATCCAGGAATCGTCGCGATGGAAGCCGGTGCTCCAGATGACGGTGGTGATCCCGGCCGCGACCAGGTCGAGGCTCGGCTCGTACGGGCCGGGCGTCCAGACCGGGGTGTAGCGCTCCTCGGTGGGGGCGTCGGACCCGATCTCGACGATGAACGCGTCGATCGCGTCCTTGATCGACTCGCTGGTGCGGTCGGCGCCGTCGAGGTTGGCGGCCAGATCGTCGGCGAACTCGACGCTGCTCCCGGTGATCGCGGCGAGGCGCCCGTGCAGGCGCATCCCGTCGCGGGCGAACGCGCGCAGGTCGATGTCGTGGCCGCCGTCGCGACCGGTGACGTAGTGGTTGGCCCGGAACCGGACGGCGTCGGCGTCGGGGAAGGTGTCGATGCCGCGCTGGTAGTAGCCCATGAGGTCGAGCCAGGCGACGACGTCGCGGCCGCGGTAGCGGCGCGCCACGCGAGGCGCGGTGCCGGTGGCGAGGTGCACCTGACGACCGGCGAGGTGCAGGTCCTCGGCGATCTGGCACCCGGACTGCCCGGTGCCCACCACGAGCACGGCGCCGGGCGGTGGCTGCTCGGGGCCGCGGTACTGGGAGGAGTGCAGCTGGGTGATGCCGGCGGGTAGCCGCTCGGCGGTGCTGGGGATCTTCGGCAGCTGGTACGGGCCGGTCGCGACGACGACCTGCTCGGCGGTCACCGTGCCGCGCTCGGTGCCCACGGCGAAGCCGACGCGGTCGCGGCGCAGGCTCGTGACCGCGGTGTGCTCGACGAGCGGCGGAGCGAACGACTCCACGTACTTGCGCAGATAGTCCACGATCTCGTCGCGCACCATGAATCCGTCGGGATCGGTGCCGCCGTGGTCGGTTGCGTAGTCGTATCCGGGAAGCGCGCATTGCCAGTTCGGCGTGACCAGGCAAAATGATTCCCAGCGCCGGTCGCGCCATTCGTGGCCGGCCTCGTCGCGCTCGACCACCAGGTGGTCGACGCCGCGCCGTGTGAGACAGCTACTGATGGAAAGGCCGGCCTGACCTGCACCGATCACCACGACTTCGCGATGCAGCCCGTCGAGCGTCATGCCGTTGATGTCCTTCCGCCGCGTCCTGCGACAAGCACACCGTCGGCGGATTACTCATGCGTTTCGTCCGGAACAGCAAGGCGTTACCGAATGCGCCTCATGTGGCGGAAATGTTTCGATCACGGGCGAGCATCACGAACAGGGCCACGTCGTGGTATTCGCCGTCCTCGCGGAACCGTTCGTGGAACGTGCCTTCGCGCCAGAAGCCGAGCCGGCGCAGCAACCGGATGGACGGGGTGTTGACGTCGTTCGTGTGCGCCTCCACGCGGTTGAGCCGGAGGTCGCCGAAGCCGTGGTCGAGCACGGCGCGCAAAGCCTCCGCCATCAGCCCGCGGCCCCACAGCGGCCGGGCCAGGTCGTAGCCGAGCGCGGCGCGGGAGTCGGAGGCGACGATCTCGTTGTAGCCGAGCAGGCCGCGCACGGTGTCGTCGCCGCGCAGGGTGAGCCCCCAGTGCTGGGCGCCGACGGTGTGGTGCTCGGCGGCCAGGCGGTCGATCAGCTCACCGGCCTGCGTCTGCTCGGTGAGCGGTGCGTCGTTCCAGCGCTGCTCGATCGGGTCGCTGCGGAAGGTGAACAGCGCGGCCGCGTCGGACGCCACCAGCGGGCGCAGCACCAGCCGCTCGGTCTCCAGGACGGGGATCACGGCGGGGATCCTCCACCGCCGCCCCACCCCCGCGCACGTCCTGTGGCGGGGGCGGGGGCACCGGGCGATCTCCTACCAGACCTGACCGGACGGCTGCCGGGTCGCGCAGTTGAGCCGGTTCCACACGTTGATCCCGGCGATCGACAGGAGCAGGGCGGAGAGCTCCTTCTCGTCGAAGACGTCCGCGGCGGCGTCCCACACCGCGTCCGGGACGGGATCGGGGTTGTCGGCGATCCGGGTCACGCACTCGGCGAGCGCGAGCGCGGCGCGCTCGGCGTCGTCGAAGCGCGGGGACTCCCGCCACGCGCCGACGGCCCAGATCTTCTCGTCCGGCTCGCCGGCCTCCTTCATTTCCTTGGCGTGCATCTCCACACAGACGCTGCAGCCGTTGATCTGGCTGGCCCGCAGGTGGATGAGGTGGTGCGTGGTCGCCGGCACGGTGGTGACGGCGTTCACCGCCTTGCCGAGGTTCTGCAGCGCCTTCATCGCGTCCGGCAGCACGAAGACGGGGTTGTTCATTCGGGCCTGCATCACGGTCTCCCTGTCTGTCACACCCGGCTGTTCCGGGCGGTCATGAAGGTGACCCGGCGGAACGGAAGGATGTGACAGGTGCAGGACGAAGAATTCTGGCTGGAGCGCTTCGAGGAGCATCGGCCCAGGTTGCGGGCCGTCGCCTACCGCATGCTCGGCTCGCAGGCGGAGGCCGACGACGCGCTGCAGGAGACCTGGCTGCGGATCTCGCGGGCGTCCGGCCGGGAGGTCGAGAACGTCGGTGGCTGGCTGACGACGATCCTGTCGCGGCAGTGCCTCAACATGCTGCGCGCGCGGAGCACCCGGCGCGAGGAGCCGCTCGAGGTGCACGTGCCCGATCCTGTCGTCGAGGACGGGCCGGACGGTGACCCGGCCGAGCAGAACGTCCTCGCCGACACCGTCGGCATCGCGCTGCTGGTCGTGCTCGACTCGCTGGAGCCCGCCGAGCGACTGGCGTTCGTGCTGCACGACATGTTCGGGCTGCCGTTCGACGACATCGCGCCGCTCGTGGAGCGCACCCCGGCCGCGGCGCGGCAGCTCGCCAGCCGAGCCCGGCGGCGGGTGCAGGGCCGGTCGCTGGACGGGCGGCCGGATCCTGCCCGGCAGCGGGCGGTCGTCGACGCGTGGGCGGCCGCGTCGCGCGTGGGCGACTTCGAGGGACTGGTGGCCCTGCTGCACCCGGACGCGGTCCTGCGCGTCGACGCCGGTGCCGGCTCGTCGCTCACCAAGATCGTCCGGGGTGCGGCGGAGATCGCCGCCTCGGCGGCCGCGTTCCGCTACGCCACTGCCGTCGAAGCACGGATCGCGCTGGTCAACGGTGCTTCCGGCATCGTCGCCTCGGTGGGTGGGCAGGCCGTCTCGGTGCTCGCCTTCACCGTTGTGGACGGGCTGGTCACCGAGATCGACATCCTGTCCGACCGCTCGCGGCTGGAGGCGCTCGCGATCAGCTGAGCATGCCGTCGAGGAACTCACCGTAGGCGGCGGTGAGTTCCTCGATGCTCATCAGCGGCTGATCGTCGACGCTGGTGTGGAAGACCAGGCCCTCGATCAGGGCGTTCATCTGCCGGCTGTGCCGCTCGGGCGCGGTCGACCCCGCCGCGACCAGCACGTCGCGCGCCGAGCGCCGCAGGCTGTCGGCGGCCCGGTTCAGCTCGACCCGCAGCTCGGGGCGGCGAACGGCCTCCATCGCCAGCTCGTAGCGGGCGATCATGCGGGTCCGGTCGCTGATGACCAGGACGTGGGTCGCCTCCGCGAGCAGCCGGGCGAGCTCGGCGGGTCCGGTGGGGGCGTGGTCGGCGATGGCGCCGAAGGCCTCCGCGTTGAGATCGATGAATCGCTCGATCGTCAGCGTCAGCAGGGCCGCGCGGGTGCGGGCGACGTTGGACGTCGAGCCCGTCGGGAGCCCGGCGCGGCGGTCGACAGCGCGATGGGTCAGCGCGCGGCTGCCTTCCTCGCCGAGCACGGCGATGGCCGCGTCTGCCACGACGCGGGCACGCTCGGTCAGCACCGGGGAACCATACCGGCTTGCTCGATGCAAACTACACCTGTAGTTTGCTGGTCATGGGGGTAGTCGACGAGCTGGACCAGCGGTTCCATCCGGCCGCGGGGATGCGCAAGCAGTTCAACAAGGTCTTCCCCACGCACTGGTCGTTCATGCTGGGCGAGGTCGCGCTGTACAGCTTCATCGTGCTGTTGCTCACCGGGGTGTTCCTCGGGCTGTTCTTCGACCCGTCGATGGCCGAGGTGCGCTACGACGGCTCCTTCGACAACCTGCGTGACGTCTGGATGAGCCGGGCCTACGAGTCCACCCTGGAGATCTCGTTCGACGTGCGCAGTGGCCTGTTCATCCGGCAGGTGCACCACTGGGCAGCCCTGCTGTTCATGGGCGCGATGGTCGCCCACATGCTGCGCACCTTCTTCACCGGCGCGTTCCGAAAGCCCCGCGAGACCAACTGGGTCATCGGCATCCTGCTGCTGTTCATCGGGTTCTTCGCAGGCTTCACCGGCTACTCGCTACCCGACGACCTGCTGTCCGGCACCGGCCTGCGCATCGCGTCCGGGTTCACCCTCTCGGTACCCGTCGTCGGCACCTGGGCGCACCACATGCTGTTCGGCGGCGAGTTCCCGGGCACCGAGATCATCCCGCGGCTCTACATCATCCACGTCCTGCTCATCCCGGGGATCCTGCTGGCGCTCATCGCCGTCCACGTCGGGCTCGTCTGGTATCAGAAGCACGCCCAGTTCCCGGGGCCCGGCCGCACCGAGAACAACGTCGTCGGCGTGCGGATCCTGCCGGTGTTCGCGGCCAAGGGGGGCGCGTTCTTCGCCATCACGGTCGGGGTCATCGCGCTGATGGCCGGGCTGCTGCAGATCAACTCGATCTGGAACTTCGGGCCCTACGCGCCCGGCAACATCTCCGCCGGCACCCAGCCGGACTGGTACGTGCTCTTCAGCGACGGGATGCTGCGGATCTTCCCGGCCTGGGACATCACGATCGGCGACTACTCCATCCCGTCGGCCTTCTGGGCGAGTCCGGTGTTCCTCCCTGCGGTGTATGTGCTGGCCGGGGCCTACCCGTGGATCGAACGGCGGCTCACCGGGGATCGGGCCGCGCACAACCTGCTGCAGCGGCCTCGGGATGCGCCTGTCCGTACCTCGCTCGGGGTGATGGCGGTGGCGTTCTACGTCGTGTTGGCTCTGTCGGCCACCAATGACTGGATCGCGTACTTCTTCTCCGTCTCGCTCAACGCGACTACGTGGGCGGGGCGGATCGGGGTTCTTGTTCTGCCGCCGTTGGCGTACTGGGTCAGCTATCGCGTGTGTCTGGGATTGCAGCGGGGGGATCGCTCGGTCCTCGAACATGGCATCGAGACCGGGGTGATCAAGCGGTTGCCGCATGGGGAGTTCATCGAGGTGCATCAGCCTCTTGGGGAGTCTTTGAGCTACGCCGGTGCTCCTGTGCCCAAGCGGATGAATCAGCTCGGGGCTGGAGGGCGTGCCGTCCCTGGGTCTCTGCTCACGCCGGACCCTCTCGTAACAGCTGGGGCTCCGCCCCATACCCCGGCGCCTCCCTCTGGTGGAGCCTCTGGTGGGAGCCACTGAGGCCCCTCGAATGCCCTCTGAGCTGCAACAATCCACTCGACTTCGAACACATGTTCGAGTAAATATCAAGGTATGACGGACAACCCGCTCGCCCAGGCTGCGCGCCTGATCGAGCAGGCTGCCGCGCTCATCAACGCCAGCACTGATCCCCTCGCCGCACTCCTTGTTGCCGAGGGTGGATCGCGGCTGATGGACCGGACCAAGATCTCCCAGATCGCCGCCATCGGCCGCGAGGGCTCGCTGGCCGAAAAGGGCTACAAGACCACCACCGGCGGGTTGAGAGACCTGCTCGGCTGGGACCACGACATCGCCCGCCAGCACGTGCGGGTCGCCCAGCATGTCGGGCCGCGGACCGCGCTCGACGGTGCCCTGTTGGAGCCGCTATTGCCCTCGACTGCGGCGGCGTTCGCCGCCGGCGTGACCACGCTGCGGCACGTCGGGGTCATCGCGGCGCTGATGACCTCCCAGCAGGCGTCGCGGATCAGTCTTGATGATCGGGTGTCCATCGAGGCCAGCCTCGGTGAAGCAGCCCGCACGTTCTCCCCGCGCGATGTGCGGATCATGGGCGAGCAGCTGTTGGCCGCCGCTGATCAGGACGGCCCGGAGCCTGACGATGATCGGCCGGGTCGTAACGAGGTGCACTTCGGTACCCGCGCTGATGGCAGCGGTTGGATCCGATCGGCGGTGGAGCCGCCCGCAGTTCACAGCTCCACCAGAGGGAGTGGCCGGGGTTCGGGGCGGAGCCCCGAGACACACCATCTACAGGTGCGCGGCGAGCTGTTCCAGGGTCTCGGAGCAGCCTGCGTCCACACGGAGGGTGGCCTGCGGGTCGCCGCGGGTCTCGCCACGGTTGACGATCACCACGGGGGTGCCCGCCTTCGCGGCGTGCCGGACGAACCGCAGGCCCGACATGACCGTCAACGACGAGCCCGCCACCAGCAGGGCGCCGCCCGCGGCGCCGATCTCGTCCACCAGTGCGTAGGAGCGGGTCACCCGCTCCTTGGGCACGTTCTCGCCGAAGAACACGACGTCGGGTTTGAGCACGCCGCCGCAGTCGAGGCAGGGCGCGGTGTGGAAGTTGTCGGTGGCCTCCAGCACGGCGTCGCCGTCGGGGGCGGCCTCGATCGCCTCCCCGGCCGATTCGACGAACCCGGGGTTCAGGGCCGTCAGGCGCTCCTGCAGCCGTGCGCGGGAGCCGGTGCGGCGGCAGCCGAGGCAGATCACCACGTCGATGCGGCCGTGCAGGTCGACGACCGTGCGCTGGCCCGCGGCACCGTGCAGCCCATCGACGTTCTGGGTGATCACTCCGCGCAGCCGGCCGGTGCGCTCCAGCTCGACCAGCGCGCGGTGGCCGGCGTTCGGCTCGGCATGTGCCATCCGCGCCCACCCGACGTGGCTGCGGGCCCAGTAGCGGCGCTGCGGCACCGGCCCCGACACGAACTCCTGGTACGTCATCGGCGTGCGTCGCGGGGAGTCTGGGCCGCGGTAGTCGGGGATGCCGGAGTCGGTGGAGAGCCCGGCCCCGGTCAGCGCCACCAATGGGCGGCCGGCCAGCAACCCGAGCGCTGCGTCGACCGTCTCATGGAGCACCTGCACGAAGCCAGGCTAACCGCGCGTTGCCGGGCTAGTGGATACGTGAACCCAGTTCGACGAAGAAATCGGCGTTGGCCTTGGCGTAGTCCTTCCACTGGTCCGGGATGTCGTCCTCGTAGTAGATGGCCTCCACCGGGCAGGCCGGTTCGCAGGCGCCGCAGTCGACGCACTCGTCGGGATGGATGTGGAGCATCCGGTCGCCCTCGTAGATGCAGTCGACGGGGCACTCCTCGATGCACGACTTGTCGAGCACGTCCACGCAGGGCTCGGCAATCACGTACGTCACTGTGTGGCCATCGATCGCGCGGCCACGACGAAGAATCCTGGGAAGTAGCGACCCTCGGCGAGGGCCGTCCCGGCAAGGGCGGTGAATTCGCGATCCGCATCCGCGGCGGATCGTGCGAGGCGGGGAGCCGGTCCGAATCGGTTCATCGACGTCGACTCGACGGCGAAGTTCGCCTCGCTCAACGTCTCGTAGACCTCGGCCAAGGTATGTGCGGATTCATGTGGGTGGAACAGTTGATCGCGGAACCAGGAGCGTTCGAACGTTCGATCCGTGGGACCGCCGGCGCCTCCGCGGCGCCGCATCGCCGCGAACTCCTCGAAGAGTGCGTCCTCGGTGTAGCCACGGTCCTCGGCGAGGTGTCGAAAGTGATCGAAGAACTTGGTGCGGGCGCCGGAATGGTAGAGGCCGAGGAGGAAGAGGCCGCCCGGCCGGACCAGCTCCATAGCAATCTTGCGGACCCCGCCCATGCAGTCGATGGTGTGGTGCAGAACGCCCGTCGACGTCACGATGTCGTACTGCCGGTCGCTGTGGAACTGGAAGAGATCGGCTACGGCAAAGGTCGCCGAGTTGCCCAGGATCTCGGCTACCCGGCGAGCTCGGGTGACAGCCGTCTCGCTCAGATCGATGCCGAATGCCGGCTGCTGATGGTGGAAGGCGATGCCGTTCGCCAGCCAGCCGGGGCCGCAGCCGACGTCCAGCACGCTTCCGCCGTGTTGCAACTCCTGCACCAGCGGGGGATAGGCGGCGCAGGGATCGCTGCGCCGGATGGCGCGGGCCTGCGCGGAGGCGCGCTCCGAATAGTTGAACGGGAGCGTGTTGTAGAACCTGCGGACGTCATCTCGAATCCGCGCCGGCGATCCCTGGTGCGGAATTCCCGTGATCCGTGGCGGTGCCGTGCTGGTCCGGGTCGAGATCCAGTACGTGTCGAGCCGGCTGTCGGGACGGCGGTGGAGTGGGTCGCGGAAGAGCCGGATCACCAGCCCGACGGGCGAGATGACGAGCAGGTAGGCCGCGAACAGCAATGCCGTGCCGGCGGCCCGGCGGACGATGCGCATGGTGGATCTCCCCGTATCTCAGTCGAGCGGCAGTTCGTCGCGCCAGTTCGCCGCCTCGGTCCACGGCGGCTGATCAGCTTTCGTGAGCAGGAAGTTGCCCAACGCCAGCAGGTCGATGTTCGTGCGCATGAAGCACTGGTAGGCCTGCGCCGGTGTGGCGACGATGGGCTCGCCCCGCACGTTGAACGAGGTGTTGACCAGCACCGGGCAGCCGGTGATCCGGTCGAAGTCGGTCAGCAGTTGGTGCAGGATCGGATCCCGTTCCCGGTCCACCGTCTGGAGCCGCGCCGAATGGTCGACGTGGGTGACCGCGGGAATCGTGGAGCGCGGGACCTGGAGCCGCTCGATGGTCCGCGCGTCGGGATCGACCACGACGGATCGGCGTTGCTTCTCGGCGACCGGCGCGACGATCAGCATGTACGGGCTGGACTGCTCCAGGTCGAACCACTCACCGGCGTCCTCGGCTCGGACGATCGGTGCGAACGGTCGGAACGACTCCCGAAACTTGATCTTGAGGTTCATCACGGACTGCATCTGCGGATTGCGGGCGTCGCCCAGGATGGAGCGCGCACCGAGCGCGCGCGGGCCGAACTCCATGCGGTCCTGGAACCAGCCGACGACCTTTCCCTCGGCCAGGTCGCCGGCCACCCGGCGGGTCAGCTCGGCGGGCTCGAGGTGGGTGTACGGCAGCTGGTTGGCATCCAGGTAGGCCCTGATCTGGCCATCACTGAAACCGGGCCCGAGGCGCGCGCCCTGCATGGCGTCGTGCCCTGCTCGGACGTGATCGCGCCGGCCGGGGTTCGCGAGCATCGCGGCGCCCAGCGCGCCGCCCGCGTCCCCGGCGGCGGGCTGGATCCAGATCTCGTCGAACAGCCCGTGCTCGACGATCCTGCCGTTCGCGACGCAGTTCAGTGCCACGCCGCCCGCCAGGCACAGCCGGGACTCGCCGGTCCGTTCCCGCGCGGTCGTGACCAGCGCGAGCATGATCTCGTCCGTCACCTGCTGGATCGAGGCGGCCAGGTCCAACTCGCGCTCGGTGATCGGGTCCTCGGGCAGTCGGCGCGGTCCGCCGAAGAGCATCTCGAACGCACGGCCGGTCATCGTGTGGCCGTGCAGGAACTCGAAGTAGGTGGTGTCCAGGCGGAACGAGCCATCGGGCTTGACGTCGACGAGCCTTTCGCGGATGAGCGGGGCGTAGCGGGGAACGCCGTAGGGCGCGAGGCCCATCAACTTGTATTCGCCCGAGTCGACCTTGAACCCGCAGAAGTAGGTGAACGCCGAGTACAGCAGCCCGAGCGAGTGCGGGAACCGGAGCTCGGCGACCGGCTCCACCCGCGAACCGGTGCCACGCCAGATCGACGTGGTGGTCCACTCGCCGACGCCGTCGACGGTGAGGATGGCAGCGGACTCGTACGGGCTGGGCAGGAACGCCGATGCGGCGTGTGACTCGTGGTGGCCGTAACACGTCACGGGTGGTACGGCGCCGAGGTCCAGATCGGCCAGCTCGGCACGCACCGTCTCGGCCGCGTGGACCTTCCAGCCCAGCCACTCCGGGATGACGTCCCGGAACGAGCTCCAGGCCCGCGGAGCCGTGCCTGCGTAGGTCCACAGCAGGCGCCGGAACTTCAACGCCGGTTGCTCGTAGTAGGAAATTCCGTCGAGATCATCCAGTTTGGCGCCGGCCTCCTCCAGGCAATACCGTGCCGCGGCCGACGGGAACGACGGATCGTGGCGACGCCGAGTGAACCGTTCCTCCTGGGCCGCCGCCACGATCGCACCGTCCGTCACCAGGGCGGCGGCACTGTCGTGATAATAGGCGGAGATGCCCAGCACTGTAGAGTTCCGCATTGCCGTCGATCCCTCCCCGGCGGGTGTTCAGAACATCGGATAGATGGAACCGTCGTTGGCACGCTTCCGCCGGCGGCCCAGGCCGAAGAATTCCAGCACCTTGCGGAACATCACCGAACCCCCTGAAGGTTGAATTCGTTCTGCATCATTTCGGCCACCACCGACAGTCCCTCGTCGCTGAGATGGCACGTGTCGAGGAAGAGCCAGTGATCCGCGACCTCGGATTTCCCGAGCAGCTGGCTGACGTCGATGAACGAGATGCCCCGCTGCTCGCAGAGATCGGCCACCCGCCGCGCGTACATCCCGTGCACCTCGGTTGTCGCCAGGTCTCCGAGGAAGTCGTGCCAGACCGTCGCCCACATGGGCGAGACCGGGTCGTCGCACAGTGACCTCTCCTCGGCGGACCAGGGCTTTCCGGTCCAGGAGATGGTCGGCTGGAGGGCGAAATGCACGCGGGCTCCGGTCGGTGCCGCCAGGTCGAGCAGCCGATCCAGATCTCTGGCCAGGATGTCGGTCGTGGAGGCGACGCGTTCCGCCACGGGAGCCGGCTCGGGCGGTGCGGCCGCGGCGGGCTTCCGTCGGATCAGCTGCCGGAGCCGGGAGACGACGCTGTCTGCCTGGGGCAGGCTCGACACGCTGGCCTTGGAGGTGTCGACACCGTTCTCGCCGTAGGAATTCATCTTGCTGTAGAAATCCCCGGAGTAGAAGAACTTCCCGTAGTCGTTGTCCGGGTCAGGCATTCCCGAGGTGACCAGGTTGTTGATCCCGGAGAAGATCACGATGTCCTGAACTGCGGGCAGCTCGTGCCGGTGCAGGAGGAAGAGCATTACCTCCTGCGTGGAATTGCAACCGTTCGACGCGAGGTTCAACCACGGCCGGCCGGTGCAGCGCGCCAGCTGCGACGCCAGGGTTGCCTCGTCACTGCCGGCGCCGAACCCGAAGGCCGTCGACCCGCCCAGAACGAGGCTGACCGGTCCGTCCGGCCGATGGTCCGCCAACGAGCACTGCTGCGAACCCGCGTAGGAGATCCGAAAGCCGCGGGAGTCGGTGTTGACCGCGGGGGATCGGTAGTTCGGGTTGTTGCGGAACATGACGTACGGCACCCAGTTGGTGCCCTGTTGAATGAGTCCTTCGTAGTGCGGCAATTGCGGCGCAAGTTCCAGGCCTGATTTCACGGCCCCTCCTCTGTCGGTCTCGATACGCTGGAAGTTGTTTCCGTCAGCGGTGGAAAACGACCTTCATGTCGTTCCAGCTGTTGCGGACGACGTGCACGAACGGGTCGGGCTCCGCGATCAGCTCAATGCCGGTGAAACGGTCCAGCAGCTCTTCGAGGAGGACCGCGGCCTCGACGCGGACGAGCCGCGCGCCGAGACACATGTGCATGCCGGATCCGAAGGACAGCTGCCGAATGCTCTCGGACCTGGTGATGTCGAAGCGCTCAGGCTCCGGGAACACGTCCTCGTCGCGGTTCCCCGACATGTACATGAGGTACACGCGCTGGCCCTCGGCGATCGGAACTCCGTCGATCTCGGTGTCCTGCATGGCGGTTCGCAGGAAAGCCCGCGCCGGAGTGACCCACCGCATCGACTCCTCGATGGTGGACGGGATCAGCGACCGGTCCGCCACCAGCTTCGCCATCTGGTCGGGGTGCTTCGCGAGTGCCCAGATCGCGCCTGCCAGCAGTGCCCGGGTGGTATCGCTGCCGGCCACGATCATCGTCATCGCGAACATGATCACGTTCGGCATGGAGACCAGGTCGTCGTCCAGTTTGGCCTCGAGCAGCCAGGACAGCAGGTCATCGCCCGGGTTCGCGCGCTTGATCTCGACGTTCTCGGCGATGTAGGCCTGCAGGCTCTGGAACTCCTTGGCCGCGGCCATCAGATCTTCCAAGCTGACGTCGGCGCCGAGCTTCTCCAGCTCGTCACTCCAGTACCGGAGCCGCTCGGTGTCGGTCTCCGGCAGTCCGATCAGCAGCGATCCCGCGCGGATCGGCAGCATCGCGGCCACCTGCTCCAGCCAGTCGACCGGCTCACCAGGGGCGATGTCGTCCAGCAGCTCCCGGCAGTAGGAGCGCAGCTGCTCACCGATCTTGGTGAGGGCCCGCGTCGAGAAGGCGGGAGCGAGGACGCGCCGCAGCTCGGCGTGGCGGGGCGGGTCGGTGACGCCGATCTGCTCGCCGCCCTTGGGGAAGAAGTTCTCGACGAAGGACTGGCCGCTGTCGCCCATCTGGGCGGCGAACTGGAGGTCCTGGAGGAACAACCCCCGGGCGCTGCTCCACATCCGGGCATTCGAGGTCACCTCGCGGATGTGCCGATGCTTGGTCAGCACGAAGATGTCCAGCGGCTCGTAGTGGAAGACCGGCGCTTCGCGTCGCATGCGCGCGAACACCGGATAGGCGTCCTCGAGGTAGAAGCGTGGGTCCTCGATCTTGACGAGATCGGTGAGGTCGGCGCTGATGCTCATTTCTCTCCGTTCGAAATGTCTTCCGCGATCCGCAGGGCCTCTTCGATCAACGTCTCGACGATCTGGTGCTCGGGAACTGTCTTCACGACCTGGCCCCTGACGAAGATCTGGCCCTTGCCGTTGCCGGACGCGACGCCGAGATCGGCCTCGCGTGCCTCGCCGGGGCCGTTGACCACGCAGCCCATGACGGCGACGCGCAGCGGCACCTCCATGCCGGTCAAACCGGCGGTGACCTCGTCGGCGAGCTTGTAGACATCGACCTGGGCGCGCCCACACGACGGGCAGGACACGATCTCCAGCTTGCGGGGGCGCAGGTTCAGAGATTGCAGGATCTGCGTGCCGACCTTGATCTCCTCCACCGGCGGCGCCGACAGGGAGACGCGGATGGTGTCGCCGATGCCTTGACGCAGCAGCGCCCCGAACGCGACGGCGGATTTGATGGTGCCCTGGAAGGCGGGCCCGGCTTCGGTGACGCCCAGGTGCAGCGGGTAGTCGCATTGCTCGGCGAGCAGCTCGTAGGCCCGGATCATGATCACGGGGTCGTTGTGCTTGACCGAGATCTTGATGTCGTGGAAGTCGTGTTCGGCGAACAGGCTGGCCTCCCACATGGCCGATTCGGCCAGCGCCTCCGGGGTGGCCTTGCCGTACTTGGCCAGCAGTCGCTTGTCGAGCGAGCCGGCGTTGACGCCGATCCGGATCGGGGTGCCACGGTCCTTGGCGGCGGCGGCGATCTGCTTGACCTGGTCGTCGAACTTGCGGATGTTGCCCGGGTTGACCCGGACCGCGGCGCAGCCGGCGTCGATCGCGGCGAAGACGTACTTGGGCTGGAAGTGGATGTCGGCGATCACCGGGATCTGCGATTTGGCCGCGATCGCGGGCAGCGCCTCGGCGTCGTCCTGGCTGGGGCAGGCGACGCGGACGATGTCGCAGCCGGCCGCGGTCAGCTCGGCGATCTGCTGCAGCGTGGCGTTGACGTCGGAGGTCAGTGTGGTGGTCATCGACTGGACCGAGATGGGGTGCTCGGAACCGACCCCGACCGGGCCGACCTGCAGCTGGCGGGTCGGCCGGCGCGCGGACAGGGTCGGGGCGGGCAGGACCGGCATGCCCAGCGCCACGGACATCACAGACCGCCGTCGTCGACGATGGCTGCGGCGATCCCCGCCGCGTGCAGGTTGCAGTCGCGGGCGAGCCGCTGCTGAGGCCCGTGCCGGAGGAAGGACCGCGGTACCCCGAACGACCGCACCGTGGCGGGTACCCGCGCATCGACGCACGCGCGGGCGATCGCGTCGCCCACGCCGCCGTCCCGCAGCCCGTCCTCCACGGTGTAGATCGCGCGGTAGCCGGCCGCCATCTCGACGAGTGCCGGGTCGACCGGCAGCACCCAGCGCGGATCCACGACGGTGGTCCCGATTCCGGCCGCGCACAATCGGTCGGCCGCATCGAGGCACGCCGGAGCCGTCGACCCGACAGCGACCAGCAGGACGTCCCGGCCGCCGGCGAGCAGCACGTCGGTGTCGCCGATCCGGTCGACAGCGCAGATGTCCGCATCGGCCGACGCCTTCGGGAAACGGATCGCCGTCGGTCCGTCCTCGATCGAGACGGCGGCGTTGAGCAGTTCGCGCAGCCGCGTCGCGTCCCGGGGGCAGGCCACCCGCAGACCGGGCACCATCGCCAGCATCGACAGGTCCCACATGCCGTGGTGGGTGGGGCCGTCGGGACCGGTGATGCCGGCGCGATCGAGCACGAACGTGACCGGCAGCCGGTGCACGGCGACGTCCATCAACACCTGGTCGAATGCCCGGTTCAGGAATGTCGCGTAGATGGCCACCACCGGATGCATGCCGCCCATGGCCAGCCCGGCCGCCGACGTGACCGCGTGCTGCTCGGCCATTCCCACGTCGTACACCCGCGCCGGGAACTCCGCGGCGAATCGTCCCAGTCCCACCGGGTTCTTCATCGCGGCGGTGATGCCGACGACGTCGGGCCTGCGCCGGGCAATGGCGACGATCTCGTCCTCGAAGACGGAGGTCCACGACGGTTTCGCGGCCCGAGGCACACATCCCGTCACGGGGTCGAAGACGCCCACGCTGTGCAACTTGTCCGCCGCGTTCGATTCAGCCGGCAGATAGCCCTTTCCCTTGCTGGTGACGCAATGCACGATCGCGGGTCGATCCAATGCTTTGGCGGCGGACAGCGCCTCCTCCAGCGCCGCGGTGTCGTGGCCGTCCACGGGTCCCAGATAGACCAGGTCGAGATGCTCGAACAGCGTGCGTGACGCGCGTTCGGGATCGTTCCGCAGCTCCCGCAGATGTCCGGCGAGCGAGCCGATCGTCGGGCAGTACGAGCGCTCGTTGTCGTTGAGGACGACGACGACCGGACGCTGGGAGGCGCCGATGTTGTTCAATCCTTCCCAGCACATGCCGCCGGTGAGCGCGCCGTCGCCGATCACCGCAACGACCTTGCGGTCGGTCTCGCCGCGCAGCTCGAACGCCTTCGCCAGACCGTCCGCGTACGCCAATGCCGTGGACGCGTGCGAGTTCTCGATCACGTCGTGCTCGCTCTCGGCCCGTGCCGGGTAGCCCGACAGGCCCCCGTACTGCCGGAGCGAGCCGAACATTCCCCGGCGGCCCGTGACGAGCTTGTGCACATAAGCCTGGTGCCCGATGTCCCAGAGGATCTTGTCGTGCGGCGAGTCGAAGACCCGGTGCAGCGCGAGCGTCAGCTCCACGACCCCCAGATTGGGCCCGAGGTGGCCGCCGACCGTTGCGACCGACGAGATCAGGAATTCCCGGATCTCGTCGGCGAGGTCGACCAGCTCGCTGCGGTCCAACTGCTGCAGGTCGGCCGGTCCCCGGATACCCGCCAACATGGTGCGCCGCTGCGCAATCTCGAGCGGCCTGGATATGCGATGGTCGACGCTGGTCACGGTGACTCCCTGCAGGATGGTGAGAATGCCGAACACGCGGCGCTGGGTAATCCGAGCTGGGCAATCCGAAGATCTGTGGGAAACGGGCGGACTAGCGCATCGCCGACGGCATCGAGAAGACGATGTGCTCCACGGCCGTCGACTCGATCTCGACGTCGGTGTAGCCCGCCGTGGCCAGCCTTCCCAGCACCTGCTGGACCAGCACGTCGGGCACGCTCGCCCCGGCGCTGACGCCGACCGTGTCGGCGTCCTCGAGCCATGCCCCGTCCAGACGGGACACGTCGGGCACCAGGTGGGCGCGGACTCCGGCCTGGACGGCGACCTCGACCATCCGCA
>Ga0307513_10003811_pt1 | contig 20329 bp, 15 predicted proteins | sample 15_EM_MG_FD_202174 | JGI IMG/M metagenome (GOLD analysis project Ga0307513, IMG submission 202174) | Populus trichocarpa ectomycorrhiza microbial communities from riparian zone in the Pacific Northwest, United States - 15_EM | ecosystem: Host-associated > Plants > Roots > Unclassified | place...
TGATTTGGGTTTTTATTTGCCATGGGATATTTCCCGAATGCAGCGGTTGGACCCTAGGAAGTGCTAGTCATGTACCTAAAATCATACCACGGAATTAACAAAAAAAAAAAAAAGCTCTGATTCCAGTTGCAGGAAGGTCGTTAACCAGCCATACCCAGAAAGTCCTCTTTTCGACACCGTGAGCAATAAACGGTGGAAGATGTCGCAATATACCGTCAATGTCAGCACCACGTTCTCCAATAATGGGAAACCCTCGGATGTGTGGAATAGCGAAGCGATTACCGATGATCGGCGCCAACTCCTAGCCTGGCTATCACCACTAAGCCCTGGCTCGCGGCATTGGGATATTCAAGAACACCGTGCGGATGGTGTCGGGGAATGGTTCTTAGAAACGGAGGAATTCAGAAGATGGTACGCCGGTAGTGAGGGAGGTGAAGGTGAAAGCGCTGTTTTATTTTGCTACGGAGATCCCGGGGTTGGAAAAACGTTTATCAGGTAACAAGAGTTTGTCACGGGGGTTGGAAGGGAGCGAGCCTGTGCTAACAGGCAGCAATGGCAGCTCGCTGGTGGTGGACAGACTCTGTGATCAGACCAGCAGAGAAAACACTGCCGTGTCATGTTTTTACTTGGACTTCGCAGCACGAAAGGAGCAGTCAGCGACCAATGTGCTGGGTTGCATGCTAAAGCAGATGGTTGGTGGGATGGAAAGGATTCCGGACGAAATATCGAAGGCTTTTCAACAGCAGAAGACAACTATTGGTGGACGCAGGCCCCAACTCGCCAATATCGTGAAGATGCTGAAATGCATCACATCCTCACGGAAGACATTCATGTGCCTTGACGCCCTTGACGAATGTGCAGGAGTGGAACGATTTAGGCTCCTTGATTCGCTGAAAGAAATCCTTGAGCAGTCCCCGGAAACCCGAATATTCGTGACTGGAAGACCCCATATCCGAGCCGAGTTCGAAATCTGTCTTGTCAGACTGGTTACCCGTGTCTCTATAAGTTCTACCAGAGACGATATCACAAGATACCTTCGTTTTAGGCTACGCCACGACGAAACCCCAGATGCAATGGACGAGAGCCTAAAAGCAGAAATTCTAGAGAAGATTCCCGAGAATATGTCGGAAATGTATGCAAAGATCCTGCTGTGAATTTCACCCTCGTCCTCCGCTAATAAATATATTTAGATTTCGACTTGTTTCCTTAAATCTTGAGGCAATCTTGCGAGAACCGACCATTTATTGGAGACAAGAAATGCTTCGCAAAATAACCGATGGATTGGGGTGGGGAGGTGCTTACAATACGACGATCGAACGGATAAAGGCACCGGATGGGGGTAAATCGAGGCTCGGGATGGCAGCTTTGATGTGGGTCAGTCATGCGGAGAGGCCGCTGAAGGAGGATGATCTCTGCCATGCCCTAGCAGTTGAGCTACACTCGAAGGATTTCAATGCTCGCAACGTCCCCTCAATCTCGACATTGATGAGCTGCTGTCAAGGACTTATTACTGTGGACAAAGAGACATCAACTGTGCGACTGATTCACCCTACTGTGAAAGAGTATCTTTCAGCCCGTCCCGGTGTTCTCAGTAGGCCTCACGCGGCAATGGCAGAAATTTGCCTGACATATCTGAATTCCGAACCGGTCAAGAGTCTTTCAGCCAATCCCTCTGCCGCTACGCATGACAAACCCTTTTTGAGCTACTGTTCCGTATACTGGGGAGTCCATGCGAAAAAACAACTCTCGAGCCACGCCAGATCACTTGCATTAGAGCTGTTTCGTGAATATTATGGCCACATATCCAGCAAATTGCTTTTGAAACAAGTAGAGCGAGAGGTTTGCTTAGGTTTCATTGCCGAACTCGAGACTGATGATGGCGGCGATGACGGTTCCTCCTTCAGTGAACTGCACTGCGCATCATTCTTGGGAATTACGGACATTGTGGCTGTTTTGATAGAGATGGAGAGTTATGATATCAACGAAAGAGATACTCGAGGGTCTACCCCTCTTGCATGGGCTGCTCGCAATGGACATGAGGACGTTGTGAAAATGCTACTCCGGCGGCGAGAGGTCCACCCCGGACAGAGCAATTATTCCGGCCTGACGCCACTCTCGTATGCGGCTTGGAAAGGACATGAGGGAGTGGTGAAAATGCTACTCGAGCAGCGAGATGTCAACCCCGACGAGCCAGACGACAGCGAGCAAACACCGCTCTCATATGCTGCTCATGCTGGGCACGAGGGAGTAGTGAAGATACTACTCGAGCTAGCAGCTGTTAACCCCGATGAGTCCGGTGAATCTGGCGAAACACCGCTCTCGTTTGCGGCTATGGCTGGCCATGAACGAGTGGCCAAAATACTGCTTGGGCGTGGAGAGGTCAACCCTGATAAGCCTGACAATGACGGTCGAACGCCGTTGTCGCATGCTGCTGAGTGCGGACAAGCAGGGATGGTCAAAATACTACTCGGGCGTGGAGAGGTCAGCCCTGACAAGCCAGACAATGACGGTCAAACGCCGTTCTCGTATGCTGCTGCGAGTGGACATGCAGGAATACTGAAAATACTACGCGGGCGTGGGGAGGTCGACCCTGACAAGCCAGACAATGACGGTCGAACGCCGTTCTCGTATGCTTCCATGGACATGAAGGAATAGTGAAAATGCTACTCGGGTGTGGAGAGGTGAGCCCTGACAAGCCAGACAATGACGGTCGAACGCCGCTCTCGCATACTGCTCAGGGTGGACATGAGGGAATTGTGAAAACACTATTGGGGCAGGAGAAGGTCAACCCCGACAAGCCAGACAATGGCGGCCAAACCCCCCTCTCCCATGCTGTTCGGTACAGACGTGAGGGAGTAGTGAAAATATTACTCGACCGGGAAGAGGTCAACCCCAACAAGCCAGATAAGCACGGCAGAACACCGCTCTCGTATGCTGCTGGATGTGGATATGAGGGAGTTGTAAGAATTCTTCTAGCGCTGGAAGAGGTCAATCCTGACAATCCAGCTAATGGCGGCCGAACGCCCCTCTCGTATGCTGCTTCGAATGGGCGTGAGGGAGTAGTGAAAATGCTGCTCAAACGGGAAGAGGTCAACCCCAACAAGCCGGATAAGCGCGGCAGAACACCGCTCTCGTATGCTGCTGGATATGGACGTGAGGGAGTTGTAAGTATTCTACTCGCACGGGAAGAGGTCAATCCCGATAAGTCAGACAATCGCGGCAAAACACCGCTCATGATCGCGGTTGGCGGGAGCCATTCTGGTGTAGTAGCGCTGTTAGAGGCTTATAAGGGATCATCCACAGCGGGATCTGATGTCTAGGCGACACCACCTCATCGGAATCACCGCCATTCCCTCCCTTTAAGGCCGGGTTCTCATGCTGGTTTTCCTTGGACACCATCTTCTAGAGACAATGCAACATGGGAATGCACACCTGGGACATTACACTTGCCTGTAGCCCTCTGCAAAACTCCGTCGAGAGCGGATTTATGGGCCTCTGTTTATGAAGGATAGTAGTCTGGTAGGTGGGGTGGAACAGTTCTATTATTGTCACGAGGTTCGGTTTATAATTTGCGGCTTCCATTCTATCAGTTCCCAATTTTCCTCTAGGTGTAAATTCTTGCTAGTGCCTTCTCTCTTCTCTCGTTCTTTGTTCTGCCCCTCGCAATCGCCCCTCTGTGATAGATAACCATTATATAGTGTTCTTCGCATATACAATTTTAGCAGTGTACGATAGCGCAAGAATTTTGAAGGGATTGTGAACAACTATATAAATGCCATATGGCTTAATAAATAGCACCAAGTTGCAGTTAACGGGTACGGATCAGCTACCCCCTATCGCCTCGAGTATTAAGAGTGTGGGGGGTCGAGCAGATAGGATTCTCATGTCGCTTATTAGCCTCACAGGTCTTGCGACTAACCCGACAGTATGAAACAACCTCAGAAAACTATCAAGGAGATTCAGATTTCCATGAATCCGGAGAGAACAATTCTTTGGGGTAACTTAGAGCACGAGTTACTTGTAATGCTGCCTGCTGCCCATGCCCCTAGAAATAAACGTAGCGAGATTTGCGGGAAAGAACATCCCGGTCCCAGTTGATGGAGGCTACCCAGCAACAATAGACCTCTTTCCCATTTGCAATACCTGAGTAAAGAATAATTCAAAGAACCGAAATACTGACACTTTCAATCTGTTATAGAGGATTATTGGAAAACGCCTTATAAGAATAGGGAACCCCAATGTTGAAGATAGACAGCCAAAAAGCCCACGGCATCGTATGGTTCCACCTACTAGAGAATTGAAGGGAAAATTACCAGCGGGATGAATAACGCTTTTTTTTTGTGCGGGAGTGCCGATAGGGCAGGAATTAGTGCAAGTGATCTCACCCCGCGACAATATTCCACGGCAACGCGAACCCACTATTTGAGGAAGATATGGCGCAAAGAATCTCTGTCTTATAAAAATTCTATTATCGTACTCGGTCGTAGTTACTGTAGACTGTCGTTTGATTTCTGGTTTGTGAGTGGATGGTCGGGATAATACTATTATGTGTCGAAGCAGAATCGGAAACGTGAAAGTATTCCACAAACTCAATTAAGTAGCTAGTGCCCAAGCTCGGTAAGGGCGGATTCCTGCTCCTGAAGGTGGGTGCATGCTGTGAGCGACTAGTGGTTCTGTATCTGCTTGTGTATGGGTAAAAGCAGCTTGCATAAGGTTTCGGTATAGGCGGATTTGCTTAGCCGGTGCTGTGGCACCCTCCGATCTTAAATGCACAAGTGTTCGGCTATGTCACCAATGGCCGGAAAACAGGATCACCCAGGCGCCCCTATAGAACATTCCATTACGGTAATCTGAGAAAGAGCTCCGAGTCTCTCATGTTTGGGTAAGCTATGTAAAACCTTTTTCCCTGCTTAAAGTTTGCCGCCATGATGGTACTGTACAGTACGGGAACAAAACTTTTCGTCCGATACCCTTTTTACACCAAAAATGGACATTTTTAAACAAACAATTCTCCACACTTCTTATATAAAAACACTTGAAACCTCCTTATTAGCTAGGGAATCACTATCTATTCAAACATCTGTAAGTAGAAGTGTAAGGAATCAAAGCAGCTTTCATGGTGCATGATTGCATCAACTAGTGTGAAAGTGACTTAGATTTTTGTATGCGGCTTCATATAAAAAAGTACATGGCAACCGATACTAGATACTTAAACCAGCTTTTCTCTACTACTTGGTGATATTTAAGGATTCTGTAAACTTCTTCATGTTATCTACAGGTTTGCTAATGCAAGGACCAATTTTCGCTGATTCTCATAGACATTACGGAATAAGAGAGGGTGGTGAAGATGGGCACTTTTGGTGTAAAAACGGCATCGGAAGAAAAGCTTTGTCCGAGGACTTTACAAGGGTTTTCAGACCCCAGTTGGGGTCCATTATGGCGGGCTAAGCGATGTGGTACAAAAGCTTGTGTGGGAGGTTTAACCGATCTTGGCAAACTTCGAAAGAGGATGGGAACCAATGGACCCGTGTGAGATACTAGTGGTGGTATTGTGTAAGCATTATTGGAGGATTTCTTACCCGAATAAAATTGTAAGTTATTGTTTCCTTTGCAGAGGTCCTTGGTAACTAGCCCAGGATACTTGGCTCTTGGTGATATTGTGGGTGGGAGGGATTAACCCGACACAAAAGATGCACGGCAACCAAATACCCCAGCACCCTAACTTACACTCCAACCTCACCTAAAGAAATTTCTTTAGCTCAACCAAACCAAACGATTCGGTCAATCCCTTCTTGTTTAGGATCTTATACTTCCTCTTCTGCAGTTGGGCCCAATAGTCCTTTTATTTTAATTTTGGTTATCAGTATTGTAGCGTCGGTGGGAGAGCGGTGGTGTCATAACCGAGTTTTTCCTCTTAGTTGATGCTCGGTTAATTTTGTCCACTCACAATCTAGGCGCAACCGACAAGGTGAGTTAATGTACCCCATGGTTAATCGAGATACATGGTGACATGAAACCAACGACTACCGGTAGAGTGGTATTTGGAAAACTGGCTTTCCATAGAATTCCATAGAATTTCATATATAAGGAATAAGCCGCTCCAAGGTTGAGATGTGGAGCAAGGGATTATCTAAGAGCTAATACTCACGTGGGCTAAGTTTTGGGTTGCTGCGGTCTCTTCCAGGGTGCGGCTTATTTATGAAATTCTACGAGTGTACTCGTAATTTTCTGACCTTTGTAAACACGACTGCTATTGCATACGGGCAAAGAATCGACCAGAGCCTCAGGATTTGGTGGCATGCAATAGCAGTCGTGTTTACAAACGTCAGAAAATTACGAGTATGGGTAAACGGTTGTTCCGTGTAACAGTGTTTTTCGACCCGCTATGGGGTGCGTTTCTTGTGGTTGAACTTCGAAATTTTGCCAAGGCACATTTTTCCAATAATCTGTGCCGACTTGGCGCAGTCCTGTTTGCTATTGCCACTAACTTACTCTCAGGGAAGCTAATTTTATTTGGAGGCGCAATAAAAGTCGGGTATCGTAGCCCGCATCCTTTTTTGGGCTTTGTGAAGTTGCCTTATTTTTAATCCAAGTATTGCTGCCGGGATGAGCGTAGGAAGACAGCCATTTTTGGTGTAATATAACCCTTGTGCCCACCCACTTTTTCGGTCGCACTAGGAGGAGTTGTGGACTCCACTTACAGCCGCAGGCCATAAATATCATGTAGTGGGGAGCTTCGGTTATCATATCGCTAAGTGGGTGGGGTATTTTTTATTCTCACTACGGATGTTTCCACCCAAGAAAGAAAGCTGCGTAATGTTAGCAGCTTAGACTGCGCTAGTTTAAGATTGCTGGGATTATTCGATAGCGGCCACTTAGCAATTTTCGTGAGTGGCTAGTAAATACTGCAACGCTGCAGGAGGGTGGTGTCATATCTTAGGAATTAGAAGCTGGTATGGCTCCATATCCAAGAGTGCTGATAGAACGGCCAGAAGAGGAATAGTTTCACAAGGTCCCGGCGGCTGAATTGGAATATGCTCTGGTAACAGAGGAGTGGTCCAAGAGGGACGCCTAAGCGCTGCTTTAACGTTGGCAGACCCCCTCAGTTATTTAGCTAGACCCCGCTTTTCTTACCGCCGCAGGAACATCGTCAACCAACCATACCCAGAAACTCCTCCTCTCGACAGTGGGAACAATAAAGAGTGCAAGATGTCTCAATTTACCGTCAATACCAGCACCGAATCCTGCAATTACGAGGAGGCCATTGATGTGCGGAGTAGGGATACCGCTACCGATAATCGGTCCAAAATCCTAACCTGGCTATCACCCCTGAGCCCCGGCTTGCGGCATCGGACCATTCAAGAGCGCCGTGTCAATGATGTCGGGGAATGGATCCTAGAGACGGAGGAATTCAGAAGATGGTACGCGGGCAGTGAGGGAGGTGAAGGTGAAAGCGCTGTTTTATTTTGCTATGGAGATCCTGGGGTTGGAAAGACATTTATCAGGTAACAAGGGTCCTGGCGGGGGCGAGAAGTAAGCGAACCTGTGCTGATTAGCAGCGATGATAGCTCGCTCGTAGTGGACAGGCTGTGCGATCAGACAAGCGGACAAAACACTCCCGTTTCATGTTTTTACTTGGACTTCACGGCACGAAAGGAGCAGCCAGCGTCCGATGTGCTGGGTTCCATGCTAAAGCAGATGGTTGGTGGGATGGAGAAGATTCCGGAGGAAATATCGAGGGTCTTTCAACAGCAGAGAACAACCATCGGTGGACGCAGGCCCCAACTCGCCAATATCGTGAAGATGCTACAGTGCGTCACGTCCTCACGGCGCATATTCATGTGTCTTGACGCCCTCGACGAATGTGCAGGAGCGGAACGGTTCAGGCTCCTTGATTCGCTGACAGAAATCTTGGAGAAATCCCCGGCAACCCGAATATTCGTGACTGGAAGACCATATATTCGTGCTGAGGTTAAGAGCCGTCTTGCCGGTCAAGTGACCAGTTTCTCTATAAGTTCTCGTGGAACCGATATCACAAGATACCTACGTTTTAGGCTGGGCCATGACGAAACGCTAGATGCCATGGATGAGAGCCTGAAGGCTGAAATTCTAAGGATTCCCCAAAATATGTCGGAAATGTACGTAAAGGCAATAGTGATGTGAATCTCACCCTCATCATCCGCTAATAAATATATTTAGATTTCGACTGGTTTCCTTAAATCTTGAGGCAATCTTGCGAGAACCGACCGTTTATAGGAGACAAGAAAGGCTTCGCAAAATGACAAATGGATTGGGGTGGGGAGATGCTTACGGTACGACGATCGAACGGATAAAGGCGCAGGGTGGGGATAAAGCGAGACTCGGGATGGAAGCTTTGATGTGGGTCGGTCACGCGGAGAGGCCGTTGAGGGCGGATGAGCTTTGCCATGCCCTAGCAGTCGAGCTACGCTCGAAGGATTTCAATGCTCGCAACGTCCCTTCGACCTCGACCTTGGTGAGCTGCTGCCAAGGACTTATTACTGTGGACGAAGAGACATCAACTGTGCGACTGATCCACCCTACTGTGAAAGAGTATCTTTCCACCCGTCCCGATGTTTTCAGTAGGCCTCATGCGGCAATGGCAGAGATATGCTTGACTTATCTGAATTCAAAACTGGTCAAGAGTCTTTCAGCCGACCCCTCTGCCGTTACCCATGACAAACCCTTTCTAGAATACTGTTCGGTATACTGGGGGGTCCATGCGAAAAAACAACTCTCGAACCACGCCAGATCACTAGCACTGGAGCTGTTTCGGGAGTATGATCGCCACATATCCAGAAAACTGCTTTTAGATCAAGTAGAGCATGTGGATCGCTGGGATTTCGGTAGCGACTATGGTAGCGACTATGGTAGCGACTATGGTGGCGATGCTGGTTGGGGGTTTGCTGACCACGGGTTCCCCTTCAGTGGATTACACTGCGCATCGTTCTTCGGAATTGTGGAGCTTGTGACTGCTTTGATAGGGACGGAGAGTTATGATATCAACGAAGAAGATGCTCTAGGACACACTCCGCTGGGATGGGCTGCTCGCAACGGACATGAGGAAGTCGTGAAAATGCTACTCGGCCAGCCGGAGGTCCGCCTATACCAGAGGGGTTATTACTACCCAACCCCACTCTTCTATGCCGCTTGGAAAGGGCATGAGGAAGTGGTGAAAATGCTACTCAGAGAGCCAGGTGCCTACCCGAATGATCTATATTTTTCCGGAAAACTGCCGCTATCGTATGCTGCATGGAAGGGACATGTGGAGGTTGTGAAAATACTGCTCGAGCAGGAAGGGGTCGACCCCGGTGAGCAGAGTGGCTACGGCCAAACGCCGCTCTCGTATGCTGCTTCTGGCGGACATGAGGAAACGGTAAAAATACTACTCGAGCACGAAGAGGTGGACCCCGACAAGGCAGCAAATTCTGGTAGAACGCCGCTCTTGTATGCCGCATGGGGTGGGCACGAAGGAGTGGCGAAAGCACTACTCGCGCGAGAAGAGGTCAAACCCGACAAGCCAGACGAATACGGCGGAACCCCGCTCTCGTATGCTGCTCAGGACGGCCATGAGGGTGTCGTGAAAATACTACTCGAGCGGACAGAGGTTAACCCCGGCAAGCCCAATGATTGCAACCAAACGCCGCTCTTGTTTGCCGCTCGAGGTGGGCATGAGAGAGTGGTGAAAATACTGCTCGGGCGGGGAGAGGTCGGCCCAGACGTGCCCGGTTTTTGGGGCAAGACGCCGCTCTTGTGTGCAGCTGAGGGCGGCCATGAGGAAGTGGTGAATATACTACTCGCGCGCGAGGGGGTCAATCCCGACCACCCAGATATGTTTGTCCGAACACCACTTTCGTATGCCGCTTCCGGTGGACATGAGCGAATAGTGAAAATACTCCTCGAGCGGGAAGAGGTCAGCCCCCACAAGCCAGGCAATAACGGGAGAACGCCGCTATCATATGCCGCTGAGCATGGACATGAGTGGATAGTGAAAATACTACTCGCACGGCAAGAGGTCTACCCCGACAACCCAGATTCTAACGGCAAAACGCCGCTCTCGCATGCCGCTCTGTATGGACATGAGGGAGTAGTTAAAATGCTGCTCGAGCGGGAAGAGGTCAGCCCCGACAAGCCGGACTATTGTGGTCGGACGCCACTTTCGCAGGCCAGTTCAGGTGGGTATGAGGGAATAGTGAAAATGCTACTCGATCGGAAAGAGGCCAACCCCGATAAGCCAGGAAATAATGGCCGAACACCGCTCTTGTATGCCGCGTTGGTTTTATATTTTGTTGTGTATATATACCGATCGTATTCGTGAATGCTAGTTCAAGAAGAATAAAGTGTATGAGAGAGACAGACTATTCGGTGACTTCTATTCCAACAATCAAGTGTGAACCAAGCTCCTTAAATACAAAACATATTGACCTCTCATCCATGAGCATCATACGATTTCTGCCTCTTCTCACGCCATCCAGTTACCCCTCATACCCCTCTTTGCTTCCCCGCTTTGCTACGTGTCTTACCCCTCTTTTCGCTTCCTTCACCGAGTTCCAGACTCAACGGACAATTCACCGGGATTCTTCTAGCATCTCCTTACTTATAGTGTGGGGTTGTTGGCGGTGAGGAATTCAAGGTGAGTGCCGGTGATTCACAATAGTTGGGAGCGTATGAGGGGGTGGTCGAAATGCTCCTCACACGGGAAGAAGTCACCCCTGACAAACCAGACAACGATGGTCGAACGCCGCTCTTATATGCCGCTCGCAATGGATGTACAGGAGTGGTGAAACTACTACTCAAGCGGGGAGAGGTCGACCCCAACAAGCCAGATAACCTCGGCCAGACACCACTCATGGCCGCACCTCGGTGGGGCTCCCAGGAGCTGTTAAAGCTGCTAGAGTCTCACGAGGATGGAACCCCAGCGCGGCTTAGGGCCTAGGAGGCACCACCTCGTGGGAGTCGCCGCCATCCCTTCTCGTCTGTCCCATGCTTCTCACGGAAGTATACCTTCGACATCGCCCTTTGCTGGGGAATTCGGTCCCATGAAATGGAGATGAATATATATGTTGTCACCTCTCTGAAATCCTCCCCACTAATTTTGTCGAGTGGGGATTCACCGGCCTCTATTCACAAAGCACGGTAGTCTTGCCGGAAGAGTGGAGCAATTTTATTATTGTGAGAAGTTTTAATTTCTAGGTTGCTATTTCTATCCTATCGTATTTAATTTTTCTCTAAATTCCTCCTAATACTTTTCGTTCCCCCCGTGCCATTTTATTTTTCTTTCTTCCTCTGCTCCGCCGCCTACCCCCTTCTCTCTCAGTGATATATAGACTGTATATGGAGCGCTTTTTTTCGACTGGGAAAAGCGGTGTATGATAGTGCAAGGATTTTTCAGGCGATTGTGGATGATTATAAATATAAAGACAGTATTCAGTGTAGGAGGCTGATTACCACAAATGATATGGTTTAACGAAGAATATGGTGTCAATATTGGACTTGATGAATACTCACTGGCCACCCCCGCTATATGGGGGTGTGTATCTGTCGGCACCTAGAAAACAAGCTCTCCATGTCACCCGCTACACTCACTTGTATCGCGATAAACTTGGCGGCATGAAGCATACTAGCAGAGGAAAAAAATCAGCAAGATACACTGTAGTGCGCGCTCAAAGCCATTTTCACCCCTTCCGGTAGAAGCCACGATGTCGCCGGGCACCCGCCACCCTAGTACAAGGGACAGGCATAAAGTCTTCGCACACACCGAGCCTTATGAGACATTAGCCGAGTAACTGTTTTAGATTCCACCGAACATGAAGAGGTCACAGGATATTTCAATAAGCAGTACAAAGGTATGAAATTTCTGAATAACTAGCAATTCTTGTCATTATTGGAAGAAGTAAGAATACTGAAAGCATATAGAAGGAAAAAATCAAAGCAAGTAAAAGAGAGCCATAATATCATAACCCAGGAAGTAGACCACTCGCTCCCACAGTCACCAGATTTCATTACTATTCAGATGACCACGCCAGATATCCCTCCACTCTCCCACTGTCCTGCTATAGCTAAATCCACTCCCGGCCACAAGAGAGATGAAAAAACAGAAAGTAAGAAAAAAATACTAGAAAGAAATGCAAGCCCTACGTTCAAATACTAAGTAAATCTCTTTATTCTAATAGTACTGAAACCCTATACTCACTCCAATTCTTTAAAGCGTTCATGGAGTTTCTTCTCTATTGCAAGTCAAGGGATTAGCTAGATACGAGCTAAGAATAGTTATTGGAAGTGTTCACGGACTAACCTTGGTCTTCAAGCACGACTAGTTCCTGGGCCTAGCCCTAGTATTTTGTGTGACCACCAGAGGCCTGCTGAACAGCAAGGACCCGGAGAGGCAGAGAGCCAGTCATACTAGCAATTTCCTCCGAGGTAATTGCATCCCACTCCTCCTGAATCGCCCGGAGGAGTTGCTGATTGGTAGTTGGGCGAGGAGAGCGTCTGTGAATTCTGTCTTTCATGATCCGCCAGACCTGTTCGATTGGGTTTAAGTCTGGAGAGGTAGGAGGCCAGGTAAAGAAGTAACCTAGCATATTGAGATTTTTTAGGACGGTAGTAGTGTATTTTGCTTTATGTGGTGAAGCGTTGTCTTGCTGAAGGTAAACGTAATCGTCTCGCTCTTCGCATAGCTGAAGCCAGAATGGGTGTAAGTGTGGAATGACAATATACTCACAGTAGTTAGAGCTGTTGATTGTCTTGCCCCATTCAGCCTTATTCCATATCACTAAAGGCCCCTTCCGGTTTCCAGTAATGCACCCCCACACCATAATGGTTTGTAATTTTCGAAATTTTGGTACCAGGCAATCCTCTGCAAACTCTTCGGCTGGAGTGCGTGTAACCCAGGTATTCCCAGAGAATCCACCTACGTTAAATGCACACTCATCGGTCCAGATAACCTTGGACCAGTCAGGAACTGTCCAATCATGATAGGTATCGGCGAAGTGGAGGCGGGCGGTTTTATTTTTTACTGATAGGAAAGGCTTAGCTCGTGCTATTCGACGGTGGTAGTTTTTGCTGGCAAAAAAGCGACGCAGTGTACGTTCATTAACCTTTATGCCAAGCTCCTCGGCAATGATAGAGAGTGGCTTTCGGCGATTCTCCTGGGAGGCTATAGCATGAGCTATTAACTGGATCTTATCCTGAGAGCTAAGGCAAGGTGGTCTCCCAGTACGGTGCTCTGGGGGGGTATTTGGCTGGGCACAGATGGAAAATACGGTGCTGACTGGCAGTTGAACAGCCTGTGATATTCGCCGAAAGGGCCACATAGCAAAAGTTCGAAGCGATCTAATTTTAGACCGTAAAGAAAGTGTGATTTCCCTTCGGAGAGAGTTTGGAAAGGGGTTTAAAGAATCAGTAGTGTGGTATGCTGACTGTGAAGCGGGCCTGAGGGCCTCTGAGCGCGTAACAATAGAAGCAGTTGAAGACGACATGATTAGCCTACTAAAACCCTCCAAACTACATTGTTTTCCTCACCCTTTATACAGGATTTATTCCTTTCTACAAACTCAATATCTTTCAGATTAACAACCATTTGTTCCCCTAAACGGCTCTTATTTATTTTACTCTGATCCAACATGGCTTTCAAAAGGGTATATGGTTCAGATTGCGTGACTTGCTCCACACATCGTGAGGTTTATACTGGCTGCAACAACGAACAGATGACAATGACGAAGAACCGGTGACATGATGAACTGGTGACAACGACAAACAAAAATACACAGTGTGGCTTCAAAGCATCACTCTCTTACCCCATCGTGTTCGGTTTATTGTCCATTTTCAATGTCACCGTTGCCTATCCGTTTTTAGTGTGTGCGATCGCTAAATGCCGGTCCCTTGTAGTATCAAAAGCTTGGCGAGATCGGCAGGAACGGAAATCACGGGGGATTCGCTACCGCACAATACTGGCTTCAACCCCAGTGCATAGAATGCCTTGTCTGTTGGAAACAGCAGGGCCAAAGAGCCCCGGGAACGGTACAGGTCTATTTGCTAGCCCATTGGGCGGGGAAGGAAAGCGGGGCAGATGAATGGCGGTTATTATAAATTTACGCGGACACGATTAAGAGGGAATCACCGAAGAAAAACCTTGGGCATGCCAACAGCATTCCCCCTAAACCCACCATACCATACTAATAAACGGAAGAAAAATTGAAAAATCTAAATTTATAGCGAAAATCAGCAGTTTCTTAAATGAAAGGATATTGACAGAATGGTTTGGTTTTGGTAATGCTGGAGCAATTTCTTTGGGTGGGATTGAGCGTGCAAGGTGGTGGGGAGGATTGAGTTGCCATGCGTATTTCGCATTATTAGAGGATTTCTTGACGGAATAAAACTCCCTTGCTCGCTTTACGTAAGGCACTGGTAACGATCCTGGGGCACTTGACTTCTTCTAGTGGTACAAGTGCGACCGAAAAGCGAGTTGCTTGTGTTCGGTCTATGAAAATTTGCCAAGACACAGTTTTCCACAAAGGGTGTGGTCATTGACGGGATTTTGTTTACTATTACCACTAGTCCTAGGGAAATTAATTTCACTTGAGACTACAATAAAATTCAGGCAGTCTGCATTTTTTGCGGCAAGTTGTCCTATTTTTGATTCAAGTATTGTTGTCGGAATGAGTATACGAAAATGACCATTTTTTAGTGTAAAATCACATTGTGCCTCCACACTTTTTCTGTTGTATTTTGGCTTTCCCTAGCAACCACAGTGATCATGCGAGTTATGGTACAGCAACAGGACAAAAGCCATTATTGGTGCGCCCAAGTATCGCGGCCTCTTCTAAGGTGTGGCTTATTTATAGAATTCTACGGTATCATACATAGAAGGTCGCTTAGAGGCGTTCGGAGTGGTGGGAACATTGGCACGGTTATGGGGGAGCCTCTCGGTAGCTGGATTGTTTAGCAGATGCTCACCTCCAATGACAACTGACTCCAGCAGCTCCATATGGGAGTCTATCTCGAGCCGAGCCGGATTCTAAATTCACTTGTGTATCTTTGACGCTGCTTTGGTGAGGTCCCAAAGTGGAATTGTTTTGCCGGTAGGGCGACCTGCCACACCTGTGGCACCTCCGGCCTTAGATGCCCGGAGTTCGGTTATGTCAGCAGTGGTCGGGAAACAAGATTTCCAAGATAATCTTATCCTATTCCACGCCACAGCGGGCGCCCCGGCATTGCGAGCCATCTACCAAAATCCAAGCCGCTGTTTAAATCCGGACTGAGGTTCAGCCAATCACATTAGAGAGTTTGCGCAAGAGGACCTGGGTGGCAGTTAACGGAAAAGAGACCCAGGTCTCTGAATGAGTTTGCGCACCAGGTCTAGGTGGCTTGGTAGCTGGAAGATGGGAATTGAGTAGGGTAATACCGCATTGCACTCAAATTTGTTACCTGCTCAAATTAGGATTCCCAGATACTTGTACACAAGTTGGGTACTAACCATACTGACTGCCATAGAACAGGTGATAATCTACTACTGAATGCCCAATATTATCATCAGTAAATTCATTTAATAAAATGCGAAAAGAGCGCTGTGTTGCTGCTGATTTATTGTTTTGCAGCGATCGGATCTCTTCAGGTCTGAAAAGCCCTATTTTACACCACTTCCAGGTCTCGCTACCCACCTGGGTGTCCAAGACTTTTAGGTTAACAGAAAATAACCTATTTTCCTGCCACCTAGGTCTCCTTGCGCAAACTCTCTATTTGCCTAAAATTGCAGATGGCTCGCTGTGTATCGCAGAAAAGTTGTACCTGGTTTGGCAAACCCCGAGTTCCTTCTCAGATTGATGGAATGGTCTAAGGTATTCCACGCCATAAAGTTATCCACCATGCTGGTACTACTTTTCATATGCTGGTAGAGGTTTATTGTGGTAGGCGAAGCGACCGATTCAAAGGCTTCAGTGGGAGGTCAGGCCGACATTGATAAACTTACTACGACTGCGGGGCTGCTGGCGGCGGGAATAAGTCCTAAGGCAACCTATGGAACCAGAATTCATATTAGTATCACTCTCCTCGCGAGAACCCCAGTGTGGGGGATGCCGGGAGAGAAGCGAGCGAGAAGATACGCAGGGTATTGTGAGTGGACAAGGTTAACCGAACTTAAAAGATGGAAGACAACCGAATACTCCGCAGCACCTAGCAACTCTACCCCACCTAAAGAAATCGCTCTCGCTTGACCCTTGGATCAACATCTCCTTGTTTAAGATACTAGATCTAGTATTCTCTGTAGTTAGGCCAAATATTCTTTTTATTTTTATTTTGGTTATTAGTATGGTGGAGTTGGTGGGGAGAAGTGTTGGTATAACCTAATATCTTCCTATTCCTTGATGTCCGGTTAATTTTGTCCATGCACAATAGAATCGGAGGTTAGTATTCTCTTCCTGATGCAACCGTGTTGATATCGCCGGATGACCACCACCCTAATAGAACATGTCGGGACAGGAGCTGGGGGGGGGGGTCTCCGGACTACGCTCTAAAAAGGCACTCAACAATATAGCTCCCTTCCTAATCATTACTAGAAAGCGCCAAGGAAACCTAATACTGACTCTTTCAACCCCGTAATGTATATCTGAGTCTGCTAAAGTTCTCAGATTCGTGCTTGGGCATCGAGAACAATGCCTATTCGCAACAGCCGGCTAACTAGAGTCTTCCCGATAACCCCCCCTAGGACATGCCTCTAGGGACATTTGCAAGCTCTTATCACAATTTGCTCCACTAAATAATAGAAGGAGAGAGTTAGCGAAGCACCCCCAGTGGCGATTTGTACTTGGAAGGGTATGAGAATTTTACGAATACGGATGTACTAGTGTACAGGGGTGCCCCCATCAAGTTGGAAGTAGAAAGACGAACGAGGCTCGGCACTGAACTGTCCCATCTACTAATGGGGAGCCTACCTGGCAAATCCCATGGGAAAACGTGGTCTGTAGAGGAGGCTAGGGACGGATTTCAAAAGTACCCGGACAGCCTTGTATCAGCATTGGAGCCAAGGTGTCCGGATAATAAAAAATCTTCTAGCACGTGTACTGTGCCGGCATGCGAGCACTGGGGATCAGAAAATATGGGTAACGTCGTTTACCTAGTAACGGCTCGCCACCGGGATGCGGCTCCCCTTGGCAACCACTGGAAAATCAAATGTATATTTTAATATCTACATAAATAGTAGTGATCCCACATGGAAAATTTGTTAGAAAGTACTTTTAAATATGGAGAATCAGAATATGAAGGTTTTAATTAATAATAAAAAATAATGACTCCTGTATGCTTACTTTATTCCAAACTGGTTCATTTAGCAGATTGCTTACAATTGAAGTCAAGAACATTGAAATCAACCATCAAAGTAACAGTTTGAGCAGGTAATAAGAGCTTATAGATATTGTACTAGATGTATGAACTGCTTTGGTATTTATTTGTAGCTATTACGGGAGGTATTGTGGCTTTAAAAAAGAGTATAGTTAAATATATATGCTATAAAGTGGATGAGATAATATCTACTTATGGGGTTTATGTAATGTTCCAATACTTTGCAATATAGTTCAATAAGATAATCCAAGATACTATATAGGTTTTCAGGGCGGTTGGTTAAGTCTTCCTAATTTTATTCCCTAGTGATTTGAAAGGAATTTCTGAAGCAATACTACCTTCCGGTCTTGACCTTCAAGGCTACACATGTACGATAAGGCCAAAACATGTTTGATATAGTCTAGTCATATAGGTAAAGCTACTATATTACTTTTAGTCAGTTTGGGCTATGGGATCAAGCAATTTCACATAGCAACTCTAATGACACTCAATTTTACTTTAAATTTACAGTATTTGTTGAGTTACAGGGTGAGATCTCTAAATTCCACATCCTAAACTGATTAAAACTCATATAGTAGCTTTACCTATATGACTAGACTATATCAAACATGTTTTGGCCTTATCGTACATGTGTAGCCTTGAAGGTCAAGACCGGAAGGTAGTATTGCTTCAGAAATTCCTTTCAAATCACTAGGGAATAAAATTAGGAAGACTTAACCAACCGCCCTGAAAACCTATATAGTATCTTGGATTATCTTATTGAACTATATTGCAAAGTATTGGAACATTACATAAACCCCATAAGTAGATATTATCTCATCCACTTTATAGCATATATATTTAACTATACTCTTTTTTAAAGCCACAATACCTCCCGTAATAGCTACAAATAAATACCAAAGCAGTTCATACATCTAGTACAATATCTATAAGCTCTTATTACCTGCTCAAACTGTTACTTTGATGGTTGATTTCAATGTTCTTGACTTCAATTGTAAGCAATCTGCTAAATGAACCAGTTTGGAATAAAGTAAGCATACAGGAGTCATTATTTTTTATTATTAATTAAAACCTTCATATTCTGATTCTCCATATTTAAAAGTACTTTCTAACAAATTTTCCATGTGGGATCACTACTATTTATGTAGATATTAAAATATACATTTGATTTTCCAGTGGTTGCCAAGGGGAGCCGCATCCCAGTGGCGAGCCGTTACTAGGTAAACGACGTTAGGCCTAATTGCCTGTGAGCCCCTAAGCGACAATACTTGGACATTGCGAAAGTTTTCGGAAATGGGTACTTTGGCCTGGCGCTATCTTGGGTGTGTCCGCCTAATAAGAGGTTGTAGGCCTAGCCGCCACATTTCCGGAAACTTTTGCTAAGTACTGTATTTGGTTCAGTGTTCTCAACGGTCCGGGGCCCCTGTAGGGCCCGACGGGGGGACTGCCAAGAGCCCTGGACCGGACGGGACTGCAAAAGGCGGTCCACACCCGTCCTGGAAACCTCAGGACGGCCGTCTTTGTGGCGGACGGCGGGCCCTGCAAGGGAAGACATTTTAGCGTGGGGGACGACCAGGGACTGCGAGTGACTGTGGGTTACTGCCGGTGACTATAGGGGACTATGAATCCTATCAATAGCATTTCATGACACCCTTCTCGAGCAAATACAGAAATTCATCTAATAAGATTAAATGAAACCTGAGGCTCTCTAGGAGAGATAAATAGGTGTAGAATATATCCCATAATATACCGCTAGGGCCAGGCATCGGGCATATCGCTTAATCTAGAAATCGTACCTACCTACCATCCTCTTATTGCAACGTTTCTTACTTCTCCTGCATCATTAAGCCCTGATCCAAGCTAGGAAAACATGTCGGATAAACACGCGGAGCCTGCATCACAAGAAACCATCTAAGATTTATGAGAGAAGGCGTAAGATGAGAAAGAGTTGCGTCTGTTCTGAAAATGGTTCGGAGTATACAACTTCTGATGGAAAAACCTGGTGGCGTTGTGCTCGTTGTATGTTCCCCTGCTTCTTTTTTTCTATCATATATAGTGATGGCCACGATCAGATCATGATCGAGTTTTGCTCGATTATAGTCTGCTCGATCAGCCTCGATCATAGGGGTCCCTCGATCATGGGTACTACTCGATCATGCTCGACTATCATCGAGTATACTCGAGCATCTTGAATCATGACCAATCACTCTTGTAACCTGTTAGAAATATCGCGAACACAGGAAGAGATTCGTATTGCAATTAAGTGTAAAGAACCGCAAAAGAAAGATAGGAAAGAGAGAAAACTATGGTGACGGAAGAGAGAAGCAAACATTACTGGCTAACCTTGGTAAAGGTAGAATAGAACAAGTGCGGTGAGTTTTGTGGCCAATACGTAAGTTAATCACTTTTCCAACACCACCTTATTAATTGGTGATGCGATGAACTTATATACCAATCACTCTAGATCAGCCACAAACTACCATGATACCTAAGTGAACAATAGGGTAAGGGTCTTCTGTTCCTGTTATAACACGGGTGTAAATACTGGTAATCCATATTGAGTGGATATTTCCTACTTAATAGATACAAAATCGATCATGCTCGAGCATAGTCGACGATAATCGACTATACTCGATGATGCTCGAGCAGTGGCCATGATCGATCACTCGATCAGGACCTACCCATTTGATCGATCATTCGATCATGGGGTCCCCTCGATCATGATCGTGGCCATCACTAATCATATACTAGTACTTAGATTCCTGCTATAAGAATAATAAGAATATTCACGCCTCCAGGCACTGAGGAAAGCTGGGATGACATAAGCAATATTGCCCCGAGACGAGATTTCTTACTAATTCGGGAGTGTTCCTTGGCATGAAACATGTTTCACGGTGGACGGCGGGGGACGGCGGGGCTTATAGTCCTTCGCACCGGGGCGCAGGGCAAGTTTTGAAAAAGACCGGACGGGACCGCT
>Ga0307513_10003812_pt1 | contig 20328 bp, 18 predicted proteins | sample 15_EM_MG_FD_202174 | JGI IMG/M metagenome (GOLD analysis project Ga0307513, IMG submission 202174) | Populus trichocarpa ectomycorrhiza microbial communities from riparian zone in the Pacific Northwest, United States - 15_EM | ecosystem: Host-associated > Plants > Roots > Unclassified | place...
GCACGGCCGGAAGCGTAGCACTGTTGCAGACAGCAATCGTCGTCCTGGGAATCACGGTTCCGGGAATGTCACAGCGCCGAGTATGGGCGGTCGCAGGCTCCGCCAACCGCTCACTGTTTGGATCATCTGACCTGTTCAGAGTGGGGTTGCCGAGGAGTCCGGATCGAAGGCGCGCAGGCAGGCGGAACACTGACACCAGCTGGTGCATCTTGCAGATCGAAGAAGTTCACAATGGGAGTTGCGTAACGGGAAGTCGCATGTGACCCTCAATGATGGGGGAAACCCGTATCGGGTATCGAGGGGAAAGAGACACAACGATGATGTTTCAAGCAGCTTTGGTGATCGGTGCGATCGCCGCCACGCTCCTGACGATCGCCACCATCATGGTCGTTCAGCGGGACAACCAGGCGAACCGAGCGCGGGCACGCCGCGCCGACCAGATTCTCGGCGCGCTGCACGATGCGGCCGCCACCGGCCGGCCCTGGCGCTCGATTTACCCCACTCAGTCGACGGGAGTTTCCGTGGACCACGGGGGAGTTCTGGACCGTTCAGTCAAATAGATTCTTGACCAAGCGGTCCAATAGATTTTGTACCGCTCGGTCAAGTACCTGCTACGGTGCCGCGATGGCCAGACCGCGGACCTTTGATGAGGACGAGGTCGTCCGGTCCGCCCGCAACCAGTTCCATCGATCCGGCTACGCGGGTACCTCACTAGAGGATCTGTGTCGGGTCACCAACCTCGGCAAAGGCAGTCTCTACTCGACCTTCGGCGACAAACACGACCTGTTCCTGCGCGCATTCGACCTCTACTGCCGGGAGGTCGTCGCCGAGGCCCGGGCGGATCTGAGCGGCCCCGGGGCGGCCTACCCCCGGCTGCTGGAACACATCAGGGCGATGGCGAAATCGACCGTCGCCGACCGAAAACGGGTGGGTTGCCTGCTGGCCAAAGGCTCCGCCGAGCTGTCCGGGACCGATCCGGAGGTTGCGGACCGAGCCCTGGCCACCTTCACCGATCTGCACGGAGCTCTGGCCGACAGCATCGCGGCGGCCCAGCGCGAGGGCGACCTGGCCGCTGCCGCCGATCCGAACCGGCTGGCGGCGATGGTGTTGGCGGTGCTGCGCGGGATGGAAGCGCTGGGCAAGGCCGGGGCGGACGCCGCGTTCATCCACGACATCGCGGAGCAGGCCATCAACGTACTCCCGCGCCCCTGAGCACCAGGGAATCACTGCCCCGTCGACTCTTTCGACTCCACGGCGCGTTTCAACCCCTCGGCCTCGAACCGCACGTAGCGCCGGATCAGCCCGCCGTAGATCACCCGGACCGGGCCGGCCAGCGCACCGCTGTGCGTCAGCCGGACCACTACCCGGGACGAATCCGCGTCTTTCTTCTCCACCGTGTGCTCGCCGACCGAGCTCAGCCCGGCGGCGTCCGAGCGCCAGGCGAAGGTCCGGCCGTGCTCGATCCGTTCCACGGTCCAGATCGCAACCGGTAATCGGGGCTGCCGCAGTCGAGCCCGTTGGCCCGGGCGCAGCCCACCAGCATCGAGCAACTGGGCTCCGCTGACCGAGGGGGTCCACTCCGGCCAGCGCTCGACGTCGCTCATCACGTCCCACACCCGGTCCGGATGTGCGGCGATCTCGATCGTGTGCTCGTACTCGACGTTCATTCCCGCTCCAACCGTCACGATCGGCCATTCCACGGTGGGACACAGCAGTTGTTCCGTCAAGCACTTTCCCAGGATTTTGGCTGCTCAGCCGAGGATGGCGCGAGCGACGTCGCCGGGATCCGGGCCCGCCTTGGCGAGCACGTCCGCGGTGGGTGCCCAGATGGTCGAGCGACCGGCGGAACGGCCGTAGTCGCCGCCGGTGGAACCGGCGAAACTGGCGAAGGCAACATGGATCTGGTGATCGGTGGCGATCCGCCGACCCCGCGCGTCCTGGATCGCCGCTTCTTCGGGCAGCATCAGGGTGCCGGCCAGGTAAACGTCGATCCCCAACGCCGCGGTGTCGCAGGCGTGTTGGGCGATTCCGGTGTCCTTGCAGATCGCCAGGCCCAGCCGCCAGCCGTCGACGACGAGCACGGCCGGCTCCCCCGGACTGAACCGGGACTCGGTCGTGTCCAGCCACACCTTGCGGTAGGCCACTGTCGCGCCGGTGCCGTCGATGGCCAGCGTCGCGATGTGCGAACGGCCGGCCTCGCCCTGCAGCGGGGCACCCACCAGCGCCACGGTCCCGGTCTCGGCGCAGGCCTCGATGATCGGCGCCAGCCGGGCATCGTTGACGGTGATCGCCGGGGCGTCGAGCTCGTACCCGGTCAACGAGAGCTCGGGAAAGACCACCACCCGAGCGGCGGCCGAGCGAATCGTCGCCGCATGAGCCAGGGCGTTCGCGTCCACGTCGTAGGCCTGGCAGAGCGGCTGGGCAACCGCGAGGACCAGCGGTTCAGGCATCCTTGTTCCAATGCGTCGGAGTGGTCAGCGGACCCGAAATCCGTGTCTTTGCATTGCCTTTGGCCGCTTCAAGCTGGGACTGGATCAGGAAGAGGCTACCGGTCAGGTCGGCGCCGCGTAGATCGGCGCCGCGCAGGTCGGCCCCGGTCAGATCGGCCGTCCGCAGGTCCGCGCCGCGCAGATCGGCGCCGATCAGGTACGCGCCGCGCAGGTTCGCCGCGCGCAGGTCCGCACCCTTCAGGTTGGCCCCGATCAGGTCGGCGCCTCGGTGATCCTTCGGCTTCTGCTCCGGCCGAGCGGCGGCCCGCAGCACTGCACTGGCTCGCTGCAACAGCGGGTTGACGTCCTGCCGGTACCCGTCAACGTCCAGGTCGATCAGCGCCTGCGGATTGCTGCGGGTGAGCTCCTCGGTCCGTGCCAGCGCCCGGCCGAGCTTGCGGTGCAGGGCAGGCTGCTCGGCCAGAGGCTTGGTCAGCGCCAGGGCCTCGGTCAGGTAGTAGAGGAGTTCGTGCAGATCTCGCATCACCGGGAAGACCTGGAACATCTGCCGGGCGGTGCGCGGCGCCGAGCGCCAGTCCTGCCCGGCGTACGTGCCCTGCGAGACCTTCTGGCCGGCGCCGAAGCAGTCGTACACCGTGCAGCCGGCAAAACCGCTCGGCCGCAGCCGGGTGTGGATCCCGCAGCGAAAGTCCAGCTGCAGGTGGGGACAGGCGTGCCCGGCGGGCTTGTCGATCGCGAAGTCGGCAGAGGCGGCGAAGGCCGGCACAACGCAACAGAGCGCGAAGCAGTTCGCGCAGTCGGCACGCAGATCCCGCAGGCTGAGATGCGACACCGGGCCAGACACCAGGCCAGGCTATCTGCGGAGGCGGCAACCAAAGCAGGGTGCCGAGCGACATAGGAGACATGGCATCCACGCACCCGACCCAGCCGCTCGCCGTGGCGCCGCCGCCCACCCGGTCGGTCCGTCCCGTCCGGCTCGTGGCCGTTGTGGTTGTGGTCGTCCTGCTGCTCGTCCTGGCCCTGGTTGCCCTGCGCCTGACCTCGGGGGACGACGGTGATCAGCGGGTCGCGATTCCGCTCGGCGGGCGGCAGGCGGCCGTGGTGCAGATCGACAGCGGCGCGGATGCGATCGTCATCGGCACCGCCGATCTGGGCGGTGATCTGGCGGTCGTGACCACTCCGGGCGGGAACAGCAGCGGGGTCCGGCCGCGGGCTCGGATGGACGGCGATCAGCTGCGGGTCTGGACCGAGGACGTCGGCGACCCGGACGAGGGCGCTGCGGTGCAGATCGACGTCCGGATCGCCCGCGGGGTGCGCTGGGATGTCGTGGTCGACAAGGGGGCCAAGCAGGTCCGGCTCGCGCTCGGCTCCGGAGCGGTGAAGTCCGTCGAACTCCGGGGCGGCGCGGATCTCGCCGACGTCACCCTGCCGAAGCCGACCGGTGAGCTGGCCGTGCGGATCCCGACCGGACTCGCCACCGCCGCGCTGCACCTCCCGACCACCGTGCCGGCCAAGATCACCTTCGGCAGCGGTGCCGGTCGGGCGATCGTGGACGGCGCGCAGCGGCAGGGCATCGCGGCCGGGATCACGATCTACGGCGTCAACGGCCAGGGCGGCACCGGCGGCGCGCAGGGCTACGAGGCGGCCAAGGACCGCGTGTTGATCGACGTCTCGGCCGGCGTGGGCACGCTGTCTCTGGACCGCGCCAAACCCTGATCAGCGGGGTGCGGATCAGCGCGAGTGCAGGGCTAGCAGGGCGCGGGCGAAGCTGGTGTGCGTGACCAGGCCGCTGACGTAGCCACCGAGGATCGCCGCGCGCGCGGCGAGGGCCTTCTCCGGGCCGTAACCGAGCCCGATCACCTCCGGGATCCGGCGCAGCTGGGCGGCGTCGATGCCGATCATCCGCCGGGTGAGCGGCGCGGTGACGGCCGCGCCGTCGGCATCCAGCAGCACCCCGGAGACGTCGCCACGGACGCCGAGCTTCAGCAGCTTGGTCCGCTCGGCGGCGGGGACCGCGTCGTAGACCGTGGAGTACGGCGGATCCCAGCTGCCGATCCCGACCACCGCCTTGGTCACGGAGGCGAACTGCTCAATCGCCCGGGCGACCTCGGGCTGGCGCAGCAACACCGCCGCGGTGGTGGCGTCCGGGACGATCATCGGTGCGTAGAAATAGTAGGCCGGGCCCTTGGCGATCCGGGCGACGTCGCGGACCAGCTCGATCGAGCTCTCGTCGACGTCCGGCCGGGACAGCGCCCCGGTCAGCTGGACCACCGGGCAGGACGCCAGCCGGGTCAGTTCCGCCCGCATCGCCATCAGCGAGCGTGCCCAGCCGAGCCCGAGGACGTCGTCCACGGTGACGATCTCGGTCAGCAGCTCCGCGGCGGCCAGGCCGATCTGCTGGCGCAGGGCCGTGTCGTGTTCTTCCACCGTGTCGACGACGATGGCATGCTGCAGTCGGTACGCATCGCGCAGCTCACTGGAGAGATTGACGTCGATCTCGCCGGGGTGGCCGATGTCGATTCGGACCAGGCCGCTGCTGCGGGCAGTGTCCAGCAGCCGAGCGACCTTGAATCGGCTCAGCTTGAGCTCGTCGGCGATCTCGATCTTGGACTTGCCGTCCAGGTAGTACCGCCGTGCCACGGTCGCGGTAAGGACCAGCTCCGCCGGGCCGACGTCGGCACTCACGTCACGCTGCCAGGACACGACGCGATGCTCATATGAGCGTTCATGGGCTCATTGTGGCAGACATCATTGACGCGGGGGCGAAGTCGAATAAGACTCCATGCGAGTAGACCCATGCTCAAATGAGCGGACAACAGAGAGGTTGTCGTCGTGGACAGAGGGTCCAGATCACGGCGTTTGGCAACCCTGGCGGTCGTCCTCGCACTGGCCACCTCCGGGTGTGCCGGCTGGGGCGGCGGCGGGGGCTCAGGCGGGGCCGACAGCATCAACGTGCTGATGGTGAACAACCCGCAGATGGTCGACCTGCAGAAACTCACCGCCGACAACTTCACCAAGCAGACCGGCATCAAGGTCAACTTCACCGTTCTCCCGGAGAACGACGTTCGCGACAAGATCAGCCAGGAGTTCTCCAGCCAGGCCGGTCAGTACGACGTCGCGTCGCTGAGCAACTTCGAGATCCCGATCTATGCGCGCAGCCGCTGGATCGCCCCGCTCGACCCCTACATCGCCAAGGACACCGCGTTCGACCAGGCGGACATCCTCAAGCCGATGGTGGCCTCGCTCAAGGGTGACGACGGAAAGGTCTACGGCGAACCATTTTACGGTGAGTCGTCGTTCCTGATGTACCGCAAGGACATTCTGGCCGCGAAGAACCTGACGATGCCGGACAAGCCGACCTGGCAGCAGGTGGCCGACATCGCCGCCAAGGTGGACGGCGCCGAGCAGGGGATGGCCGGGATCTGTCTGCGCGGTCAGCCGGGCTGGGGGCAGCTGTTCGCCCCGCTGACCACGGTGGTGAACACCTTCGGCGGCACCTGGTTCACCAAGGACTGGCAGGCCCAGGTTGACGCTCCGGAGTTCCAGCAGGCCACCCAGTTCTACGTCGATCTGGTCCGCAATTACGGTGAAAATGGCGCACCTCAAGCCGGTTTCACCGAGTGCCTGAACAACCTGATCCAGGGCAACGCGGCCATGTGGTACGACGCGACGTCTGCCGCCGGCTCGCTGGAGGCCGCCGACTCGCCGGTCAAGGGCAAGATCGGGTACGCCGCCGCACCGGTGGTGAAGACCCAGAGCTCCGGCTGGCTGTACGCCTGGTCCTGGGGCATCGAGCAGGCCAGCGAGAAGAAGGAGAACGCCTGGAAGTTCATCTCCTGGGCCTCCGGCAAGGACTACGAGAAGCTGGTCGGTAGCCAGCTGGGCTGGTCCAGAGTGCCGGCGGGCAAGCGTGCCTCCACCTATCAGATCCCCGAATACCTCAATGAGGCGAAGGCTTTCGCGGCGCCAACGCAGAGTGCGATCGAGAACGCCGATCCGCTGAACCCCGGGGTGCAGCCCAGGCCGGCCCCCGGCATCCAGTTCGTCGACATCCCGGAGTTCCCGGGGCTGGGCACCCAGGTGTCCCAGTACGTCAGCTCGGCGATCGCCGGTCAGCTGAGTGTGCCGAAAGCGCTGGAACGCGGGCAAGGACTCGCGGACGACGTGGCCGAGCGGTACCGATCAAGGGGGTCACTGTGAGCACAGCGACGATGACATCCACGCCGACCGTACCCCGGCCGACCTCGGCGCTGCGGCGCTCGGGCAACTGGGCTCGCCGGGCCCCGCTGCTGCCGGCGCTGATCTTCACCATCATCCTGACCCAGCTGCCGTTTGTTGCCACGCTGGTGATCTCGTTCATGAACTGGAACGCCTACTACCCGGATGAACGCGGCTTCGCCGGCTTCGACAACTTCCGCCGGGTGTTCACCGACATCAACATGCGTCAGTCGGTGGTCACAACGATCCTGCTGACCGCCACCGTGGTGATCGTCAGCCTGATCCTCGGACTGGCCATCGCCCTGCTGCTGGACCGCAAGTTCCTGGGTCGCGGCGCGGTCCGGACAATGATGATCGCGCCGTTCCTGATAGTCCCGGTTGCGGCCGCACTGCTCTGGAAGCACGCCCTGTTCAACCCGGAGTACGGCCTGTTCAACGGCACCATCTCCGGGATCTGGAAGCTGTTCGGCTCGGACAATCCGCCGCAGCCGGACTGGATCACCTCGGCGCCGCTGATCTCCATCGAGATGGCGCTGATCTGGCAGTGGACGCCGTTCATGATGCTGATCCTGCTGGCCGGGCTGCAGAGCCGGCCGCTGGACGTGATCGAAGCGGCCAAGATGGACGGCGCCAACTCCTGGGACATCTTCCGGTACATGACCTTGCCGCACATGCGCCAGTACCTGGAGCTGGGTGGCCTGCTCGGCTCGATCTACGTGGTGCAGAACTTCGATGCCGTCTTCACCATCACCTCCGGCGGTCTCGGCACGGCGAACCTGCCCTACACGATCTACGAGACCTTCTACAACGCTCAGGACTACGGCCGGGCCTCGGCCGCGGGCGTCGTCGTGGTGATCGGCACGATCATCATCGCCACCTTCGCGCTACGAACCGTGTCCACCCTGTTCCGAGAGGAGGGCGGGCGATGAGCTCTGTCACCGACGTCGGTACCGTCGAACCAGATCGAGTGACCCGTCGCAGCATGCGCAAACCCCGGCCGGACCGTAAGCCGCGCGGGGGTGCCTTTCTCGGCGTCGTCGCCTGGATCGTCGGGATCATCTTTGTGCTGCCGATCCTCTGGATGCTGCTGACCTCATTCCACAGCGAGGCGGACGCGGGGGCCAACCCGCCGGCCCTGTTCGCACCGCTCACCCTGCAGGGCTACCGGGAGTTCTTCGGCGCCTCCACCGGCGCCAGCCCGTGGCCGCCACTGCTGAACTCGCTGACCGCCAGCGTGCTGTCGACCGTGCTGGTGCTGCTGCTCGCCATCCCGGCGGCCTACGCCCTGTCGATCAAGAGGGTGGAGAAGTGGACGGACGTGATGTTCTTCTTCCTCTCCACCAAGATGCTGCCGGTCGTTGCCGGCCTGCTCCCGATCTACCTGTTCGCACAGCAGGTCGGATTGCTGGACAACATCTGGCTCCTGATCATCTTCTACACGGCGATGAACCTGCCGATCGCGGTGTGGATGATGCGCTCGTTCCTCGCCGAGGTGCCGGTGGAGATGCTGGAGGCGGCGCAGGTGGACGGCGCCGGGTTGATCCGGATGCTGCGTGAGATCATCGCCCCGGTGGTGGCCCCCGGAATCGCCGCCGTCTCCCTGATCTGCTTCATCTTCAGTTGGAACGAGCTGCTTTTCGCTCGGGTGCTGACCGCGACGGTGGCCCAGACCGCGCCGGTGTTCCTGACCGGATTCGTCACCAGTCAGGGGCTGTTCCTCGCCAAGGTCTGCGCGGCTGCCATCGTGGTGTCGCTCCCGGTGCTCGCCGCGGGTTTCGCCGCTCAGGACAAACTGGTTCAGGGCCTGTCGATGGGTGCCGTCAAGTGACAGATTCCGAGCTGACCCCGCTCTCCGCGGCGACCCTGTCGACGCTGGATTCACAGGTCGCCCGGCCGAAATACCACCGCGATCAGGTCAGCGTCGGCATCGTGCACTTCGGTGTCGGCGCGTTCCACCGCACTCACCAGGCGATGTACCTGGACCAGCTGATGAACGATGGCAAGGCCCTGGACTGGGGCATCTGTGGGATCGGGGTGCTGCCGTCGGACCAGCGGATGCAGACCGTGATGAACACCCAGGACTGCCTCTACACGATGGTGGTCAAGCATGCGGACGGGACGTTTGAGCCTCGGGTGATCGGGTCGATCGTCAATTATCTGTTCGCACCGGACGACCCCGAAGCGGTGATCGAGCGGATGGCGGACCCGGCCACCCGGATCGTGTCGATGACCGTGACCGAGGGTGGCTACAACATCCACGCGGTCACCGGCCGGTTCGACGAGACGAATCCGGACGTCGTGCACGACGCTCAGCCCGGTGCCGTGCCGCGGACCACGTTCGGCCTGATCACCGAGGCTCTGCAGCGCCGCTGGGATCGTGGCATGCCCGCGTTCGTGGTGATGTCCTGCGACAACATCCCAGGCAACGGTGACGTGGCCCGAAACAGCCTGGCCGCCTTCGCCCGCATGCGCGACCCCGCCCTCGGCGACCGGATCGACAGCGAGGTGCGGTTCCCGAACGGGATGGTCGACCGGATCACCCCGGCGACCACGGACGACGATCGCGCCGAGGTCGCCCACCGGTTCGCCATCCTGGACGGCTGGCCGGTGGTCTGCGAGCCCTTTACCCAATGGGTACTCGAAGATTGGGTCGGGACCTCGCCGGAAGGCATGGGCGGGAGACCGCCACTGGAGGATGTCGGCGTCCAGCTCGTTGCGGACGTCGGACCGTACGAGTTGATGAAGCTGCGGCTGCTCAACGGCAGTCATCAGGCCCTCTGCTACCTCGGCTACCTGGCCGGGTACCGGTACGCGCACGAGGTCTGCCAGGACCCGCTGTTCGCCGAGTTCCTGCTCGCGTACATGGATGCCGAGGCCACGCCGACCCTGGAACCGGTGCCCGGGATCGACCTCGACGCGTACAAGCCGAACCTGATCGCCCGGTTCTCCAATCCGCAGGTCCGCGACACCCTGGCCCGGCTGTGCATGGAGAGCAGCGACCGGATCCCGAAGTGGTTGCTGCCGGTGATCCGGGAGAACCTGGCGAGCGGTGGGCAGATCACCCTGACCGCGGCGGTCGTCGCCTCCTGGGCCCGGTATTCGGAGGCCGTGGACGAACAGGGCGAGCCGATCGTTGTCGTCGACCGCTTGCGGGACACCCTGGTGGCCGCCGCCCAGCAGCAAAGCTCGGACCCGCTGGCCTTCGTCCGGAACCGGGAACTGTTCGGTGACCTGGTCGACGACGAGCGCTTCACCACGCCGTACCTGGCGGCACTGGACTCGCTGCACACCAGGGGCGCCCGGAAGACCCTGGAGCACCTCCTGCACCCCTGATCAGCGACCCGTTCCGAGCGTGACAGTTTTACTGTTACAGTCCTGCTGTGAAGGACGAGGAAGGGCTGCTCACGATCGATGAGCTGGCCGCCGCCACCGGGATGACCGTGCGCACGGTGCGGTTCTACGCGGCCAAAGGGCTACTGCCGGGTCCGATTCGCAAGGGGCGAGTGGGCTACTACGGCTCGGCTCATCGGCTCCGCCTGGACCTCGTCCGGGAGTTGCAGGACCACGGGTACGCCCTGGCCGGGATCGAGCGGCACCTCAGCCGGATCCCGATCGACGCGGCCGGTGACGAGCTGGCGGTGTACCGGGCCCGGTTGATGCCGTGGGAGCCGGAGCCGGCCGAGGAGTTCGACCGGGCAGAGCTGGAACGCCGGGCGGGGCTGCCGCTGAGCGACGACGACCTGGACTTCCTGATCGAGATCGGCATCCTCGCCGAGCCGACCCCCGATCACTTCCGGGCCACGGCGTCCATGCTGGCCTTCGGGGTGGAACTGCTCGCGGTGCCGGTGCCGCGAGAGACGTTGCGGGAGTCGGCCGCGGTCATCGAGCAGCACGCCACTGCCATGGCCGCCGGGCTGACCGACGTCTTCCGCCGGGGCGTCTGGGAACCCTTCCGCCGTGGGGAGTTGACCGGAACGGACGCCGAACAGCTCGCCTCGGTGATGGCCCGGCTGCGACCGCTCACCGTCCAGGGCCTGGTGGCCGCCTTCGAGCGGGCGGCCGACCGCGCCGTCCGCCATCCCGAGGAAGAGTGACTGCGTGACCTCCGAAACAGCGAAAAGCGAGCCCCAGGTACACCGGGTCAGGTCGGGCGGCGTGATCATCACGGTCGAGGAGTACGGCCGTGAGCACCAGGATGCCGATACGACGTCCGTGGTGTTTCTGCCCGCCCTCGGCGTCGCGCTGTCCTACTACCGCCCGTTGCTCGAAAGCTGGGCCGAACGGGGACGTCACGTGCTCGGCGTGGAAATGCGCGGCGGACCGCAGAGCCCGGTGGCCAACCCGCGTCGGCAGTCCTTCGGCTACGCCCAAATGATCAACGATGACCTGGCGACCGTGTTCACGCTCGACGCGATCGCCACCGCGAGCAAGGTCGTGCTGGTCGGGCACAGCCTCGGCGGCCACCTGGCCCTGCTGTCCGCAGCCTCCGGAGCACTGCAGCCGGCTGGGGTGGTGACGATCGGAACCGGAACCGCCTCCCCGGCGTCCCAAACCAGCCGCTCCGGCCGACTGCGGCGTCGGGTGGAGGTCGGCTTCGTCCGGATGACGATCGGGATGCTCGGATACTGGCCAGGGCATCGAGTGGGCTTCGGCGGTCGGCAGCCGAAGGGTTTGATGGCCGACTGGGCCTTTGAGGCCACGCATGGCCGATACCGGCTGGCCGGCGACCCGACCGACTACGAGGCCGCGCTGGCGGCACTGGGCCCGCCGACGCTGCTGATCGCCCTGGAAGGTGACCCGATGATCCCGCCGCCGGCAGTGGCCTACCTGGCGAGTCGGCTGCCGGCGCAGGTCGAGCACCGCATGCTCACCGGCGAACACGCTCGCGACCACTTTCTCTGGGCGCGGCGTAGCCCCGGGCTGATGATCGACGAGGTCGAGGGCTGGCTCGCCCGGATGGGCTAGTCGGCTGGTTTGTCGGCACCGGAACTCCAGCTACTGGGCCCGCCTGACGATTCGGGTTAGATGACGTCGGAGGGCCGCAAGCAGGCAGGGCCGACCCGCCGCCGGGTCGGCCATCGTCCGTTGGCCTTTGTTCTGGTAACGCTGCTCTTTGCCGCCGCCGCAGCGGCCGGCTACCTGATCAATCAGGCGTACGAGGGTCGAAAAGCGACGGTCGTCGAACGGTTCAACACCCGTCATACCACCGCCTCTCGGTTCATCGAGGCCTACTTGCGGCAGACCGTGGGCCAGCAACTTCGACTGGCCAAGCAGTCGCTCTCCGATGCGACGGTACAACCGGACGATTTCGGCAACCTCGCCCGGCTGAACCAGCTCACCGCGGCCACGCTCTACGACGGTGACGGCCGGCTGCTCAACTCCTACCCCGAGGTCCCGAGCCGATTCGACTCCATGCGCCGCCAGGACGGTGGCCTGGAATCGGCCCTGGCCGGGGTATCGGCGGTGACCGCGGTGACGGCTCGCGGCAGCGACGATCCGCCACTGATCGCCTTTGCCGTCATCTTTCAGGCTCCCACCGGGCCAAGGGTGTTCGCCGGACGGTATCCGGTGGAGGACACCCTGCTGCAGTCGTTCGTCGCGAACGCCCTGCCGAGCTACCGGACCGCGGACATGTACCTGCTGAACTCCGCCGGGACGGTGATCGTGGCCAACCGCCGGGACAATTCCGGCCTGGAACTGGCCAAGGTGGCCCCTGCTCTGGCCAAGGTCGGCAAAAGCCCGCAGGGATTCCTGCCGCAGCTGCACAAGTACTACGTCAGCGGCCCGATCGAAGGCACCACCTGGCGGCTGACCTTCAGCCTGGACACGGACGAGCTGTACCAGAACCTGACTCCGGGCCAGACCTACTGGCCCTGGGCGGCATTGGCCGGGTTCCTGGTGATGTGCCTGGCCATGACCGCGATGTTCATCAGGGCGCTGAGGGATCGCACCCAGGCGATGGATGAGCACGAACGCCAGGAGGCGATCCTGGACACAGCCGGAGACGCATTCATCGGGACGGACGATGCCGGGCTGATCACCGACTGGAACAGCTCCGCGACCGCACTCCTGGGCTGGACCCGCGCGGAAGCCATTGGCAAACACGGGATCTCGACCATTCATCCGCCGGACAAGCAGGAGCTCCAGGCCGCGAAGTTGGAGCGCTTCCTGGAGACCGGGGTCACCGAGATGCAAGGGATCATCCTGACCGTTCAGCACCGCGACGGGCACCAGATTCAGGTGGAGGCCACCGTTGCCCGCAGCCACTGGCAGGGCAGTTGGCGATTCCACACCTTCATGCGGGACATCACCGATCGGCTGGAGAACGAGCGCCGCCTGCAGGAAATGGCGCTGACCGACTCCCTGACCGGGCTGGCCAACCGGCGCGCCTTCCTCGAACAGCTGGACCAGGCGCACGCCCGGGCCCTGCGGCACGGCACCCGGCTTGCCGTCCTGTACGGCGACGTCGACCACTTCAAGGCGATCAACGACACGTACGGTCACGCCGCCGGGGATGCCGTGCTCCGGCAGGTCTCCGGGCGACTGCGGTCGCACTTCCGGACCGAGGACACGGTCGGCCGACTCGGCGGCGACGAGTTCGCGATCCTCTGCGAGAACTTCACCCCGGACTCGGAGGGCATGGTGGAGCGGCTGCGCGAGGTGCTGGCCGCGCCGTACAGCTTCCGCAACCAGCCGATCATGGCAACCGTGAGCGTCGGGCTGGCCTCTCCCAAGGCCGGCGAAAGCAGCGCGCACCTGCTGGAACGGGCCGACCGGACGATGTATCGGGCCAAGGCCGCCCGCTGAGCGATATCGTCTGGCCGGTCGGATCGCGGTCAGCGGAGGAACACCATCGAGCAGCAGCGGTGCCAGGTCGGCACGTACACCAGTTCCGGCGGACAGGGCATCGGCCTCGGACGGATCGACCCGGCATCGGGTCGGCCCGAGGTGGACAGCTGGATCGGAGACGTCGAGGACCCGTCCTGGATCGAAATCGGTCCCGACGGCGGCACCCTCTACGCGATCAGTGAGCTCAGCCCGGATGGCCTGGTCAGCGCGCTGGGGCTGACCCCCGGAAAGTCGACTCCCGGCATGCTGAACACCGTTTCGACCGGCGCCAAACCCGCGCACCTCGCGATTCACCCGGACGGCCGGTTCCTGTTCACCGCGCTCTACGACGGCGGCGGCGTCGCCGTCCACCCGATCGAGCCGGACGGATCGGTCGGCCCGATCAGCGACCTGCACCTGCATGTCCGGGCGGCCCAGGCCGATGCGGTATCGCACGCCCATCAGGTGGTGATCGACCCGGTTGGCGGCGACGTCCTGGTCGTGGACCTGGGCACCGACAGCCTGCACCGCTACCGACTTGACCCGACGACCGGGCGGCTCACCCCGTCCGGGCGGATTCGGCTCGCGGTCGACAGCGGGCCTCGGCATCTGGCCTTCCATCCATCGGGGTCGTACGCCTACGTTGCGGATGAGCTGGACTCCACGGTGACGGTCTGCGAGCGGGTCGACGGCGTGCTGCGACCGGGCCCCGTGTTTCCCGCCCTGCCCGAGGGCTTCGAGCTCAGCGGGCGGAACTACCCGGGCGAGATCCTGGTCTCCGCCGACGGGCGATTCGTGTACGTCAGCAATCGGGGCAGCAACACGATCGCGGTGTTCGCCGTGGGCGAGGACGGCCGCAAACCCGCCGACCTCGCCCTGGTCGCGGCCCCGCCCAGTGCCGGTGACTGGCCCCGGCACCTGGCCCTGGATCGCACCGGCAGGTGGCTGTACTGCGCCAACGAACGCTCCGGCGACCTGATCTGGTTCCCGCTCGAGGCGGCAACCGGGGTTCCCGGCCCGCCCGCCGGTCGGCTCCCGGTCCCCGGGATAGCCCAGTTCCGGATCAGCCCCCGGTGAGTCACCCCACCATTCTGCCGACGGCGGCTTCGGCCGCCTCGACCAGCAACCGGTCGGCCTCGGCGAGCAGGCAGGTGACCGCGCGGGCCGGCATCGGCCGGGCGAACAGAAAGCCCTGGCCCTGACGGCAGCCCAGCTCGATCAGGACCCGGCGCTGTTCCTCGGTCTCGATTCCCTCTGCCACCACGGACATCCCGGCCGATTCGGCGATCGCCAGGATCGCCCGGACGATGCCGCGGTCCATCCCGATACTGCCCTGGTCGACACTGGCCCGGTCAACACTGGCCCGGTCAACCTGGCCGGGGATCGGCCCGCCGCCCGGCCCGGCGTCCGGACCGGGAACCAGCCCGGCGACGAACGTCCGGTCGATCTTCAGTCGCTCCACCGGTAAGTGCTTCAGGTACCCGAGGTTGGAGTACGACATGCCGAAGTCGTCCATCGCGACCCGCACGCCCAGGTCCCGCAGCTGCCGCAACTGGGCCGTCAGCTGGTCGGTGACCTCGACGCTCTCGGTCACCTCCAGCCAGATCTGCCGGGTCCGCAGGCCGGCCGCCTGGATGGTCACCAGGCACTTCTGCGCGAAGGCCGGGTCCAGCAACTGGATCGGCGAGACGTTGACCGCCATCGAGAGCGGCATCTCGAACTCGTCCTGCCACTCGGAGAGCTGCCGGCAGGCCTCGGCCAGCACCCAGGCTCCGATCGCGGTGATCGCTCCGGTCTCCTCCGCCATCGGGATGAACACAACCGGCGAAACGCCGCCCAGCTCGCGGTGATTCCAGCGCAGCAGCGCCTCGAAGCCGGTCACCCGCTCGTCCAGCAGGTCGACGATGGGCTGGTAGTACACCTCCAGCTCGGCGCGGTCGAGCGCGGTCAGCATGTCCTCACGCAGCGAGAGGTAGTCCACTGCCTTTTGCGCGGTGAAGCGATCGAACACCTCAACCCGGCCGCGGCCGCGGTTCTTCGCCGCGTACATCGCCGCGTCGGCATCACGCAGCAGGTCCACCGCCTGGATCTGTTCGGAGCCGCGCTCCCCGACGACGCCGCCAACGCTGGCCCCGACCTGCACCCGATCATCACCGAGCGCGAACGGCTCGGCAAGCGCCTCCAGCACGCGCTGACCGATCTCGGTAACGGCTTGCAGATCAGCGACTTTCGGCAGCACGATGAGAAACTCGTCGCCGCCGAGCCGGGCCAGCAGCTCCCCGGCTGCTACGCAGGACTGCAGCCGACCCGCTACCTGGCAGAGCAGGTCGTCGCCGGCTTCGTGGCCCAGCCGGTCGTTGATCGCCTTGAACTTGTCCAAGTCGCAGAAGAGCAGCCCAACCAGGCCCGGGTCGTCCGAACCAAGGCTGGCGTCAAGCAACTGCCGGGCCAGATCGCGATTGGCAAGTCCGGTCAGCGGGTCGTGCGTGGCCCGACGCCGCAATTCGTCGGTGAGCAAGCGCAATTGCGACTCGCTGTCCACCAGCGCCCGATAGAGCCGGGCGTTGGCCAGAGCCGCGGCCACGTAGCCGGCCAGTACCGCAACGGCTTCAATCGTGGTCTGGGAGAAGAACCCCGGCCGGGAGTGCCCTGCGTAGAGCAGCGCGATCGGGGCGCCGTCCTGGAGAACCGGGACACAGGCCAGGTTGCGGATCCAGGCCGGCACCCGCCCGTTGGTGACGGGCGCGGTGTCGTGCAGATCGACCTGGACGAACGACTCCCCGCGCTGCGCGCAGGCCCAGGCCATCAGCTGGTCGGCCGGCACCGGCCAGGCGCCGCGGATCGCGGGCCGGGAGGGGAGCTCCACTCGCACCGAAGCGATCCCGCTCTCTATGGTCACCGCCGAGGCGGCCTCTGCACCGGTCATGTCGCAGAGCAACCGCAGCGCCTCCTCGAGCAGCGGATCGACCTCGAGGTGTCGGGCGAGCCGGTGGCCGGTGCGGGCCAGTCGTTCGATGGCCTCCCGGCGTTCGCCTTCCTCCAGCGATGCCCGCAATCGGGAGGCGACCGACTGAAGCATCTGCAGTTCCCCTGGACTGAACGGCGATCGGTCCGATCGCAGCAGCACCAGACCGTCGCCGATCGGCGAGGCCTCGGCCAGCGGGATGTGCGCCGCCGACCGAATCGGGACACCGGCCGCCTGCGGGGCCGGCTCGCCGTCCGGGCAGATCCAGGCCGCCAGCCGGTTGCGAGACAGCAGGTCTGCGGCACCGGGCAGCGAGGGCAGTCGGGGTACCTCGTCCTCGGCGAAACCGCGGGCGGCAATGATCTCGGCGCGGTGTCCGTCGGAGTAGATCAAGCAGGTCAGATCGGCGGAGAAGACCTCGGAGAGTGCGCCCAGCGTGCGGTCGACCAGGACGTCGGGGGCTGCGGGCTCACCGATCACCGCCAGCAACCGGATCAACCGCGAAGAGTCCCGGTAGGCATGCTCCGCTGCCCGGTTGGCCAGCTGTAGTGGCGTCGGGATCATAACGCCAGCATGGTGAGGGTTGCATTGTGCACCCCGCCGACGCCTCGGGCTCGGGCGAACTCGCCGTACGTATAGCTACCGAAACACCGTGCCCCGTGCGATGCCTTGATGATCCGGCGGATTTCGTCCGGGAAGTCATCTCCGAAAATCTCCATCCGGCCGACGCAGTCGAAGGCCAGCAAAGTCGATTCGTCCCCGTACACCAGCGCTTCCGCGACGACGTCATCGACCACGGCCAGCAACGTGCCCGGATCGGCAGACATCAACTGGATCGCGGAATAGGGCGGCCACGGGGTGAAGGTGTTGATCGGGCCGTCAGGGGTCAGGAACACGGCCCGGACCAGGTGCGAGCCGTCGGGCTCGATCAGGCCGAGCGCATAGGAGGTCTGCCACATCACGGCATCCGGGCGGAGCATTTCGTCGGAGACCGCCGCGACCAGTTCGACGAAGACCTCGCCGGCCGGGCGGCCACCGATCTCGTGAATCACCGATCCCTCCGACCTGGTGATCAGGACCGGAAGGCTGGCCGGCGTCCAACCGTGTGCGGAGGCCACGGAGAGTGGACGCGGTGAGCCGATCCAGACTCCGACCGCAGCGTCGGTGAGCACCTCGTCGTTGCAGAAAACGCTGGTGCGGATCAACTTTCGGTCGTCCCCGGCGGCGCCACCGACCACCGGGACGGCCGCGCCGTACACCCGATGCACGCCGGTGAGTACCGCCTGCTGATCCCCGCCGAGCCCATCGGTGAACAGCAGCATCGCGGCATGGGCCGGCTCGCCGTCATCCGCGGGTTTTGCCGCCGCTCGGGCGCCCCGGGCCAGGGCCGCTCCGACGGCCTCCGGATCGGCCTTCATCCCGCCGGCCGAGGCGACCCCGAAGCGATACTCACCACCGGCCAGGACCAGGACGGCGACTCCCTCACCGGGACCGGCCACGCTCTCCCCGGCGAAGTAGCCACAACTGGTCATTCCCGCCAGCGGGGTTTCGCCGGTCACCGAGCGGACGCCGACCAGGAGTTCGGTCAGGTCGTACCGCACCGAGGCGTACACCAGCACCAGCACCGGGGCCGCGCCGTCCAGTGTTTTCGCGGCGGCAGCGGCAGCCTCCTGGCCCGCGGACCGCGCGTCGCTCAGTTCGCTGGTGCCTGTCCCTGATGTCAGCCGGTCCACGCATCCTCTTCGGCACCCACCCCCGGTCCCCTTGATCACCCTTACCCGAACGGCCCTCTCGAGTGACGCTCGGTAGGTGCCCGATCTCGGGTTAGAAGCCCAGGGCCATGGACCGGGACAGCACGATGGCGGCGGCGCCACGGACCGTGGAGTAATCGTCGGCGTCCGCGAACTGGATCCGGACCGGGCCACCAGGGTGCGTGAAAACCCTTCTGTGCACCTGGTTCTCGATCTCCACACGGAACGACTCGCCGGCTTCGACCGGGTCGCCGTGCAGGATGAACAGCTCCAGCCCGAGGCTGTGCTGGATGTTCACGATGCCGAGCGCGATGTTGGCGGCGTACTCCCGGAGCAGGTCAGCGGCCACCGGGTCGGTCGGCGCCAGGGCGGCGAGTCGGGCGGCGCCGATCGTCGACGCCTCGGCCAGCCCACGGCGGGCGGCCTCGGCCCGGACCCAGCGGGCCGAGGCGACCGTCTCCCAACAGCCGTACAGCCCACAGGTACAGACATCGCCGCGCCGATCCACCACGGTATGTCCCACTTCGCCACCGGCGCCGCGGGAACCTCGGTGCAGCGAGCCGTCCAGGATGAGTCCGGCGCCGATGCCCTCGCCGACGTAAACCGAGCAGAATGACTCCTCGCCGCGACCGGTGCCGAACAGTAAGTCACCGAGGGCCTGGGCACGAGGTTGCAGGTCAACGTAGGTGGGAATGCCGGTGGTCCTGGCGATCTCCGGGCCGATCGCGAGGCCGTTCAGCCACGGCGCCAGCCCGACCCGAACGACGTCCCCAGTCCGGGTGTCGACCATGCCGCCGACGGCCACCCCGATCCCGCGCAGCGGCGAGGTCGCTGTCGCGATCACCTCGTTCAGACAGTCGGTCAGTCGGGTAACAATGACGTCGTGCTTGAGTTTGCGGACGCCGAACTTCACTGTGGCGGCGGCGACGATCCGCCCACTGGTGGTGACCAGCGCGGCCTGGGCGCCGCCGGGCAGCAGCAGCACCGCCCCCACCGGCCAGCCGTCGTCCGAGAACCAGACCGGCCGGGCCGGCTTGCCGCCGCGAACCCCGCTGGCCATCGGATTCTGTTCTTGCAGAACACCTTCATCGAGCAAAGGCTGGACAATCTGGCCGATGGTGGCTCGGGTGGAACCGGTCAGCCGGGCGAGTTCGGGGCGGGCCAGCGGGCCGTGTGCATACAGCGTCTTCAACACCCGCGCGCGGTTCAGCTCGCCGGCCCGGGACGCCGAGACCATCGCCGACGGCCGCGCGGTTCGATCGGCGCGCTCGGGGCGATCGACCTCGGACGAGCTACGCACGGGACCTCAGTTCTTCCTGGTCCGCACGATCCGGCGGGGGGTTCGGATGAGACACAAACAATCTCACATGATGCGTGCTCACCTCGTCACGCCCCCTGTTCCAGGTTACCGATACCTGTTACGCAGTTGCCGTTTCGTGACGGTTGAAACCTTGACTCGACCAAGTTCGTACGCCAACCTTACAAATTGTATGCACGCCTTACAAACCTATGCAACGGTTCCCTCGTCCCGGGGGGACCTCCCGCCCGGGGGGCGGGGGCAGGTGAACATCGGTACCGATCAACAGGAGACTCCCTATGAACAGACGCTCCCGAGCGCTCTCGGCAGGTATCTGTGGCATCACCCTGCTTCTGGCCGGATGTGGCGGCAGTAGCGGCGGCTCTGACGCCGACAGCGGCGCGAAGAAGACCACCACGATCAAGCTGGTGGCCGCCGAGTACTCGAAGGACAACACCTCGAAGTTCTGGACCCAGTTCGCTGCCGCCTACAAGGCGAAGACCGGTAACACCCTGGATGTTCAGGTGGTCAGCTGGAACGACATCGACCAGCAGTCCAGCACGATGATCCAGAACAACAACGCACCGGACATTTTGAACCTGAACGTGTACGCCAGCTATGCCAAGGACGGCCTGCTCTACAGCGCCGACGACGTGCTGTCCCCGGCAGTGAAGGCTGACCTGCTGCCGAGCTTCGTCAAGAGCGGGACCTACGACGGGAAGCTGTACGGCCTCCCGGACCTGTCCTCCGCCCGCGCGCTGTTCTACAACAAGGACCTCTACCAGCGCGCCGGGATCGCCAACCCGCCCACCACGTGGG
>Ga0307513_10003813_pt1 | contig 20324 bp, 15 predicted proteins | sample 15_EM_MG_FD_202174 | JGI IMG/M metagenome (GOLD analysis project Ga0307513, IMG submission 202174) | Populus trichocarpa ectomycorrhiza microbial communities from riparian zone in the Pacific Northwest, United States - 15_EM | ecosystem: Host-associated > Plants > Roots > Unclassified | place...
GGACGACCTGCTGCGCATTTTCGCCGGCGAACGTCTCGACGGCATCATGCGCACCTTCGGCGTGCAGGAAGGCGAGGCGATCACCCACAAGTGGCTGAATTCCGCCATCGCCACCGCCCAGAAGCGCGTCGAGCAGCGCAACTACGAAATCCGCAAGAACCTCCTGAAGTACGACGACGTCGTGAACGACCAGCGCAAGGCAGTCTTCGAGCAGCGCGCCGAGTTCATGGCCGCCACCGACCTCTCCGAGGTGATCCGCGAGATGCGCCTCGACACCATCGAGGACTTCGTCAGCCGCCACCTGCCGCCCAAGGCCTATGCCGAGCAGTGGGACATCGAGGGCCTGGACCACCACGTCCGCGAATGGCTAGGCCTGGAGCTGCCGATCAAGGAATGGGCAGCCGAGGACGGCATCGCCAACGAGGAGATCGAACAGCGCATCACCAAGGCCGCCGACGAGCGCGCCACGCAGCGCGAGGCCCAGGTCGGCGACCACATGCGCACGGTGGAAAAGAGCTTCCTCCTGCAGATGGTCGACCTGCAGTGGCGCGAGCACCTGATGCACCTCGACCACCTGCGCAACGTCATCGGCCTGCGCGGCTACGGCCAGCGCGACCCGCTGAACGAGTACAAGACCGAGGCCTTCACCCTCTTCGAGAAGCTGCTCACCGACCTTCGCCAGAACGTCACCCGCTGGCTGATGACCGTGGAGTTCCAGTTCGAGGAGCCGCCGGCCCCGCCGCCGGGCATCTTCCAGGAAGTCCACCTCGACCCGCTGACCGGCGAGAACGTGGCCGACATGGGCGCCCTGCCCGACGGCCTTTCGGCCGTGCAACGCCAGGCGCTGCCCGTCGGCTCGCTGCCGGACGACTGGGAGAACACCGGCCGCAACTCGCCCTGTCCCTGCGGCTCGGGCAAGAAGTTCAAGCATTGCCACGGCGCACTCGTCTGATCCGGGACTAGCGCCAGACGATCGGGAAATTGCCGACGGGCGGGTCGAACCAGCTCAGGAACGTCGTGAAGGCCGCCGGGTCGCCCTCGGCTTTCACCGTCCCGTTCGCCAGCGCCGCTTTCAGGTCTCCGCCGGCCAGGGCCGCCATCAGGAAGCTGGCCCTGGGCATGGTCAGGGCGACGTCCGCCACGCCAGCCTTCGGATCGGCCTCGTAAGTCAGGACGTCGTTCTTCACCGTCACCCGGAAGCGCTCCTTGCGGTCGGGGAAGATGAGGTCGATGGCCACAGACCCGACGCCGGCCTTCTCCGGATTGAGCCGGACCGACATCAGGTCGAGCAGCATCGGCGTGGTGGTGTTTTGGATGAGGTCGATGGATTGCCCCGCCCCGCGCTGCGACTGCACGCCGGAGCGCAGCTCCAGCGCCGCCGACAGGTACATGTTGCGCCAGATCGCGCTCTCCGCCGCCTGCCCCTGACGGTCGTAGACCTTGGCCAGGAAGTCGCGCGCCGTCGTGTTGGATTTGTCGGCGAACACAACGCGATTGGCGAGTTCGCCCGCCCATCGGTCGTCGCCGGCGTCATAGGCCTTGCGCGCCGCGGTCAGCACAGCCTCGGCTCCGCCCATCATCGACACGTAGCGCGCGCTCTCGTCGGCGGGATCCAGCGGCGCGAGGTGGACGGGATTGGCGTCGTACCAGCCCATGTAGCGCTGGTAGACCGCGCGGCTGTTGAAACTGAGCGTGCCGTAATAGCCGCGGTTGTACCACTCGTCGGCCAGCGCCGGCGGCAGCTTCAGGCGGTTGGCGATCTCCGGCCCGGTGAACCCTGAGTTCATCATCCGGACCGCCTGGTCGTGGAGGAATTTGTAGGCGTCGCGGTGCTTGCCCAGATAATCGTTGAGCGTCGCGCGGCCGAACCGCGGCCAGGCGTGGCTTGTGAACATCACGTCGGACTTGTCGCCGTAGAGGCGGATCGATTCCGTGAGGTAGTCGGCCCACTCCTTGGCGTCGCGAACCAGCGCCCCGCGCGGCGTCAGCACATTGTGCATCGAGGCGTTGGCGTTCTCCGCCATGCAGAGCGCCTTCAGGTCCGGCAGGTAGATGTTCATCTCGGCCGGCGCCTCGGTGCCCGGCGTCAGCTGGAACTGCAGCCGGACGCCGTCGATGGTCAGTTCCTGGCCGGTCCGGGTGATCGACACGTTCGGCGCGACCAGGGTCTGGGTTCCGGCGCTCAGCGCCTGACCGATGCCGGAACTCACCTGGCCGCCGGCGCCCTTCGGCAGGAAGGTCCCGAACTGGTAGGTGGCGCGCCGGGCCATCGCCGGGCCCGCGATGATGTTCTCGCTGACTGCGTGCTGCAGGAAGCCGGCGGGCGCGATCACCTGCACGCGGCCGGCGTCGACGTCGGCCTGGGCGATCATCCCGCGCGCGCCGCCGAAGTGGTCGGTGTGGCTGTGAGTGTAGATCATCGCGACCACCGGGCGCTTGCCCAGCTTCTCGCTGACCAGGTCATAGGCGGCCTTGGCCACTTCGGCGGAGGTCAGGGTGTCGATGACGATCCAGCCGGTCTTGCCCTGGATGAAGGTGGTGTTGGCGATGTCGAACCCGCGCACCTGCCAGACGCCGTCGGTGACCTTGAAGAGGCCCGCCTTGGAGAGCAGCTGCGCCTGCCGCCAGAGGCTCGCGTTGGCCGTGGCTGGCGTTGGACCCTTGAGGAAGTCGTAGGCCGTCAGATCCCAGACCACGTGGCCGTCGGCGGCGAGGATCTTCGGATCCGCGCGCGTGCCCACGAAGCCGCGCTGGGCGAAGTCGAAGTCCTGCCGGTTGTTGACATCCGCGTCCGCCGAAGCCGGGCTGGCTGTCAGGCTCGCCGCCGCCATCAGGGCCGCCATAGCGACCGTCCATCGTTCCGGCATGTTCCCTCCCCGATTTTCCGGGGAGCTTAGGCGGTGGCGCGACAGGCCGCCACCGCCGGGCCCTAGAAGCTCACCCAGTTGCCGTGGAAGCCGAACGGCACGCGGCGGGGCATCTTCGCCGTGGCGATCGGGCCCTTGGCGATGTCCTGGGCCTCGAAGACCAGGAGGTCGCTGCGGTCCTCGCCGGCGCGGTAGACGACCGCGGTCACCCAGCCGTCGCCTTCGGCGGCGTCGGCGGAGCGCGGCGTGAACACCGGCTCCGAGGTCATGTCGCCGCCGGTCAGCTCATAGACCTGGCGCTTGCCGGTCTCGAGGTCGAGGTGGGCGATGGCGCTCTGCTTGATGGTCTTGGCGTTGGTCGGATCGGCGGCGTACCAGCCGTGGCGGTGGGCGCGGGTCTCCACGCGAGGATCGACGCGCGGGAACTCCCCGTCCATGTCGTCCAGCGGCTCTTCCTTGATCGCGTCCGAATTGCTGTTCAGGTCGAAGGTCCAGCGCACGAGCCGGGCCGCGGCCTTGTCGCCGGGCGAGCCGTCGGCCTTGGGGAACAGCGGCGCCACGTCGTAGCGCATCACGTCGCAGTAGATCTTGCCGTCGGCTTCCCAGCTGTTCAGCGGGTGGAAGACGTAGCAGGCCTCGGTGTTGAACCAGCGGATCGTCGAGACGTCGGCGTCGCGGCGCATGACGCCGACGAAACTGCCCTTCTCCGGCTCCCAGGCGAACGGCGGACGTCCGCTCATCGCGCGTTCCAGGCTGGCGGTCAGCGGCAGGATCGGGAACAGGACGTGGTTCTCGGTCACCATGAAATCGTGGGCCATGCAGGCGAAGGGCGCCTCGAAGTCCTGACGGCGGATCAGCGAACCGTCCTTGGCCGTGACGCCGTAGCTCATGCCGGCCGAAAGCGGCATCGGCCCGACGGCATAGGCGAACCAGCTCATCACGCCGCTCACGGGATCGATCTTCGGATGGGCCGTGACCTTGCCCTGGAATTCCCGGGCGTAGCCGCGCGACTCCAGCGTCTTAAGGTCCATCTCGAAGGGATGGTGGGCTTCTTCCAGGGCCAGCAGCTTGCCGCCGTGCCAGATGATATTGGTGTTGGCGACCCCGCCTTCGTTGCCCAGGGCGAGGGGATCGGTCGTCATCGGATTGCCCATGGCGCCGAAGAGGGCCCGGCCGTGCTCGTGCTCCAGCTCCCACTTCGGGGTGCGGACGTAACGGTTGCGATAGCTGACCTTGCCGTCGGCGACATAGAAGCCGTGCACCATGCCGTCGCCGCCGAACCAGTGGTGTTGCTCGGGATTGCGCGGCTCGTACTGCGGGTTCGGTCCGATTCGGAACAGCGCCCCGTGCAGCCCGGCGGGAATCTCGCCGGTCACCGGAAGATCGAAGTCATCCTCGCTGCGAATTGGTGCAAAGTTGCCCGCGAGATAGGGATTGATGCGCACATCACCGTCCATGGGACCCTCCCGTGAAACTTACGTTGTAAATTTATTACGTAAGCAGTAGCCATTGGCAAGCCACTTTTTGTAACGAGACCCGATGCCCCGCATTTTGTCCGACACCGACGTCGCCGATTTCCGCGAGCGCCTTTGCGAGGCGGCGGAGCGGCTATTCGCGGAGCGCGGACCCGACGCGGTGACCATGCGCCAGCTGGCCGCCGAACTCGGCGTCTCGCCGATGACGCCCTACCGCTACTTTCGCGACAAGGACGACATCCTGGCCGCCATCCGCACCAACGGCTTCAACCGCTTCGCCGAGGCGCTGGAAAACGCCCGGGACGGCGCCGAGGGCGCGCGCGCCAAGGGCAAGGCGGTGGGCGAGGCCTATGTGACCTTCGCGCTCGAGCACCCGCACGCCTACAAGTTGATGTTCGACCTGAACCAGCCGCACATCGAGAAGTACCCGGAACTCGTCACCGCGGGGAAACGCGCGCGTCAGACCATGACCGGCTATGTCGACGACGCGGTATCCGAAGGGATCATGAGGGGCGACGCCGCCGAGATCGGCATGATGTTCTGGGCCGCTGTCCATGGCGCCGTCGTGCTGGAACTGGCCGGCATGTTGCCGCCCGGCGGGGCGCGCGAGCTGTCGCACAAACTGGATTCAACTATTGCCAGAGGGCTGCGCGCCAAGTCCTGATCCGCCAGCCGATCCGAAGCTGGAGCACAGGCATGTCGGACACCTCGACCGTCCACCAGCTCGCCGGGCTGGGTCCTCCGCCGGAGAAGATGCCGTCGCTGTTCAAGCGGCTCAACGGCAGCAACGCCTTCGAGACCTTGCCGCGGGCGATCTTCGAACAGCCGATCTTCCGCACGAAGTCGGCGTTCGGCGGGACCCTTCTGGTTCACGACCCCGAGGGCGTTCGCCACGTGCTGCTCGACAACGCCGCCAACTATCCGAAGGACGAGCTGTCCAATCGCTTCTTCACGGCCATGTTCGGCGAGGGCCTGCTGAGCGCCGAGCCGGTGAAGTGGCGCCGCCACCGCAAGATCATGGCGCCCGCCTTCGATCCACGCAGCGTCGCGTCCTACGCCCCAGCCATGGCCGCGGCCTCCCGAGCGTTCGCGGCGCGCTGGGACGGCCTGGCCGATGGGGCGGACATCAACATGGCCGAAGAGATGAAGGCCCTGACCCTGCGGATCATCTGCGGGACCATGTTTTCGTCGGACGCGACTGAGCTGGTGAGCCTCGCCGGCACGACGCTGGGCTTCACGCGCGACGCGCTCAACATCAATCTGCTCGACGTCCTGCCGGTCATCGGGCCAATGCGGCTCAAAGCCAAGCAGGCGGCGCTGCACGAAGACTTCAGCGCCATGGACGGCGCCATCTACCGGATGATCGAGGAACGCGAGCGCAACCTCGCCGACGCCCCGAACGACCTGCTCACCCGGCTGGTTACGGCCAAGGACCCCGAGGACGGCGCAGGCCTGAGCGCTCAGGAGGTCCGCGACGAGGTGATCACCATCTTCGAGGCCGGGCATGAGACCACCGCCGTCGCCATGACCTTCACCTGGTATCTGCTCTCGCAGCATCCGGAGGCCGAGGCCCGCCTGCACGCCGAACTCGACGCCGTACTGGGCGGACGCGCGCCCACCGCCGAGGACGTTCCGAACCTGCCCTACACCCGCCAGGTCATCGAGGAGGCCATGCGGCTCTATCCGCCGGCGCCCGCGGTCACAGGGCGCAGGGCGATCGCGCACGACGAGATTTGCGGCCAGAAGGTGAGCGCCGGGGATCGCATCATGATCTCGACCTGGGTGCTCCATCGCCACCGCACCTTGTGGGAGGACCCGATGCGCTTCGATCCCGACCGGTTCTCGCCGACACGCAGCGAAGGCCGGGCGCGGTTCGCCTACATGCCCTTCGGAGCCGGTCCGCGCATCTGCATCGGCATGGGGCTGGCGATGACGGAGACGACCCTGATCCTGGCCACGCTCGCCCAGCGCCACCAGCCGCGCCTGAAGACGCCCCAGGACGTGAAGCTGAGCGCCCGCATCACCTTGGCGCCGGAAGGCGGGCTGAAGATGCGGCTCGAACACCGACCATCCGCCGTGGCTTGACCGCCGCTACGGCAGCACCTTGAAATCGGCGTTCCACGGGAGGCCGCCATGTCCAAACCCATCCCATTCCAGGTCGACTGGAATCCGGCCGACGTCGAGGCGGTGATGGACCGCATCCGCGCCTACCCCTGGCCGCCGCAACCGGCGGTTCCCGATGGCTGGGCCTATGGCTGCGATGGGGCCTGGCTGCGCGAGCTCTGCGCCCACTGGACCAACCGCTACAACTGGCGCGCGGCCATGGCGGACCTGAACCGGTTCGACCAATTCACCGCCCGGGTGGAAGACTTCGACATCCACTTCCTCCATGTGGTCGGCGAGGCGGACGGCAAACGGCCGCTGATCCTCACCCATGGCTGGCCGGGCTCGCACTACGAGTTCTGGCAGGTGATCGAGAAGCTGGCCTATCCTTCACGGTTTGGGGGCGGCGCGGCCGACGCCTTCGACCTGGTGATCCCGTCCCTGCCCGGCTTCGGATTCTCGTCCAAGCCCACTCGGCCAATCGGCCAGCGCACCACCGCGCGGCTCTTCAACACCCTGATGACCGACGTGCTGGGCTACAAATCCTACCTCGCTCAGGGCGGCGACTGGGGGGCGATGGTCACCTCCTGGCTCGGCCGCGACCATGGCGCAAACGCGCGGGCCATCCACCTCAACATGCTGGGTTTCCGGCCCCAGGGCGGCCCGGAGGGCGAGGCGGAGATCGCCTGGGCGCAGAAGCAGGCCGGGGCGATGGAGGTGATGGGCGCCTATTTCCGGCTGCAGGTCTCCAAGCCGCAGTCGATCGCCTGGATGGGCGCCGGCAACCCGGTGGGCCAGGCCGCCTGGATCGCCGAGCGCTTCCACGACTGGTCGGACCTGTCGTCCAAGACCCTGGACGCGGCCTATCCGAAGGACCGGCTACTGACCAACATCATGCTCTACGTCATGACCGACAGCTTCGCGACCGGCGCCTGGTACTACCGCGGCCTGGTGGAGGAAGGCGGCCTTGCCTTCGCGCCCGGCGAGCGGCTGGAGACGCCCACCGCCTTCGCCAACTTCCCCGGCGAGCCGCTCTATTCGCCCCCGCCCCGCTCGTTCGCCGAGCGCGCCTACAACATCACCCGCTGGACCGACATGCCCAGGGGTGGCCACTTCGCGGCGATGGAAGAGCCCGATCTCTTCGTGGACGAGGTCAGGGATTGGGCGCGCGATGTCGCTGGAGCTTGACCCTGGGCTGCGCCGCGCCTGAACTCCCTTGATGATTGGGAGAGTCGTCTTCGCCCGCTGGATTCTGGCCGCACTTGCCGTCGCGCTCTTCTCCGGCCCGGCGTGGGCGGCTAGTCCCTCGGCCCCGATCACCAATTTGCCGGAGGGGCTTGTAGGCGAGTTCTACGCGCCGCCCGGCGGCAAGGGTCCGCTGATCCTTCTGCTGGGGGGTTCGGAGGGCGGCGTCCCCTCCAGAACGGCGCGCGATCTCAACGAACACGGCTTTGGCGTTCTGGCGCTGGCCTATTTCAAGGCGCCTGGCGTTCCCCAGACGCTGCAGGCGATCCCGCTCGAGTATTTCGACAAGGCCGTGGATTGGCTGGCCTCCCAGCCAACCGGGACTCGCCGGCGCGTGACCATCGTCGGCGTCTCCAAGGGCGCCGAGGCCGCGTTGCTGGTCGGCTCGCGCAACCCGCGGGTATGTGCGGTGGTGGCGGGCCTGCCCTCAAGCGTCGCCTGGGTGGGGGTCGACATGCAGAACCTCACGAAAGCGGGACCATCGTGGACGAGCGGCGGCCAGCCCGTGGCCTATGTGCGCTACGACTTCTCCGGCAAATTCAAATCGGTGATCGACCTCTACACGCGCAGCTACGCCAAGGCGGAGCCGGAAACCCAGATCCCAGTGGAGAAGATCCGCGGGCCGGTGCTGCTGATTTCCGGACGGCAGGACGCGCTCTGGCCATCGACGGCCATGGGCGATGCGGCCATGGCCAGGCTCGATGCGGCGAAGTTCCGCTATCCCCACCAGCACCTTGCCTACGACAACGCCGGCCACGCGGCCTTCGGAAAGCCCCCGGCGCCCGGCGTGGTCGTGCCGGCCGCGATGATCGCCCAGGCCGGCGGCACGGCGGAAGGCAATGTGGCCGCCCGCGTCGACGGCTGGCCGAAGACCCTGGCCTTCCTGGACGAGGCCTTCCGCAAGGGCTGCCGCTAGGGCGCGCTTGCCGCGGTGCAGGGGGCCCCTTAGCGCTCGGCAGGATTTCCGCTAACAAGCCGGCCACGGCCGTGGAGATACCCTGACGATGCTTGCAACCCTGGACGCTGTCCGGCCCATCGCGCTCGCCGAGATCGAGGCCGCGCGCACGCGGATCGCCGGGACCTGCGTGCGCACGCCGCTGGTCCGGCTGGAGCTTGGGGCCGGCTTTCCCGACATCCGGCTCAAGCTCGAGAACCTGCAGCCGATCAACGCCTACAAGCTCCGCGGCGCGGCCAACGCCGTGGCCATGCTGTCCGACGCCGAGCGTCGATTGGGGGTCTGGACGATCAGCGCCGGCAACGCCGGCCAGGGCGTGGCCTATGCGGCCCGGAAGGCCGGCGTCCCCTGCACGGTCGTGGCGATCGAGACGGCGCCCGCCTCCAAGCTCGAGCGCATGCGGGCCCTGGGCGCTCGCTTGGTCACCGTCCCCTACGAAGTGGCGTGGAAAGCACTGGATGACCGCGCCTATCCCGGCGTCGAGGGGACCTTCATCCACCCGTTCGATGACCACAATTTCATCGCCGGCCACGCCACCATGGGGCTGGAGATCCTCGAGGACGCGCCGGACACCGTCGCGGTGATCGGCGCTGTCGGCGGCGGCGGGCTGATCACCGGCGTGGGCAGCGCGATCAAGGCGCTGCGGCCCGACATCAAGGTCTGGACCGCGGAACCGGACACCGCCGCGCCGGCCGCGCGATCCTTCGCCTTGGGCTCGCCCCAGACCTTCCCGGAATGGCAGGCCTCCTTCGTCGACGGCGCCGGCGGCCAGAGCCTCTTCCCGCGCATGTGGGACCGGATGAAGCCGCTGGTGGACGGCAATATCGTCGTCACCCTGGATCAGACGCGGCGGGCCATGCGGCTGATGGCCGAGAAGACCCGGGTGATCGCCGAAGGCGCAGGCGCCCTGCCGCTGGCCGCGGCGCTCACCGGCGAGGCCGGCCAGGGCCCGATCGTCTGCGTGGTCTCGGGCGGCAACGTCGACCTGAAGACCTTCTGCGAGATCCTCGAAGCGGCGGCCGGCTGACCCGGCGATGGCCCGATACGACTTCGCGTCCGACAACACCGCGCCCGCAACGCCGGAGGCCATGCAGGCCCTCGTTGCAGCGAACAGCGGCTTCGAGTCCAGCTACGGGACCGACACCGTCAGCGCCCGCGCGGCGGACCTGTTGCGGGTCCTGCTGGACGCCGACGCCGAGGTGCGCTTCGTCACCTCCGGCACTGCCGCCAACGCCATCTGCCTGGCCACGCTCTGTCGCCCGTTCGAATCCGTACTGGCCCACGAGCATTCCCATATCGCCACTGACGAGACCGGCGCACCGGGTTTCTTCGGCCATGGCTTGGGGATCGTCGGCCTTGCCGGCGCGTCCGGAAAGATCGACCCGGCCGGCCTGGACGCGCCGCTCGCCGCGCCGGATCAGGCCCACTGGCAGCCCCCCGCGGCGCTCTCGGTCACCAACGCCACGGAATACGGCACGGTCTACACGGCCAAGGCCCTGAAGGCCCTGATCGACCCGGTGAAGGCCCGGGGCTACGGCGTCCACTTCGACGGCGCGCGGCTGGCCAACGCCGCAGCCGCCGGCTTCGATCCGAAGGCGATCAAGGACCTGGGCGTCGACATGCTGGTGATCGGCGGGACGAAGGCCGGCATGACGCCCAGCGAGGCGATCGTCATGTTCGACAAGAGGCTGGCTCGCCGCTTCGACGCCCGGCTGAAGCAAAGCGGCCAGCTGCCGTCCAAGGGCCGGTTCTACGCCGCGCCCTTCATCGGGATGCTGGAGGACGGCGCCTTCGTGCGGCATGCAACCCACGCCAACGCCATGGCGAGGCGGCTCGCCGAAACTATGCCGTTCAAGGTGACCCACCCGGTGGAAGCCAACGGCGTCTTCGTCGAGATGGACGACGCAACCCTGGCGCGGCTACACGCCTCCGGGTGGTTTGTGTACCGCTTCCTCGATGGAAGCGTGCGCTTCATGTGCTCATGGGCGACCACGTCGGAGGCGGTCGATTCGATCGCGGAAACGCTCAACTCCTTGCGTTGAACGGGTCCTTTAGGGTCAAGTTTGCCTGCAGTTACAGTCATGTGTGGCGCCAATGGCGCACATTACCCAAAACGTGACATGCATGAGCTAACGCCGGTCACATTGTGGCGTGTTCTTGTTGCTCGTGTGACCCGTGCGTGACAGCTTCGGCCCTCGCCGTCTGAAACGTGTGACGCCGTAGTTTACAGCCTGGAGTTGGCGTGAACGTTCGGCTGCCCCGTTCTGCGGTCGGGCGGGGGCGGGGTGCCCCGCGTCCTTCTAACAATCTGGTCTGCCCTGGGGGGTCCCTAAGACATGCATTCGATGAAGACTATGTTGCGCACCGCGCTTCTGGGCTCGGTGGCGACAGCCGCCTGCCTGGCCATTCCAACCTTCGCGAGCGCTGCTGAAGCCGCAGGCGTCGAGGTCGGCGAGATCGTCGTCACCGGCTCGCGCCTTCGCCGCGACACGTTCTCCGCGCCGCAACCGATCGCGGTCATCAGCTCCGAGGCGATCCGCTCCCAAGGCCAGGTGTCGATCGCCGACATCCTGATGGAGCAGCCCACGCTCAACGCGAACACCAACTCGCAGAGCTCCTCAAGCAACCTGTTCCTCGCCGGCCAGACTAAGGCGGATATCCGCGGCCTCGGCGCAGCGCGCACCCTGGTGCTGATGGACGGCCGCCGCCTGCCCTACTCGGACGGCTCCTCCTCGGGCGTCGACCTGAACACCATCCCCTCGTTGATGGTCGAGCGGATCGAGACCATCGCTGGCGGCGCCTCGGCGGTCTACGGCTCGGACGCCATCGCCGGCGTCGTGAACTTCATCATGAAGAAGGAACAGCAAGGGCTCGAGGTTGACCTGACAACGGGCATCACCGGGGAAGGCGACGGCGAGGAATTCCGCGCCGGCTTCAACTGGGGCGCCAAGCTGCTTGACGATCGGCTGAACATCCTGATTGGCGGGGAATTCGCCAGCCAGGACAAGATCATGCAGAAGGATCGCGATTGGGCGTTCCCGGGCATCCGTCGCGACACCCGCGTGACCCCGCAGACGATCCTGCCGCAGAGCCGGTCCGCAACCTCGCCCCTGGCGACGTTCCAGCTGATCGGCGGCGCCCTCGGCACGGCCCGCGCCGTGACCCTTGACGTCCGCAATCCGGCGAACGTCGTACGCCTGTCCGCCGCCTGCTCGACCCCGACCGTTCAGCCGGATTGCCAGGATCCCGCGCTCTTCTACTCGCAGATCTACAATGCGCTCCAAGGCAAGAGCAATCGGGCCATCCTGCGGACCTACGTCGACTACAAGATCACCGACAACGTGACCGCCTTTGCTGACCTGAGCTACGTCAAGGGCTCGGGCTACGGCATCTTCCAGCCGGCCTTCTCCAGCGCCTTGGGCGGCGGCACCATGCCGGTCACCCTGAAGGGCGACAACGCCTACCTGCAAGGCGCCGGTTCGACCGCCACCGCGCTGCGCGCCGAATGGCTCGCCGCCGGCAAGACCCTCACCCAGGGTTCGACGGCTCAGGTCGGCAAGTTCTGGCAGGAGTTCGGCGGCCGTGACGTGAAGACCGAGCGCGAACAGGTTCGCCTGGTCGGCGGCATGAACGGCGAATTCGAAGTCGTTGGCCGCAAGGTCAACTGGGACAACTACATCGAGTACGCCAAGCTCGACGGCCGGACCAACTCCTACGGCGTTCCGAACGTCAGCCGCGTGCAGCAGGCCACCGATGCGGTTCTCGTGAACGGCGCCGCGGTCTGCCGCGACGTCACCGCTCGCGCCGCCGGCTGCACCCCCTGGGACCTGATCAACGGCCCTTCGCGTGAAGCCGTTCTGTGGACCGGCGGTGTCGCTTCGACCGAGTACACGATTAAGCAGACCGTCGCGGCGATGAACTTCGACACCGAGTTGTTCGACCTGCCGGCCGGCCCGGTCAGCGTCGCCTTCGGCGGCGAGTACCGCAAGGAATCGAGCTTCTTCGAGCAGGACCCGCTCAGCGCGTCCGGCGCCCTCTTCTTCAACGCGGTGGGCAACATCGGCGGCAGCTTCCACGTGACGGAAGGCTACGGCGAAGTGCGCGTCCCGATCCTGAAGGACATGCCGTTCGCCGAAGAGCTGTCGTTCGAGGCGGCTGGCCGTCTGGCCGACTATTCGACCATCGGCAACACCGACCAGCACCGCTTCGTGCTGACCTGGGCGCCGATCAAGGACATCCGCTTCCGGGCGACCGAAGGCACGGCCGTCCGCGCGCCGAACATCGTCGAGCTGTTCTCGCCGCAGGGCCGGAACTTCACGACGGCCGCTGTCGACCCCTGCGACAAGGACGTGTTCCGCGGCGCTTCCGCAGCCCAACAAGCCGCCCGCCGCGTCACCTGCGCCGCGGCGATCCCCGGTTACAACCCGGCGACGTTCACCTCGAACATCGGCACCGGTCGCTCGTCGCTCGCCCTGCTGCAAGGCGGCAACCCGGACCTCGGTCCGGAAACCGCCCACACCTACCAGTACGGCGTCGTGATCCAGCCCCGCTGGATCCCGGGCCTGCAAGTGTCGGCCGACTTCTTCAAGATCAACCTGGCCGACCGCGTGGGCACCATCCCGATCAACACGCTGTTCGCGGCGCTCTGCTACGACGACGCGACCACGCCGGTCGCCTCGAACCAGTTCTGCGCCCTTATCCAGCGTGACCCGACGGGCACGAACGGCGGCGCGGTCCCGGGCGGCGTGATCCAGGTCGAGCTGACCAACCAGAACGTCGCGGCGCAGAAGGTCGAAGGCTGGGATTACTCCGCGGCTTACGGCTTCGAGACCGAAAACCTCTTCGGCAAGGACTACGGCCGTATCGACATGCGCGTCGACGCGACCTGGACCTATCGGGTTGCGCTGCAAGGCCTGCCCGGTCAGGCCTACACGCAGCTGGCGAACACCGTGAACAATGCCTTCCCGGAGTGGAAGGGCAACAGCACGGTCCGTTGGAGCTACGACAAGTACTCGTTCTCCTGGAGCACGATCTACTTCGGATCGAGCATCGCCAGCAACGCGACGCCTCCCGGCTCGCTCGACCCGTACTACACTGGCGATTACTTCCGCCACGACATCCGGGCGACCTACAAGCTGAATGACGACACGACGTTCCGCGCCGGGGTCGTGAACCTGTTCGACAAGCATCCGCCGGCTCTGCCGGAAACCTTCGCCGGCACCGGCGCGGGCTCCTCCCAGTACGACAACGCGGGCCGGTACTTCTTCATCGGCGCGAACCTGAACTTCTAAGACGGAAAACGCCCGCCGGTGCAGGACCGGCGGGCGCGTTTCGAGGAGAGTTGGAGAGCCGCCGTCCCTGCGAAGGGTCGGCGGCCCTTCTCGTTTTCGGGACTAGGCGGTCGCCATGACGCGCAGGCCGGCCATGCGGTCGAGGCGCCCCTGGATGATCTCCTCGGCCTCGCGGACCATCCGGTGGATCAGTTCAGCGCAGGTCGGGATGTCGTGGATCAGCCCCTGGATCTGGCCGGCGGACCAGATGCCGGCGTCGTTGTCGCCGACCTCGTAGACGCTGCGGCCGCGGATGCCGGCCACCAGTTCGCGGACGTCCTCGAACTTCGCGCCCTCGCGTTCCAGCGCCACCACCTGCTGGCTGATGGCGTTCTTCGCCACCCGGCTGGTGTTGTGCATGGTGCGGAAGATCAGGTCGGTGGACCGTTCGTCGTTGGCCACGATCTGCTGCTTGATGTTCTCGTGGATCGGGCTCTCGACCGTGGCCATGAAGCGGGTGCCCATGTTGACGCCCTCGGCGCCCAGCGCCAGCGCCGCCACCAGGCCGCGCGCATCGCCGAACCCGCCCGAGGCGATCATCGGGATCTTGATCTTGTCGGCCGCCGCCGGGATCAGGATCAGGCCCGGCACGTCGTCCTCGCCCGGGTGGCCGGCGCACTCGAAACCGTCGATGGAGATCGCGTCGACGCCCATCCGCTCGGCCGAGAGGCCATGGCGGACCGAGGTGCACTTATGGATCACCTTGATCCCGTGCTTCTTGAACTCCTCGACGTGCTCGATGGGCTTGTTGCCCGCCGTCTCGACGATCTTGATGCCCGCCTCGATGATCGCCTGGCGATATTCGGCGTAGGGCGGCGGCTTGATCGCCGGCAGGATGGTGAGGTTCACGCCGAACGGCTTGTCGGTCAGCGACCGGCAGCGCGCGATTTCCTCGGTGAGTTTCTCAGGCGTCGGCTGGGTCAGGGCCGTGATGAACCCCAGGCCGCCGGCATTGGCGACCGCGGCCACCAGTTCGGCGCGCCCCACCCACTGCATGCCGCCCTGCACGATGGGATGCTCGATCCCGAAAGCTTCGGTGAACCGGGTCTTCAGAGCCATGACGGCGCGCCTCCAAACGTTTGTTTGGATAACACTGAACGCGCAGACGCAGCGTCAGGCAAGCGCCCGATTACTGCAGGCCCGAGCGTCCGATGGCGTAGAAGCGGTCCGCGCGCTGCTTGCGGATCTCGTCGGGGGTGAGCCCTTCCAGGGCCTTCAGCTCCACCTCGATGGCGTCGCCGACCGACTTCATCGCGGCCTCGGGGTCGGAATGCGCCCCGCCCGGCGGCTCCGGAATGATCCGGTCGACGATCTTCATGCCCAGCAGGTCCTGGGCGGTGATCTTCAGCGCCTTGGCCGCCTCGCCCGGCGTGCGGGCGCCGCGCCACAGGATCGAATTGGCGCCTTCGGGGGGGATCACCGAATAGACCGCGTGCTCCAGGATCAGCACGCGCGACCCGCAGGCGATGCCGAGCGCGCCGCCGGAACCGCCCTCGCCGGTGACCACCGCCACCATGGGCACGCCCAGCATCAGGCTCTTTTCGGTGGACCGGGCGATGGCCTCGGCGACGCCGCGCTCTTCGGACGCCACGCCCGGATAGGCGGCCGTCGTGTCGACGAAGCTGATCACCGGCAGGTTGAACCGCTCGGCCAGCTCCATCAGCCGGATCGCCTTGCGGTAGCCCTCGGGCCGGGCGTAGCCGAAGTTGTGCTTCACGCGGGTGACGGTGTCGCGACCCTTCTCGTTGCCCATGACCACCACCGGGCGGCCGCGGAACCGGCCAAGCCCGCCCATGATCGCCTGGTCGTCGGCGAACTTGCGGTCGCCGCGCAACTCAACGAATTCCTCGATCAGGCCCGCTGCATAGTCGACGAAATGCGGTCGGTCGGGATGGCGGGCGACGAGGGTCTTCTGCCAGGCGTCGAGCTTGGAATAGGCGTCCTTGCGCATCTCCTGGGCGCGGGCGCGCAACGCCTCGATCTCGGTGTCGAAAGCGCCGGACCCTTCGGTCTCGGACAGCTTCGACAGCTCCTCGATCTTGGCTTCGAGGTCGGCGATCGGGCGCTCGAACTCGAGGTAATGCACGGCCATCCGGAGAGTCGCTTCCCTGCTTCAGAAGGGCCGGAACCTAGGCGTGAAGCCGGCCTGTCACAAGAGCGCCGCCAACTGCTCAAGGTTGCGCGTGCAACCCCTTTCGCATTTCGCGGGTTTGGGGCGGCGGGACACACGTGCGCAAGCCCGGCCGTGAGCACGGCAAGGCGGCGCGAGGAGAATGGAGATCCCTATGAACGCCCCCCTGAAGATCGGGTTGGCCTCGGTCCTGGCGCTAGCGACGATCTCGCCCGCTTTCGCCCAGGAGTACCGTCCGACCGAGCAATACCAACGCGACATCGACCGCTATCAGTCCGACCGCGCGGCCTATGACGCCAATCGCGGCGACTACCAGCAGGCCCGCCGCGACTACGAGCGTCGCCGCGCCGACTGGGAAGCCGCCCGCGACGACTATGACCGCCGCTACGGTTACGGCGCCTACGTCCGCATCTACGGCCCTGCCCCCGTGTGGGACGAAACCCGCTGGGCTCCCGCGCCTGCCGCCGGCTACTACGGCCGCGACACCGCCTACACCGCCGGCGCTGGATGCCGCCCGAGCAACAGCTCGTCGGTGGCTGGCGGCATCATCGGCGCCCTGGCCGGCGCGGCCCTCGGCTCCAACGTCGCGGCCAACGGCCGGGGCACGGAAGGCGCGGTTCTCGGCGCCGTGGTCGGCGGCGGAATCGGCGCGGCCGTGGGTCACGCCAACGACAAGTACAAGTGCGACAGCTACGGCCCGTACTACAGCTACAACGACACCGTCGCCTATCGGGAGGCGCGCACCTACCGCAGCGGGCGCTACGACTACGCCTATTATAACCGCCAGCGCTGCCGCCTGGCCGCCGCGCCGATCGACCGGTACGGCGAAGACTACCGCTATGTCCGGGTCTGCCCGGATCGCCAGGGCCGCTACCGGATCACCGGCTGACGACGCCTGACTGAGACCCTGGGAGGCTGCTCCGGCGGAGCAGCCTCTCGCTCAGCGCTTGCGCGACAGCGGGTGCTTGCTCGTCATGACCTCGCGCAGGCGGTCGCCCGCGACGTGGGTGTAGATTTGGGTCGTGCCGATGTCGGCGTGGCCCAGGAGGGTCTGCACAACCCTAAGATCCGCCCCGCCCTCCAGCAGATGCGTCGCGAACGCGTGGCGCAGCACGTGCGGGCTGACGCGCGCCGGGTCAATGCCCGCCCCGGCCGCGGCCTCGTCCAGCATCTGGGCGAACCGGCGCGGCGTCAGCCGGCCTTCCTTGCCCCGTGACGGGAAGAGCCACGGATTGGCTTTCGCGCCCTTCGGCAAATGCTGCTCGCGAACCTCCAGGTAGGCCTTCACCGCGGTCCGCGCGGTGTCGTTCAACGGCGCGAGCCGTTCCTTGCCGCCCTTGCCCTTGACGATCAGATAGGCCGGATCGCGCGCCAGCGCCGCCAGCGTCAGGCCGGTGAGCTCGGAGATGCGGAGGCCGGAGGCGTAGGCCAGCTCCACCATGCAGCCGAGCCGCAGGCCCTGGGCCCCGTCCCGCGCGCCGGCCGCGGCGATCAGCCGGTCGACCTCCTCGCGGCTCAGCACCTTGGGCAGCGAGCGGCCCTTTTTCGGCGCCTCGACACGACGCGAAGGATCATCGCCCCGCCAGGTCTCGCCCAGCACGAAGCGGTAGAACTGCCGCACCGCCGCGCGCCGGCGCGCGGCGGTGGCCGGCGCCATGCCGCGCGCGCCCAAGGCGCTGAAATAGGCTTCGATGTCTTCGGCCGAGGCGTCCGCCAGGTCGCGTCCGCGGGCCGCGAGGAAGGCGGAAGCGTCCGCCAGATCGCGGGTGTAGGCCGTGAGCGTGTTCTTCGCCGCCGCCCGTTCGACGGCCATCATCTCCAGGAAGGCCTCGGCCCAGGCGCCGCCGTTGCCGCTCATTTCGCCGCCAGCAGGCCTTCCAACGTGAGCGCGCGGGCTTCTGTCGTGAGCCCGGCCAGCGCCAGCGCGTGGACGATCCGGGCGCGGTCGGCGACCGACGGGCCCGCGGCGCCGGCGTCGGAGAGGGTCCAGAGGGCCAGGAGCGCCGTCTCGCCCATCAGCTTGCGCCGCGCGGCGTCCTCCAGCGCCAGATTGCGGGCGGCCGACGCCTTGCCTTCGGGAATAGCGAAAGCGGCCAGGCTGGCCCGGTCCTGCGGGGCCAGGTCGCCGGCAAGCGCGGCGACCAGCAAGGCCTGCCCCTGCACCTTGGCGCGGGACTTGGCGTCCGCCTCGGACGCCGCGGCGATCAGGGCCGAAACCCCGCCCGCCGGCAGTGTCTGGCCCGCGACCATGTCGCCCGCCAGGCCGGCCAGCGCGGGGTCCAGCACGGTCAGGTCCCAGGTCGGCGGACCGGGATCGCCCCCGGCCAGGGCCGCGGCCACCGCGGGCGCGGGCTTCGCGGCCTCGAGGTTCAGACCGAGGCTGCGGGAGAGCGCGAAGTCGAGCCCGTTACGCAGCGACGCCGCGCCCGGATCGCCGGCGCCCGCCAGCTTCACCCCCATCAGGCGGCCAAACACTGCGTCGCGGGACTGGGTCTGGGCCAGTTCGAAGGTGAACTGGGCCTGGGCGGTCTTGCCGCCGATCTCCTGGCAGTAGGCGCGCAGCCGCAGCCAATAGATGTCCTCGCGCCCGGCGCTCAGCCCCTCTTCGGCGGCGCAGGCCTGGGCGTCCTGGCCGGCCAGGAGCGCGCTCTCCGCCGCCGCACGAGCCAGTTCGGGGCTGCGGTCGAGGCCCGGCGCGCGTCCCAGCAGCACCGCCGCCGCCTTTGGATCGCCTGTTGCGGAGAGCGCGCTGGCCCTGACCGCCAGCAACGCCGGTTCGGCCCCCGCCCCCGCTGGCCCCGGCGCCCCCGTGGCCAAGACGCGGCGCGCAAGCTGCTGCCCGGCCGGCGTCAGCGGCTTTGCGGCGAGCAGCGGCAGGACCGTGCGGGCGGTGGCGATCGAGGCGCCGCGCCAGAGGCCGGCCGGCAAGCCGGTATCGCGCCCAGGCGTCGAGAAGGCGTCCGGCGCCGCCAGCGTCGCCACGTCGACCGCCTGGGCCCCCGCGGCGCCGGCGGCGCTGGTCGTAAGCAGCAGGGCGATGAGGCAGGCGGGGCTTCGCATGGGTCGGATCACCTGATGGATCATATGGAGCAACGTCTTAAAGGCGGAAGTTGGCGCGCGCCCGCCCGCTCGTGTAAGCCTTGGCTATTCATGGACCGTTTTGCACCGCTGCGACACCGCACCATCGCCCTCGTAGGACTGATGGGCGTCGGAAAATCGAGTGTGGGACGAAGGCTCGCCAACGCCCTGGAGCTGCCGTTCCGCGACGCCGACGCCGAGATTGAAGCCGCCGCCGGCCGTTCGATCCCGGACATCTTCGCCGACCTGGGCGAACCCGCCTTCCGCGAAGGCGAGCGCCGGGTGATCGCCCGCCTGCTGGACCAGCCGGCCCATGTGCTGGCTACCGGCGGCGGCGCCTTCATGAACCCGGAGACCCGCGCCCTGATCAAGGCCCGCGCCGTGTCGGTCTGGCTGAAGGCCGACCTGGAGATTCTCGCGCGGCGTGTGGGGCGCAAGGACAGCCGGCCCCTGCTCAAGGGCCGGGACCCGCTCGCCGTGCTGCAGGACCAGGCCGAGTTGCGCTATCCGGCCTATGCCGAGGCGGACGTCATCGTTGAGACCGGCGACGCCGCCCACCACGTCACCGTCGACCAGGTGATCCGCGCGCTCTCCGCCTATCTGCAGGAACAGGCGCCATGACCCGCACCGTGGCCGTGGGCCTGGGCGAACGATCCTACGACGTCCTCGTGGGTCCGGGGCTGCTGGACGCCGCCGGCCCGCGGATCGCGCCCTTGCTGAAGCGCAAGCGCCTGGCCGTGGTCAGCGACGAGACCGTCTGGGCCCTGCACGGCCAGCGCCTGACGGCGTCCCTCGAAACCGCCGGCCTGGCGGTGACGCCGGTGATCGTCGCGCCCGGCGAACAGACCAAGAGCTTTGAAGGCCTGGCCGAGGTGATCGACCGGCTGCTGGCGCTGGAGCTGGACCGCGGCGACGTCGTCGTGGCGTTCGGCGGCGGCGTGGTCGGAGACCTGACCGGCTTCGCCGCGGCGATCTACAAGCGCGGCGTCGACTTCGTGCAGATCCCCACCACGCTGCTGGCCCAGGTGGATTCCTCCGTCGGCGGCAAGACCGCCATCGATACCGCCCGTGGCAAGAACCTGGTCGGCGCCTTCCATCAGCCGCGCCTGGTGCTGGCCGACCTCGATGTGCTGGGCACCC
>Ga0307513_10003814_pt1 | contig 20323 bp, 14 predicted proteins | sample 15_EM_MG_FD_202174 | JGI IMG/M metagenome (GOLD analysis project Ga0307513, IMG submission 202174) | Populus trichocarpa ectomycorrhiza microbial communities from riparian zone in the Pacific Northwest, United States - 15_EM | ecosystem: Host-associated > Plants > Roots > Unclassified | place...
ATTAATTTTTTTATTAAAAAATAGAGATGCAAATAGAAAAACAAAAGTAAACATTTGAGTGAGAAAAAATGAAGAAACAAAATAGAAAAAATGAAAAAATGTTAAATTTTTTTTATATATAACAAATAAACATCTTATAAACAAAAAAAAAGTTCACACCTCTAATCCAATTTAATTTTTCTATTTTGTTTTCTTAAAAGAAACTCATTACTAAAACAACAATCAATCTAAACAGTAAGTTCAAATTAAAAAAAAAAAACCTGATTGGCCTAGAAAAACTCTATACTTCCAGACTAGGATACTACTCACTACTCTTCCTTTAAAAATATTTAACACTAACTTCCAGAGACATTAAAGTTTTTCCACAAGATTCATTAGGTATTACTAAATTAGCCGAAGACAAATAAGTCTCTTTTAGTTTCAATTGCACAATGAAAATATACTTCGAAGCAAAAAAAAATATTAAAACTAACCTTAAGGGGCATTTTTGTATTTTCATAATTGTATTTTTGTTATTATAACGTCATCTGAGGGGTAATTTGATATTTTAAAAAATATAAAAACTAATAAACAATTAGAAACTATAGTGAAACGATTAAAATATCTTTAAAAGAGAAAGTTTCAAAACTAAAGTCAAAGGTTTTTTTATCTTTTCAAAGCAATTTTTTTTGCATTTTCACAAGGGAAATTTAGTATTTGACTATATATATATATATATATATATATATATATATATATATGAACATGCACGTGTTTCGTATCGGGAGGAACTTGTGCACTTCAAGCAGGGTATGCAGCGTCTCTCGACATTCAAAAATGTCCTTTCATCGTGCCTCTAAAAGCGTTGCCGTGTCCTCTTCCATGTGGAATTGCTCATGTTGGTGTTAGTGGTTTGGTTTGTCACCGTTGAGTTTTCTTTTCTTTTCTCTCTCCTCCCCTAATATTACAGTTTAGCTCTCTTTATTGTTGGTATTTCAACTTCAGTCTTTATTGTTTTGATTTCTAATTTTTGTTCTTACTTTTTTTATAGGAGTTTTATTTATTTTCAATTTCATCATTCAATCTCAATTTAACAAAAATTATATTTTTCAATTTGATTCTTATTCTTGTGATTTCTAACTTTTCTTAGCCCTTTTCTTAAAAAATCTCTGGATTTTAATTTTATCTTCCAATCCAAATTCATGGTATTATGTTTTTTAATTTGATCCTTATTATTCTGATTTTTTATTTTTTTAATGTATTTTCAAATAAAAAAACATTTTAAAAAATAATTTATACCACAATAAATGCTTGTATATTATCTAGATTTTTGAATTTCTCTTGCTTAAAAGCAACAAAAAATCAGACCTTTAACAAGAATGGTTATTTTGTTTTTTCTATCCGACCCTTACTGTAATCCCAATATGGTTATGTACCGTATAATAATGGTGGTAGCATTAGCATGCTTGCTGTACTGCTAAACTGAATTTTTTATTTTTTTTTCCTTTCTTTTCGTTCGTGTAGCAAAATGGAATGCTTATTCGTCTTTCTTATAATTACCCAAATGCCACTATTTTTTTTTAATTAGCAATGCACGCCCTTGCATCTTCCCGCCCTCTTCCTCATTTTACGCTTGTGTCACCGCATAGCAGGCACCTCTACGTTGCCTCTCATATTAACCAAGGCCTAGCTTTATACTCTACAAATCCAGTGCCATCTCCACGAGTAAATCTCTTTTCTCCCCTTAATCTCGAAGGTAATTATAAATTAGTCCTTCTTGCTTGAAGATTTATTTCTTATTATTTTTCCCCTCGTAAACCCAGCATCTACCTCCCCATATTATAGGAAACGTCCTTTACTTGCACTCTGACCGAAAACAATGTACGGGAGAGGTCGACGCGGTGGCTCGCCTGCTCCGACAAAAGGAGGAGGGCGTGGCAGAGGACGCGGAGCTCCACTTCCTTCTCCTATGGCTTCGTCCGAGGCCGACTCTATCTCATCCGTGAGCCAGCTCGGTGGTGAGATGGAGCGGCTCAGTGTTCAAACTGAACCACCTGCTCCTACTCAGGCACCAGCGGCTATTCCTGCACCGCAACAACAGAAGCAGCAGCAGCAGCAACTCGTACCGGCTTCCTCTGTGAAGTTCGCTCAAAGACCTGATCACGGTACGGTGGGATCCCGGTGTCTCATTAGAGCTAACCACTTTCTTGTTGAGCTCGCTGACCGAGACTTGCATCACTACGATGTAATGTTAACTTTTTTAATTTCTTCTCTGCTTATTTTTTTTTTGTTAATTATTTCAGTTTCTGTTTGGTTCTCGAGAAAATGAAGGAAAATATCGAAGGAAGTTTTTGTGTTTAAAGTTATTATGAGAAGACGTGCTTTGTTTGGCTTTTTATTTGTCACTCCTTTTTATTTTTTATGGACTTTGAAATAAACGCAGGTTACAAAATAACGCTATTATTTATTTTTTTTCATTTTTTTTTTAATTTCGGTGTTTTCATCAACTAGAAATGTTTTGTTATGTTTTTTCTTTTGCTGTACAAAAGGCTTGTGAATCTGTTTTTGTTTTAAATTGTTTTTCAAAAAAGGGTGTGCGTGTTTTGGAGAGAGAAACAAAGCAAAATGCGAGAAATCTTACTCAAGAAGTTTCTAATTGTTTTTTTTAAAATCTCGTCAAACTTAATTTCAGACCCATTAATTCTCTGTTTTATTTATTTATTTTTATGTTTGTTTATTAATTTATTTATTTATTTCAACGGGTAAATATGATTATCATCTCTCATTTAACTATATCCTCTTTGCTTTGTTTGTGGAGCAAGGAAGATTTATTTTTCCACGTTTAAAGTTTTAGTAGCAGTGGCTAACCTAGCATCGATGCAAATATCTGTCTCTGGGTGTGCTTAGTTAGGTTGAGCACTTGACGTTTCAATTTTGGGTTTAACCCCTTTTTTTTCTTTTTTCTTTTTTGTCAGCCTAAAAGTTTTTAAGATTTTCGCCAACCTGAATTCATAGGTTGCACAAATAAATATATGCTTATCAAATCTTAGCGAGTAAACACTTTGTTCTGTTGTTTGGTTCCCAAGAAAAAGTTGGGAATAGATAAGGTATTGCTAAATAATTAACCAATTACCATTTCTGTTGTTTGGTTGGGTATTAGAGCATTTCATTGCTTCAAAGTAACCTTAAACGTGGGATTTCAAAAGGTGCTTAATGGCACCTGATTCTTATTTTGTTTCCCTAATATAACTGAAAGAGTTGAGTGTTCTTTGGGTTTTTAGACTTGGACTGTTTGCTTTTGTCATGCTCTGTTCATTGCTTGATAAGCTTGCTGTGATTTGAATATGGCTCATTTATGTTCATCCCTATTTTAATTTTCTTTTGTTGTGTTGTATGAGTTTTTTCCCGATTCTTCTAATGTTGATCCTGTAATTCTTGGTGTTTCAGTTTTACTGTTTGTATCTTACAGCATGGACATTGTATATGGTGTAGGTTTCTATAACTCCTGAGGTTGCATCTCGAGGGGTCAACAGAGCAATAATGAGAGAGCTGCTTGCTTCGAATAGCACACACTTCCAGAGTAGAAAACCTGCTTATGATGGAAGAAAGGGATTCTACACTGCTGGACCTTTAACATTCACCTCAAAGGATTTTGTGGTTACCCTTGTAGACAAAGATGATCAAGGATCTGTGAGGTGATTTCCCTTCCTTCACCTACTTTTATGTATATTTCATGGTTCTATGTTTTCCAGCAGTTCACCTACTTGTACGTGATTCAAATCAGCATTATAACCCTTATATCTGCACAACAGAAAAGAGAGGAAATTCAAAGTCACTATCCGGTTGGCATCTAAAACAGACCTTTATCATCTCAAGGAGTTCCTGCAGGGAAGACAAAGGGGTGCGCCGCATGATACCATACAAGTACTCGATGTAGTCCTAAGGGAACCACCATCCAACAAGCAAGTGTCTCAGTATCAGTAAAGATAAATCTGTCTATTTATTGATGTTTCATTGCTGAATGCTGAATGTGGAATTCTATGATTGGTTTCTTTTGCCATGTCAATCTTCTGCCATAATGAAGTTGCACCATCGTTGGGAGGTCTTTTTTCACAGCAGGTCTGGGTGGCCAAAATGAGATTGGTAATGGTATAGAATGCTGGAAGGGATTCTACCAGTCTCTACGCCCAACGCAGATGGGAATGTCTCTTAACATAGGTACATTTTCTGTGGCTTGTATGCAACTTTGAACTTCTAGCTGAAACATTTCTAAGCACATCTAATTCTTTGCTTGCAGATGTATCAGTCGCTGCCTTCTACGAGCCGATTCTTGCTGTTGACTTTGTTGCAAAACTATTAAATTTAGGAGATCCAATTAGAGCAGCAACCAGGCCTTTGTCAGATAGTGATCGAGCAAAGGTATCCCCCCCTCGCCCGGTGTTGCATAGTTAGCGGCATTCATTTAAGGTGGTTAATTGACCGTGTGGTAAATGAGTATTCTAAAACACATGGACCGAATAAAAGTTCAGACTGCTCCAATACAGTTTTTCTGATTAATCTCTGCATATCCCTTTCCTAGATGTGCTGCATTTGTACTTGAATTTCTATTGACGTGGCACAAAAACCTTCCTTGATTCACTTCTTTCAGTTGAAAAAAGCTTTGAGAGGAGTCAGAGTAAAAGTTACCCATGGAGAGGAGAAGCGTTACAAAATCACTGGAATATCTCCTTCGGCAACAAACCAACTAAGGTAAGGTTGTCTTTAGCGAAGTTTTTCTCAGTTTGTAATGCAACATTATTTCCACACTATTTCGTTTAGTAGCCATCTTCATTCTCCGTCTTTCATTCCCTTTTTCGGCTCATGAATGTTTTGTTTGGCTAAAGAGCCTTGCATATTGACTGGATTCTTAATTCATTCCAGGTTTGCTGCTGAAGATGGAAAACAAAAATCAGTTGTCCAATACTTCCTGGAAAAATACAATATAAGGCTTCGTTTTGCATCCTGGCCTGCTCTTCAATCAGGAAATGATTCAAGACCAATATTCCTGCCTATGGAGGTTTATTATATATTACCTTGGTTATCTTTACCACTTATGTTTGACTTATTATTACATCTCTCTCTGTCTCTGTCTACGCCTTCACACTCTAGGATAAGCCTTACTATTTATTATCTCTAATACTCACCGGTTACTTGTTTCAATACAGTGTTGCAAGATTATCGAAGGACAAAGGTACTCAAAGAAGTTGAATGAGAAGCAGGTGACAGCCTTATTGAGAGAGGCCTGCAGGCGCCCTGTTGAGAGAGAACATAGTATTGAGCAGGTGATTGTGATTGTCACTCCCACTTCTAGTTTCTGTTTCTTCTAGCTGATTTAATCTTAGTTCTAGAGCTGTGTGAAGTTTCAAAAACTTTCCTTTTACGGTATGATGATCCAAGTCATATGTTGGCAATAGATTGTTCATTTTAATGACGCTGCACAAGATGATCTAGCCAAAGAATTTGGAGTCAGTGTCAAAAAGGAGCTGACTTGCATCGATGCCAGAGTCTTGCCACCTCCGGTGGTAATTATACGTCTTGCCTCTCTTTCCAATACGCTTTATGATCCCTCAAACTGGCCTTAACATTTCACATTCTGGATTTGATTCCTCAGCTCAAGTACCATGATTTGGGAAAAGCTAGAACTGTAAGACCCCGAGTGGGGCAGTGGAACATGATTAATGCTGTAAGTAATGAATTTATATTCCCACTTTCGGGACATGATGGAAAATAATTAGTAGTATAATAACATTTCAGCTGTCTTACTTTTATTTACGTTTTCTAGTTTGCATTTCTGTCGTTTTAGAGTGGATCATCTCGTGATCATCTTTTATTATTTCCATGCAGAAATTGTTCAATGGGGCCACAGTGAACTTTTGGATGTGTGTCAACTTCTCAAGTCTTGGTGAGCAAATGGCTGCTAGCTTTTGTCGAGCCCTGGTAGGCATGTGCAACAACAAGGGGATGGTGAGCATCGTTCCTTTATGTACTTACCGGTTACTTTGAAAAGTCACTAGCTAAAAGCCTAAAAGGGCGGTTGTACTTTTCAGGTCATAAATCCTGCACCTGTATTCCCAATACGGTCTGGCCATCCTAACCAGCTGGAGAAAACATTGGCCGAAGTTCACAGCATGTGTAATAATGAAAGAAAACAGCTTCAAATCTTAATTATCATTCTCCCTGATGTCAGTGGAAGTTATGGTAATAAACTTAACACTCATCTGAAATGGTGAAGATAATTCGTTCTCTACTGACCATGCACTTTTGCTTCCATGCTTCAAAGGCACAATAAAAAGAGTATGCGAAACTGAACTTGGGATAGTTTCTCAATGCTGTCAACCCAAGCAAGCAAGAAAGTGTAGTCCTCAATACTTGGAAAATGTTGCGCTGAAAATTAATGTGAAGGTTTGACCCATCACAGTCTCAGTTTAATATTCTGAATCACTGTGGCAAGTTCAACTCTCTACTTATCAATCAATTGTGTCAATAGGCTGGAGGGCGAAACACAGTATTAGAGGATGCCCTGAATAGGAGAATACCTCTTCTAAGTGACACCCCAACTATAATCTTTGGTGCTGATGTAACCCATCCACAACCAGGGGAGGATTCTAGCCCTTCAATAGCTGCGGTAAGCAAAAACATGTTTCTTCCTCTTATTTGTTTCACTTCTTGCATGCAATGAAGGTTTTTTTATTTTCACTTATAAATTCATCAACTTATAGATTGTGGCATCAATGGACTGGCCTGAAGTAACCACCTACAGGGGCCTGGTATCTGCTCAGAAACATCGTCAAGAGATTATTCAAGATTGTGCTGGAATGATCAGGTAAGAAATGAACATGTTATAATTGAGAAGTTCTTCTATCCGAGGCATCTGTTTTATAATTTCTCCTTTTTGTTGATGTTTCCAGGGAACTTATGATTGCTTTCAGAAGAACAACTAATCAGAAACCTAGCAGAATAATTTTCTATAGGTATATGGTTGTCCAAATTCTAGGAGATAAAGAGCAGATCTGTTTTTCAAGTTGCTAATCTAGTTTTCTCAACATATGAAAGGGATGGTGTTAGTGAGGGCCAGTTCAGCCAAGTTCTCCTGTATGAGATGGATGCTATCCGAAAGGTGAGAAGGATTTGTTCCAGGTTCAATAATTATTTTTTTTAATGTAAGCGACAATTCTAGCAAAGAGGTTTCTAATTTTCTGCCTCTGCTCTCATCAGGCTTGTGCATCTCTGGAACCAAACTATTTGCCACCAGTTACTTTTATTGTAGTGCAGAAGAGACACCATACTCGGCTCTTTGCTACAAATCCTAACCAAACAGACAAGAGTGGAAACATCCTTCCTGGTTCGTATGATGATTGCTCTGTTTTGTTTGTGGGATTGGAAATTCTTTTCGATTCACTGGAGAACCTAAGTCCTAGAGGACAAGACTAAATGTTACTACATAATTTGGGGAATGAAACAAGGTCCACTAAAATGAGTTCTGCACTGATGTGATTTGAACCTTCTCAAGTTTTCTCTAAAATCTTTTCTATTGTTAGGAACGGTTGTTGATACAAAGATATGCCATCCTTCAGAGCACGACTTTTATCTCTGCAGTCATGCAGGAATTCAGGTAGCTTTAAATGTAAATTATCATTAGCTTTTACTAAGAGATTGAATGCAACCATGATTTCACTTGACTCAGGGGACTAGCAGGCCGGTGCACTATCATGTGTTGTGTGACATGAACAAATTCACTGCTGATTGCCTGCAGATGTTGACTAACAACCTGTGCTACACGTACGATTTTCTATCCTTTCCACATTGTTATAAGAACAATAGTCTTCAACACTTGGAACCTCTGTCGAATAAAGTTCTGTGCATTTTCTATTCATATTAAAGCAGCAGTTTAATTTATTTTTATTTTTATTTTTCACCTGTCATAGGTATGCAAGGTGCACCCGCTCTGTTTCTGTGGGTTCGTATCTAACCCCTTAACCTGTTCACTTTCTATCTCTGGACCTCGTCTCTTTTTTCCCCTCTACATTCAAACATGATGTCTTTTGTCTAACATATCCGTTGGTTTCTGAAAGTATGTCATGTCATGCTGAATGTGCAGTTCCTCCTGCATACTATGCACACTTGGCTGCATTCAGGGCAAGATACTACATAGAGGGGGATATTGCATCTGATAGTGGCGGCGGCGGCACAGGACCTCCTGTGAGGAGGGAAGCTGCCCCTGTCCGCCCACTTCCAGCCATCAGCCCCAACGTGAAGAATGTTATGTTTTACTGTTGAGTCCTCGGTTTTTTCAGACCTTTTGATTACAGAAGTGTATCAACTTTTGAACTAAAGCTATAGCTACCATTGGGATATGCATTTTAAGGGGCCATTTTGTGTTTCTGAGGACATTCCCTCATATTGTGAAAGCTTCTATGATACAAGTTTTAATTAAACGCTGAAACTTGATATGGCGGTCCTTCTCTTACTAGCCAGCCAACTGCACTTCTATTACTAGACGTGTTGATACAAGCTCAATAAGAGAGAGATTATTATAGAATACACTATAATTCATTTTATTCCTCAAAAGTTTTTTAAACTAATACCACGTCTTAATTCAATGTGATGCCATTTCCAATATTGGAACAATGCATAATAAATATTAAAATGGTAAATCCAGATATATTAAAAGAAAGCATAATACTGTGAGATCATATATAAACAATGGTACCATAAATGTTGATTATATTAATACAAAGAAATATAAATTACCTATAAGGATACCCTACCTACCTAATTGAATGGAAATCCCCAAGGTTCAAAGAAAAAAAACAAATCATAAGAGTAGTTAATTAACATGCACTAATTTATTTATATCCATCTCTATGTTCAGGGGCGGAGGCCGCGGAGCTATAAATTTTAGTTTAGTTGGGCCAAATTAAAGAAAAAAATTTATGAAGAGATAGAATTTAAATTATTATTATTATTATTATTAAAGCTAAATGTCTAATTTATTGAAAGAGGAATGCTGAAAAAAGATTTTCCTTACAACGGACCCCACCCCTGCCAGCCCCCATAATTTCGCCTCTACTACATATGGTGCAGGTAGCAAGGCTAAGTTTCTTTAAAGTAACTAACTTGAAAAGAAGAAAATAAAAAACATTGGAGTCGGTTGTGAGCCCAGGTTAAGATTAAAATATCAATGCTAACAACAAAAGAGTCAAAATTACAGGACAACAATCAATTACCGTGAATCAAGTCTCCCTAGCAAATTCATGAATTGTCCATCTTGATCTCCACCATGGCAGTCATGATTATGATGAGCAGCCCCTTAATCAAACACCGAGCGAAAGTTGGGAGAGCAGAGAAGGGCAAGGTTTTGAAAGGCATGGCATGGGAGGAAGCTGGATCTTGTCCTCGGTGAAGATAACCAAAATATAAAATTTAGCTATTTCATTTGAATTAACTATACAAAAATTAAAAAGATTAAAAACTACAACCAGCTCTTTCAAATAGGTATCATCGATGGTAGCGGTGGCTTCTGAAGTTGAAGCAAGCGACCAAATAGCAAAATTAGCAACATATCATCGACGGTAGCGGTAGCGTTTGAAGTTGAAGTAAACATGCAAAATTCCACGTTCGAATGTGCACTTGAACCCCTTCTTATGAGAATATTCCCATTCTTTATTTACGATCTTGAATGCCTGCCATACAATCAAATGGCTGGTGAGCTACATATCCACATCAATATCAAGGGGAAACTTTCAGTCGGATAAAGACAACTTACTATATCTTCATAAGGTGGCCCTGCATGGAACCTGATAATGCAAGTCTCACCATTGTCCCCGTCCTTCTCGATGGTAAAAGTTGGAGCCTTTATCTTGTCAACAAGGTCTGGGTAAAAGATATTGAATTTGTATCCTTGCACAATCTTAGGAGGAGGGTTGTCATGATCATAGTGAGTCTGGTTGTATTTGTTCCACTCATATCCGGTGTGAACACGATTGAAATACTTGGGCTTTCTTGGTCGGTACTTGTCATGCCACCAATATACCTGGTATCCACATCAATTTCTTAGAAAAAGCTTAAAATTACTTTGAAAGGGAGTTAGCAAGGCAAGCTGCCATTCTTTTTTGTTTCCTCAGTCTAAAGGGAGGGAGCTGAAATAGCCAAAGTAACACACCTGTGAATCTAGATTCACTTCAGCACCAGAGCCAAATACTGCATCACCTTCCTCCATGGCTCCCATAGCTTTCATGGCCTTCAGCTCCAAGTTATCTTCTGAAGGAGGGGGCTTTGATGCCATAGCTTCTTGAATTCGTCTTTGTTGTTCCTCTACAACAGCCATTCGTTTCCTTTCCTGTTAATTTGTCAAAATATAAAACCTCACAGTTAAACCAAGAAACAAGTTTATAATTGGCATTCTCATTAATAAGCATATAAATCTGTTATAAAAATTACCAGTATAGCCCTATCCTCTTCAGGATCAATTGCTTCTTCATTTTCATCACCATGCAATAATTCAGGTGAAAATGATCCAGCCTCCTCTGCCTCATGAGTCTCCTCCTCCAATACAAGTTCTGGAGAGAAAGTTTCAGCATCTGCTAACAAAAAAGAAATATTAGTGAATTTCATCCAATGATTAAAAAAAAGAAAAGAAGAAAAAAGAGATCACTACTCTATCAGAAATGGTAAAGGGCAGAAACCTTGGGTATCATCATCCTCGATATCCTCCTCACTAAACCTTAAACTGTTATCATTTTCTAACATATCATCACCCTTCAACGGAGGCTCAAGGCGTTGCAAATGCTTGCGTAACATCTTAGCATGAATTTCCTTCAAACAAGCCTGTGACCACAGCAATTCACTGGTGTGACCCAATGCCTGTATTGCAAATAACTTATAAGAAATTAAAGAGCTTTGGGAGATAAATACCTTTGCCTTGTATATCTGAAGTCGTTTAAGAACAGCCTCCCAATACTCAACCACTTTCGCTGTGCCTGAGCTCATTTGTGACTCAATTTGGGACCTTAATGCTTCAAGCTCATTTGAAGTCTTCCCTTCCAAGAGATTCCTGACATCTGCTTCAATACTGGAATGCAGACCTCTTTCTTCTGCAAGAAACTCGGAAGGTGGTTGCTCCCCACGGACCCTAGCCCGATCCAGTGCATCCTTTTTCCGAGCTTCAGCCAGCTCCCAATTACAAACCACCAAAAGAGCCTGTTAAATTTTAGATATCAAAAGAGTGTCTTCTAGGTTTCCATCCTTTTCTGAAACTAAATATTCAAATAATCTCTTCATAATCAATGATCATGAGAAATCAGTACAGGCAATAATAAGCACACCAAGCTTCTACGCATGAATTTGTACAAACCAATAATGAGAGAGAGAGAGAGAGTGATCCCAAAGGGGCAGCAACATGAAGCCTGTTTGACTGCTTCCATCCATCAACAGCTAAATTTCTTATTCTATTATAGAGCCATCATAGGTATGCAAAGTGGAAAATTCATGAAGGTGTTTTAGTAACTGCTGGAAAGGCATCTACCATAAATATGGTTCTCTTTCACAACCACAGCAGCAATATAGAAAGGAAAAAAACAGTACCTCCCAATAATCAATATGTGTCTGAGTTTTTCTATCCATATCCAAATGCATTTTGATGTCATCGTGAAGCTCTTCCATCTCTTTGGCAGTCAACCCCTGCATCGTATAGGCAAATGACAGTGTGAACACTCAAAAGAAAATATTCAACACTTGTTCACTGCAAATCACGGAATATAGAAGGATATACAAGTGGAACAGACAAATGCAGTGGAAATGTTTACATCAAGATGTCACACATTTGAGTATCTAGGGCGAATTAATCACATAAAAACTCATAAAAAAAATAAAAACTGTAGTCAGATATAATAACATTCATTCATTTCTCTTATCTAAAATATTCTCTGATTGAAAAACACTGAAGAACACAAGCTATCATTTTCAACCGAAACTGTTGCACCTATGATGTTCGATACTAATGAAAGAAAATAAAAATGGCACCAAGGCAGAAAAGAAAAGTAACCACATATTAAACGTTTACCTTGAAAACCATATATGGTTCATCTATTTCTATATCCAAATCATCTGAGACATTGAGGTGTTTGGAAAGGACATCAATAGGTTTCACTCTCCCTTCACGCAATCTAATCTCTGACCTGACTTTGCTTTGGTCAAAATGAAACTGCATATTGAAGATGTATCACATCAATTAACTCCCCAAATAGAAAATATGAAGCACTAATGAAAATAAAAAGAGCACCGAAAAATGAAATGCTCTTAACAATTTACCTCCTCTTCTTTTTTCTCCCAGTCTTGGAATTCAGCCCTGGCACGTTCTCTGGCTAAGATTGCCTGCAGAAAGTGATATGTAGTTACGAACCAAGCTACATATAAATTTTACCAAATAAAGAAATCAGAAAATAGTCCAATTTCATCTTTGCTGACATTAAGTTAACAATCTATTGCTCTTTCTGGCACAGATTTTAAGAATAAAATTGCATCTTTATCATGAAATCAAGCTTTTACCATTTCTTCCTCATGCTGTGCTTTTTCAAGTGCCCTTTCCTCTCTTCTCTTTTTCACCTTTTCAATCTCCGCCTGCAACATACAAGTGAATAAATATAGGTTGATATCAAATGATTGATCACATCAACAGTGACTTCAACTATTCCATCAGTTAAACTAGCAAAAGAGTTACCTCTGCTTTCTTGAAAAAGAAAAGAAACTAAAATTTATATTGTAAAAGATAACAAAAATATAGGTGCTTCTTCGAAACAACTAACTAAAAGATGATTTAAAATCCTGGCATCACTGGAGAGGCATAAGATGCAGAGCCAAAATACACTCCAGACCAAAGCAGCCATCATAAAGTTTGAAATTGCCAAAACAACCGATTGCTCTGCTAAGCACTATGTTAAACTTCCTCTAGAAAGATCAATTAAGTTGCACAAAACATTTATTCGATAACAGGGTATCAACAGGTAGATGGAAACCTCACCTAACAGTGAAAATTTAATGTTACATTACATTAAATTGTAATTTGATTGGATTTTCATCACTTAACCACCAAAAGAAATCATTCACAATTTGTCAAATTAACAGGTTTCTCCTGATTCTGTTGATGGATTGTGTTCAATGGAAACACATTTGTATTCCTAATCAATGGCCTGTCTAGAAAGTAAATATCATAATGTTCATGGAAACAATAGCTTCTTTTTTTTTTCAACTATAGGTTTTAATACATAGATTTCTGGAAGCATCTGCTTGGCTTATCCTAAGACGCTTGCATGACCCACAAATTCTTCTAATCCTAAGTCCTGAAGTTTCTCTCCAAAATCAGACATAAGGTGTGGATTCTAGATGGGTCAAGGCCTTTTCTTGTGTATATTTCCATTCCCATCTAACTCAGACCCCTCACTCCACTCACACCCCGCTTAACCAACTATATCTGCATAAGCCTAGGTGCTATCCAAGGCAAAAGTTTTATTCAGGTAACAGTACTCAGGAAGGTTAACACTATGGATTTGTACGTTAAGAGGCTTTATAAGACCATCTCCCCCATCTTTCATGCATAGAAATGTGGAAAGACACACACCTACCTTTGTTGCATTATCATGAACTTAGGAGATCAAGAAAAAGGTGTCCTATATGTGTTGTGAATAGTGGATTTCTCCATACAAGGTTGTTGATTGAATGGCTGAAAATTTTCAGAGATCATTCCCCTTCCAAGTAACTGTAGGGGGGTAGGATAACAGTTTTGACCTCTTTATGGCATACTGCTTAAAGGGCATTTACAGGGGATTCTTTAACAGATACTTATCATCAGCATTGGAAACCTGTTTGGTCATTATTTTTCTTCATTGTTGGTTATACTTCACTGTAGGAAACTTTCATCTTCACTGCTACCATTCTGGATTTTATTCTTTTCAAATAAAGTCTTCAGTTCTTGTTCCAAAAAAAAAAAAGGGACACTGGCTTAAATAAAAGTGTGCCACATGATGTGTGAACTCTGACAAACATCTTCAACAAAGCTTCAAGGAAGAGTTATTTTTCATGACATAGCAGCAAGGACAAAAGGTTAGTAACCTAAGCTCCAACTGGGCCAATATACAATAAAGCTATGAGGTTCACTTATCAGCAGTCTATTGGGATATAGACTTCATACCTCCATTCCCCAACTCCTTATTCATTCTGCTATCATCTCCTCTTATCTAGGTATTTCACTTCTTCAAATAATGCTAAAAATGTTCAGACCCCCCTCTTCTGGTAAAAAACTTAAAGACCCACATACATCAGCGACTACCATTTAGTTTTTCCTTATGGTGTTTTAACTGTATGAGCATAATAAGGTCACCGGATCCAGTTTCTTCTGATCTCTACCATATAAATGGTAGAATTTAGATAATCCCAACCACTAACATTAAAACCCATACTAGAACACATTTATCAAATTTGTTTAAGAAACAACAGGATGGTACTGCTACCCTTACAAGAATAAAAGCCAAGAAACTTCAAAGTGAAGAACAAAAAGAGAAGAAATCAATTTGGAAAAAATCAAATTGACAAGTAAAATAACCTATAAATGCATACCATCCTTTCTCTCTGTTTCTTTTTCTCAGCTTTAACTGAAAACATGTCAAGTGGCACACCTTGGGAAACATCGCGTTCGATTTTCTTCCGCCACACAAATCTGCAACTCATCCACCATAACCCAATTACATAAAAATCAAACTGGTATGATTTAAGCCTCTATTCTGCAATTGAGTTAACTCCATAAGTTGTTTTGGCTCATAAGTCAGGGCAAACATGCATAAAGGAGAATTGTGATTTTTCCCAAGTAATAAATAGAAAGGCCATGTCTATTTAAGACAAGATGCAATAGCTGGTGTGATTAGATTCATTCGATGAAGCATTTTATTGATTATTACAAAGCATTGGAGAAATATGAAGGTAATCAAAACAAACCGCTTGGAACCCTTGAAAATTAACTGAAGTTCATTATTTTACTAGGTTAAAATCCCCAAAGTGAGATGAAAGTATCACAGCCCTCTAGCAGCAAACTGTGGCAAGTGATACACATCCTGTAAATCTAAGGGTGTCTAGTTCTCTCCTTTGTGCTTCTTTATTTCTGCAAATTGACTCAAACACCCACCAAGTATCTCATCACACATTTCTCAATCCAGCACATCTACTTTCAAACACTCTCATATCAACTAGACCAGTACAGAGAGAAAAATAGCATTCCACCCCCTGCCACTTAAGCCCTCATATGCTTAAAGGAGTCATTTCGTGTACAAAAGGTTACGGATATAAATCAATTTCCAGCATCGCAGATACATGATCATGAATCAGAATTACAACAACAGCCAACATTATTAGGACATGTGCTCTTTAGTTTAAACAATTAGTCATTTTAAATTAACCTCTGTCAATTTCACTGTTGTAATTGAATTTGCCTATAAAATCAAAAGCTATCAAAACTAATCATACCCTAACTCATGCATTTTCCAAAAAAAAAAGAACACAGATTTCCCAAACAAGTAAATCATAACAAACCAATACAGTTGGAAGCTAAAAAAAAAACCCTTACTTTTCGTTGAGATTAGAATCACCAAACGGATTAGAATCATTAGAATAACCAGACACGGACTGCGCCTTCAATTTCTTTGCTGCTTTCATAGCCTAAATAAAATAATATATTAATTATGAAAAGGCACGACTTAAATATCAAAACTAAAAAAAAACCTAGAAATCAAGGAAACAAAATAAATACCTTTCTCTGAGCTTTTTTGGCCAGATATTCTGCAATTTCTTCTTCACTAATCTTCCGCGAAGAGCTATTCTTCCTCTTCCGGTCGCGACCACTGTCGCTGGAATCATCCGAAGTCCGGTGCCGGCGATTAGTTCTTCCTTGACTGCGGCTACGACTACGCTCCCGACGCTTGCCGGAGCTCCTCCTCCGTGATGAGTCGCGTGAGTCATCAGAGAAGGACTCCGAGCCGGACTCAGAGTCGTAGGATTTTCTACTTCTTCGAGACGACGACAACGTTTTCCTCCTCTTGCTGTCCATGGTGCGACGATAGGAGGGAGGGCGTGTTGATTTGAGCTTTTTGTGTTGGGGATTTACGAATTCGATGTCGTTTTAAATTGTGTTAATGACCGTCTTGGTTGCGGTACTTATTGGTTTTTTTTTTATAATTTGAGTGATTGAGCAGTGTCAAATCTTAATTTTTTTTATTGCATCTTTTTTTATGGCAATTTTTATGACAAGTATTTTACACTTTGTTATAGGAAAATACAATTATAAAACAGTGGATGAAAGCATAAAACACAGAGAAAGAAACCAAGTGAACAATTTTCACTTTTATCCACCTATTTTCCTTTAAATTTCTTTATAATCTTTTTAGTTTTTAAGATTTTAGTTTTTTTATCTAAAATTTTATCTTATTCATGTTTTACTTTTTAAGTTTTAAGATATGAGAAAAAAAGTATTAAAAAACAGAAAAAAAAAAAAAAAAAAAACTTGTCCGTTAGCTTGATTCTAAAGATAAAAAAAATTGATATTAGTAGATTACACAACAAGTTTACTTCAATGAAAGTAATTCCATTAAAGTTTTTTTATTATTATTAAAAAGTAGATTAGATATCAAGGAGTTTTTTTGAATTCAATTGATCTTTTTATTTTTTAACTCTTTTGTTAATTTAAGGCCATAAATGATTTAATTTAGGTTTTTAAAGTGTTTGTTAGATGTTTTTAAATAAAAAAAAATAATTTAAATTTTTTTTTATTTCAAAAACTCAACTTTCTATATACTTGAGATGGCCATAACTAAACCAGAGATGACATAGCACCTCTTTTTTTTTTAAATAAAGTTGGGTGGACAACACCCAACATAACAAAAAAAAAAACTATAAACCAATCGCACTTACCTATTTTTTAGACTAAATGCTAGGGGTGAGCAAAAAAACCAAAAAACCGATTAAACCGAGAAAACCGGAAAAAAAATAACTGAAAAAACCGAACAAAAAAAAAACCGATTAAACCGATTAAAATTTTGAAAAAACCGTTTCGGTTCAGTTTCGGTTTTTTTTTTTAAAAAATCGGTTTGGTTATTTTTTTTTATAAAAACCGAACCGAACCGAACCGAAAATGATCACCCCTACTAAATGCTAGCATACAAGGGCCTAAACTCATAGCCTCTTTTTCGTTTAAATACCTTATTTATTTATTTTATATTTTCATTAAAGTTCATTTAAATCAAATAACTTAAATTATTTTTTATGAAATTATTTCATTAAATATCATTTAGTTTTGAATTTGTTTTCAAATGAGATTATGATATTAGCAAGTAGAGCTCTTTGTGATTGTTTTTTCAAAAAAAAATCTTACAGTTAAAAAATTAATTATGATTAAATAAATAAAATTATATTTGAGATATTATTAATTGGATAATGGAGTTTTAACTGAAAGGAAACCTTTTTTATCTTTATTTCAAATCATTTAGATTATTTTTAATACTAATTGCTTATGATTTTTATTAGGTTAAGAACTCTAAAAATAAAAAATAAAAAAAAACATTAAAAAATAGGGATAATTAAAATAAACTCTTGTAGTTTACCTATTTTTTTTTATCTTTGTCTTTATTTAAAAAAAAAAATTATAGTTTACTTCTTGGAGTTTATAAGTTGATACTTTACATCTTCATTAACTCGTTTAAAAAAATCAATAAAAAAATATTAATTTATTTACAATATTATTATTATATTTCAATTAATTACTAAAGATTTTAGAGAGTTTAAATAATAGAAATTTAAAGAGTTGAAATTAATCTCGTGTAACACCAAAAAACTTTTTTAAAAAAAGGATATTCTAGGTTGAGTAGACTTTTGATTTAAAGTACACGTGAGTGCTCGACATGGCATGGACCTAAGCTTGGGTTGGATTGTGTTGGGTTAAGTTAGATTTGGGTTTGGGTTTGGATTTATAGTAAAATGATTTTTAGACCTATAAAGATTCATTCTGTTTCACCTTATGATTGAACATTCTGAATAGTAACATTTCTCTATCTGGATAATTTATTTTTAAAAAGAAAAAAATCTAGTTTTAAAGGCAAAGAAATTGCAAGTTTTTATTATTTTTTATGAAAGATAATTAAAGAAAAATGACAAAAATTAATTATAGTAATTACTATAATTAATTTTACATTAGTTTGGGTTTTAAAAATCAGTAAAAATAAGATTAAATGAGAGATGTTTTATTTATTAAGTAGCAATGGTTCTACCTTTTTTTCTCTATTTTCTCAAGTATTTTTTATTATATGTTTCTTCAACCAATCTAGAGCTTAGGTTCAAGTATTTTTGTATAGAGATTTTTTATTTTTTTTTCCTCTAAGATCATGGACCTTGATTAGTAATATACCTAATTAAGGTGGTGGTGTTATTCAATTAGTTTGCATAAAATGATCAATAGTAAAGTTTTAATGATAAATGATATAATCTTTGATAACAATATAATTTGCAACTCTTTACATTTTAATTGCTTCAATAAGAAAGTATACTAAACAACCTATTTAAGACATTGTTTTTTTATATGTAAGTTTAAAACCTTAAGGCTATTTATATGTTATCAAGTTGTTAATGATCATATTAAATTATCTAGTGCAATAAATTAATTAATTGTAACCTAAATAATTGCAATTAAAATTTTATGCAAATCCATCTAGTTAAACTAAACTTTATATTTTGCATTTTAGATCTATAAAGAAATTTTCTCTATCAACTCATGATTAAATAGTCTTAACAATAACCTTCTTATATATGAACAATTTTATTTTTAAATGGAAAACAACTTGTTTTTAAGACAAAAAATTGTTAGATTTTTGTTTTTTTTTTATGGTGGATAATTAAGAAAAAAATGGTAGGGATTAATTATAAAATTATTTTTGTATTATTTTTTGTTCTAAATATCAATATGAAAAATTAGTGTGTATGTATACTTTATTAACCTAATCTTTTTTTTTTTAAACATGGTTAAGAAGTAAAACCATCTCCATTGAATTTTATTCTCCAAGATGAAACCGTTAACACCAAAATCAGTATTTTTTTGTGACCAACCAGAATCTTTCTCTTTTTTATCTCTTTTTCAGTTACTTCTCTCTCCCCTCTCAACCTCCAGAAACTGAAAAGTGAAGAAAATAAAATTTTAGTATTAAAAGGTAAACAACTAAAATTATAGGGATCAAAAATAAAAATAAAAAAACCTTAGGAATCAAATTGAACTTTTGCGAATACTTTAGCTATTAAAATAAACTTTTGAAGAATGCAATCCATAGTGTTTGGTAAACAATGTGCGCAGTACAATGAAATGCCCATCTATTTTAGTTTATAAAATGTGAAAATTGTAAACTTCGGGATCAAATTGAGTTTTTAAAAAAAATTGGGGACCAGATTTAATTTTTATTATAATGTTTTAGACAATGTCAACCCCCCCTCAAATTGATAGTTGTTGCAATGTCATCTTCTGATATAAACGTGGAGAAAATTGGAGAAGTTGAGGGTGAGTCACGTTTCGAAATGTCTTTTTCTAGTCCTGTTTTATACAAGGGGGATCATACTATTGTTTGGGTATTGATGGAAGTGTGGGAATATTTGATCTGAAAAAATCACAAATGCGAGCATTACTACTAGCAATTGCTATTAAAGAAACTGAAAATTTCAACATCATTTTTAGTATTTTAAACATCTCAAAAACGGCAACTACAGTTAATTTCTCACGGAAGGAAAAAGGAAAAAGAAAGGTTGTCTATTTCTAGTTCCAATGGTAACAATTACACTGATACAACACTTCCAATGTGGAGATAGTTTACAATTCTTGCACTGCTTAATATGGAGGATTCTTTACAAGAAAAAGAGTTCCCCGCCAGAAGTATAGAAGATGCTCCAATCACCAGAACTCGAGAAGAATTATGTAACAAGGGAAGGGACCGCTACCCTCTGCAGTCCAAGTAAACATCACAATGCTGCCTTGCCGGTCATCATAAATAAAAACCAGCCAAGCCAACGCACATTGAAGACTGAACAAAGAATGAAACTTAATTTGAGGCTTAGATTACAAAAATTGGAACTCCAACAATAATATGTGCATTAAGAAAACCATAACGGTCAGAGGTAGCAGCTCAAAGAGCATGATGTCCCTTGACGAGCTGCTCACACTCAGCTGTCCTGCATTGATGAAGTCCTTGCTAGAAGTAACCGAAACATTTACAGATAAGGAGCCTGGCAGAGA